>Ga0315556_1000504_pt1 | contig 24286 bp, 25 predicted proteins | sample SalMarSW160310MG_FD_202112 | JGI IMG/M metagenome (GOLD analysis project Ga0315556, IMG submission 202112) | Salt marsh sediment microbial communities from the Plum Island Ecosystem LTER, Massachusetts, United States - Salt Marsh Sediment SW1603-10 ...
CCTAGTCACTCAACCACTCAATCACCGTGCGGGCGGGTGGTTGGGGGGTTTCCAGTCCCTGGATCTGAGGACGGCTCTGACCGGGGCGGCCTCGACGCCGACCAATGGCATGGGGAGCGCCACCAGGTCGTACAGCCCGGGCTCGATCGCTTCGAGCAAGAGGCCTTCGATCCACGCAACGCCGCGTTCTGCAAGGGCATGGTGCGCCGCGTGGTCGGCCGAGTCAAACGGATCCACCGACGGGGAGTCGATCCCGACCAGTACCACGCCGTTGTCGGCGAGCAAGTGAACGAGGTCGACGGAAAAGCCGGACAACCCCTCCCCCACGGCTTCCGCATCGACCGGGTGGCTGTCGGTCCGAAACAGAACCCGAGGGGCAGCCGGCGACCAACCCGAAGGCAGATGCTCGAGTCCCACGCGAGAGGGTCGACCCGTTGCACGGACGACCTCAGCCGGACCGATAAGCCTGCCGAGAGGGATGCGCTCGATCGTCTCGCCAGCATCCTCCATGTGCAACGTCGCATCGATGTGGGTTCCAACGTGGCAGGTGGTCGAGAAGGCGGACAGCACCATCCCCTGCTGCCGCCTCTGCTCGAGCCGAAAAGGCCGATCACCGGGCCAGACGGGTATTCCCGGAGCCAGCGGCCTGCTGATGTCGAGCCATCGGTCCGACCCGGTTCGAAGCTGCAAGGCTCCTTTTCGCTCACTCACGCGGCACGCTCCCTCCCGCCTCTGTCCCGGCCTCGTCCCCGGCCGCCCGCGAGCTCTCGATCTGCCTGCGGATCCGGCGGATGAACTCGTCGTGGTCGAGGATCGGCTTCGTCAGATAGTCGTTGGCCCCCGACTCGAAGAGGAAGCGCTCCGGATCTCCACGCATGGCGTGCGCGCTGAGTAGGATGACCGGCAGGCGGGCGCCGCGAGGTCGGGTGCGGATCCGGCGAGTGAGCTCGGGGCCGTCGACCTTGGTGCCGCCCACGAAGGTGCCGGTCAGCGAGACGTCCATGAGTACCGCCGCCGGCCTTCCTTCGTCGATTGCGGTCAGAATCCGGTCGCCATCGTCCGTGGTCTCCACCTCGAAGCCGCCGATGGAAGTCAGAATCGCCTCGAGGAGGATGGCGTTCGCAGCGTCGTCCTCGACCACCAGAATCAGCTCTTTCACGGCTCACCTCCCCAACTCACTCTCGATCCTCTTCGACCTCTTGATTCTAGCCCGGACCACTGACTCGCAATCCACCCCGGCCAGCGACAGGCAAGGCCGACCATTCACCACCCGGTGATCGAGCGAGAGCGCGATGAGGGCCCTGGAGCCGGAGAGGAAAGTGACAACTCGACCCTCGGAACCGGAAGGCCCGGCCTACCGGTCGAGCCCGAGAGGTGATCAGGCAGTCAGCCCCGCCGCTGCAAGCTCTGGGACCTCAAGCATGGTGACCACGTCCTGGGTGCGCGCGCCCGCCTTGCGCGCGACGAGCACGCCCCAGCGGACATCCTCGAGGCCGGCCACCGTGTGAGCATCCGGGTTGATGGCGAGCCGTACACCGAGATCGAGAGCACGACGCGCAGCCCGCCAGCTCAGGTCCAGCCGGTGAGGGTTAGCGTTGATCTCGACCACGACGCCACGCTCCGCACACTCCTTCAGGACCTCCTCCAGGTCCAGCGCGTAGGGCGGCCGCGCCAGCAGCAACCTTCCCGTGGGATGCCCGAGGACCCTGCACGCCGGATGACGGATAGCCTCGATGATTCTGTCGGTCTGAGCCTCCTGCGCAAGCCGAAAGGAGGAGTGCACCGAGGCCACCACATACTCAAGACCGTCCTCGCACCCCGGCGGCAGGTCCAGCCTCCCGTCCGGGAGGATGTCGGCCTCCAGACCCTTGATCAGTCTCAGCTCCGGATGCTCCCGGTTCCAGGCGTCAATCCGCTCCCACTGCCCACGAAGCCTGTCTCTATCGAGCCCGTTGGCGTAGTGAGCAGCAGGCGAGTGGTCGGCGATGCCGAGGTAGGCCCAACCCAGTGCCTGGGCCGCCGAGGCCATGTCCGCCAGGGTGGCGGCGCCGTCGGAGTCAGTGGTGTGATTGTGGAGCGCTCCACGCACGTCCTCCCAACATACGAGATCGGACAGCATGCCGGTTGCAGCACGCTCGATCTCGTCCTCTCCCTCCCGCAGCTCGGGAGGAACCCACGAGCAGCCGAGCGCTGCGTAGAGCTCCTCCTCGGAGCCTGCGTCCACCCTCCTCGTGTCATCCCAAAGGCCATCTTCGGCAAGTCGCTTCCCGGACGCGGCGGCGCGTCTCTGCAGGAGCTCCAAGTGACGTGCCGACGCCGAGTGCCAGAGACGAGCGGCCACGGCACGCCCGGGCTCGACGGTGCGAACCCTGCACCGCAACCCGGCAGCGGTCTCCCCCGTCCACACGCCGGGGCCTTCCCCCTGGAGGTCAGAGAGGGCACCGTGGAGCGTTGCGGCGATGGCGGCCGGCTCGGTTGTTACCACGAGCAGCTCGACGATGCCGACCGTCTCGCAGCCGCGACGGACCTCCCCGGTTGCCGATACGTCGGCGACACCAGCCTGACTGCGGAGTGCCGAGCCGAGCTTGTCGGCGGCCTCCCACGCCACGTCGACCAGGTACCGTTCGCGCGCCTGCAGGGTGAAGCGGACGGCCTCCAGCACGCTCCTCTGCGAGGTCGGCCCGAAGCCCGGAAGATCGACCAGACGGTTCTCGAGGCACGCATACTCCAGCTCTCCCGGGCTACTCACGCCGAGGTCCTGCCACAGTGCCCGCACCTTCTTGGGGCCGAGGCCCGCGACCGACAACAGCTCGACGACGCCTGGCGGCGTCCGCGACTCCAAGTCCCGCAGAGCCTCCGGCGTGCGGCCAGCCACCAGCTCTGTGAGCACGGCGGCCGTACCGCGCCCGATACCCCGGATCTCCGTCAACTTTCCGGTCTCCACCAGCTCCAGGAGATCCCCTTCCGCACGCTCCAACGCGCGGGCTGCATTGGCCAGGGCACGGACCCGGTGCGGGTTTCCACCATGGAGCTCGAGCAGCGTCGAGATCGTCTTCAGGACTCTGGCCGCGTTCTTTCGGTCGACATCGGACATGTGTATAATCCCTTTCCTCAGGGCCCGCTGGTGCGGCGTGGGAAACGATAATCCGGATGCGGGCCCGCGTAGTTGGTCAACACCTTCATGGTATAGTCGCTCGTACTTCAATGGGACTGCCTCGTAGCTTCCGATCGAGCCTGACCTACCCCGTCGCCGGCACGCTCGTCCTGGTGACTGTGTTGCCTGTGGTGGTCGTAGGCCTGCTTCTGGCGTCCAGCATCCGCGATCACCTGACGACGGTGGAGAAGCAGTATCTGACCAGACAGGCGGTGGGCCTGGCCAGCGAGGTATCGCTGTTTTTCTCGAGCCACAGAACACAGCTCGAGGCGACGGCACGCGCCCTCGATGTCAGCTCCCAGCTCCCCGTGACCGAGACGGATGCCCTCCTCAAAGGCGTTGCGCGGCGAGACCCATCGCTGATGCGCTTGCAACTGGTGAGGGCGAACGGCGAAGGCAGCTTCGTCTCGACCCAGGAGCTCGAGCCGGCTGCAGCCAAAGCCCTAGCTGACCTGGTCTCGGCCGCCAGCCGGCTGGCAACCGCAGGCCAGGATGTGAACGATCTTCACGAACAGCTAACGGGCCACCCGGCGGGAGTGTCGGTGTTCGCCTACCCGATTCGTGGGAACGGTCATGAGGTACGGGCTGTGCTCACCGGGGTCCTCGACCTGCAGCCGCTGCAAACCAGGCTCAGCGACAACGCGCTCAGCGGCCTCATCGTGACCATCATCAACGACAAGGGCATCGCCGTCCTGTCGTCCCGCCGCGAGCTGCAGGGGATCTCGCTTGCCGAGTCTCCGCTGGTTCGTGACTACCTGAGGCGCCCGCTCCGCCTCACCAAGGTCTACGCTCAACCTCAGCTCCGTCTCACCAGCGACGTGCTCGGCTCGATCGCTCCGGCGCAGTGGCCGCGGTGGGCCGTCGTTGCCGAACGGCCGACCGCAGAGGCGTTTGCGTCCGTACGAGCGATGCAGCAACGAACTCTGATCTCGACGGCCGTTGCGGCCGCTGCAGCCCTCGCCATCGGTTTCGGCCTCAGCGGCTACCTCATCCGGCCTCTGCAGAAGCTGACGGACGTCACATCGGCCCTCGCCGAAGGCAAGCTGACGGAACGGGCCCAGATCCCCGGCCACAACGAAATCGCGCAGCTTGCCGCCAACTTCAACCACATGGCCGGCAGCATCGAAACCCTGGTCCGACGGCTCAAGCATGCCCTGAGACAGAATCAGGAGCTGTTCTTGGAGACCATCCGGACACTCGCGACGGCGATCGATGCCAAGGACCCCTACACCCGTGGTCACTCGGAACGCGTCAGCTCGTACTCAATGGCCATCGCCCGTGCGCTCGGGCTCGACAGCGATCAGGTGTTTCGCGTCCGCATAGCGGCCATCCTCCACGACGTTGGCAAGCTCGGCATCCGTGACAACATCCTCAACAAGCCGGGTGGCCTGACCGACGCCGAGTACACCGTCATGCGACGTCACCCCGAGATCGGCTCACAGATCATGGCGCCGATTCGGATGCTGAAGGACATCATCCCAGGAATCCGCAACCACCACGAGACGTGGGATGGAACCGGCTACCCCGACAAGCTGAAGGGCGACGAGATCCCGCTGGTTGCCCGCATCATCGGCGTCGCCGACACCTTTGACGCCATGACCACCACCCGCCCTTATCAGAGCCCGCATCCGCTTGAGTATGTAGTCGCCAAGATGCGATCCATGGCCGGCTCGCGTTTCGATCCTCAGGTCGTCCAAGCGTTCCTTGCCGCGGTCGAGGCTGGAGACGTCACACCACCGGAAGCCTCACCGGCCGTCGGGACGGGAGAAGGAGTCTCATGAAGAACGCAGCAATCACCGCGATCACCGTCGCCCTCCTGCTCACCCTTGCCGGCTGCAGCAGCTCGTCCTCGGGCTCGCGCGCCATGAAGCGGCCGGGCTCCGAAACCAGTGCGGCCAACCCGCTGTACCCGTTCACCCTGATGCGTCAGGGATCCGTGCTCCTGCAGCAGGGCCGCTACGATGATGCGCTGAAGAGCTTCGAGAAGGCGGCCCGGCTGCAGCCGGAGAATGCGACTACGCACAACATGGTGGGGCTGTGTTACCTCAAGCTGGAGCAGTACGACAAGGCACTTGCCGCGTTCAACCAAGCCCTCGACCTGGTACCGTCGTTTTCCGACGCCCGCAACAACCGCGGCGCCACGTACCTCGCCATGAAGCAGTATCACCTCGCCGAGGTGGACTTCCTCGCCGTATTGGGAGATCCCACGTATCCTCACCGCTGGGATGTCTACTATAACCTGGGGATGACGTACCTCGATCGTGGTCAGCTCGGTGCCGCGATCGAGAACTTCCGCCGCGCCGCCAACGCTTCCGCCCCGGTCTTCGAGGCCTTCCTCCGCCTGGCCGAGATCGCACAGCGGCAAGGCAAGACCGACTCTGCCATTGATACCCTCGAGCAAGCACATATCAGGTTCCCCGACCAGCCAGAGGCCACCTTCCGGCTCGGCCAACTGTTGCTCGGGACCGGACGAGAGGAGGAGGGTCGCAAGTACCTCCAGGAGGTCGCCGCCAGCGATCCGAGTTCCAAGTTGGCAGGAGAAGCACGCAAGCTGCTCGAGGGTAATTGATGCCGTTTAACTACCTGCTCACGAACCTACTGGTGGACGTTCCGGCGGCCGTCGGGGCCATCTTCCTCGATGACGAGGGCGAGACCATCGAGTGCGTGACGCGTCACGGGGACCCGTACGAGTTGAAGGTCGAAGGGGCGTATCACAGCATCTTCGCCCGCCAGATCGTGGACGCCGGCGCGGCGCTGCTCGGCGGCCCGGTGGGAACCTACATCATGAACGGAGAGCGCCTGGCAACGTTGACGCAGGTCCTACCGGGTGGCTACTATATTGTGCTCGTGATGGATCGCGGCGGCTCGCATGCCATGGCGAAGTTCTTCCTGCAGCGCGCCGCTCAAGTAATCAGCCGGGAGCTTACCTGAGCTTTCGGCTCTTTCGGCTGTAAACGGGGGTCTGATGGCACGCACGGTGCTCGAGAAGCTCAAGAGGGGTCTGTTCATGACCCACACCGAGTTTCTCGAAAAGGTGGGAGAAGCGTTCCAACGGTCGGGGCCGGTGGCACCCGACAACCTCAACGGCCTCGAGGATGCCCTGATTGCCGCCGACACCGGAGTCGAGCTTTCGCTCCGCCTCACCGACGAGCTTCGCGAGGCGGTTCGAAGCGGGCGAATCACGTCCGCCGAGGAGCTACGGCCTGCCGTTCGCTCCCGCCTTCTCGACGTGCTGGGGTCGGCTGCAGAGAGTAGCCCCGAGCCGCCGGCATCGTCCCCCAGGATCACAATGCTCGTGGGCGTCAACGGCACCGGCAAGACGACAACCGCGGCCAAGCTGGCAAAACGACGCCGCGAGGCGGGCCGAAGCGTGCTCCTGGCCGCCGCGGACACGTTTCGCGCCGCGGCGGTCGAGCAGCTCCAGATCTGGGCCGATCGGCTCGAGGTGCCCCTGGTCCACCAGGGCGAGGGGGCAGACCCCGCAGCGGTCGTCTTTGACGCCATCGCCGCGGCGCGAGCGCGAGGAATCGACGAGGTCATCGTCGACACTGCAGGCCGCCTTCACACCCGCGCCAACCTGATGAAGGAGCTGGAGAAGGTGCGCAGGGTCGCGGCCAGAGAAGTGGAGGGAGCCCCGCACGAGGTGTTGCTGGTGCTCGACGCCACGACCGGATCGAACGGTATCGAGCAGGCGCAGCGGTTCGGCGCCACAGCCGGCATCACCGGTGTTGTCCTAACCAAGCTCGACGGCACCGCCAAGGGCGGCGTCGTGCTGGCCATTGCCGATGGTCTCGGCCTGCCCGTCTGCTGGGTGGGAGTCGGAGAAGCGGCAGACGACCTGCTCCCGTTCGACGCCGAAGAGTTCGTCGACGCACTCCTGGAGCCGTGACGGTGACCTTGAGCGCCAGCCTCCGTCTCCCCCCGACAGCCTGGCCGGACCATGTGTGCTGATGGCGACGAGCGCTGGATGGCGCGCGCGCTCGAGCTTGCCGAGCACGGACGCTATGGAGCCTCGCCGAACCCCATGGTTGGTGCCGTGGTGCTCGACCGCAGCGGCCGATCCGCCGGCGAAGGCTTTCACGCCCGCTACGGCGGGCCGCACGCCGAGGTCGAGGCACTCAGCTCGGCTGGGGAGGCAGCCCGTGGCGGCACCCTCTTCGTCACGCTCGAGCCCTGCGACCACCACGGCAAGACCCCTCCCTGCAGTACGGCCATCCTCGATGCCGGGGTCGCCAGGGTGGTCATCGCCATGGCCGATCCGAACCCGCAGGCCTCAGGGGGCGGCGATCGTCTTCGCCGCGCGGGTGTCGAGGTCACCCTCGGCGTTCTCGAAGCCGCAGCGCAACGCCTCAACCGCCGTTGGCTCCTGTGGACGCACTCGGCTCGGCCGTGGGTGACGCTCAAGGCCGCCGTCAGCCTGGACGGGCGAACGGCCACCCGCACGGGCGACTCCAAGTGGATCACCTGCGAGGCAGCGCGACGGCGAGGCCTCGAGCTCCGCGAGGAGCACGACGCGGTTCTCGTCGGGGTTGGCACCGTGCTGGCGGACAACCCGCGGCTGACCCGGCGGCTTGGCCTCAACCCATGTGACCGCCACTCCCGCATCATCCTTGACTCGAGGCTGCGCACACCTGTCACAGCAGAGGTCGTGTGCCATGAGCCGTCGCGGACCCTCATCGCACACACCAGCCGCGCGTCTGATGCCCGGCACAGCGCCCTCGCGAATGCCGGCGTGGAGCTCCTCGAGGTTGCCGCGGACGGCCGCGGTCGGGTCGATGTCCAAGTTCTTCTGACGGCGTTGGCGCCGCGACCTCTGACCGCCCTGCTCGTGGAAGGAGGGGCCGACGTTCACGGCTCGTTCCTCGATGCGGGGATGGTCGACGAGGCTGTCTTCTTCGTCGCCCCGATCTTGATCGGTGGAGAGTCCTCTCGTCCTGCGGTTGCCGGACTTGGCGCAGGAAGCTTGACAGACGCTCGGCGCTTCGTCATCGAGCACGTACGGCCGGTTGGTGACGACCTCGAGATAGCTGCGGTATGCTTGGAAAACGCAAATGTTCACCGGACTGGTTGAGGCTGTTGGAACCGTCGAGCGGCTGACGAGGTCAGCCGTCGGCGCGCGGCTCACGGTCGCCGCGAGTTGGCCCGATCGGGACACGCCCCGCTCTGGGGACAGCATCGCGGTCAACGGCGTGTGCCTGACCGCCCTGGAGCCGACCGCGGAACGGTTCGCCGCCGACCTCTCTCCCGAAACGGTGGCCCGCACCCGCCTTGCTGCCCTGGCGCGAGGATCGGGCCTCAATCTCGAGCGGGCCCTTCGCGTCGGTCAGAGGCTCGGCGGCCACTTCGTGCAGGGGCACGTCGATGCCATAGTGCGCCTCCTCGGCACGGCCGAGGAAGGGGGTTTCGCGAGATGGCGGCTGTCGCTGCCTGGAGCCTGTGCTCACGAGCTGGCTCGCAAGGGCAGCATCGCCCTCGATGGGGTCTCTCTCACCATTGCCGAGCTGAGTGAGGACTGGTTCGAGGTGGCGCTGATTCCCCAGACCCTGGCGGCCACGAACCTGGGTCGGCTCCGCCCCGGCGGCGAGCTCCACCTCGAGACCGACGTCATCGCCAAGTACGTCGCGCGTGCGCTGGGCCGCCAGGTAAGCACATCCTCGGCTCTCGAGGAGTTCCTGGGTGGAGGAACCAGTGCGACGGATTGAGCCCGCTTTCCCGGACCTGTTCTCCGTCAGCCACGTTCTCCGTCCCGGCTACCTACCGGCCTCGTCCGTAACCCTCGATCCCATCCGTATGGGAATCGTCTGGCAGGACGCCCCTCACCGTATCCTCCCGGCCGATGGCACGGTGCCCCGGATGCCGGTGCGGGCAATCGCGTTCGGGCGCGTGGCAACGATGCGAGGCGACATCGTGGAGCGAGTTCTCGAGCGCGGCAGCTCGCTACTTCTTGTTCTCGACGATCCCAAAATCAAGCCGGATGATGTCGGTCTCGACGGTGATCTTGGGGAGTCTCAGGTCACTGCGCTGCTGCCGGTGCTCCCATCTCCTCTCGCCGACAAGGTTCAGATCCCGACCGCGTGGAAGAAGCGACGCTGGGGCGCCGTGCTCGGTCTGTTCCCGTTTCCCGGAGCGATGGCGGAGATCGAGCAAAGGGTGACCCAGCTTTGGAAGGCAGGCGCCTCCTTCGCGATTGCGGCGCCGCTCCTCCTGACGCCGAAGGATCGTCACCGGATACTGGACGGCTGTGAGGGTTGCGGCCACGAGGCCGAGCTCGAGAATGCACTGTTCCACGCCGATGTCAGCCGAGGCCTGCACGCTCTCGAGAGGAAAGCCGGGGTTGCCGTTGACACCATGGGCATGGAGCCGGTCGTCCCCTACCTCATCCCCGGCCATGCTCACCCCAAGGCGGTCCATACAGCCGCATTGCTTCGCCTCTGGGCACGTCGCCTCGACCAATCCCACGAGGAGAGCTCCTGGGGCTGGCGTCTGCGCCGCGCCGCCGCCGCGCTCGAGCCGCTCGACAAGGACCCGGAAAGCATGGCAGTCGAGGGCAACCTGCGCATCATCCCTGGCTTCGACAGTTGGGTCGAGTCGTTCACTCGCGCGCTGTGGGATGGCGGCAACCCGGTCGCCGCCGCCTGGCGCCGGTGGACCTCCCCCACCAATCACAAATGACGCAGCTGTGGCGCCTGCTGGTCGACGGAGCCCACGCTGGAGCCGCCAACATGGCCCGAGACATGGCGATACTCGAGCATGTCTGCATCGGCCAAGCGCCACCGACCCTCCGCCTGTACTCGTGGTTGCCACCGTGCCTGACCTTGGGACGCCACCAGCCCCTGGAGGCCGCAGACGCGAGATTCTGCAGCCAGGCGGGGGTCGAGATGGCGAGACGCCCGACCGGAGGCCGGGCGGTCCTCCATCACCTCGAGCTGACCTACGCCGTGATCGCCCCGCTGTCGCCGCCAGTACTGCCGACCAACCTGCAGGCGGCCTATCGGAAGCTGTGCTCGGGCCTCGTTCGCGCCTGCCGCGCGCTCGGCGTTGCCGCCGAGCTCACTCCGGGTGAGATCAACCTACAGCTGCCGAGCCCCCGCTCCACGGTCCCCTGCTTCAAGGCGCCAGCCGGAGGCGAGGTCGTTGTCTCGGGCCGCAAGCTCATCGGCTCGGCCATGAGACGGCACGGGAACTGCGTCCTCCAGCACGGCGCCTTCCTCCTCGACTGGGATCCCGAGCTCCAGGCCGGCGCCGTTGGCCTGCCCGACGACAGCTCACTGCGTCCGTTCATCACCACCGTTGCCGCCGAGATCGGCACCATCCCGGAGCTCTCGGAGCTCACGGATGCGGTCGCTGCCGGGCTGGCCGAGGAACTGGCTGTGACCTTCCAGCGCGACGAGCTCACGGTCCCGGAACAACGTACGGCGGAGGAGCTCGTGCCCCGATTCGCCATCTGAGTGCGGGCGGGGGAGACTCGAAGCTGACTGAGGCGGGCGGGCGCGGTGTACCATGGCGGCGCATGCCCCAGCGCCCCAGCGAGCCCCGGACGCAGATCCCCTGGTGGGTGGTGACCACCTACTTTGCCGAGGGGTTCCCCTACTCGATCGTCCGCCAGATCTCGACCGTGTTCTTCAAGGACGCCGGCGCCAGCCTGCCGGCGATCGGCCTCACCTCCCTGTACGGTCTGCCCTGGACGCTCAAGTTCCTGTGGGCGCCGTTCGTCGACACCTACTCGACCAAGCGCCGTTGGCTGCTGGCTGCGGAGAGCGTTCTCGTTGCCATGGTGCTCGTGCTGGCGGGAGTCTCCTCCCTCAAGGGAGCGCTGCCGGTCGCCGCCGTTGTCTTCCTGCTTCTCGCCGCGACCTCGGCCACCCACGACACCGCCATCGACGGCTACTACCTGGAAGCGCTCGATCGCACAGAGCAGGCCCGCTATGTGGGATTCCAGGCGATGTCCTACCGGCTCGCCCTGATCGCCGGCGGCGGCGGCGTCATCGCCCTCTCCGGCTGGACCTCGTGGGCCACCGGTTTCGGGGTGGCGGCGGTGGTCATCGGCGGGATTCTCACCCTCCACACACTTTTCCTGCCTCGCCAGGAGGCGCCCAAGAGGCCTGTAGGCCAGCTCCTCCTCTACCTCTTGCGGCCACAGATCCTGTTCTTCCTGGTCGCGGTCGTGGCCCTCGTGGCGGGCGCCCGCTGGCTCTACCTGCGCCCCGAGATGGAGACCCTCCGCCGCGTGGTCGGCGTGCTCTCGGTACCCGGCTGGATCGTCCTGCTCCTGCTCGTCTGCCTCGTCGTAGCCGCGACGCGTGTCCCGGCCCTCAAGCAGCGGCTCTATGCCTCGGACTCCACCTACGCCCTGGCATTCGTTGACTACCTCGACCAGCCGCGGGCAGGAGTCATCCTCGCGTTCGTGGCCCTCTACAGGACCGGAGAGTCCTTCCTGTTGAATATGGCCTACCCTTTTCTCAAGGACATCGGGGTCAGCCGCGCCGCCTACGGCGTTGCTTACGGCACCTTTGGGATCGCGGCCTCGATCGCCGGCGGTCTGCTCGGCGGCGCCCTCATCGCCCGTTTCGGGCTGCGCCGCTGCATCTGGCCTTTCGTCCTCGCCCAGAACGTGCTCAACCTGTTCTACATGGTCATGGCGTGGCACTACAGAACGATCTTCCAGCGTCCCGACCTGGGTCACGCCGATCTGGGTCTCGTGAGCGTCCTGATTGTCGTGGAGGCGTTCGGCGCCGGGCTCGGTACGGCCGCCTTCATGGTCTTCATCATGCGCACCGCCAAGGCCGAGTACAAGGCCGCCCACATGGCCGTCGCCACCGGCATCGCCACAGTGTCTGCGACCCTTGCCGGCGTCTGCTCCGGGTTCCTGGCCGCCGCCTTCGGCTTCACCGTCTACTTCGGCTTGACCTTCCTTGCCACCCTGCCATCCATGGCCCTGATCCCATTCCTGCCCTACCTGGACAAGCCGCGCGAGGCGATGTCCTCCACCTGATGCTGATGTGACGGACGGACCTGCTTCGGTCCGCCGCCGCCGAGCTCGTGCCCCGCCGCCGTCCGGCCCCTCCTCGCTACCCCTATGGCAGGGAGGAGACCAGCTTGGCAAACGGCTTGCTCAGGTCGGGGGCTCGCCAGCCTCTCGGCCCAGTGAAGCGTTTGACGACGGCTGCGTCGTCGAGCCCGGCCAGGCTCGGCGGCGTCTTACGCGGCACCGTCACCTTCACATTCAAGCGGGGGCTTTCCCCGAGCTCGAGTGGCTCGACGTCGAACGGCGGGACCGCCAGACGGTAGCCCTGTCGATCGACGGCGCTGGGTCCCACGTCATCGACGTCCCCTGCCGTCAGCGAGACGAGAATGGTCAGCGCCTGCCCGAGCCGCTTGCGGGCGTCGGCGCTCAGCCGTCCCCAGGCTCTCGCCACCTGTGACCCGGCGGCCGATGGGAACTGATCGCTACCGGCGACCTCGGCCCGCCGCCCGTTACACTCCACGAAGCCGGAGGTGACCGGCCCGGACTCTCCTCCCCGCCGGACAACCAGCAGGTACTCGCCCGTCACGCCGTCGCTGATGACCCATGCCGAGTCGTGCTCAGGCAGGGAGTAGAGCCGCTGCACGCGGACGGTGTCACCGTTGTGGAGCACGATCCAGACCTGAACGTCGTCCCGGTAGCCGGCTGCCTCGGCGATCTTCATGAACTCGACGACGAGCCGCGCTCGGCCCGGTCGATCCACCAGCTCGTAGCGGCCGCCAGCGCGTTGCTGAAAGTCCTGCCAGTGCTGGCGCTCGGCCTTGTCGAGGTTGGCGGGATCGAAGCCGATCGTGTGCACCTGCAGGAAGGAGACGGGCCCGGCGCCGCCGACCGGCGAGATCTCGGCCACGGAGTAGCTGACGGAAACCGGCAGCACCGTCGCTGCCGCCGACCCCACGACGAGGGATACTGCAACCAGCAGATACAGTCTGATTCTCATGATATCCTACCATTCTAGCAGTCTGGGAAGTCGATGAGGCACTGCATTTCGCAGATTTCATACTGGTGCTCAGCCTGGATGTAGCATTCACCGGGCTCCGGAACCCACCGGCAGAGCCTGTATGCCTCTGCTAGTTTCAGGTCACAACAGGTGATGCAGTCCGAGCAATCCTGAGGTCTGCAGGGATCGCCGCCGATAGGTCTTGCCTCACTTGTCCCTCGCAACTTTGCACCTGAGTATGCTTCGATGGTCTGAGACACTGCGATTGGCATGGACCCGACCACCAATGCAAGCACTACGAATACTGTTGCGGGGATCGAAATCTGCTTCTCATGCATTTTCGCACCTCTTGTGCTTTTGGTTGCGTCCCATGTTAGCACATGAGGATCCATCTAGCCTAGGACCTGCCTATCCCTTTTTCTCAGGTTGTGGCATAATTAAGGCATAACTTGAGAAGAAGGGGGGGCAAGACAGTGGATGCCGAGGTGTTGTGGAGGCTCTTCCCAAGGACGTTCCCGGAGTTCGACGCGGCGTTTCGGGATGAGGCTCGGTGCAGGCAGGTCCTGATTGAGCTTCGCTGGGGCGGGGCGCCTACCTGTGACAGATGTGGCCGCCGAGAGGCATGGGAGCTGTCAAACGGGCGCTTTGAATGCCGTTCCTGTGGGCGCCAGTTCAGTGTTACAAGCGGGACAGTCCTTCACGGAACCCGGAAGCCCTTGCGGCTCTGGTTTCGCGCGATCTGGGAAATGATGTCGAGAAAGAACGGCATCAGCGCGAAGGACCTGCAGAGGATCATGGGCTTTGGCTCTTACGAGACCGCCTGGACGTGGCTGCACAAGCTGAGGACGTGCATGAGCAGACCGGGACGGCCCCCTCTTACGGGGTCACTACAGCTCGACGACACCTATGTCGGTGGCTTGGACAATCGACCAGGCCGACCCGATGGCAACAAGGCCGTGGTGTTGGTGGCGGTCGAGCCTGGAGGACGTGCCCGCATGGAGCACTCACCCAATCTCAGGAGCTCAACTATTAGCAACTTCGCGAACAGGAACATCGCTCCTGGCGGCCACGTCACGACCGATGGCTACCGGAGCTTCAGCGCCAAGTCCCTCGGCCCACGAGGCCACCGCCAGCACGTGCAGAACAAGAAGCGCCACATCTCCACAGATCCACTCCTGCACGCTCACACCGTGATGTCACTGTTCAAACGTGTCTGGATGGGCACATATCACGGCGCGCCGAGTCGAAAGCACCTTCAGTCGTACCTTGACGAGTTTGAGTTCCGACACAACCGTCGACGGACTGTTGGCACCGGACGCATCGTTGCCCGTGTCCTACAAATCCTCGCCGGCTCCCGCGTGCGCACCTACTCCGACATCATCTCAGTTGTTCCCTGCCGTCGCTTCGCCGGTGTTGAGATAGCCTGAACGAAGGGGATAGGCAGGGCCTAGGATACATCGAGCACTGTACCATTCTGATACTTTTCATCATTCAAATGCCCACTCTTGTGCTACTGACAAGCCCTTTGTATCGCAGTAATTTTCCAACAGGGGTATCTCCTTGACTCCAGTTGCCACTACATATAGTGTTTGGCCGTCATGGGGGAGTATCCACGGAGCTTAAGTGAGTTAGAAGAGAGGTTTGCGAGCGAGGAGCCTTGTCGAGAATATCTAGCATCACTCCGGTGGCCCGAGGGGTTCCGGTGCCCAATGTGCGGAGGCGACAAGTTTTGGGTAACAAAACGCGGCTTGTGGATGTGCGGATCGTGCCAGCGACAAACCAGCGTGACTGCAGGGACGATCTTCGAGGGTACCCGCAAAGACCTGCGGACGTGGTTCCGAGCGGTCTGGTGGGTGTGCGGTCAGAAGAACGGCGTGAGTGCCCTCACGGTCCAGCGTGTCCTCGGTCTTGGAAGCTACGAGACGGCGTGGACGTGGATGCACAAGCTCCGGCGCGCGATGGTACGACCGGGCAGGGACCGCCTGGCTGGCGAGGTGGAGGTTGACGAGACCTACATTGGCGGGCCAAAACCGGGGAAGCGGGGCCGTGGCGCTGGCGGCAAGTCGACGGTACTCATTGCGGCTCAGAAAGATGGAAGTGGGATCGGGAGGATTCGCTTGGGTGGAGTCAAGAACCTCGCCCCCTCCCAAGTGATCGAGTTTGTCCGGGGAGCGATCGAACCAGGCAGCACTGTTGAGACGGACGGATTCCACGTCTACGAACGCCTGCCTGCGGTCGGCTACAAGCACAAGGTCACCCTCATGAAGAACGCCGGGGGAAAAAGCGACCAGATGCTGCCGCGCGTACATCGCGTGGCATCACTCCTCAAACGGTGGCTTCTAGGAACCCACCAGGGCGGCGTGCAGCCCAAACACCTCGACTTCTATCTGGACGAGTTCACGTTCCGATTCAACCGCCGGACCAGCCGAAGCAGAGGGAAACTCTTTCACAGACTCCTTCAACAGGCTGTGCTGGTAGAGCCAGCACCTTACACCGAGTTAGTGGGAGGCAAGGGCCCGGCAAACCACAACATCTAGTAGGTACTGGAGCGAAGGGGATACACCTGTTTCCCAATTACGTCCGTCTGCCGCAAGCAAGACGATCACCATCTCAACAGCCATCGCCTGTTGCCGCTGTCGCTAGGATTGGTTATGACCGGTGTGGGCTAGATGGTGGGCCGTGGGGGAGTCGAACCCCCGACCAACGGATTAAAAGTCCGCTGCTCTACCGGCTGAGCTAACGGCCCGTAGGAGCGTCAGGGTACTTCCGTTTGCCCCGCCGATCAAGGCGCTGCGGCTGCCTCTTCGACGGTGTGGACCGCACCGCGCAGCCGGTCCGCGAGAGCGGACCTGCCGCGGATCAGGGTCTCCTCCCGACGCGGCCCGGTGGAGACGAGCACGATCGGGACGCCGAGGTGGTCCTCGAAGAACTCCAGGTAGGCGCGGGCCGCCGGGGGAAGGTCCCCTTCCTTCGTGATGCCGCGGGTCGTCGCACCCCAGCCAGGCAGCGTCGCGTACTCCGGCTCGATGTCCTCGAGCTTCCGCGCATCCGCCGGCGGCTCAGCCAGCACACGTCCGTCCGCGGTCCGATAGCCGACCGCGACCCGGATCTCTTCAAGCCCGTCCAGCACGTCGAGCTTCATGAGGGCCACTCCCGCCAGGCCGCCGACACGAGCCGCGTAGCGCGCCGCAACGGCATCGAACCAGCCGCACCGCCTCGGCCGTCCGGTGGTGGTTCCGAACTCGTTGCCGCGTTCCCGCAACCGGTCGCCCACGGCGCCCTCGATCTCGGTCGGAAATGGCCCGCCGCCGACCCGCGTAACATATGCCTTCATCACCCCGAGAGCCGGGCCGAGCATCCCTACGGGGATGCCGCAGGAGACGGCTGCGGCTCCGGGGAGGCACGATGAAGAGGTCACATACGGGTAGGTGCCATGGTAGAGGTCGAGCATGATCCCCTGTGCGCCCTCGAAGAGGATCGGGTCGCCACGCTCGGCATGACGGCCCAGGGCCGGACCGATTTCGCCGACGAGAGGCGACAGCATTCGCGCAGCGTCCTGGAGACTCCGCAGGCTCTGCTCGATGTCCACCGGTGGCGCTGCGAAGAGAAGATCAAGCTCTCGGTTGTGGCTCTGCATCAAGGCTACGGCATCGGCCGCGAGCTGCTCCGGCTCCGTCAGCACCCCGACCCGCAGTGCCCGACGCTGTGCCAGGTCCTGGTAGGCGGGGCCGATCCCACGTCCTGTGGTGCCGATGCTGGAGGTACCCCGGGCCCGCTCCCGGGCGACATCCAGCGCCTGGTGCGTCGGCAGGATCAAGGTCGCTCTCGGCGACACGGTGAGACGACCGTTGACGTCCACGCCCTTTTCTTCGAGGTCCGCGATCTCCGCAACCAGGGCCAGGGGATCCACGACCATGCACGCTCCCATGTAGCAACGCGAGCCGCCGTGGATGATGCCGGAAGGCACAAGGTGAAGGGCGAAGTGCCGGTCCCCGAACTTCACCGTGTGACCGGCATTGTGGCCGCCGTTGTAGCGGACGACCGCACGGAAGCCGGCTGAGAGCAGGTCGACGACCTTCCCCTTGCCCTCGTCGCCCCACTGACCGCCGAGAACCAGTAACGCCTGTTGCGAGCTGCGTCCTTTCACATCAGTCCTCCAGCGCTTCATTCTAACCCGGTTCGGCTACTATTCCATGTATGACTGAACCGAGCTTGCAGCCCGAAAGCGGCTTCTTCCGCCGCCTGGCCGACATCACGCGGGGCCCGGAAGGCCGTCCGAGCCGCTTCGCCACCCGCCTGCGAAAGCGCCTGGTGGTAGGATTCCTGGTCGCATTTCCGCTCGTCGTCACCGTCTTCTTCGCCCGCTTCTTGTTCGAGCTGCTCGACCGCTGGTTTCGGCCCGTCGCGCGCCACTACTTCGGCTTCCCGATCCCCGGCATCGGAGCCGCGCTGTCATTGCTCGGCCTGTACCTGCTCGGCTTGCTCGCAACCAATGTCCTCGGGGGCCGGGTCCTGGCCTTCTTCGAACGCCGCATCGCCCGCATCCCCCTTCTGAGCCCGATCTACCAAGGCGCCCGCCAGGTCACGGAGGCGCTGCAGGCGCGCGACACGTACCAGTTCCGAAAGGTCGTTCTCGTCCGCTTCCCGCACAACGACGTCCGCTCGCTCGGCTTCGTCACCCGCGAGTTCGAACGCCCGAGCAGGTTCTCCGACGAGCCCTCGATGCTGGTGTTCGTTCCGACGACACCCAACCCGACCTCGGGTTTCCTGGTCTCTGTACGCAAACGTGACGTCACCGAGCTCGACATCCCGGTCGAAGCGGGCGTCAAGCTGGTGATCTCCGGCGGGCTCGTGGTCCCCGACCAGCTCCTGCGGCCTCTGCCGCCGACTGCCGAGGGCCGGACGTCCGGCTAACCCCGGTCCTGCCTACTCCTTGGAGTCAGGTTGTCTCCGCGCGCCTAGCCAAAGAACTGCGCGACATCGATGCGATGGTCGCGCAGCTTCTCCGGTGCCCGATGAAGGTAGTTGTACCGAGTGCCGAAGCTGAGCAGCGCCCGCTCCAGCATCCGCCGTCCGCGGTACAGGCGTGACATGACGGTCCCAACAGGAATGCTGAGGATGTCCGCGATCTCCTGGTACGCAAAGCCCTGGAGGTCGGCAAACACGACGACCATCTTGTAGTCGTGCGGCAGGCCCCGAAGCGCCTCTCGAACCTCGTGGTCGAGCTCGTAGGTCAGGAGCTCGGCCTCCGGATCGGAAAAGCCCTTCTCCTCCTGGTCGAGGAGCCGGCTTTCCAGCCCACCTTCTACGTCATCGAAGTCGACGGCGGCCGGCTGAAGCTTCTTCTTCCGGTAGGAGTTGATGAAGGTATTCTTCATGATCTTGAATAGCCAGGCCTTGAAGTTCGTACCCTCGGTGAAACGCTGGTAGTACTTGAACGCCTTGAGGTAGGTCTCTTGCAGCAGGTCCTCGGCGTCGTCCGGGGAACGCGTCATTCGGAGAGCGCTCTTGAAGAGCTGCTCCCGGTACGGAAGGTCTCCTGACTCGAAGTTCCACAGGGTCGGTTCGTGAGACGCCATCTCGACCTCCTTGTTGCAATGATGATACATTGCGACTGTGACTCTGTCAAGTCCAGGTCGCTCCGCCCAACGTGGCTTCTATGTTTCCTCTGCGCAACGGCCGCGATAATGAAAAACACAGGCGCCCGAAGGCGCCTGTGCCGGTCTTCCGTACTGCGACGGCGGCTACTTCGCCAGGATCATGAAGGCGATGATCAGCGAGTAGATGACCAGCGACTCGATCAGCGCGAGACCGATGATCATGGTGATGCGAACGGGGCCCGCGGCGCCGGGGTTGCGCCCCATCGCCTCACAGGCAGCCGTGATGCCACGCCCCTGCCCGATAGCGCCCGCTGCTGCCGCAAACCCGATCGCGAAGGCCGCACCCAGGAACTGGGCCCAGTTTCCTCCCGCTGCGGCGTGCGCCGCGCCGGCCTCCTGCGCCATTGCCGGTGCGGCAAACAGGGCCACGGAAACCAGGGCCAGGGCCATCATGACGAAACGACGGTTCATAAGATCCTCCTCCCGGACTAGTGTGGTCTCGTTCTAGTGCTGTTCAACGACGACGGCGCCCTGGATGTACGCCATCGTCAGCATGATGAAGATGAAGGCCTGCAGCAGGGATCCGAAGATCCCCAGCCCCATCATCGGCCACGGAACGACGAACGGAAACAGGGTGAAGAAGATCCCCGTTGCCGTGTGCTCACCGAAGATGTTCCCGAAGAGACGAAGCGCCAGGGAAAGCACCCTGGCGAGGTGCGAGATCAGCTCGATCGGAACCATGAGCGGCGCCAGCAGGACTACCGGTCCGGCAAAGTGCCTCAGGTAGTGAAAGAACCCCTGCTTGCGGACGCCGACGATGTTGTAGAACAGGAACGCCGTGATCGACAGCGCAAAAGTGGTGCTCGGATTAGCCGTGGCCGGCTGCAGGAAAAAGAAGAGCCCAAAGATGTTGCAGACAAAGATGAAGATCGCGAGGGAGCCGACGAAGGGAAGGAAGGTCTTTCCCATCCCCTCCCCGATCACGTCGTCAAGCAGCGACTGTAGCCCCGACACCACGAGCTCGAGTGACTGCTGCAGGTGAGACGGCTCCTCTACGGACAGCCTCCGTTTGACCGGAATCAACAGAGCCGCGATGACGGCCACCGCGAGCATCGCCATGATGACGTGGTCGGGCAGCCAGAAGACCTGGCCGTGCTGAGCTCCCATCAGCTCCAGGTAGCGCTCACTGGGCTGCCCGAAGATCGCCAGCAGCAGCCGGTTGATCGGTTCGAAGAGAATGGAGTACTCATGATGCATCGATGTTCAGCCTCCACCTTTTCCTGACCACCGTACCGCCTCGGCCAGCACCGCAATGACGACCGCCGTAATGCCCGCCGCTACGGCAACCGGCTCGACGTGAGGGGCTGCCAGGAGCACCCCGAAACCGCAGAGGAGGAGCACCAGCTTCAACCCGAGCCTGACGGCGATCGGCCTGCTCAACTGTGGGCGGCCGGGCTGCAGCATCCGCTCGACGGCGACCTCCAACCAGCGGAAGTTGATGATAGCCAGCGCCCCTGCGACGGTCAAGCTCAAGGCGCCCGCCGGTGAGTCCAGAACTAGCAGCTCCATTGCAGCGCCTGCAAGCACCAGGCCGAGCGACACAACCGCTACCCGGCGAGATGAGAACGAGACTTCAGCCGCGTTCATCGTTGCCCAGCCGGTCATCGGAGGTCTCCGAGGACTGCTCGTCCTCTGCCGTGAGCTCCTGCTCGTCGCGGGCCGCCTTGGCGGTGATGCGGAACAGATTGATGAAGCCCGCGATGATGCCGAAGAGACTGAAGACGGCAGTCAAGTACGGCCAGGTCCCGAGGATGCGATCGAGCCAGCGCCCCCAGAAGAACCCGATCGCGATCGCAACCGGAAACTGAATCCCAATGATGGAAAGGTCCGCCCAGGTGCGGGCCTGACGCAAGACACGCCGCCGGTCCTTCACGTCGTCCCTGCCCCCCACGCCCCCACGTGTGGCAGCCCGGAACACAGAGAGGTGAGGCCTGGGAAGGACGGCCCCGCCGTACCCCAGGGCGGTGCCTGCCACGGTGGGGCGTGAAGCCCAGCGCGCCGTCTGTCACTACCCGACACCGAGCGCGATGAGACCATTGCGAGCCCAGCCTACCATTGGCGCCGGCCACACGCCGATCACCAGCGTCGCGACCACACACACGGTAATCATCGCCTCCAACCACCGGTCCCGGGCCAGCGGCGCCGGCACGTCCTCCTCACCGTCCCTGAAGTACATCTCGAGCACGATCCGTAGGTAGTAGTAAAGGCTCACGGCCGACATCACGACCGCGATCACGGCCAGCTTGATGTACCCCGCCTCGACCGCCGCCGAGAACAGGTACAGCTTGCCCATGAACCCCGCCGTCGGCGGGATCCCCGCCAGTGCCAGCATGAAGATCAGCATCCCCGCGGCGGCCGCGGGATGGCGTTTCGCCAAGCCGGCGTAGTCGGAGATCTGCTCTCCCGCGTAGCCCCGCGTCTCGAGCAGAATCACGAAACCGAACGCACCAAGGTTCATGAAGGTGTAGACCAGCATGTACAGCAGCAGCGCCCAGGTCCCCATCGCCGAGCCTGCCACGATCCCGAGTAGTGCGTAGCCGGCATGGGCTATTGACGAGTAGGCCAGCATCCGCTTGACGTTGTTCTGGGTGAGGGCGGCGACATTGCCGTAGATCATGGTCAAGGCTGCGGCTATCCACATCACCAGCCGCCAGCTCTGGATCTGCGGCGCGAAGGCGCCCGCGAACAGGCGCAGGAACATGGCAAACGCGGCCGCCTTAGGTCCTACCGAAATGAACGCCGTCACCGGGGTCGGCGCCCCCTCGTAGGCGTCCGGGGTCCAGACGTGGAACGGAACGGCGGCGACCTTGAAGAGCATCCCGAACCCGACCAGGAGGATGCCGAGGCCGAGCGCAGGGTTGCCGCTGACGTTTGTGACGAGCGCGTCGCGGATGCCGCCGAGCTCGAGGGTGCCGAGCGTGCCGTACACAAGTGAGATGCCGTACAGGAGGATCCCGGATGACAGCGCTCCCAGCACGAAGTACTTCACTGCCCCCTCGTTGGACTTCACCTCGAGCTTGAAGTAGCCGACCAGGACGTACTGCGACAACGCCATCAGCTCGAGCCCGACGTAGAGGCTGACCAGGCTGGCGCCGGACGCCATCACCATCATGCCGAGGGTGGCATACAGCACAAGGGCAACGAACTCACCACCACCGTATGGCGAGCGCTCCAGAAACCCGGCCGCCATCAACAGGGTGATGGACGAGGCGGCAATCATCAACAGCTTGAAGTAGAGCGCAAAGCCGTCCAAAACCAGCATGCCGCCGAGGATCACCTCCGGACCGCCAGCAGGCCGGCCGAGCACCCACGTAAGGACGGCCGTGCCGGCCAGCGCGAAGACGCCCGCGATGGTCAGGGCCCGGATTCCCCGCCGTCCGACGCCGACACCAACGAGGAGGATCACGAAGCCCGCGACGGCCAGGAAGATCTCCGGTAGGAAGGGGATGAACTGGCTCAGGCTCATGAGCTACTCCCCGGCGCCCTGATCGGCCTCGGCCGGGGCGCTCCCGGTGATCGCCGCCCCGTGCCGTGCAGCGGTGTCTGGGTGATGAAGGGCGACCTCGACCCGTTGCAGCACACGGTCCACCGTCGGCTGCATGCGGTTGAAGAACGGCCTCGGGTAGAGGCCGATCCAGAACGCGATGATGACGAGCGGGATCAGCGTCCACTGCTCGCGGCGGTTGAGGTCCTTGAGATCCTTGTTCTTTTCGTTGGTGATTTCGCCAAAGAACACGCGCTGGTACATCCACAGCATGTATCCCGCGCCGAGGACGATCCCCGAGGCGGCGAACAGCGCCCAGGTCCAGTTGGCCCGGAAGACGCCGATGAGGATCGTGAACTCACCGATGAAGCCGTTGAGAGTCGGCAGACCGATCGACGACATGGTGAGCACCATGAAGAACATCGCGTACAACGGCATCACCTTGGCGAGGCCCCCGTACTCGGCGATCATCCGGTTGTGGCGGCGCTCGTAGATGATGCCGACGAGAAGGAAGAGCGCGCCGGTCGACACGCCGTGGTTGATCATCTGCAGGATGGACCCTCGCAGGCCGGCCTCGTTGAGGGCGAACATGCCGAGCATGATGAAGCCCATGTGGCTCACCGAGGAGTAGGCCACGAGCTTCTTCATGTCCTTCTGCGCCATCGCCACCAGGGCGCCGTAGATGATCGCGATGATCGCCAGCGCCGCCACCCACGGCACCGCCTTGACCGTCGCATCCGGCAGCAGCGGCAGGGAGAAGCGCACGAACCCATAGGTTCCCATCTTCAGCAGCACGCCGGCGAGGATGACCGACCCGGCCGTCGGCGCCTCGACGTGAGCGTCCGGCAGCCAGGTGTGGAACGGGAACATCGGGACCTTGATCGCAAACCCGATGAAGAACGCCAGGAAAACCCAGAACTGCATCTGCGGCGGGATGTGGGGCGCAATCTTGTACAGCTCGGGAATCGCGAACGTGGCCGGGTTGTGAAGACCGGGAAGACCGATCGCGGCCAACCCGGTGGAGTTGTAGAAGTACAGGGCCAGGATGCCCACCAGCATCAGCACCGAGCCGAACAGGGTGTAGAGGAAGAACTTGATCGCCGCATAGAGCTTGCGCGGCCCTCCCCACATCCCGATCAGGAAGTACATGGGGACGAGCATGACCTCCCAGAAAACGTAGAAGAGAACGAAATCGAGCGACATGAAGACGCCCAGCATCCCGGTCGACAACAGCAGCAGAAAGACGTAGTACTCCTTCTGCCGCTGGGTGATCGCCGTGAACGAAGAGTACACGGAGATGAAGGTGAGCAGCGTCGTCAGCAGGATCAGGAGGATCGAAAAGCCGTCGACGCCGAAGAAGTACTGGACGCCCAGCTTGGGAATCCACTCCCCCTGCACGACGAACTGAAACTCCGCGCCCGCCGGGTTGTAGAGGAACCACAGCGGTATGGAGATCAGGAAGTCGAGGCCCGCCACGACCGTCGCCACTGTCTTGATCGCCTTGGCATTGTCACGGTTGATGCCGAAGATGATCAGCAGCGCCCCAGCCAGTGGCAGGTAGCAGATGAAGTTGAGCAGATGCTGTTGGAGGAAGTCCATCGTCGTCCCCGCTCCTTAGAAGATGAAGTAGATGGCCAGGAGCGCCGCCGCTCCGAGAGCCATCACCATGGCGTAGCCCTGTGCGAAACCGACCTGCAGGCGCCGGAACTTGTGGCTCGCCCATTGATAGATCCAGGCGACCAGGTTGACCAAACCGTCGACGACCTTGAGGTCGAAAAATCCGGACAGGAAGCTCGTGCCCACGGTGGTGTGACGAGTGCCATTGACGAGGCCGTCAACGACACGGGCGTCGAACTCCCACAGCAGGTCGGCCACCTTCAAGGTGCCGGCAATCACGGTCGCCTCGTAGAGCTCATCGACGAAGTACTTGTTGGCGATGAGCTTGTAGGCGAGGGGGTAGCGATCGGCGAGGCGTCGCGGCCGCTCGAAGGCGCGCTCGCCGATGTAGAAGGAGCGCGCCACCAGG
>Ga0315556_1000505_pt1 | contig 24251 bp, 20 predicted proteins | sample SalMarSW160310MG_FD_202112 | JGI IMG/M metagenome (GOLD analysis project Ga0315556, IMG submission 202112) | Salt marsh sediment microbial communities from the Plum Island Ecosystem LTER, Massachusetts, United States - Salt Marsh Sediment SW1603-10 ...
GAGAACCAGCGGCAGGAAATCGAAGTTAGTGGTGAAAGCTCGCACGTCTTCCGGCGTCATCCGATAGATCGGCGCCAGGGTCAGCGGGGGCTGCGGCGGTAGGTGCTGATGGAACGCCTCGCCGACCCGGTAGCCGATAGCCAGTGCGCTGAACTCCACCGGTACTTGCCGGTTGGCTTGTCCGTCGGCCAGCACTTCGGCCGGTGCCGCCTCGGTGGCCGCCATCTGCCGCGCAAATTCGTCGTCCTGGATGCTGATATCGTAGATCAAGCCAATCACCTGGCTGCCCCCCTGCTGGGCTTCGGCCAGGCAGAAGCCGCCAAAGACGGGGATTTCCGGCTCCGGAAGACGGATGGCGCCCACGAAGCCGCGCGTGCTGCAGCGCGTGACCCGCCCAATAAGTCCTTCTTGCTTGTCCGACATAAGTTAGCTCCGATACCTCACAGGCTGTGCCGGCGACGGGAGGTCAGCCAGGCCTTGGCGGTCTGCTTGTGTGACCGTTCAAGGTGCAGGCCGTGAGCGAGCAGGCTCTCTTCGAACAGGCCGGCCACGGTCTGGCGTTCTGCCTGGCTGACCACGGCCAATTCATGGGCCCGAGCCAGGACGTAAGGAAAGCCGGCCGTGGTGAGACCCTGCTCGACCAGGCCGGAATGAACGCGGGCCATTAACTCGGGCGAGTCGGCGACCCAGCTGGGAACCTCGACTCGCATCGGATCCTTGACGCCAGATGGCCGGTAGTAGAAGAAAGCCACTTCGTGACCGGCGGCCTTGAAATCCCGATTGATGGGGGAGGCGTAAATGAATGAGACGCTGCGATGGCCCTCTGGCAACACCTGAGCGAATAGGCTGCGGTCGGTCAGGCCAAGGTAGGGCGTGGCCCGCAGCCGGTCGGTGTCAATGTTGTCCAAGGGCAGATCGAGTAGGTGGAGCAGGGCCAGGACGTTGGCGTGGCGGGGCCGATCGATCACCCCGGCCAGCGCCGCGCCGGCCCGTTGTACGCTGTCCATGCCCTGCAGGTAACCTTTCAACAAGGCATCAGCGGACTTGCGCTGTTGGCCCTGGACTTGCAACGCTAACCACAGGATCAGACCGTTGTCGAGAAGCGCCAGACTGGGTTCTCCCTGGCAGCTGTTGGCCAAGCGGGCCAACTCGGCCATTTCGGCGATGTCACGGCGAGCGCTAACGATCTCGGAGCCAATCAGGCCGCCGTCCTCTAGGTAGAGCTCTTCCCGGCCCGAATACAGGCTGGGCGTGGTGGTGGCCAAAGGCGCTTCGCCTGATCCAGCAATGTAGTGCAGGCTGCCGATGTTAATCAGGTAGTACATGGCAGCCGCGTGACGGTCTGGAGGTATCTGTGAGCCGTCTGCACCCAACACATGCAGCGGTGTCTGCAGGGGAGGCGGGGCGATGCTCTTGGACAGATCGTCGGTCGTCGGGATGGCTCCCGGCCAGCGATCTCCTGCCCGGACCAGCTTGGCCTGGAGGGCGTCGGCATCGAGCCCCGACGCCGCGCGCAGGGCGTCCGTGGCCTGGGGCAGGCGTTCGCTCAGAGCCGCCATTTCCTGGGCGATCGTGGCGCCGGCGCTCTGAATTTGGGGTACCAGATTGGGAAGATCCAGGGACATTATGCGCACCTATCGAACACCTGTTCCGCATTATATACGAGCCGGGATGCCTCGCAAGGGATCTCTGACGTGCGGCCGGCGCCTGGATGACCCCCAACCGTCGGGTGGGCTTGGACGTCCACCCCTACAGGTTCGGGTGCTTCGCCCAGATGTACGCCTTGTGCTATACTCCGCGCCATGAAAGCCGACCGCCCTGTGCCTGACCGCGTCGTCGATTGGCTGCAGGCAAGCGGGCTAAGCGGCATCGCGGCCGCCATCGCTGAAGGCTTGGGACCATTGGGGCCCTTGGCGGCACAACTGACCTACCTGGTTGCGCCGGTCTTGGACCGTCCCGGTGATGGACCTCTGAATGACCTGGCGGGCTGGCTGGAAGACCCCAGCCGGATCGATCAACTGGCCGAGCGACTTCGAAGGGGAGGTACGCTTTGAGCTCAACCGGTACAGTCGGTCTTGGGATCCTGCTTCTATTCATCCTCCTGATGTTGGCATTTGCCAGCCTGGGCCGGCGCTGGGAGTCTACCTTCCGCGAGCTCCCTGGCTTGGACGCGCTCGGAAACGCCATTGAACGTGCTGTGGAATCCGGGAAGCGGGTGCACCTGTCTTTGGGGACCGGCTCTGTGTCAGGCACCGACTCCGCTCCCGCACTGGCCGGCCTGGCCCTGCTCAAACGCATTGCTGCAATAACATCCATGAGTGACAAACCCGTTGTGGCCACCACCGGCGATGGGGCGATGGCACTCCTGGCTCAGGATAGCCTTCGCACCGCATACAGTGACGTGGGGGCCAAGGATCGATTTGAGTCCATCTCCGGACGGATGCTCGGGCCGACACCCTATTCCTACGTCGCAACCTTGCCAACGATGCTCGACACGGAGGACGTGTCAGTCCACTTGATGGTCGGCTCTTTTGGCGCCGAATCCGGCCTTGCGGCGGATTTCGGAGACCGGCAGCACGCGATGGTACTGGCCGGCACCGACGACGTTCAGTCTCAGGCGCTTCTCTACGCCACAGCCAAGTATCCGTTGGTGGGTGAAGAGGTGTTTGCCGTCGGAGCGTATCTGGATGTTAGTCCGCTTCACAAGGCGAGCCTCCGCGCCCAGGATGTCGTCCGTTATCTTGTTGTCGGGGCAATCCTGGCCGGCGCGCTGCTGCACACGCTGGGAATCGGACTATGAAGCTCGGCGCCTACGTCATCTGGGCGGCGGTTGCTACGGCCACGGGCCTATTCGTCCTGCTTGGCTATTTCTTCCAACTCGACTTGCTCCTCGGGTTGCGCCTGCTGCTCATCCAGTGGGCCGTGCTTCTTGCGGCGGGTGCGCTCTTCCTCGGCCTGTTCAACTTGCTTTCCGTGCACTGGACCAAGGTCAGTCTGCAGGAAGGCGGCTGGCCATACAGCGCGGTGCTGATTCTGATGTTCCTTGTCACCCTGGTGCTTGGGTTGCTCTTTGGCCCTGATTATCAAGGGGTGATGCTCCTGTTTCGCTACGTCCAACTACCTGTCGAATCCAGCCTTTTGGCGCTGCTGGCGGTTTCACTCACCCTGGCCGGGTTCCGGATGCTTTCACGCCGGCGTGATTTGGCCAGCCTGGTCTTCCTTGGCGCCGCCTTTCTGACTCTGCTCGGGACGGCGCCATGGCCGGTAGGGGCCGATAGTTCGCTGGCGTTGCTGGTGGGCGACATGCGGGCTTGGATGAGCCAGGTCGTCGCCGCCGGTGGGGCACGAGGTATTTTGCTTGGCGTCGCACTGGGCGCAATCACGACAGGATTGCGGGTCCTGCTCGCATCCGACCGACCGTACGGGGACTAGTTGATGGCCGAAATTCGCTGCCCAATGTGCAGCAAGCCCAACCCCGAAGACGCTGAAACTTGCTCCTTCTGCGGTGCGCGGCTGAAGCCGTTGGTGGCCGATTCGCCCGAGGAACCATCGTCAGCCGGCGGCCCACAAGATGAGGGCCAAGGCGGGCAGGTCCCCGATTGGCTGGCGCGTGTCAGATCCAAAGCCGAAGCGGATCGAGGCGAGGAGGAAGAGGACATCGACGTGCCGGTGCCGGCGGGAGACGAAGGCGTAACTCCGGATTGGCTCGGGCGACTGCGCCAGGCTGAACCACTCCAGGAAGAAGGTCCACCCGAAGGTTATATTCCAGACTGGCTGGACGAGGCTTCCGAAGAGGCCTCGACCGAGGCTGACGCACCTGTGGAGCACGAAGCGTCCGCCGAACACGAAGCGAAGACCGAAATGCCAAGCCCCGACCGACCCGAGACCGGTTGGTTGGATCGACTTCGGGCGGAGTCGACTTCCGAAGAAGCCTTCGAAGAATCCATAGACGATGAGGACAGCTCCACCCCCGAGCCGGAGTTCTTTGATCCTGGAGTGGGCGACGCCCTTGACTGGCTCGGAGAATTGGAAGAATCGGCCTCGGATGAGCCGGCGCCTGGCTTGGCAGCCGAAGGTGTTTCCCCTTGGGCCGATTTTGAAACCCCGCCGGAGGCCGAAGGGGACCTGTCCCCTGAGGGCGACATGCAGGCCGAAGCGTCGGACGATTGGTTGGGTGATCTAGGTGGGGAGGGCGGTGGGCCCGGTGGTCTACCTGACTGGATCTCCGAACTGTCCGAACCTGGCGAAGAGGCTGGTGATGATGCCGAGCCCAGCTTGGGGAGCGAGGACCAGGCTACAGTACTTCCGGAATTCGATACATCGCTTGAGGCCGAAGATAGCGGCCTGCCAGATCTTGAGGCGGAGCCGTTGGGACCACCAGCGACGGATGACACCTCATCCGAGCCACATGAGTTCATCGAAGAAGACCAGTCGGCGGACTTTGATTGGGATGAAGTCGAATTCGATTGGGACTCGGACGAGATCCGAGACGAGCCCTTGGAGGAGCCGCTGGAGGCGCCGGGAACCCCGGAACCAGAGGCTGGCGAACTGCCGCACGTGCCCGCGCTGATCATGGGCGAAGCGGATGATGAGCCTAAGAGCGATGTGCAGGATTTCGACCTCTCGACAGTGGAACTGCCGGATTGGCTGAGTGAAGTGCGCCCGGATGCGGGCGAGGGCGAAGGCCGCCGCGGCGATTTGGCACCGGCCACGATCCCAACCTGGCTCGAAGCCATGCGGCCGGTTGAGACTTTCCGGCCTGTGGTTGATATCGAACCGGAAGAAGAACAAGCGGTCGAATCCGTCGGCCCGCTGGCGGGATTACGCGGTGTATTGCTTGCCGAACCCGTGGTGGCCAAGCCGCGCACGGCCACGACCTCTGGCGCTCGCCTGGAAGTCACCGAACGCCAATTTGCCCAGGCCGAGCTACTGCAGCGGATCGTGGAGCAAGAGGAGCATGAGATCCCGGCCGCCGTCCCTGGAAAGCGGACGTGGCCCGTGGCACGCTGGCTGGTCAGCCTGGTCATGCTGCTGGCCGTCCTGGTCCCAGCAGTTGCTGGGGTCCCTGTGTTTCCAATCCCTCAGCGGGTTTCGCGCGATCTGGCGCCCTTGGTGGGAATCGTCAACACCCTGCCGACTGACCGCCCGGCGCTGATGGTCTTTGACTACGAACCCGGATACAGCGGCGAGCTGGACGCTGTCGCCGAACCGTTGATTGAGAGTCTCCTGGCCAGGGGTATCAACATTGTGACCGTGTCGACCAGGCCGACAGGGCCACCGCTGGCCGTGGACTTGATTGATCAGATCGGAGCTCCCTATCAGATTGAGAACGGCCGCAATGTCCTGCACCTGGGGTATTTGTCCGGCGGACCATCGGCCGTCCAGCTCTTTTCGGCTGCGCCCCGTGAAGCCATCCTCAAGGGCTTTGAATTGCCTCCTGATATGTCGGGGCAATCTGCGTGGGCCTCCCCCTTGCTGAGCGATGTCCACAGCCTATCTGATTTCGGCATGGTGGCCGTCGTGGCGGCTGGGACAGATACGGCCCGCACGTGGGCTGAGCAGGCTCATCCCTGGCTGGGCGACACACCGTTGGTGATGATCTTGAGCCAGGGGGCGGAACCGCTGATCCGTCCATATTTCGAGTCACTCACACCTCAGGTCAACGGCATTTTGTCGGGCCTGCCCACTGCGCTTGCCTACGAACAACTCAACGGACGCCAGGGAATGGCCTTCAACCGTTGGAATGGATTTGGGGCCGGAGCCTTTGCTGCCGAGTCGCTGATCCTCGCCGGAGTTGTCTACGGCGCGATCACCTGGCTCATGAGGAGACGCCGTGTCTGAGCTCTCAGCCGATCTCTTCGGAGGCCTGCTGGCCTGGGTGCTGACCCTGATGGTGCTCAGCTTTCTCATTCGGGACAACCCGCTCTTTCGGGTTGCTACCTACTTGTTCGTCGGCGTTGCTTCAGGATATGCAGGCGCCATCGCCTGGCACAACGTGCTCGAGCCGGCCCTCATCGAACCCGTGTTTGCTCGCGGTCTGGGGGCACTGATGGACGTCACCTTGATTGTCCCCTGGGTGCTCATCCTGCTGCTGTTGTTCAAGCTCTCACCATCGACATCCCGTTTGGGGAGTGTATCCACGGCGCTGCTGGTAGGGGTTGGTGCCGGTGTCGTTGTTGGGGGGGCAATCACAGGCACGCTTATACCCCAGTCGGTAGCTGCTATGGCCACGTTGAGCCCCGCGGCGGTAACGCCGACCACAGGCGAGACCGGGCTCGAACGGAGCTTCAGCGTTCTGGTGCTGCTGGTTGGCACTGTCAGCACGCTGGTCTATTTCCAGTTCACCGCTCGCAAGACGGCCACCGGTGAAGCGCAGCGGTCCGCCGTGGTCAATGTCGCGGCTTGGGTGGGCCGACTCTTCATCGCGGTGACCTTTGGTGTGATGTACGCTGGGGTTTTGATGGCTACGCTGGTGATTCTGTCGGAACGCATCCAGTTCTTGGTGATTTTTGTCGCCCGTTTCTTCACGGGCTGAGCGAGGTCTATGAACGCCAACATCGAGCCCGATACCCTGCTCGCGATCGACGTCGGCAGCGTGCACACCCGTGCCAGCCTGTTTGATGTTGTGGAGGGCCGCTATCGGCTGGTGGCCTCTGGCAAGGCATTGTCGACCGCTGGTCCGCCACTGTTTGACGTGCGGGAGGGGGTTCGCATCGCTCTTGATGAACTGCAAGCTGTAACGGGCAGGAAGCTGATCGATGACACCGAGACGCTCATCATGCCGGTCACAGGCGGCGGGATGGGGGTGGATATCTGCGTGGCGACCGGATCGGCTGGCCCCAACCTCAGGGCCGTGCTGATCGGCCTCATGGATGACATTTCGCTCGAGAGCGGCCGCCGGTTGGCCGAATCGACCTACCTGACGATGATTGAGGAAATCGGCCTTACCGATCGCCGAGGCGAGGACGAGAAACTGGACTCAATTCTCAGGGCGAAGCCAGATGTGTTGTTGGTGGTTGGTGGAACGGATGGCGGAGCAGCTGCGTCTGTTCTGTCGATGGTTGATCTGGTCAGCCTTGCCACGGGTTTGATGCCGGACGGCGACCGGCCCCACGTCGTGTTTGCTGGTAATCGAACCCTGGCGGCCCACGTGGCGGAACGGTTCACCGAAGCCACACCGGTGGCATTAACTGCCAATGTTCGGCCCGACTTGGAACAAGAAGATCTGGCGCCGGCCCGAACTAGGCTGGCCGAAGTGGTGTCCGAGTCCCGGGCGAACAAGGTGGCCGGGTATGACGAACTGGTGCAATGGAGCGGCGGCTATATGATGCAGACGGCCGATGCCTTCGGCCGGATGATTCGCTACTTGAGCCAGGTCTATGACCCCGCCAAGGGCGTGCTGGGGATCGATCTGGGAGGCAGCCATACCACCCTGGCGGCTAGCTTCTCAGGCGACCTCAGGCTAAGTGTCCGCTCGGATATGGGCCTGGGAGCATCCCTTCCGGGTCTTATTCAGCACACGAAATTGGACAGTATCAGCCGCTGGCTGCCGGAGGAGATCTCAGACGCCGACATCCTAAACTATGTCCACAACAAGGCCAGTTATCCGGCGACCATCCCAGCCGAGAAGGATGAACTCCTTCTTGAATTCGCCCTGGCTAGAGAGATCATGCGAAGTTCGCTCAGGCTGGCACGTAGGGGTTGGCCGAGGAAAGGCAACCTCAGAGATTCGATGTTGCTGCCGCCAATGGAGCCCATTCTGGCAGCGGGAGGGATCCTGGCCCGCGCGCCGCATCCTGGCTATACGGCTTTGGCCATCTTGGATGCCTTTCAACCTGTGGGGATCACCACGCTTGTGCTTGATCCTCATGGCCTGACGTCCGCCTTGGGGGTGGCCGCCGGACCGGCACCCATGGTGAGCGTTCAAGTGTTGAACAGCGGCAATTATGTCAGCCTGGGCACGGTTGTCTCCCCCGTGGGCGGAGGAAAGCTGGGCCGCCCGGTCTTGAATGTGCGGTTGGACACAGAAGGTGAAGGCGAAGGCATGGAAGGTGAAGTCCGCGCCGGACAGTTGGTTATGCTGCCGCTCAGACTGGGCGAATCCGGTCGATTGACGCTGCGTCCTGAGAAGGACTACGACGTCGGGTTCGGCGGCCCAGGCAAGGCTGGTGCGCTGCGCGTGTCGGGCGGGATTCTGGGGTTGATTATCGACGCGCGAGGGCGGCCGCTGATCTTACCGCAGGACCCCGAGGCACGGCGCGAGTTGGCCGGCAAGTGGCTCTGGGATATCGGGGTGCGAGAATGACGCGTTTGGCATCGTTCTTGCATCAATGGGCCTGAGGCTATATGGCGATTACTTATCTTCCCCCTGTGCGGCACGTCCTGCCGCTGACCACGGTCCGCCGAACGCGAGAGCTTCCCGCGGCCGGTGCGGTCACGGTGCGTGTCAACGAAAAAGTCCAGGCCCAGGATGTTCTGGGTGAAGCTGAAGTGTCGCCCAAGCACTTCTTCCTGGATCTGGCCCGCGGCTTGGGTGTACCGGAAATCCAGGTTCAGAAGTACCTTGAAAAGCAAACGGGTGACCTGGTCAACGCCGACGAGATCATCGCCGGCCCTGCCGGCGTCGCCAGGCGCACTGTTCGTGCGCCTTCGGATGGACGGATCATCAGCTTCGCTGGGGGCAAGGTCCTGTTTCAAGTGCGGGGCCGAAAGGCCGAAGTCAAGGCGGGGTTCCCGGGTTTGATCATTGCCACCGATGGTGTGAGGCGGGTCACACTCGAGACCACGGGTGCCTTGATCCAGGGCGTTTGGGGCAACGGCAAGCAGGATTACGGCCTGATGCGTATGGTGGGCGATGGCCCTCGAAGCCGTCTGCAGACACGATTGATGGACATTCAACTGCGCGGTGCGGTGATTGTTGCTGGGCAGTGCGACCACCCGGCACCTCTTCAACAAGCCGGAGAGCTGTCCTTACGTGGTCTCATTTTGGGGGGAATGGCAGCCGCTTTGATCCCTATGGCACGGGGGCTTCCTTACCCGATTGTCGTCTTGGGCGGCTTTGGGGATTTCCCCATCAGCGCGCCGATATTCAACCTGTTGGCGAGCAACGCCGGCCGGGAAGTTGCCGTCGAAGGAAGAACGCCTTCATCGTATGAGATCTATGGGCCGGAGGTCATCATCCCGCTCCCATCGGATCATAGTGTTGAATTACCAGAAGATGTGATCCCTCTCGGCCCGGGGGTACGCGTGCGCATATTGCGTGCTCCCCTGCAAGGGGTAGTCGGCGAAGTGCGCGAGATCTTGCCCAGGGCCGAAGAAATGCCCAGCGGCATGCTCGCCCGAACGGCCGTTGTGTCGATTGAGGGATCAGGACCCGCTCGGGTCCCCCTGGCAAACCTGGAAGTGTTGGGCTAGACAGCAGCGTCGCCCGGAGTGTTGACATCCGGCAGAAGCGCGAGGAGAGAAGACCATGGCAGAAGATTTCGAAGTCGGTGGCCCCCTGCCCGAGGAGTCGTCCAACCGGACGTTCCTGATTGCAGCCGCAGGGATCGGCGGACTGCTCGTCCTGAGTATGATCTGCTTGGGGGTGTATGCGCTTGTCCTGGCGCCGCGTCAGCAGCAAGCGCGGGTGGAACAGGCGACCCAGATCGTGCTCCAGAACACGCAGGTGGCTCAGTCTCTAACTCAGACTGCCGCCGCCAGCCGGGCAAGCCGAACGCCCACGCCGTCGGATACGCCTGAGCCGACGAACACGCCCACGGCGACCGCCACGCAGGTGGTGGTCATTCCGACCGGCACACCTTTCACGACATTTGGTACATCCGCGCCGCTCACTGCTACAGCCGCCGCCCAGCGGACTCTTGATGCAGCGCAGCAGACGACGCCGACGGCGACGCCGACCGCTCTGCCCGCCACGGGTTTTGCTGACGAGGCCGGATTGCCCACGTTGTTCCTGCTCGCTCTTGGCTTGTTGGCAGTCGTCATCGTCGCTCGAGGCATACGAACCAGAACGTCCTGAAATCGATCTTCTCGCGCGATCAGCACAGGGCTTTCACCGCAGGGCCAGATGGTTTTGGCCCTGCGGTTGCCTTGTGGGATAATGGCGCCGCACCGGATGGCTCTATTCCCAAAGGATGATCCTTTGACACCCAAATCTGCTTCCCAGGCCTGGGCCGATCTCCCCTTTCCCGATCTGGCGCGCCAGGTGCTTGAAGATCTGGCAGCGGGCCGCTGTGCGGCGGTGGTAGGACTGAGCAACACCGGCAAGTCCACTTTCATGCGCGGCCTGGCCACGGCACCCGCTCAATCTGCCTACGAGGCGGTGCGCGGGCGGCCGGGACGTCTGCTCTACGTGGACTGCAATCGAGCCGTGGCGATCTCGGTCCAGGCCTTCTACGAAGTGGTGTTGCGATCGTTGCTGGAATCGCTGGTGGAGGATGCCTCACCGGAGCTGTACGATCGGCTGCGGGCCTATCACGCTTCGATCACGGAAGCCGGAAATGAGTTTGGCGCCTCCCTTTCCTTCAACCTTGCGCTGAGCGACTTGTGTCAGGACCTCGGGAGCGATCTTTGTTTGCTGGTGGATGAATTTGATGAGATCTACACCGCCCTGGAAGATAGGGCGCTTCTCAACATGCGCGCTTTGCGGGATCGATTCCCCGACCGGCTACTGTTCGTCACTGCAACCGTGCGGCGGCTCCCGGGATTGAGGGGGCGGGTGGTCGAAGACGAGTTTGCTGAGATGTTCTCCCAGTCAACGCACGTGGTACCTGGCCTGACAAGCGATGATGTCGATTCGATCCTGGCCGACCTGGGGGTGAGTCTCACCGATTCCCAGCCCGATATCTGTTTCGAACTCTCTGGAGGTCATCCAGGACTCCTGATCGCCGTGGCGCAAGCACTCTCTGGGACGGACACTGAAGATCTTCAAACCGGATTGACTCGTGTTAGCCGTGAGCCGCAGCCGCGGGCGGAATGCCTGAAGATTTGGAATCAACTCAACGAAGAAGAGCGCGGTTGGCTGGCGACGCTGGTCACGCAGGCTGAAAGCCGGCTTCCTGCACCGCAGATGGGTCAGCTTGAGGCTCTTGGTCTGGTGCACAAGGGCGAGATCTTCTCGCCCGTGCTGGCAGGCTTTGTGGGACGGCGATCCCGCGCACCCGGAGTCGAAGATCAGGGAATCCACCTTGATCCGGATTCGGGGGACGTGTGGGTGGACGGTGTACGAATTCCGGTGCTCACCGACCTTGAATACCGCCTGATGGCTCTGCTGGATGAACGGCGGGACAAAGTCACGGATAAGTACAAAATCGTGACCACGGTTTGGGGAGAGGACTACTTGGGGGACGTCGACGATGCACGTGTCGAGAAGCTTGTCAGCCGGTTGAGAGGAAAGATCGAGAGCGATCCGTCGAATCCACGCTACCTTGTGACCCTGAGAGGGAGGGGCTACAAACTCCTGAATCGGCCCAAGAAGAGCTGACGGATCTAAGATGAGGCGATGGCAGCGCCGAAGGCCATCAGAGCCTCAGTGCGCTCGGGTTGGAGCGCCTCAGCGTAGATGCGCAATACGGGCTCCGTTCCGGAGGGACGGATCAGGAGCCACGAATCATCATCTAGGATGTACTTCACCCCATCGCTGTTTTCGACCGTGACAACGCTGATTCCGTCAATGGTTGCCGGTGCGTCCTGCGTCAACTTGGTGACCATCTTCGATTTGATGATGGGATGGGACAGACGCTGGTCGAGGCGAGCGTAATGCGACGGGCCCACCTCCTCTAGGAGTTCGATCACCAACTGGTCCAGGCTTTTTCCCGTCTTAGCGACCATTTCAAGCACCAGCAGACCCATCAAGACGCCATCCCCTTCTGGGATATGGCCCTGGAACGACATGCCTCCAGATTCTTCGCCGCCGATGAGCACATCACCTCGCAGCATGTGATCGGCGATATGGTTGAACCCCACCGGTGTCTCAATCACCTCGAGCCCATAGCGCTCGGCCAACCGATTGACCATGCGTGTCGTGGACACGGTCTTGACAATCTTGCCGCTCAGCCCACGCGTTTCAACAAGGTACTTGACCGCCAGGGCCATGATCCGGTGGGGATCCACGAACTGGCCCCGGCCGTCCATCGCCCCGATCCGGTCGGCATCACCGTCGGTGGCCACGCCCAACTGCCCATGACCGGCGGCAATGGCGCCCGCCAGTGCCCCTAGATACTGGGCGATCGGCTCGGGATGGATGCCGCCAAAACCGGGATTCATCTCGCCGCGCACTTCGAACACTTCGCAGCCGGTACCCTGGAGGATGCCCTTGATTTGGCCGCGCCCAGAGCCATACATCGAGTCCACCACCAGATGCTGAGGGTTCTCGGCGATGGCCTCGAAGTCGATCAGGCTGCGAAGGTGGGTATAGTAGTCGGGTGTTGGGTTGAAGCGCTGGATAAGGCCGGCTTCTTTCGCCCGGTCGTAGTCCATCAGATTAGGGCCGCGCCCGCGCGATTCGTTGTCGTTGAGGTAGACCTCGACCCGGCGGCACTGCTCCGGGGAGGCAGCGCCCCCATAGGCGATCTTCAGTTTGACGCCGTTGTATCGTGGCGCGTTATGGGAGGCTGTGATCATGATTCCGGCTACAGCATGCAGGTGGCGGACAGCGTAGCTGATGGCGGGCGTCGGCGCATCAGCCATGGTCAAATGGACGGTGTAGCCGTTGGCCGCCAGCACACGGGCTGCTTCCACAGCGTAGCGATCAGACAAGAATCGGGTGTCAAATCCCACCACCATGCAATTCGGATCGGGATCGACCAAGTTGCCAGCACCGTTGAGCCACTCTTCCGCCGCAACTGCGTCGGCGATGGCCTGCGTCACCAGACGTAGGTTGTGGAAGGTGAATGTATCGGAGATAACGCCTCGCCAGCCGTCAGTGCCAAAGTGGATTGTCATGGGTGTGCTCGGGCGAACGCCTTTCCTTGAAAGAAGGGGTCAAATCCGGGGGAAGCTGCCGTCTGGGGCGATGGACGTCCTCGCCGGTTACCGGTCGCGTCGCGGGGCCGTGAAGCGAACGGGATTCTAGCAGCCGCCTATGGCGCCGTCAACCTGCGCCCGCCTTGGTTTGCATTCTGATTGTGAAGGAATTCACAAACCCTAGTTGCGCTCAGGGGTTTTGGACGGCCCCGGCGGCCGTCAGGGCCGCCGAATCTGGGGTGCCGCTGCCAACGAGCACGGTCTGAACGGCGGAGAGGAGGGGCGGCCCAAAGGTGGCGATCTGCTCTGCACCGGGCGCAAGAACGGAAGCGCTGGCCAGCCGCTGCACGGCAGCGCGATCAGCCTCGGACGTCCAGGCGTTCAGCGCCGAGGTCGTGGGAGGCATCATCCCCAGGGCTTCGGTCCAGGGGCCGAGAAAGCTTGACTGGCTCAGGAAGGCCAGCAGTTCTTTGACCAGCGCTTGTTGATCGGGATCGGTGGCGGCGACGACCCATGACCACGGATAGGCATAGGAAATGCCCTGACCTCCTTGCGTGGGCAGGGGAATGACGGACAGGTTGTCCCGGTTGTCGGCCAGGAGGTACGTTTGCAGGGGCACCACGGCGGCGTCGACCCGCCGGTCGCGCAGGGCCTGCCAGGAGTCATCGGAGGTGGTGACTTGGGGTGCTGAGGGCGGCAAGTATCCCGTGCGGTCGGCCGAGGCGTAGAAGGCAAGCACCCGGGCCAGCGTCGTGGGATCCAAGCTGGGCTGCCCGTCCTCGCCGAGCAATGGCCCCTGCATTGCCTGGTAGAGGGCCAAAGTCACGCTGGCCTGCGGATCGCCCAATGGGAGCATGAACAGGTGAGCTGCATCGAGCAAGGATTGCAGCGAAACCGGGGGGGTATCGAATCGATCAGTGCGATAGGCGAAAGCCAGAGCCTCGCTGGCAAACGGGAGGCCGAAGTAGCTCTGGTCTTCATCTGAGACTTGGATGGCGAATGGCAACCAGTCCGGCGGGTTGGGAGCCGGGGCGATATCGCCCATGGGCACGATGAGGCTCTTAACGATGGCGGTGTTGAGGGTGATCGGATCCAAGGCGATGAGATCGGGAACCGCATCGGGGGCCGCCACGCGTGCCGCCGAAAGTGTCTCGAGCAGGCCGGCGGGGCCGGAGCGATCTTTGACGCGCACGTCAAGAGAGAGCCCGGTGTGGCTGTCGCGAAAGGCTTGAAGTCGTTCAGCAAAGATGGCGCCGGATGGTGATTCGGTGTCCGGCGCTAGCTCGGGCGGTACCCATAGAGTCAAACCCCTCGGGTGGGTGGAGATGCTGGGCGTGGCGGTGGCGCTGACAGCTGTCGGCGATGGGCTGGAAGAGGTGGCGGTTGGCGCCGGATTGGGGGAGCCGCACCCACTCAGGGCCAGGACCAGCAAGGCCAAGGGAAGACCATGAAGGTACTTCATAGACGGCGATTATAGCATCCGAGCCCGGCCAGCTCGCTGTGCTAAAATGCCGAGGCCATGGGCACATCGCCAGATACAGAAATCATGCTTCAGGGTCTTCCCGACAAACCTGGATGCTACCTGATGAAAGGCAAGCGTGGCCAGGTCCTGTATGTGGGCAAGGCGATCAACCTGAAGAATAGGGTTCGGTCGTATTTCCACGCCTCGGCCAGCCACTCTCGCAAGGTGGCCGAGATGGTCTCCAAAGTTGTGGACGTTGAATGGATCGTCGTGGGATCTGAGCTCGAGGCACTGATCCTCGAGATGAACCTGATCAAGCGATATCGGCCCAAGTACAATGTGCGGTTGAAGGACGACAAGCGCTATCCGTATATCAAGGTTCACTGGGCGGATCCATTTCCCAAAGTGACCATGACGCGCAGGCTGGCCGATGACGGATCCCGCTACTATGGTCCCTATACCAGTGTTTGGGCGGTCCATCAGACCCTGGATGTGCTGCGCAAGATCTTCCCCTATCTCACCTGCGACCGGGTGATCACAGGTGAGGACAAGCGGGCTTGCCTGTACTACGACATCAAACTCTGCACGGCGCCGTGTATCGGTGCCATGGACCAGGCCAGCTACCGATCGACGATCGATGATTTGTGCCGATTTCTGGAGGGCCATACGGAGCCGATTGTGGATCGTCTCAAAAAGGCGATGGCAACGGCTTCGGCCGATTTGGAGTACGAGCAGGCGGCCGCTATCCGAGATCAACTGACGGCAATCGAGAAAGTTGTGGAAGGCCAAAGGGTGGTCTCGCGACAGAAGATCGATTCAGATGTCATCGCCTTCGCCAGAGAACAAGGCGAGGCGTGCGTGCAGGTGTTCTTCATCCGGGCGGGGAAGCTCATCGGCCGCGAGTACTTCATCCTGGAGGGGACCGAGGACGCCGAGGCGCCCGAGGTGCTAGAGTCGTTCATCAAGCAGTTCTATGTCGAAGCCCCGCACGTGCCGCAGAAGGTGCTGCTGCCCGCGGAGGTCGAGGAAGCCAAAATCATCGAAGCTTGGCTTACCCAACGCCGTGATGGACGGCGCAAAGTGAAACTGGTGGTGCCACGACGCGGTGCCAATCGGCAGCTTGTGGACATGGCGGCCGAGAATGCGGCCGACACGCTGGCGATGCTTCGTACACGCTGGGAGGCGGACCGGAGCCAGCACGTTGAGGCTCTGGCGGAGCTGCAACAGGCGCTCCACCTCCCGGTTCCGCCTAATCGGATTGAGTGCTACGACATTTCCAACCTTCAAGGGACGGCTGCGGCAGGATCGATGGTGGTCTTCGAACAGGGCTCGCCCAGCAAGAACTTGTACCGGAAATTCACAATCAAGAGCGTCCAGGGCCAGGATGACTTCGCCAGCATGGAGGAAGTACTCCAGCGGCGGTTCCGCCGCTGGAAGATCGCACAAGAAGAGCAAGACAAGCCGGGTGGAAAGCTGGACCGTGGCTTTGGCCTGCTGCCCGATTTGCTGATCGTGGATGGCGGCAAAGGCCAGCTGGCACGCGCGGTTGATGTGCTGCGAGCATTTGAGCTTTCCGATCAGGTGCCGGTGGCTGGCCTGGCGAAAGGTCATGAGGAGATCTATTTACCGGGAAGGCCAGATCCCCTGATCCTGCCTCGCCGATCATCTGGACTGCATCTCATTCAGCGGTTGCGGGATGAGGCGCATCGGTTTGCCGTCAGCCACCATCGCACTCGGCGCCGAAAGGCAGGCATGGCCTCGCAGCTGGACTCCATCCCCGGCATTGGACCGGCGCGCCGCAAGGCACTGCTTCGGGCATTTGGAGACTTGAACGCCTTGCGTACCGCCGAGACACACGAGCTGGCTGCGGTGCGCGGCATGAGTGTTGAGCTGGCTGAGCGCGTCAAGGGAGCTCTCTAGCAGGAGGACCGGGTGCTATCCGTTTGGATTGTTGACGACGACGATGAGATGAGCCATGCGGTCAAGCTGATGCTGGAACTGCTCGAGTTCCAGGTCCAAACCTTCCGCGATGCGCGCACCGCCTCCCGACAACTGTTGGCCGGCAAGAGGCCGGATGTCCTTCTGCTGGACATCAACATGCCGGAGGTCACCGGCATTGATATGCTCGAATTCGTTCGCCTGCGCAGAGAGCTCAAGGCGCTTCCGGTGGTGATGCTCTCATCCGAAACCACCGATGTTCAAGTGGACGAGGCCATGTCCCTGGGGGCGAATGGGTTCGTCTTCAAGCCGGTGACCATCGATGAATTGGAAGCCGTCCTCAACAAGGTGCTTCCGAAGCGCAACAGCTAGATGTTCGTTCTGGCTCTTTGCTAGATCACATCCGCATGGGCTCCCGCCCCGGCCTGGCAAACCCATGTTTTGGCCCGCTTTCCGGTCTCAGCTAGGTAGCGGCGGGCGAGTTGGTCGCAGAATTCGCCTGCCCTGTCTCTCTCCACCAGGCTGACCGTCGACCCACCGAAGCCTGCACCTGTCAGGCGCGAGCCATATGCTCCGTCCAATCGATTGGCGATCTCCACCATCTTGTCCAACTCGGGACCGGAGACCTGGAACAGGTCCCGCAGGCTGGCGTGTGAGGCACGCATCAACTTGCCAAATCCAGCTGCGTCACCGCCTTCAAGGCATTTCGCCCCTTGGCGCACGCGTTCGATCTCTTCGACGACGTGCTGCGCTCGCATACGGGCCGGTTGAGACAGATGGCCTGCTAGACTCCCAAAGTCCTCGGGTGTGATTTCCCGTAGACTCTCGAAGCCATCTCGATGTCGGCGCAGTTCGGCCACCGCGTGGTGGCATTCCTGGACACGTTGGTTGTAGGCTGAGGCGGCCAGAGCACGCGGAACCCCTGTGTCGGCCACGACGATCGAAACCTGTGCTGGAAGCGGAACAGATCGGGCTGAAAGATACTCGAAGTCCAGAAGCAGTACGTGATCCTTCACGGCAGAAACGGACGTCCATTGGTCCATGAGGCCGGAGTGGACGCCGGCCATCGTGTGCTCCGCTGATTGGCACAATTTGGCCAATTCGATGTCCGACCACTCGACAGCCTGCAGGCTGCGCAGGGCGGAGGCGAGGGCCACCTCGATCGCAGCCGACGATGACAGGCCCGCCTCCGCGGGTACATCGCATGTGTAGGCGGCATCGAAATGAGGCAGCCGGTGGCCTGAGTGGACCCAGGCCCAGCACACGCCAACTGGGTATCGAGCCCAGTCGGGCGTGTTGGCCCGCAACTGGTCTATTGGTGCCTCGAGATCGGGCAGGCGGAAGGCATGCTCGGCCCCGAGATCCAGCGCCGCAAGGCGAACCGGGCCGGATGACTTCTCCCGCAACCCGACAAGAGCTGCAAACTGGATCCCGCAGGGAAGAGCCAGACCGTTGTTGTAGTCGACGTGTTCTCCAAGCAGATTCACCCGTCCGGGCGCCCGGGCCAAGATGGTGGGCTTCTGTCTGAAGATCGCTTCGAAACGGGCTGGCAAGTCGCCGGTGCTCACGGCGAGTCGTCCATCGTCGGGCCGCTGGGCTGGATCCAGACGCCCAAGCGCAAGGACAAACGAAGCAGGGCCTGTAGATCGGCCTCGTCGATCAAGAATGCGCGTTCGCCGACAGGGTGCTCGAGAAAGCGAGCGGCCTTGCGCTCGCGCTGCATGCGTTCGAGCGCATCTGGCTCGGTGATGGTGAACAGCAACTTACGGCTTAGGTTGGCATCGGCGCCACGCGCCTCAAACCGGCCCAGTGCTTGTTCGAGGCGTGGCGGCAAATCGTCGTCGACAAGCCGCTGCAGCAGGGCCCGGATATGGGAGATCTTGAGGCCCTGTCGGCGGGCGCTGTCCAAAGACTGGGCTGTGAGTTGGTAAGTGTACATGTCGCCCTCGAGGCCGATCCATGTGCAGATACGGGCGATCTGATACCGCAGGCTGACGTCAACCGAGCGGGGGACCTTGAGCTTGCCATCCATACTGATTGAAACACGGCCCTCGAACGGTTCGATTGATGGGTGTATCGCCGGATCTATAAGCACCTCAAACCAGGGTGTGATGCGGATGGCTGTCGGTGCCTCCGCGGGATGAACTCCGCCCAAATCAACTGCTCCCAGCCAGTGTAGTGGGCCGTAAACCAAGTAAGCCAGCAGACGACCATCTACGGCGTCCCAATGGTCGAAGCCGCGCAGGAAGCGGCCAGAGCGAGCGTCCTGGATGTACCAGGCGTCGAAATCGCCTCCCGGCCGTTGAAACCCGGGGCTGTGCGCTTTGACATCGGCTTGAAAGGCGCTCAGATCCCACCACGTCCGCTTCGGCAACCCTCGGAGCATCTGTAGCACCGCATGCCGGCCCCCGGCGGGTTCGTTGGGCCAGGGGAGCGTAGCGTGGAGCAAACCCGGGACGTGCGCAAGGTCATTCCAACTGCTGCTCGCTGCCCAGGCACGCCCCAAGGCGCTAAGTGCCTGTGAGCGATCCTGGTCTAGAAATTGCCGGGCGGCCTCAGGTTCGGGTTGAAGTGGACTGTCGGCAAAGACCCCGACGTCGATCAAGAGCTGCACGACCAGATCCAGCGAACCTGGCTGGAGGAGATAACCTGAAAGCCGACGGCGTCGTTCAATGGGCAGCTCCACATGGTCGGCGGGCCGGCGGCGGAAGGCTGACATCAGCGTGACAGCGTCATCGACGGTGCGGGACGACGAGAGCTGAACGGTTGCGGGCGTGTCCGCCGGGTGGCCATAGGGGGAGGCCTTGGGTCCGGAGGCGGCCTGCAAGTGCGTCAAGATCTCGTTGGGGATGAAACCGAATTCCTCAAAGCCGACCGGCGTGTCGGCGAAGGCTCGGCCCACCAGGCCTCGATACCACAGACTCTCGAGAGGGGAGACAGGCTGGCGCCAGGGCTTCTCCCGATCCCGCCGGCCCGGGCCGAGAACGCGCACCTCCCCATATCGCCGTTCGAGATCTGCCCAAGGCAGCCGACCGCCAGCGTCGACAAGCTCCCTCAGGATCTCCATCAGGGGTTCCGGCAGAGCGTCGATCCCCTCCTCTAGAATCTCATCCCGCAGGAGCACGCTGGCGACCCACCGGGCGGCCTCTGAGGGAGGCCCGGGAGGCGGATCCAAGCCCCATAGCTCAGCCAAGGCGCGTAGGAAGCCAATGTCTTGATCTTGGAGCGATTGGAGCAGGTCTTGCATGCGTCGGCCGGTATCTCTTGCAGATGCGGCGGCTTGACTGGTTACACTCTAACCCTGATCGCTTTGGGTATGATCTTGATCGTCAACTGCGTGACCTGAGAAGAGAAATCGGCGTAGATTTCACCGTCGGTGTGGATGGGTATCGAATTCTCCGACGTGACTTCAAGCTCCGTGAATTCGCCCAATCGAACCTGACGGAATCGCCCATGTGTGCCACGCATGACTTCCGGAATCAATCGGAGCATCATCAACCGTGAAATGCCTTCGATCGTGGCATAGTTAAGGAGGCCGTCGTCCGGCACGGCGTCTGGGGAGGTCAGAAAGCCGCCCCCTTCTCGCCGCCCGTTGTTGAGGGCCAGCAGCAATGTCGGCTGCTCAAAAGTCTCCCGATCGGTCTTGATGGTCATCATGGGCGCATCATGATGTCTGAACACGGTCTGCAGCACCGCCCAAATGTACATCGGGTAGCCTCGCAGACGGGTAATCTGGTAGGAGTAGATCGCCACCGACGCCCCAAAACCCACGTTGATGGTGTTGTCCCAGTACTCGGTGCGTCCCGTGTTGTCGGTGATGGTCCCAACATCGATGATGCGCTCCGTACCGTTCATCGCCTTGAGGATGGCTATTTCGGGATCACTGGAGATGCCGACGTTGGCACAGAAGTCGTTGCCTGAGCCGACGGGCACCGCTCCAAGGGCCGGGCGGCTGTCCTCCGGGATGCGCATCAGGCCGTTGACGATTTCGTGGATCGTGCCATCGCCGCCCAAGCCGACCACCGTGTCGAACCCTTCGTCGGCGGCGGCTTCTGCCAGCTTGGATGCATGACCTGGATACTGCGTGGGAGCCCACTCCCCACCGCCATGCCGATCGATGGCAGCCTGCAGGATATGGACAAGGTCCCACGCGTGGCCCCGATCGGCGTGCGCATTGAAGATGAGTTTTGCCTTTGAGCTCAAGAAGTCCCCTCCCGAAAGTTTCCCCGGACGGCGGAAGGCGCGTCCGAGGCGGAGATCATTCCGAACAGCTTATTCCATCAATCCCGAAGCGGCAAGCGGCGGAGGCTCCGCTGGCGGATGAAGGTCAACGCTTGATTTCGGTCGCCTGTGGCGCGAGCACAACGACTGGCCAGCACGCCAAGCCTTGGAAGCTGTTGATCTGGACAGCCTCTCTTGTTGGAAGCATGGAATTGAACCGTCGATTATAGTCCAATCACTGGCATCAAATCGTCGGGCAGTGCACCCGCTAGTACATTTTTTAAGCATAGCGGCCCTTGACTTTCAGATACCGCCTGCATAAGGTTATGACGAACGGAGCCTCAGGCCACCCGAAGGCTGCACGGCCCCCGTCGGCTATGGGATCATTCAACCGGCTGCCATCAGCAAGCGGCAGTTTGAAGCAAGCAAGCGCCGCGGTTGGATACGCGCCCTTCCCCATAGCCCTCAGGCGCGGGTCACCCGGCGAGAGTGGAAAGCCGGCTGCCTAAAGGCGTGATGGGGCTCTTTCTTTTCCCCAGACTTGTCACCGATCCGATCAATACCTCTCAGCTGTCCAGCAACGCGTCCAGTTCAGCGATGGCCTGTTCGGGGCTCTTGAAGTGAATGGTCGCCATCCCAATCTGGCGCGCCGCATCTATGTTTTCGACGAAGTCGTCAATGAAGACAGCGGCTTGGGCGGGAAGCGACCATTGCTCGAGCAGCATCCGGTAGATGGCAGGATCGGGTTTGGCAATCCCGATCTCGGCGGAGATCAGAATCGCATCGAAGACATCATCCAGGTGCCACAGATCCTCGATGGATCTTCGTATGTCCTTCCAGGCGTTTGTGATCAGGCCGGTCTTGTACTCCGTGCGAAGCTGGCGAATCTTCTCAATCAACGTCAGATCGAGCTGATCACCGCGCCAGAAATCGCGCCTTAGATCAGTTGCCTGTTCTGCAGATAGGTTGAGCCGGCCAGCCAGGTCATCCCAGATGTCTTGTACGCCCGCCTCCCCAACCGTGGCGCGCCGGCTGGCGGGGCTGTCAAAGACCAGCTTGTCCAGCGAGTCCTGCTCCAGCCCCAGCTGACGTTCCCACGCCCGCCGGGGTTGCCGATCGCCGGTTCGCACGAGTACCCCACCCAGATCCCAGACAACAGCTTGGATAGGCGACATTATTGTCTCTCCGTTTCCGATCCGCGCAATGTCACGCCGTTGGGGTGAGCGGCTTTCGAAAGGCGAAGAATTTCCATCGCGTTTCGTAGCCCAGGCCGAGGTAGAGATCCAAGGCGCCGGTCTGGTTGTCTGAGTCCACACCCAATGCGGCCTCGGTCATCCCAGCGTCTGCCAGCACTTGCAGGCTGCGAGCAATCAAAGCTCGGGCCAGCCCCCTGCGGCGCCACGGGCGTCTGACGCAGATGCCCTCGGTGTAGCCGCGAGCGCGATCGTAGCGCTGGTTTTCGTCTTCGTCAACGAAGTTGAGGACCATCCCGGCGATCTCATCTTCATCCCAGGCGACCTGCCACAAGTCCGGGTTGGCGATCGGATCCTTTTCCCACTGCTGATAGTCGTCTTCGGAAGCCGGACGCGTTCCCCAATGGTCCCGGAAGGCCTCCTTCAAGGCTTCGTAGATCGCTCGTTTGTCCTCAGGCCTGACTTGGCGAACCTCGAGCCCCGATGGCAGCGGAATGTCCGGGATGTTCTTGAGATCTCCCCGCACCATTCGGTAGAAAGTCCGCGTGGGCTTGAATCCCTGCCGCTCGACCACCGCCCGCAGCGCGTCTTCCTTCTCGCCGAGGGAAACATGCAAGACCTTGGGTTGGATGTCCGCGTGTGAGGCGGCGACCGCCTCCAGTCGCTCGATCAAGCTGCCGAAGAGAACAGCTGGCAAGCTGGTCGCTCGGTAGTCGGGAAGGACGTATGTGTCGGCACGATAGACACGCCCGCCGGCATTCTCGTCATTCCAAGTCGCATCCCCGTAGGCAATCAGATTCCCGTCGGCCTCGGCCAAGAAGGTGTCCTGGCTGGGATCGAAGTTGGGGGAGTGCTCCAAGAAATTGCGCACTTCGTTGACGTTCCTGACGATGTCGATTCCGTCGGCGGCCATGCTGGCGTTGATGACGGCGGCAATCGCGGGCAGGTCATCCTGGCCATGATACGGGCGCAGGACAATCCCTAGTTCGCTGATCGCCGTGTGGCCAGTGGTTGTTTTGGCCGTCATGTTGAACTCCTTCGTTTGACGTACGTTCCGACTATCGTTGGCCGGGGGCGGCGGGGCTCTTGTGTTTAAGATTGCCGCCGCCCCGGCCTACTTGTGAGCGGTAAACATCAGCATGCTGACCCGATCAGCCCGGGTGGGTTGTGCGAAATCGGGACCAACGCCCACAACATCGGCGTCACCGAAACCTGCCCAGGCGAGCATCATGGCCATTTCGTGGCGTGAGTACCAACGCTCGCGCACGGTTCGGTATTCCTGGCGAACAAGCTTCTCGCCTCGATAGAGTCTGTAGACGCGCTGTTCCGTGTACGTTTGATCCACCGGGTCAAGACTCAGGAAACGACGTTCGGCCACCAAAGATGAGTCGTCAGACGCTTTCAAGCTTGTCGGCTGCTGGCGGGTGCCGCCTAGCAGACTCTCCGACCCGCCCAGCAGTGAGGCAGGCAGCTCGACGTTGAATGCCAGGGCTCCGCCAGGGCGAAGGTGGTGAAAGATCGCGCTCAAGGCCCGGAGCACGCGCTTGCGGTCGGTGAGCAGCATCATCGTCCCATAAGGCACCAGAACTGAGCTGTACTCTCGATCGAGGTCCATCTGCTCCATCGGGTCGCCGTACAGCGTCAAACGCAGCTTGCGTTCCAGTGCCACGCGGAGCAGGTAGGTGCGCATGATGGCGGAAGGCTCAAGAGCGTCGACCTCGTAGCCATTGCTTATCATGTCGATCAGCAGACCGCCGGAAGCAGCCCCCACCAGTAGCGCCGGTTCGCCGTAGCGCTCGACCACCGCTCGATAGGCTGCATAGGATTGATCATCCTTGTGCGGGCCGCGGTCCTTCAGGGCCCAGTACATCTCCGCCAGGCCCGGCGCACGCGAGGCGCTAGGCAGCGCCCATGTCTGATAGTTCATCATCGTATCCTCCTGCTCTGCATCCCCCTAGATTGCTCCCCAGTCCGGGCGAAGACCCGCCGGGGGGAGCTGCTGCTTCGATGCCGGTCGTTGATTTCCTGAGATCAATCCGTCTCTAGCGTCCACGGTCTGTCGAAATTCCTCTCCCACGACCTTCACAGAATCAAACGAGGCTGCGGACCCCGCAGCCTCATTCGAGAATCTAATGAAAAGAAAACCGCGGGCGTTTGAGTGCGCCCGCGGTGCTGGTTGAAAGGACTAGGCCGTCAGCAGGCGCGCTCCAAGAAGGTGTCAACGGCCAGAACGCCGCCGTTGCCCTCAATTCGTAGACGAGAGAACATCACCATCGAGCACCTCACTGACCTTGAAGGTTACCCGACCACTCTACAGTCTTTCTCGAGGCAGGTCAACCCCCTGTATCTGTTCAGGATGCGTCACATAATTGCCCCGAAAGGAGAAAAGAAGTAGGCTCGCCTGAGTAATCGGGTAATCACCGCAGGGAGCCTACTATGACCAACGTCGAAACGAAGGTCACACTGAGTATAAG
>Ga0315556_1000506_pt1 | contig 24227 bp, 15 predicted proteins | sample SalMarSW160310MG_FD_202112 | JGI IMG/M metagenome (GOLD analysis project Ga0315556, IMG submission 202112) | Salt marsh sediment microbial communities from the Plum Island Ecosystem LTER, Massachusetts, United States - Salt Marsh Sediment SW1603-10 ...
GTTCCTGGACTTTTTTGCCTCCAAGGGCCATGCCATCGTTCCTTCCAGTTCGCTGGTGCCGCACGACGATCCGACGCTGCTGTTTACCAATGCGGGGATGAACCAGTTCAAGGACGTGTTTCTCGGCTTTGACAAACGACCCTATACCCGCGCTGCCTCCAGCCAGAAATGCGTGCGTGCCGGCGGCAAGCACAACGACCTGGAAAACGTCGGCTATACCGCGCGCCACCATACCTTTTTCGAGATGCTCGGCAATTTCAGCTTCGGCGATTATTTCAAGCACGATGCCATCGTGTATGCGTGGGAATTGCTTACCGAAGTATTCGGACTGCCACGCGAAAAGCTCTATGTCACCGTCTATGACGAGGACGACGAAGCCTATGACATCTGGACCAGGATAATCGGCCTGGAACCCGAACGCGTGATTCGCATCGGCGACAACAAGGGCGCGCGCTACGCTTCCGACAATTTCTGGATGATGGGCGACACCGGCCCGTGCGGTCCGTGCTCGGAAATTTTCTATGATCACGGGCCGGAAATTCCCGGCGGACTGCCCGGCACGCCGGACGAGGACGGCGACCGCTACATCGAAATCTGGAACAACGTGTTCATGCAGTTCAACCGCGACGAGCATGGTGTGATGCATCCGCTGCCCAAGCCCAGCGTGGATACCGGCATGGGGCTGGAGCGCATCTCGGCGGTGCTGCAGCACGTGCATTCCAACTACGAGATCGACCTGTTCCAGGCACTGATCCAGGCGGCGGCGCGCGAGACGAAATGCAGCGATCTGGATTCGCCTTCGCTCAAGGTGCTGGCCGACCATATCCGCGCCTGCTCCTTCCTGATTGCAGACGGCGTGATTCCCGGTAACGAAGGCCGCGGCTACGTGCTGCGCCGCATCATTCGCCGTGCCATTCGTCATGGCTACAAGCTGGGTGCGCGCGCCGCGTTTTTCCACAAGCTGGTGCCCGATCTGGTCGAGCAGATGGGTGCGGCCTATCCTGATCTGGCCGAGGCCCAAGGGCGTGTGATGAATGTGCTGAAGCAGGAAGAGGAACGCTTCTTCGCCACCATCGAACATGGGATGGCGATCCTCGAGGCCGACCTTGCCGAAATGGCGAAGCAGGGTCTTACTGTATTCAACGGCGAGACTGCATTCAAGTTGCACGATACCTATGGTTTCCCGCTCGACCTGACTGCCGACATTTGCCGCGAGCATGGCGTAAGTGTCGATGTTGCGACCTTCGACAAAGCGATGGCGCACCAGAAGGAACAGGCGCGTGCGGCGGGCAAGTTCAGGATGGCGACCAACCTCGAATACGAGGGGCCGGCAACCACCTTTCACGGATACGATACGCTGGAATATCAGGGTAATATCCTCGCGCTGTACAAGGATGGCGCAGAAGTGAACGAATTGCACGAGGGTGAGATGGGCGTGGTGGTACTGGACGATACGCCGTTCTATGCCGAATCCGGTGGCCAGGTCGGCGACCGCGGCGAGTTGCGTTCCACGCACGGCATTTTTGCGGTCGAGGATACCCAGAAAATCCAGGCTTCCGTGTTCGGCCATCACGGCGTGGTAAAGACCGGCAAGCTGGTGGTGGGCAATGGCGTGACTGCGAAGGTGGATGTTGCGGCGCGCAGCGCAACCATGCGCAACCATAGTGTTACCCACCTGATGCACAAGGCGTTGCGCGAAGTGCTCGGCGCACACGTGCAGCAGAAGGGCTCGCAGGTCGATCCGGACAAGACGCGTTTCGACTTTGCGCACACGCAGCCGATGACCGATGCCGAGATTCGCAAGGTAGAGAGCATCGTCAATGCCGAGATTCTTGCCAATGCCGAAACGCAGGCGCGTGCGATGAGTATCGAGGACGCGCAGAAAACCGGCGCGATGATGCTGTTCGGCGAGAAATACGGCGACGAGGTGCGCGTGCTGGATATCGGCTCCAGCCGCGAACTGTGCGGTGGTACGCATGTGCAGCGTACCGGTGACATCGGCCTGTTCAAGATCGTGGCCGAAAGCGGTGTGGCGGCTGGCGTGCGGCGCGTCGAAGCAGTGACTGGTGCTGGCGCGCTGGCGCTGGTACAGCAGCAGGAGCAGCAGCTGCATGAGGTGGCAGCCGTGGTGAAGACAAGCCCGCAGGAAGTGGTGACGCGCGTTGCACAAATGGTAGACAACGCCAAGACGCTGGAAAAGGAGCTTGCCGCGCTAAAGTCGAAGCTGGCTTCGGTGCAAAGCAATGACCTTGTTGATCAGGCACAAGATATTAATGGAGTGAAAGTACTTGCAGCTACATTGGATGGCGCAGATGTTTCCTCCTTGCGTGAGGTCTTAGATAAGGCCCGGGACAAATTTAGAAATTTTGCTGTTGTTCTTGCAGCACGTTCTGAAGGCAAAGTTAGTTTAATTGCAGGGACATCTGCAAATTTAAATCCTGAACTAAAAGCTGGAGAATTAGTAAACTTTGTCGCGCAGCAAGTCGGCGGCAAGGGCGGGGGCAGGCCGGACATGGCACAGGCGGGCGGTACGCAACCCGAAAATTTGGACAAGGCACTAGCTTCCGTTCCGGATTGGGTAAAGGCAAAGTTGTAGCGGCGCATCTACAGGAATGATGGCGAGCTAAAGTGTAGTCGCTAAAACCATGTAAAGCCTGTTGTTTATGCTGGACAAAGTGATAGCGGTGGTGTAGGGTTCCGCCCAATATGGCTATGTGCAGCGAAATGCCTTGTAAAACAGGCAGGTCTGGAGGTCTGGAGCAGTGGCTTTTTCCAAGAAAAAAGTAAATTCCATTTTGCTGGTCGAAGATGACCCGGCAGAAATTGCCATGGCTGAAGAGGCTTGCGCATTGTGCTCCCCGCCGGTGCGACTGGTGGTGATGCCGGATAGCGAAACTGCGCTGGAATGGCTGTCGCAGAAAATGGAAGAACAGCAGCATCTGCCCAGACTGATTCTAGTGGACCTAAAATTGCCGAAGCTGATAGGGCTGGCAGTTTTACGCAAATTACGCATGGACCGGCGCACCTGGGATGTGCCTATCGTGGTTTTTTCCGCGGTATACGAGCCTTCCGACGTGGTGCTGAGTTATCAGGTCGGTGCCAACAGTTTTGTTGGTAAGCCCGCCAGCTTGGCCGAATTCCAGCAACTGTTGCAGGAACTGGTGTCCTACTGGTTCCAGCCGCGCCAGCAGCAGCTTGCACTTGGCAGCTGATTTTTCAATCGGCTGTTTACCCACCGCTTTCAGTATTCGTTAAACCATTGGCGGAACGTTCCGGCAGATGCCGGATGACCTGCTCCGGAGTCAATTTCATCATGCAGTTGAAATGCCCCAGTGGGCAGACGCGCTTGAAGCAGGGGCTGCACGGCAGATCCAGCTTGATGACCTGTGCCCTGTCCGACAGCGGCGGGGTGAACTGCGGGCTGCTGGAGCCATACAGCGCAAGCATCGGGCGATCGAGAGCGGCGGCAAGGTGCATCAGGCCGGAGTCGTTGCTGACCACCAGATCGGCGCACGACAGCAGCGCAATCGCATCGGTCAGGCTGGTTGCTCCGCACAGGTTGCGGCAATGCTGGTTACCGAGCGCGACGATCTTGTCACTGACCTCCTTGTCCCTGGACGAGCCGACCAGCCATACTACGTAACCGCGCTGCTCCAGGCGCTGCGCCAGTTCGGCGAAATAGGGGACGGGCCAGCGCTTGGCGGGCCCGTATTCGGCGCCAGGACAGAATACCGCCACTGGTTTATCCTGGTTCAATTGGAGCTTGTCAAGCACGCGCTGGCGCTGTTCTGCGCCGACTTCCAGATGTGGCGACGGTATCGGTTTGATGAGCGGATTGCCGCGGGCTTCGGCAAGCTGCGCGAAACGTTCCACCATCAATGGCAGTTTGTTTTTGCTGAGTTTGCGCGCATCGTTCAGCAGGCCGTAGCGCATTTCACCGACGAAGCCGGTGCGCTGTGGAATTTTTGCGAGTAACGGAGGCAGCGCCGACTTGAACGAGTTGGGCAACACGATAGCCTGGTCGTATTGCGCTTCCCGCAACTGCTTGCCCAGGCGTATGCGTTCGCGCAGACGTAGCGCACCATGCGGAAACGGGTTGATGATGACGTCGTGCACTTCCGGCATCTGGCGCAGCAACGCCTCGGTCCAGGGCGGCGCCAGCATGTCGATTCGGCAATCCGGATGGCGTTCCCTGAGGCGCATCAGCATGGGTTGCACCAGCATGGTGTCGCCGACCCAGCTGGGGGCTACGACCAGGATTTTGAACATTGAGATCAGTGATGCCCTGCGGGTAATTCGCCCTTGAACGTGTACAGTGTCCCGCAATAGGGGCAGCGTGCCTCGCCGGTTTTCTCAACCGGGATGTATACCCGCGGATGGGTATTCCACAGGCGCATGTCCGGGGTCGGGCAATGCAGCGGCAGGTCCTCAGCGGTTACTTCAACGTGGCGTTGCGTATCGTGTCCGGTTTGCATCATGATTTCCTTTAGACGTGTTCCAGCCAGTCGGCGTATTTTGTATTTTTGCCACCGACGATGTCGAAGAACAGCGCTTGCAGCTTGGCCGTGATCGGGCCGCGCGAGCCGATGCCGATGGTGCGTGTGTCCAGTTCGCGGATCGGCGTGACCTCGGCAGCGGTGCCGGTGAAGAATGCCTCGTCGGCGCAATACACCTCGTCGCGGGTGATCCGCTTCTCGATCAGTTCGATGCCCAGATCCTTTGCCAAGGTGACGATGGAGTCGCGCGTGATGCCTTCCAGGCAGGAAGTCAGGTCCGGCGTGTACAGTTTGCCCTGCTTCACGATGAAAATATTTTCGCCAGCGCCTTCGGCAACATAGCCGTCGACATCCAGCAACAATGCCTCGTCGTAGCCATCCTGTGCCACTTCCTGGTGGGCCAGGATCGAGTTGGTATAGGTGCTGACCGACTTGGCGCGGCACATGTTGATGTTGACGTGATGGCGGGTGAAGCTCGAGGTCTTGATGCGGATGCCTTTTTCCATGCCTTCCGCGCCCAGGTAGGCGCCCCACGGCCAGGCGGCAACGGCGACGTGCACGCTCAGCGTGGTGGCGGCGAGGCCCATCGCCTCGGCACCGTAGAATACGATCGGGCGGATATAGCAGGAATCCAGCTTGTTGGCGCGCACCACCTCCTTTTGCGCCTCCATCAGGGTTTCCCGGTCGAACGGCATTTTCATCTTGAAGATGTGGGCCGAGTTGAACAGGCGGTCGGTGTGCTCCTGCAGGCGGAAGATCGCAGGACCTTGCGCGGTCTGGTAGGCGCGTACGCCCTCGAACACGCCCATGCCATAATGCAGCGTATGTGTCAGCACGTGGGTGGTAGCGTCGCGCCAGGGCACGAGTTTGCCGTCATACCAGATAAAACCGTCGCGATCAGCCATGGACATGGTTGGAATTCCTCGATAAATAATTCAAGTTTTTAATTCTAGCTTTTCCCGCGATATTTATGAAGCGCTATAGCAAGCTGCCCGGTTTTGAGATGCTGGTTTAGTTAATATGTTTTCGGGTACCGGTTGCGGTATCATTCCGCTTGTTGATATTTTAATAATCCTGGCGCGCTCAGTTGCTTTAGGGGTTTAGGCCTTGGGAAAAGCTATATTGTAAAGGATCGCTGTGGCGAAGTTTTCCAGTTCGGTGGGGTATGCCGAGAAGATAGCAGAAAAGCAGGAAGACAGGCTGCAGCGCAGCCTGCTGGTTTTTGTCGGCGCCTTCATGAACCTGGCGGTCATGTTGTGGCTGACCATCTACTGGTGGATGGGTATCCATTTCTCCACCAATGTACCGCTAGCTTACCAGCTGGTTTCCATTGCCTCCATCGCCTACTACCTGAAGACGAATAACTTCACGGTCTTTCGCTTTATCCAACTCAGTCTTTTCCTGTTTGCCCCCTTCATCATGCAGTGGAGCATTGGCAGTTCGGTGTCTTCCAGCGGCGTCATGCTGTGGGCCTTGCTGGCCCCGGTCGGGGCAGTAGTGGTATCCGGCTGGCGCGAATCCATTCCCTGGTTCATCGCCTACATCGTGATGACGGTCTTGTCCGGCGTTTTCGACTATTACCTTGGCGCAGGAGAATTGAGCGGCGTGCCGGCCAAGGCAGTGGGCGTATTTTTTGCGCTTAACTTCGCCGCGATGTCTTCGCTGATTTACTTTGTGGTGCGCTATTTCGTGCTGGAAACGGAAAAAATCAAGAACAAGCTCGATCAGCAGCACGTCCTGTTGCTCGAAGAACAGGAGAAGTCTGAACGCCTGCTGCTCAATGTGTTGCCGACGCGTATTGCGCAACGTCTGAAGAATAAGCAGGAATTGATTGCCGACGGCTATGCCGACGTAACAGTGATGTTTTCGGATCTGTCCAACTTTACCCAACTTACCGAGGAATTTTCACCGGAGCAGATGGTGGGCATGCTCAATACGATTTTTTCCTGGTTCGACTCCATGACCGAAAAGTACGGACTGGAAAAGATCAAGACCATCGGCGATGCCTATATGGTGGTAGGCGGCTTTGACCGCGAACACTATAACTATGTTGCCAACATTGCCGACATGGCACTGGAAATGCGTGAATTCGTGGCAATGCACCCGGATTTGTCCAGGCATAAAATGGAACTGCACACAGGCATCGCCACTGGTCCGGTGGTGGCCGGCGTGATTGGTACCAAGCGTTTTATATACGACCTGTGGGGCGATACGGTGAACATTGCCAGCCGTTTTACCGACGGAGCGCGGAAGGGTGAAATTATGGTCGACAAGAACACCTATCACCGCTTGCGCCAGCATTACCTGTTCGAGCCGCCGACCTCCATCACCGTGAAAGGAAAGGGCGAAATGACGGCCTATCGCCTGATCGGCAGGGCGAAAAATGAGAAGCCCACACCTTTCCAGCCTGAGAGTGTGTCACCTCCCGGCAACAGAATATCCTAGGTGCGCACGTTAGCCCTTTTCTTCCAGTAGTTGTTCCCACAATGCCCGAACTGGCGCAATGTCGATCTGGTCCGGATCGATTCGGCATGGTTGCGGGCTGTTAAGGCGCATCCTGTGCTGCAGCGTACGCAGGCTGCGATAAATGTCGCAAACCTGTTCCATAAGCCGGTTATCTATCAGGCCCAATTCTCCGCAGCGTTGCAGCAGTTTCAGGTTGCCGTGGTTGCCGGTGAGCTCTGGATGTCCGGAGGCGTGTGCCAGCACCAGATACTGCACCATGAATTCGATGTCCACCATGCCGCCGGGATCGTGCTTGATGTCGAACAGGTGGCTGTCGTTCGGGTGGCCGTCATACATTTTCCTGCGCATTGCCACGATTTCATTGCGCAATTCATGCAGGTCGCGTGACTGGCATAGAACTGCGCGACGGATGGCCTCGAACCGTTCGCCTACCGTGGAGTTTCCGGTGCAGAAACGGGCGCGCGTCAGCGCCTGGTGTTCCCATACCCAGGCATGCTGTTTCTGGTATTCGTCGAATGCCTCGATCGAACTGACCAACAGGCCACTGGCGCCATTCGGGCGCAGGCGCAGATCGGTTTCATACAGGCGCCCGGACGAGGTATAGCTGCTCAGCATGGTATTGATGTTCTTGGCCAGCCGTGCGTAATTTTCCGCCGCATCCAGATGCGGATCGTCGTACAGGAAAATCAGGTCGAGGTCGGAGGCATAACCCAGTTCGCGCCCGCCCAGCTTGCCGTAGGCAACGATGGCGAACAGCGGCTGGTCGCGGTGTTTTTTGCGCGCATCCTGCCAGCACAGTTGCAGCACGTGATGCAGGATCAGGTCGGCGAGGTCGCTGAGATGGTCGCTGAGTTTCTCCAGCGGCAGTAAATTCTGCAGGTCCATCGCCAGCAACTGGAACACCTGGCTGTGCTGGAACTGGCGCAGCACTTCCATCTGCCGTTCTATGTCGCTGCCGCAATCCTGCAGTTGCTGCTGCAGGAAAGTGTTGAGTGCGGCCCAGTCCGGCGGCTGGTAGATTTCGCGCGCCGCCAGCAACTCGTCGAGCAGTATCGGGTACTGCACTAGGTAGTTGCAGGCCCATTCGCTGGCGCTGGCGATGCCGGCCAGGCGTTCCAGTACGCGTGGATATTCGGCGAGGAATGCCAGGTAGGACGCGCGGCGGCTGATGCTTTCCAGCAGGCCGAGCATACGCGGCAGTGCCAGGTCGCGGTTGTCCTGCGTTGCGCACAGGGTGATGAATTGCGGTACCAGCAAATCGAAACGCTGCCGGCTGAGCTCCGGCAACTGGCGGTAGCGCGCGCTGTCGCGGGTCTGCTGCAGGCGCTGTGCCAGCGCTTCCGCATCGGCGTAGCCCAGTTTTTCCAGCCCGCGGCGCAGTTCCTCCAGCGGCAGGTTGTCCTGCCACAGCGAATTTTCCGGCAGGTCGATTTCGCGGATGGCGAAAATCTGTTCGAAATGTTTGCTGACTTCCTTGCGGTGGACATCGAGTTGCGCCAGCAGTGCGGGGTAATCGGCATAGCCCATGGCGGTGGCGATCAGCGCGCGGTCGGCTTCTTTTTCCGGCAGGTCTTGGGTCTGCTGGTCGTCCAGGTATTGCAAGCGATGTTCGAGATTGCGCAGGAAAACATAGGCTGCACTCAGGCGATCGACGGCTTCCGCCGTGAGCTGGCCGAGTTCGCGCAGGATGCTCAGCACCTGCAGCGTGGGGCGGATGCGCAGCCGGGCATCGTGTCCGCCGCGGATCAACTGGAATACCTGGGCAATGAACTCGATTTCGCGGATACCGCCGGGGCCAAGCTTGATGTTGTTGAGCCGGTCGCGGCGTTGCACTTCCCGGCGGATCTGCGTATGCAGATCGCGCATCGATTCGAAAGCGCCGTAGTCGAGATATTTCCGGAATACAAACGGTTGGGCGAGCTGCATCAGTTCTTGTTCCGCGGGACTGCCTGCGGGGGAAACGACGCGCGCCTTGATCCATGCATAGCGCTCCCATGCGCGCCCCTGCGCGATCAGGTATTCCTCCAACGCGGCGAAACTCATCGCCAGCGGGCCGCTGTCGCCGTAGGGGCGCAGCCGCATGTCGACGCGGAACACGTAGCCGTCGGCGGTTATTTCATTGATTGCGCCGATCAGCTTGCGTCCCAGACGGGTGAAAAATTCGTGGTTGGATAAAACGTGCGGCCCATCGGTATCGCCGTCTTCGGGATAGACGAAAATCAGGTCGATGTCCGACGACACATTGAGTTCGCCGCCGCCCAGTTTGCCCATGCCGATCACCAGCAGTTCCTGCGGTGTCCCGTCCGGGCTCCGTGGCTGGCCGAACTGTTGCGTCAGCGATTGCATGAAGCAGCCCTGTGCACGGCGCACTGTGAGTTCTGCCAGCGCGGTCATTGTGCTCATTACTTCATCCAGAGCAGCCAGGCCGCCGAGGTCGCGCGTCAGCAGCTTGAGCATGACGCGCGACCGTAGCCGGCGCAGTGCCCCGGCCAGTGCAGCCTCGTCTGCAGCCGGCATTGCATCCAGCCATGCGGCCATTTCTTCCCTGCCGCATGGCTGGGCATAATGCGCGCGCAGCCACGGCAGCAACCCGGGGTCGGCATCGAGCAGGCGCTGCACATAGCGGCTGCCTTGCCGGGTGCGCCGTAAAATTTCGTCAAAATCGGCGATGGCAGGAGGGGTGGCAGTATTCACTGGAAGGTCTTCGCGTTAGAATATCGGCCCATTATAAGTCCCGGACATCCACCTTGGTTTGCCTGTTCGCGTGGTCTGCAGACCACATTGCTAAATGTTGAAAGCTTCTCTGCGCCTTGCATGGCGCGGCCTTAACCATTTGACGCGCGTTGCGCTGGTCAGTGCGGTATTACTGTTGTTCGCCGGGGCCGGCGCATTGCTGGCGTTGCGCTACTGGGTATTGCCGGACATAGAACATTATCACAACGATATTACCGCCGTGGCCAGCCAGGCCATTGGCCGTCCCGTTACCATTGGCCGGATCGAGGCCGACTGGCACGGCTTTCGTCCCCACTTTCAGCTGACCGACGTGCGCATCCTTGACCGGCAGGGGCAGGCCGCACTGACTTTGTCCAGAGTGGAAAACGAGGTGTCGTGGAGCTCGCTGTTCACCGGTGAGTTGCGGTTGTATAGCCTGAAATTGAGCCAGCCGGACCTGCAGATCAAGCGCGATGCCTCGGGGCAGTTGTTTATCGCGGGCGTACCATTGTCCGGCGCACCTGCCGCCGGCGGCAGCCTGGCCGACTGGCTGCTCGATCCGTCGCACATCGTGGTAAGTGACGCGCGCATCACCTGGCTGGACGAGCAGCGTGCCAGCCCGCCGCTGGTGCTCAATGACGTGAACCTGCTGATTGACAACGGCTGGCGCCGCCACCGTTTCGCATTGCGTGCACTGCCGCCACAGCAACTGGCATCGCAGATCGATTTGCGCGGCGAATTCTACGGCAAGACTTTCAATGCGTTGTCGGGGTGGGATGGTACCTTGTATACCCAACTGGATTATGCCGATGTACGTGCCTGGCGTACCTGGCTGACGTTACCAGTGCCGCTCAGGCGCGGGCGGGGCGCATTGCGCGGCTGGCTGGGCATAAAGAACGGCAAGATCGACCAGATGACCGCTGATCTTGCGCTGTCCGGAGTACGTACCCGGCTGGCCGAGGATCTGCCGCCGCTTGACGTAAACATGTTGCGCGGTCGCATCGGATGGCAGGATCTACCGGGTGGCATCGAGGTTTCCACCAGCAATCTGTCGCTACGTCTGCGTAACGGGTTTTCCCTGCCGCCGACCAATTTCTATTTGCGTCTGGCCGATGCGCAGGACAAGCGCCCGGCCAGCGGAGAAGTGCGCGCCAACAAGCTGGATTTTCTCAGCCTGGTCACGCTGTCCGACTTTCTGCCGCTGGATCGTAATTTCAAGCGTAAGCTGGCCGAGTTCTCGCCGCGCGGGCGAATCGATGGTTTGAGCGCGAAATGGGAGGACAGTCCGGATAACAAATTGTTGCACTATGAGCTCAAGGGGCGCTTCAATGATTTGTCGCTGCATCGCGTTGGCAAGATTCCCGGTTTTTCCGGGCTGACCGGCCAGGTTGACGGCGATGACAGCGGCGGCACCCTGTCGCTGAATGCGCACAAGCTGACCATCGATGCGCCCGAGGTGATGAAGGAGCCGCTACTGTTTGACCGGCTGACTGCGCAGGGCAGTTGGCATTCCGACAGGCAGGGTGTTGAGGTGAAGTTCAGCAACGCTTCCGTGGCTAATGCCGACATGGCCGGCAACCTGTATGGCAGCTATCATTCGCTGCCCGGCAGTCCGGGCGAGGTGGATATAACCGTGCGCCTGACGCGGGCATCGGTGCATCAGGTCGACCGCTATATTCCACTGGATGCAATCAACAAGGAGGCGCATGACTGGCTGACCACGGCGCTGGTCGCAGGCCAGGCAGACGCATTCAGCATGCGTCTGCGCGGCGACCTGAACGACTTTCCGTTTGCCGACGGCAAGAAAGGGCTGTTCCAGATACGTGCCCACGCCAGAAACGGGGTGCTGGAATATGACAAGGACTGGCCGCGCATCGACAATATAGAAGCTAACCTGCTGATCGAGGGCAATCGGCTGGAATTGACCTCGCCTTCGGCCGCCACCCTGGGCGAGCATCTGCAGAAGGTCAGCGTGGTGTTGCCGGACATGTCCAGCCCCAATCTGATGCTGGAAGTACGCGGCGAGGCGTCGGGAGAAACGGCGCAAGGTCTCGATTTCATCCAGAAGAGTCCGGTGCGCGGCTATATTGACGGTTTTACCGACGGCATGACGGCAAGCGGTAATGGTTTGCTTAAATTGCAACTGGCCATCCCGCTGCTCGGCAGCAATCCGCTGAAGGTTGCCGGCAGCTACCATTTCCAGGGCAACGACGTGAGTCTGGGCGGCGGTGTGCCACTGTTGCGCAACACCGACGGCGATCTGCTGTTTACCGAATCCTCGATACATACGCAGAATGTCACTACGCAAATTTTTGGCGGCCCGGCCCAACTGGAGGTGCATAGCGGAGATGGCGGAACGGTGAATGCTACGGTATCCGGCAGGGCCGACTTCGATGCCATGCGCAAGACCGACTCGCTGCCAGTGCTGAATTACTTGCACGGCGGGAGCAAGTGGAATGCGCAGGTCAATATGGCGGGCAAACATGCCGAAGTTCACTTCAACTCCGATCTGGTGGGGCTGGCTTCCACACTTCCCGAACCGTTTGCCAAGTCTGCCGACGTGGCGATTCCGCTGAGTTTCGATCAGAAAGGAATTGATGCGCAACAAGACACCTGGTCGCTGCAATACGGCAAGCTGCTGGGGGCGCAATTTATACGCCAGATACAGGACGGGGAATGGAAGATCAAGCGCGGCACGGTGGATTTCGGCAACACCGGTCGCCAGGTGAATCGCGACGGTATCTGGCTGATCGGCACCATTCCGCATTTATCGCTGGAAGGATGGGGTGCGCTGGGCGGTATGGGTGGCAGCGGGCACGATGACGTGACGGTTCGTGGGGCCAGGTTGCTGGTTCAGAAAATTGATGGTTACGGACAGACGGCGCATAACCTACGCATCACGGCGCACACTACCCATGAAGGAATACTGCGCGCCCGCCTGGCGTCGGATGAAATCAGCGGCGAGGCAACCTGGCAGCCGCAGGACGAGGGGAAACTGTCGGTGCACCTGAAGAGCCTTGCGCTGGCTGCGATTTCCGGCGGCAAGGCGCAGGAGGCGGCCACGCAGCCTGTGGGTGGCAATTCGCCCGAACTGAACCTGGACGTGGACGATCTCAGCTACAAGGGCAAGCAACTCGGCAAGCTGAAATTGCAAATGCAGAAAAGTCGCGGCGACTGGCTGTTGCAGCACCTGGTTGTTACCAATCCGGACGGGATGTTCACTGCAGACGGCAAGTGGCATGCGTCGGATGCCGCATCGCGAACGCAGGCACACTTCGTGCTGCAGGTCGGCAATGCGGGCAACATTCTTGCGCGCTCCGGCTATCCCAACAGCATGAAGGGCGGTAGCGGCAAGCTTACCGGCGAGTTTGCGTGGAACGGGAGTCCGGCTGAGTTCAACTATGCTACGCTGGATGGTACATTGCATATTGATGCGAGCAAGGGACAATTCCTGCAAATCGATCCCGGCATCGGCAAGCTGCTCGGCATTCTCAGCCTGCAGGCACTGCCCCGGCACATTACGCTGGATTTCACCGATGTATTCAGCACCGGCTTCGAATTCGACAGCATTACCGGCGATGCGAGGATTGCGCACGGCATGATGCTTACCGACAACTTCAAAATGTTGGGCTCGGCCGCCAAGGTCACCATGACCGGCCAGGTGGATCTGAACCGCGAAACGCAGAACCTGCGCGTGCGCATCCTGCCCACGGTGGGCGACAGCGTATCGCTGCTCGGTGCGTTTGCCGCCGGGCCGGCAGTGGGGATCGGTACTTTTATTGCCAACAAGCTGTTGCGCGAGCCGCTCGATAAGCTGGTATCGTTTGAATACGACGTGACCGGGTCCTGGGCAGATCCCAGTGTGACCAAGGTGGGTGCAGGCAAGCCTGCCGCAACGGAGCAGAAATGACTTTTCAGGAATAAACATGCCAGACGCAGACTCCACACAAAAACGCATTGCCGGGCAGGCCCTCGCATTCAGGGTTGCCGCCATCCAGATGGCGTCGGGTCCGAACGTGACCGGCAACCTGAACGAAGCGCAGCGGCTGATCGAGAAAGCGGTGGAGCAGGGTGCGCAACTGGTGGTGTTGCCGGAATACTTTCCGATCATAGGCATGAAGGATACCGACAAGATTGCGGTGCGCGAACAGGCGGGCATGGGACCGATCCAGGAATTTCTCAGCGAAACTGCGCGCAAACACAAAATCTGGCTGGTTGGCGGTTCGATCCCGCTGGCGGCCAGTTCGCCGGACAAAGTGCTCAACAGCTGCCTGGTGTTCAATGAGCTTGGCGAGCAAGTAGCGCGCTACGACAAGATACACCTGTTCAATCTCGATCTCGGCAACGAGCAATACCACGAAGCAAATACCATCGAGCCGGGCAACAAGGTGGTAGTGGTGGACAGCCCGTTCGGGCGCATCGGTCTGGCCGTTTGTTATGATTTGCGTTTTCCCGAGCTGTTCCGCGCGATGCGCGGAGTGGATATCATCGTGTTGCCCTCGGCCTTCACCGAGACCACCGGCAAAATGCATTGGGAACCTTTGCTGCGCGCGCGCGCCATAGAGAATCTGGCCTATGTAATCGCCGCCGCGCAGGGCGGTTATCACGTCAGCGGCCGCGAAACCCACGGCCACAGCATGATTGTCGATCCCTGGGGGCGCATTCTCGACCAGATGTCGCGCGGCTCCGGGGTCGTGATTGCAGAAGTCAATCGCAGCTACCAGGACAGCCTGCGCGCCAGCCTGCCGGCGCTGGAGCACCGAACCTTATCTGTGGGTGAATTATGAACGTTAAAGCTGAAACACCTTTCCTGCTCGCGCAACAATCGCTGCTCACCCCGCATGCCATCGATGCCGGCCGGCTGGAGCGGGTGTTCTCCAAAATGCTGGCGCACAAGGTGGATTATGCCGACCTGTATTTCCAGTACGGCCGCAGCGAAAGCTGGTCGCTGGAAGAGGGCATCGTCAAGTCCGGCAGCTTCAGCATCGACCAGGGCGTGGGCGTGCGTGCGGTGAGCGGCGAGAAAACCGCATTTGCCTATTCCGATGAGATCAGCCTGCCCGCGCTGGAGCAGGCGGCGCTGGCCACGCGTGCCATTGCGCGCCAGGGCGGCAGGCAGACTGCACCATTACTGCATACCGGCAAGAGCCGGAAACTTTATTTGCCACACGATCCCATTGCTTCACTCGACGCTGCCAGCAAGATTACGCTGCTGGAACGGCTGGAGCACCAGGCGCGCGCGCTGGACCCACGCGTTACCCAGGTAATGGCCAACCTGGCGGGGGAATACGAGGTGGTGCTGGTGGTGCGCAACGACGGCCTGATGAATGCCGATATCCGCCCGCTGGTGCGGCTGTCGCTGCAGGTGATCGTCGAGAGCAATGGTCGCCGCGAGCAGGGCTCGGCCGGCGGCGGCGGGCGTTTCGACTACGATTATTTCACCGACGAGGTGCTGCACGATTATGCGGCCAGGGCAGTGCATCAGGCCGTGGTCAATCTCGATGCCGGTCCGGCACCGGCGGGCAATATGACCGTGGTGCTGGGCTCCGGTTGGCCCGGCATCCTGCTGCATGAAGCAGTGGGGCACGGGCTGGAGGGTGATTTCAACCGCAAGGGCAGTTCCGCGTTTTCCGGGCGTGTCGGCAAACGCGTGGCGGCACCCGGCGTGACTGTGGTGGACGACGGCACCATCGCCAATCGGCGCGGTTCGCTCAACATGGACGACGAAGGCAACCCGACCCAGCGCACCGTGCTGATCGAGGACGGCATCCTGCGCGGTTATCTGCAGGACTCTCTGAATGCGCGGCTGATGGGCGTGCCGGTCACCGGCAACGCGCGGCGCGAGTCGTTTGCCCACCTGCCGATGCCGCGCATGACCAATACCATGATGCTGGCGGGCGACAAGGCGCCGGAGGAAATCATCGCTTCGGTCAAGCATGGCCTGTATGCGGCCAACTTCGGTGGCGGCCAGGTGGATATCACCAGCGGCAAATTCGTGTTTTCGACTACCGAGGCCTACCTGATCGAAGACGGTAAGATCACCGTGCCGGTGAAGGGCGCCACGCTGATCGGAAACGGTCCGGAGGCGCTGACCCGGGTCAGCATGATTGGCAATGACCTGGCGCTCGATCCGGGCGTCGGCACCTGTGGCAAAGAGGGGCAGAGCGTGCCGGTAGGGGTAGGTCAGCCGACGGTGCGTATCGACGGGCTGACGGTGGGCGGCACGGGCTGAACGGGTCGTAACGCGGCAGGCACAAACCGTGCCGCGGTATTTGATAGCCTGCCGGCATTCGGGTATAATTCGTGCCATCAGAAGCGGGATGAACCAAGGTTCGTCCCGCTTCTTTATGTCATCAGTCTTGGAGTATCGCGTGCCGCAAACGAATCCCGCCATTCTTGTATTAGCCGATGGGACGGTGTTTCGTGGCATTTCCATTGGGGCTTCCGGCATGAGTACGGGCGAGGTGGTGTTCAATACCTCGATGACCGGCTACCAGGAAATTCTCACCGACCCATCTTATTGCAAGCAGATCGTCACCCTGACCTGCCCGCACATCGGTAACGTCGGTGTCAACGAAGAGGACGTGGAATCGCGTCAGGTATTCGCCAGCGGCCTGGTGATCCGCGATCTGTCGCTGACCGTAAGCAACTTCCGCGCGACGCAATCTTTGCCCGATTACCTCAAGGCCAACAACGTGGTCGCCATCGCCGGTATCGATACGCGCAAGCTGACCCGCATCCTGCGCGAGCAGGGTGCACAGAATGGCTGCATTGCCAGTGGCGACGACGTGGATGCGGCACTGGCCGAGGCGCGCAAGTTCGCCGGTCTGGCTGGAATGGATCTGGCGCAGGTGGTGACTTGCGATCAGCCTTATGAGTGGTCGCAGCGCGAATGGGCGCTGGGCGAGGGGTATCAGGATTCGGGATTCGGGATTCAGGATTCAGGGGAAGGTGGGGCCGTGGGTTCTACTGAATCCCGTATCCCGAATCCTGCATCCTGCCACGTGGTGGCCTACGACTTCGGGGTCAAGCGCAACATTCTGCGCAAGCTGGCCGAGCGTGGCTGCCGCGTCACTGTGGTGCCGGCGAAAACAAAGGCTGCAGACGTGCTGGCGATGAATCCGGATGGGGTGTTCCTGTCCAATGGACCGGGCGATCCCGAGCCTTGCGATTATGCGATTGCCGCAACGCAGCAGTTCCTGGAGAAAAACATTCCGTTGTTCGGTATTTGCCTCGGCCACCAGATTCTGGGTCTGGCTTGCGGCGCACAGTCGGTAAAAATGAAATTCGGCCACCGTGGCGCCAACCATCCGGTGCAGGATATACAGAGCAAGCGCGTGATGATCACCAGCCAGAATCACGGCTTCGCCGTGGATGCGGCGACGCTGCCGGCGAATGCGCGGGTGACCCATGTCTCGCTGTTCGACGGCACGCTGCAGGGTTTCGAGCTGACCGACAAGCCGGCATTCTGTTTCCAGGGCCATCCGGAAGCCAGTCCGGGTCCGCATGATGTCGATTACCTGTTTGATCGCTTTGTGGCGATGATGGGGAAATAAATGCCGAAGCGTACAGATATCAAAAGCATCCTGATCATCGGCGCCGGCCCCATCGTCATCGGGCAGGCGTGCGAGTTCGACTATTCCGGCGCGCAGGCCTGCAAGGCGCTGCGCGAGGAAGGTTATCGCGTGATCCTGGCGAACTCGAACCCGGCCACTATCATGACCGACCCGAACATGGCGGATGCGACTTACATCGAGCCGATCACCTGGCAGATGCTGGAAAAAATCATTGCCAAGGAAAAACCGGATGCCATCCTGCCGACCATGGGCGGGCAGACTGCGCTGAATTGCGCGCTGGACCTGGCCAAGCATGGCGTGCTGGAAAAATACGGCGTCGAGATGATAGGTGCATCGCGTGATGCCATCGACAAGGCGGAGGACCGCGAGAAATTCAAGCAGGCGATGGACAAGATCGGCCTGGCTTCGGCGCGTTCGGCCATCGCCCACAGCATGGAAGAGGCGCTGCAGGTGCAGCAGGCGATGGGTTTCCCCACCATCATCCGTCCCTCGTTCACCATGGGTGGTTCCGGCGGCGGCATCGCCTACAACCGCGAGGAATTCGTCGAAATCTGCGAGCGCGGACTGGAGGCCAGCCCGACCAGGGAATTGCTGATCGAGGAATCGCTGCTCGGCTGGAAAGAATTCGAGATGGAGGTGGTGCGCGATCGTAACGATAACTGCATCATCATCTGTTCCATCGAGAACCTCGACCCGATGGGGGTGCATACCGGCGACTCGATTACCGTGGCGCCGGCGCAGACACTGACCGACAAGGAATACCAGATCCTGCGCGATGCGAGCATTGCAGTACTGCGCGAGATCGGCGTAGAGACCGGCGGCTCCAATGTGCAGTTTGCCACCAACCCGGACAACGGGCGCATGGTGGTGATCGAGATGAATCCGCGCGTGTCGCGTTCCTCGGCGCTGGCTTCCAAGGCGACCGGTTTCCCGATTGCCAAGGTCGCCGCCAAGCTGGCGGTGGGCTATACGCTGGACGAATTGAAAAACGAGATTACCGGTGGGGCGACGCCGGCTTCGTTCGAGCCGACCATCGATTACGTGGTGACCAAGATTCCGCGTTTCGCTTTCGAAAAATTCCCGCAGGCCAACGATCGCCTGACTACGCAGATGAAATCGGTGGGCGAGGTGATGGCGATCGGTCGCACCTTCCAGGAGTCGTTCCAGAAAGCGCTGCGCGGACTGGAAGTGGGCGTGAACGGGCTTGATTCAAAATTTGCCGACCGCGAAGCGATTGCCGCCGAATTGGGGGCGCCGGGGCCGGAGCGCATCTGGGCGGTGGGCGATGCTTTCCGCTTCGGTATGAGCATCGAGGAAGTATTCAATTACAGCAAGATTGACCCATGGTTCCTGGTACAGATCGAGGACATCATTCGTCAGGAACTGGCGTTGGCTGGCCATACGCTGGAAAGCCTTTCCGCTGACGATCTGCGTGTGCTGAAGCGCAGCGGATTTGCCGATGCGCGTCTGGCTGTACTGCTGGATACCGATGCGGCAGCGGTGCGCGCCTACCGTCATGCACTCAGCGTGCGCCCGGTGTTCAAACGGGTCGATACCTGCGCTGCCGAATTTGCGACCAACACCGCCTATATGTATTCCAGTTACGAGGAAGAGTGTGAGGCTGCGCCTTCCGACAGGAAGAAAATCATGGTGCTGGGCGGCGGGCCGAACCGCATCGGTCAGGGCATCGAGTTCGACTACTGTTGCGTGCATGCCGCGCTGGCGATGCGCGAGGACGGCTATGAAACCATCATGGTCAACTGCAACCCGGAGACCGTTTCCACCGACTACGACACATCGGATCGCCTGTATTTTGAACCGTTGACGCTGGAAGACGTGCTGGAAGTGGTGGCAGTAGAAAAGCCGGTTGGCGTGATCGTGCAATACGGCGGACAGACGCCGCTCAAGCTGGCCCGCGGCCTGGAGAAAAACGGTGTACCCATCATCGGCACCACACCGGACATGATCGATTGCGCGGAAGACCGTGCACGCTTCCAGCACATGTTGCACCAGCTTGATTTGAAGCAGCCGCCCAACCGCACGGCGCGCACCCTGCCGGAAGCGCTTTCCGGAGCAGAAGAAATCGGTTATCCGCTGGTGGTGCGTCCTTCCAACGTTTTGGGTGGGCGTGCAATGGAAATCATCCATGCGCAAGCCGACCTCGAGCGCTATATGCGCGATGCCGTGGAGATGGCCAAGACCTATCCCGAGCACATGCCGATCCTGCTCGATCGTTTCCTCAACGATGCGATCGAGGTGGACGTGGATGCAGTGTCCGATGGCACGGACGTCGTCATCGGAGGCATCATGGAGCACATCGAAGAGGCGGGCGTGCATTCCGGCGATTCGGCCTGTTCGCTGCCGCCATTCAGTCTGTCGCCGGAAATGCAGGACGAACTGCGCCGCCAGACCAGGGCAATGGCCGGGATGCTGAACGTGGTCGGGCTGATGAATGTACAGTTTGCCATCCAGGGCGAAACTGTATACGTGCTGGAAGTGAACCCGCGTGCCTCGCGTACCGTGCCCTATGTTTCCAAGGCGACCGGTTTGTCGCTGGCCAAGGTTGCCGCGCGCTGCATGGTGGGCAGGACGCTGGCGCAACAGGGGGTGACAGGGGAGGTCGTGCCGCCGTATTATTCGGTAAAAGAAGCGGTGTTTCCATTCATCAAGTTCCCGGGCGTGGATGTCATCCTCGGTCCGGAAATGAAATCCACGGGCGAAGTGATGGGCGTAGGCGAAAGTTTCGCTGAAGCCTTTGTGAAATCGCAACTGGCGGCGGGTATCCGGCTGCCGGCGGCGGGCAGGGTTTTCATCAGTGTGCGTGATGCCGACAAGCAGGGGGCGATCGAGGTTGGTCGCAGCCTGCGGGAGCTTGGCTTTACCGTGCTGGCGACACGAGGTACCGCAGCGGCGCTGAGCGCGGCGGGAGTTGAGGTGGCGGTGGTGAACAAGGTGGCGGAAGGACGTCCGCATGTGGTGGATATGATCAAGAACGGCGAAATCAGCCTGATCTTCAACACTGTGGACAGCACGCGCAGCGCGATGCAGGATTCCTGGTCCATCCGTCATGCCGCGTTGCAGGGTAGAGTAACGTATTACACGACGCTGGCGGGAGCCCGTGTGGCTTGCCGCGGGATGCAGCACCTGGCGGAATTGCAGGTGTACGACGTGCAGGCGCAGCATCGGCGTCTGCTTGATTAGAGATTTGAGGGAAGTGGCGGTATGAGCAAAACTCCATTAACGGTATTGGGCGCCGAATTATTGCGCAATGAGTTGCACCATCTGAAGACGGTGGAGCGTCCGTCCGTGATCACTGCGATTGCCGAGGCGCGCGCGCAGGGCGATTTGTCTGAGAACGCCGAATATGAGGCGGCCAAGGAACGCCAGGGCTTTATTGAAGGGCGTATCCTGGAACTGGAGGCCAAACTGGGCAGCGCGCAGGTGATCGACCCCAGGACCATCAATGCCGACGGCCGCTGCGTGTTCGGTGCGACGGTCAAGCTGGAGGATATGGACAATGGCGATGTGGTGACCTACCAGATCGTCGGCGACGACGAGGCCGACATCAAGCAGTGCAAGATTTCCATCAGTTCGCCCATCGCGCGGGCGCTAATCGGCAAGTACAGCGGCGATACCGCTGAAGTGCAGGCACCGGGCGGTGTTCGCGAGTACGAAGTGGTCGACGTACAGTATTTGTAAGCGACTTTCCGGATTTTATCGGTTACGGCTGCCCAGTTTCTTTTTAGTCGCTGGTTTGCTTTTTCGGCGCGCCGGCTTTGTTTCCGGTTTTTCTGCCGCAGGACGGTACACCACCAGGATTTTGCCGATGTGCTGCACGGGAGCCGCATCCAGTTGTTCGCAAATTTCCCGCATCATGGCATCGCGTTCTTTGCGCTCCCCGGTGGTGCGAATCTTGATCAGTCCATGACTATCCAGTGCACGGCGGATTTCTTCCAGTACGGCGGAAGTCAGTCCGGCATTGCCTGTCATGACTACGGGATTGAGCGGATGCGCGCGCGCCCTGAGGTCACGGCGCTGGTCTGTGGTGAGGGTTAACATGCTGTGCCTTTCGAATGAGGCCGGATTTTAGGGCATGTTAACGTTAATTGCACGTCTGCGTTGCTGCGAAAAGGCAGTAAATGCAAGGCGCGAGTTGCAGCCGATGGCTATCCCATCGGCAAGATGAGTAACACAGCAACCCTTCGGGACGGGGGCGGTTTGGGCGCCCTCCTTTGTCGCAAGCCGCTTATAGTGGCTTGCACTACGGCGCGTCTTGCTTCGCGGATGGCATCCCAAGCTGCCCCCGTCGCAGGCGCGAAATTAGCGTTAATATGCCCTATCGATGAAGCGTTCCAAAACCAGTAAACAGTGGATGCGCGAGCACGTCAATGATCCTTTCGTGCAGCGTGCGCAAAAGGAAGGCTACCGTTCGCGCGCAGCCTACAAGCTGCTGGAGGTCGATGAGCGTGACCGCCTGCTCAAACCTGGAACCGTGGTGGTCGATCTCGGGGCGACGCCGGGGGGGTGGTCGCAGGTGGCTGCAGCCAGAGGCTGCAAGGTGATTGCGCTGGACCTGCTGCCGTTGCAGCCGTTGCCGGGGGTGGATTTCATCCAGGGCGATTTTCGCGAAAGCGAGGTGCTGGCGCAGCTGGAAGAAAAGCTTGCCGGGCGGCAGGTCGGGCTTGTTATTTCCGATATGGCCCCCAATATAAGCGGCATAGGTATGTCCGACCAGGCGCGCGCCATGCACTTGGCGGAACTGGCGCTGGAGTTTGCGCTACAGCACCTGAAGCCGGGAGGCGCTTTTCTGGTCAAAGTGTTCCAGGGTGCCGGCTTTGAGGCGTATATCCGGCTGATGCGCAGCTATTTTGGCCGGGTGGTGACGCGTAAGCCCAGGGCATCGCGTGATCGCAGCAGCGAATTGTATCTTTTAGGCCTGGAAAAACTTGAGTAATCAAGCAGGACGGTGTTTAATGCAGTTTGGATTCGGCAGTTTAATTTCTGCCAGTTGGGGGCAATTTTGAATAATCTGTTTAAGAGCGTCGGCATTTGGCTGGTTGTGGCCCTGGTGCTGATGACCATATTTAACCAGTTCAGTGCGCGTCAGCTGCAGTCTGCGCAGACCCAGATCGACTATTCGCAATTCCTGGAAGAGGTCAAGCAGGGTCATATCAGCAAGGTCACTATTAGCGGACGTACGCTGCATGCGGTCACCGAAGAGGGCAAGCACATCATTTGCTATGCGCCCCAGGATCTGTGGATGGTGTCCGACCTGATCAAGAACGGCGTCAAGATCGAGGCGCAGCCAGAGGAACAGCCATCGTTCCTGATGAATATTTTCATTTCGTGGTTCCCGATGCTGCTGCTGATCGCGGTATGGGTGTTTTTCATGCGTCAGATGCAGGGCGGCGGCAAGGGTGGGGCGTTTTCGTTCGGCAAATCGCGTGCACGCATGCTGGACGATTCCAAGGAGCGCGTGACCTTTGCCGACGTGGCCGGTTGCGACGAGGCTAAGGAGGAGGTTGGCGAGTTGGTCGACTTCCTGCGCGATCCTTCCAAGTTCCAGACGCTGGGCGGGCGCATTCCGCGCGGCGTGCTGATGGTGGGCAGCCCGGGTACCGGTAAAACACTGTTGGCAAAATCCATTGCCGGTGAAGCCAAGGTACCGTTCTTCTCGATCTCCGGTTCGGATTTCGTCGAGATGTTCGTCGGCGTCGGTGCGGCGCGCGTGCGCGACATGTTCGAGCAGGCCAAGAAGCAGGCACCCTGCATCATTTTCATCGACGAAATCGATGCGGTTGGTCGTCAGCGCGGTGCCGGCCTGGGTGGCGGCAACGACGAGCGTGAGCAGACGCTGAATGCATTGCTGGTGGAAATGGATGGTTTCGAAGGCGCCAGCGGCGTGATCGTAATTGCTGCCACCAACCGCCCGGACGTGCTTGATCCTGCACTGCTGCGTCCCGGCCGTTTCGACCGCCAGGTGGTGGTGCCGCTGCCCGATATTCGCGGGCGCGAACAGATCCTGAACGTGCACATGCGCAAGGTGCCGATTGCCGCCGACGTCAAGGCCGACATTCTGGCGCGTGGCACCCCGGGTTTTTCCGGTGCCGATCTGGCCAACCTGGTAAACGAGGCGGCGCTGTTTGCAGCACGCCGCAACAAGCGTTTCGTCGAGATGGACGACTTCGAGTCTGCCAAGGACAAGATCATGATGGGTGCAGAGCGCCGCTCGATGATCATGCCGGAAGAAGAGCGCAGGAACACCGCGTATCACGAGTCCGGCCATGCGGTGGTGGCCAAGCTGCTGCCCAAGACCGACCCGGTACACAAAGTCACCATCATCCCGCGTGGGCGGGCGCTGGGTGTGACCATGCAGTTGCCTTCGGAAGACCGCTACAGCATGGATAAGACCCGCATTCTCGATACCATTGCCGTGCTGTTCGGCGGGCGCATCGCGGAAGAGATATTCATGCACCAGATGACCACTGGCGCTTCCAACGATTTCGAGCGTGCCACCGCTATGGCGCGGAGCATGGTGACGCAGTGGGGCATGTCGGATGCGCTCGGAACCATGGTGTATGGCGAAAACGAGGGTGAAGTTTTTCTGGGGCGTTCTGTGACCACGCACAAGAATATTTCCGAGGCAACCATGCAGCAGGTGGATGCCGAGATTCGCCGCATCATCGACCAGCAATACGCCCTGGCGCGCAAGCTGATCGAGGATAACCGCGACAAGATCGAGGCGATGACCAAGGCCCTGCTGGAATGGGAAACCATAGACTCGGATCAGATTGACGACATCATGGCCGGTCGGGAGCCGCGCCCGCCCAAGCCAAGTCCGTCGGCTAGCCCGCCACCTCCTCCTCCGGATGCGGCGCCTACTGCCCCGGCGGCGACACCTACCCAGCCGGCGCAGGAAACCTGATACAGAAAGCGAAGCGTAAGCTGCTTCGCTTTTTGCTTTCCAGTCGGCAAG
>Ga0315556_1000507_pt1 | contig 24221 bp, 24 predicted proteins | sample SalMarSW160310MG_FD_202112 | JGI IMG/M metagenome (GOLD analysis project Ga0315556, IMG submission 202112) | Salt marsh sediment microbial communities from the Plum Island Ecosystem LTER, Massachusetts, United States - Salt Marsh Sediment SW1603-10 ...
CCTGCGCCAGGTGCCGCATGGCTTCCAGCGATTCTTCCCTCAACTGGTAGGAAAGAAGTTCAGTGCCGAATGCCCTGGAGAGCCGCTTGATCAAACGGGTTTCAGGGCCTCCAATCAGGATGGTATCAGGCTTGAAATGGATTTTGATGATCGCTGCCACCACATATTCACTATCCTGCCATAACAGTTTTCCATCGAAACCTTTTGGGTATTCCAGCTGATTATGGTTGTTGGTGAACAAGTCTTTTTTCCGGATCAGGACCGGTTCCATGTGGTGGAAGTCCTCCAGGTTGCCGTCCATCTGAAGCCTGATGGATCGCGCATCCTTTCCGGGATCTTCAGCTGTCCAGCTCTTCTGCCGCTCCACGCACCAGGCCATGGCCTCCAATGGCCTTTCGGGTTGATCCCGGTAGTCCATCCATCTTTTCCCGGGGAAATTGTAACCCGACCGTTCGGGAAGCCCCCAGGAGATGGCCTGTTTTTCCTCATCAAAAATGCCTGAGGTTACACGTTCCGCGATAATGTCCGGTGGGCCACCAATCTGGTAGACCGTGCCCTTAAAGGCATTGGGAAGGCAAAGGAGAATGGTCTCGATGATTTCCCTACAAACACCTTCAAGTGCCCCTTTGTTGATCCTTATGGACAATGTTCCCCCTGTCTGCGCCATGTCATTCTGACCAATCTCTCAGAATTAGCTTTTTTTTGGATGATTTTCCAAAAGGTAATCGCGGCGTCTTGGTAAGCGCTTATTTGAAGTAAAATGGACATCTTACGGCTTCGAGTGTGTCGATTCAGGATAATGTATACTTTTTTTAGACTTTGTCAACAAAAATGGCCCGGATGCCTCCCGAAAAGCCCTAACACCATGGAAACCCATATCCGGTTCATCGGACAAGAGCGTGCATTCCTGAAGGATATACTCCAGTCTTCGTCAGCAGACGCCCCAAACCACTCGTCCAGCTCCACAAGATGGGTTGGGGTGCTGAAAGCGATCTTGACAACCCAACGCCAAGATGTAAAGTTTATGTATCAGATCAATCGAAGCCGTTGGAAAACAAAATGATGGAGGACATTTCATGTCCCAAGAAGGGATCCAAATAGATGAGTTGCCCGTTAACAAAGCGCAGATTCTGATTGCCGGTTTTGACGGATGGGGTAACGCCATGGATGTTTCCAAGGCCATGGTTTCCTATCTGATCCGCAAATTGAAGGCCAAGCCATTTGCAACCATCAATAGCGACCTGTTTTACAGATACGACGAAAACCGTCCAGTCGTGGTCATAGAGGATGGCGTACTTAAGGATGTGGTTTCCCCTGGCGGGTCCTTCTACGCAGCCCACTGTCTTCCAGACGGTGCGGACATCATTATCCTGAAGGCCCAGGAACCGGGGCTGCGGTGGCAGTATTTTGTCGACCAACTCCTGTCCCTCTGTGAAGCGCTCCATGTCGGCACCATCATTACTCTGGGAAGCATGTTTGACAGTGTTCTCCACACTGATACCATCATTTCCGGTATCGCCTCCAGCAAAACCCTATTCGCGAATCTGGCCGAGAAAGATGTCCTGCCTATAAACTACCAGGGGCCCAGCGCCATCCATTCGATTATCCAGGCAAGCGCAGAGAAAAAGGGATTTGATTGCATGAGCCTCTGGACTCACAGTCCCTATTATCTCCAGGGGGCGACCCACTATGGATTGTTGTCACACCTGGGCTCCCTCCTGGGTTATCTGGGAGGCTTTGAACTGGACACGGCCGAACTTGATGAAGGCTGGAAAGAATTGAATCACCAGATCCAGACGCTCATTGAAAAGAATCCGGAACTTCAAGGGATGATTAACGAACTCAGAAAGGCCAAGGTGAGAGGATCATGGGCCACGATGAGAGAATCTGAAAATAAAGGAAGCAAAATCATTCAGTTAAAGGATTTTATTAAACCTAAATAGAGGGGATGGAGCTATGGGAATCTCTCTTTTCGTTGATCACCGACACCAGCCGCTCAACGATCTCTCCGGCACTGCCTTCCAGGAAGATATCGGTGATGGAATCTGTCAGATGCGTCCTCTCCTGGTTGATTTCTATGATCTTTGCCCCATTTTCCTTGGCAACAGCCGGAATAGTATTGGCCGGCGACACAGCCGCCGAAGTCCCTATCACCATTAATGTGCGTGCAGAAGAAGCCAGTTGAAATGAACGATTCAGGGCGGATCTGGGGATGGCCTCTCCGAAGAGAACGACATCCGGCTTTAGAATCTGACGGCAAACACATCTTGGAGGGTTTTCAACTTTTTTTTCTTCAGCGCCGAACCGTTTCCCGCAGGCCGGACAAAGGAGAGTGGCGAAATTCCCGTGGTATTCGATCACATTCCGGGCCCCACCCGCTTGGTGCAGGTTGTCGATGTTCTGCGTAATGATAGTGTGGAGGTATCCCATTTTCTCCAACTTGCCCAAACCCTGGTGAGCCTTGTTTGGTTTGGCCTGGAGCACGAGAACTTCCATTTCGCGAAACATGTTCCATACTTTCTCCGGATCGGCACGAAAGGCCTCGACGGTGGCATATTCCCCTGGATCGAATCTTTCCCACAGGCCGCCGGCACTCCTGAAATCCGGGATACCCGATTCGACCGAAATGCCTGCCCCTGTCAGGGCCAGTGTCATTTCCGACCGCACGATTAGACGGGCGGCGTTTTCCAGTTTTCGGGCCATAACCTCTCGATGCCTTCTCAAAGGGACTCGAACACGATCTTGCCTTCACTGTTGTTGTAGATCTTGAGCCTTCCCTTTATCGTCTTCTGTTCTCCAAAGATGTTTACCAATTTGGCCTGATCACCTTCAAATTCAACCAGATCGACATGTTCCAGGACCAACTTTTCTTCCCCATCCTGCAGCATATATGCATGTGCCTCACACATGTTTCATTCCTCCTGAAATACTGAACAATCCGGACCCGGAGGACCGGTTTTTTTGTGCTGAACTCAAAGCAAGGCCTTCAAGGCCTTCCTGAGCGATTCCGTACTCTTTGCCGCCAGAGTTACCATGTCTCTGACATGCTTGCCGCTCTCTTCCATCCCGGCAGATTCAAGCTGCTCGGCAAATGAGAGGTATTCTTCTTCGTGATGATCATTGTGCGTAATCCAGTGTTCCAATTGAATCCTTGCCTTTTCCCGAAATTCCATTATCTATATCTCCTATTTAGCCCGTTTGGCTTCAGATACCTATACGTCTTTTAAACGTTAAGTAATGCAGCACATCATGTCAATGAAATTTCTCTTGAAATCGTCACCATAAATGATTGACTATTTCATTCCTTCGGGTTAGTATTCTTTGCGATAAGCGGTACTGTATTTTGTATCCGGAGCCAACTCGCCATTCCGGCTGTCAGGCCCACCAGGAATCTCTGTACGCGTTGAGGACGGGAAGACGCTCAACTTGAGCGGACACTTCTTAAGCTACGGGAGGTCAAGTATGTCGAATGATCAAAACATACTGAAAGACAAAAAGATACTTATCGTGGACGATGAACTGGATATCCTTGAAACCCTAGAAGAAATGCTGGACATGTGCCTCATAGATTCAGCTCCCAATTTTGAAACGGCCAGAAAATTCCTGGAGAAAAACCATTACGATGCCGCCCTCCTGGACATCATGGGGGTACGTGGCTATGACCTGTTGGAACTTGCCACCAGCAAAGGCATCCCCGCCCTTATGCTGACAGCCCATGCGCTGAGCCCCGATAACCTGATAAAATCTATCAAGAAAGGTGCCCAATCCTACGTACCGAAAGACAGGATTGCAGATATTACCACATACCTCAAAGAAATTTTTGAGAAGCAGGGGGTAGAAAAACCAAGTGCAGTGTGGTTCGAAAGGCTGAAGCCGTTTTTTGACAGAAAATTCGGCACTGATTGGCGAGACGCACATCGAGAGTTCTGGGAGGAATTTGACAAGAGCTACAGGGTTTCCAAAGACGAACTGCATAAAATTATGTGAAACTCAGACAGAAGAACCCGTTTGCCGGATACCTCATTGGCCTGGGATGGGTATTCTGACAATGAACTCAGCCCCCTGCCCTTCATCGCTTGAGAGGGTCATCTTGCCACCCATATCTTCAAGCAGGATCATAACGCCGGCCAATCCCAGGCCATGCCCCCGCACGGAACAGGTATCGCTGGGATCCAGCTGAAAATAGCAATCAAATATCTTCCTGTGATACGCCGTAGGGATCCCTTCACCATCATCTTTTACACAGATAAAGAGCGCACCCTCCTCAAGAAAGGCCCTCAGTTCAACCGAACTTCTCCTATATTTCAAGGCATTGCTCAAGAGGTTTCTGAGGATCTGTTTCAACTTCCCTTCATCAAGACGAAAGTTCTCGCCCCACAACGAATCCTCAATGTCGAGATGAAGCCCTTCGGGCTGAAGGACGGCCTTAAGCCCCTCCAGATTTTGTGATCCCCTGATCCTCTCGGATATATTGGAATTAGCCAGATCGAAAATCTCGATGAGTTCATCTTCAAAAAGGTTGCATATTTGGACACTTGCCAGGTTCATTATCCCCTGTCTCGATCTACTGAGCTCAAGGGCATCACCGACCAGATTCTGAGTTACCTTGGTGTTCCGGAGAACCCTCTGGAGGACCTTTATCTGCTTGTCCGTGAGGGCACCATATTTTTCCCGACGATTCAGCATCGAAGTAACGCCGGCCTCGATAACGGCCAGAGGTACCTTGAGGTCGTGGATGAGAAGATCAATCTTTATTCTGTTCTGCCCCATGGGATTTTCCTTCTTCGACAATGGATAGTTTCCATCATCTTGTTTCGCCCGCTTACCGAATTCAAGCAGATCTCCTGAGTTATTAAAAACAAGCATGTGCAATTTATCAAGCAATTTTTTCATAAAGTGTCCTGAAATCGTATCTTCCGAAAACCTATTGGTGCCAGGGCTCTACCGAGTAAAGAGAATACCGGTATAGCCGACAAAACTGTTATCCGGACGCACATCATAACTCGTTTTGTAGATCAGGGCCTTTCCATGCAGCGCCCCCAGTTCCCGGGCAGCGGAAATTGCCGCGGCGGCGGCGCCCGAGCAGCAGGCGTTATGATTTTCCGCGGATTCTTCAATGACGCCCTTTTCGTCCATCTCCTGCATCAAGTCCACGATCCGCCGATCGTTCACCGCCTTCACCCAGTTTACCGCCATCTCTCCTGTTCCCTTCGGGACAAAGCCATAGTTATAACCATAGTGGGTCAGGTCGGTAGAACCCAGCACCAGCGTCCTGCGCCCTTTTTTCACGCATATCTGTGCTGCCCGCCTTCCGATATCAAGAGAAACGGGTACGGGTGGCAGTCCCATGGGGACAATCTTTGTTCCCGGCAAAAAATATTTGATAAAGGGCAGTTGCAACTCAATGGTATTATCCTGGTCGTAGTTCGTGACCGTTTCGACGACAAAAGGATACTCATGGATGAGGACAGATGCCACCTCGGAATCGACCTCCAATGGACCCAGGGGAGTCTGCCATCCACCCTCTGCCATAATATAGTTGGCGCTTGCAGCATGAAGATGCCTACCAAAAACCAGACATGTATCGCACTCAGCCTGATCGCCAAGGCATTGCACTACGTTGCAGGCAATGGCACCCGAATAAAACCAGCCGGCATGAGGTACGATGCCTCCTATGCTCCGACCTTTATCAACCGGACATGGGCTGGCCTCTCTTGAGAATGCTTCAATGGCGCGCCGACATTCCGCTTCTTCGTCGGGATACCAGGAACCTGCGAAATCAGCTGGTCTCAAAGCCATCTGAATCACCTCCTCAAAATATCTTCTCAGTGGCAATGGCAAAACAAAGGCGTCAACTTCTCAGACCCTATTATTCTGAAAGAAGTCATTCATTTTTTCAAGTGGAAACTTCCGGTGTGTTAGCAAAGAAAATCGGGCCTCCACATGTTTTTGGTCCTTGCTGGGAGGAAGATTTACTGCTAGGATATTTTATTAAGCCCAAATGAATCGGGTTCCAGCGTCTCAGGCCAATTCAAAGGGATGCTGAGGGAAGTTTTTCATGTCTGTGAATATTGTCGAATGGATTGTCAAGATACCGGTTCTTCTCTTTGCCATCACCATACATGAATATGGTCACGGTAAGGCGGCCTTGTCTCTTGGAGACTCGACAGCCAAGGACCGAGGGCGTCTGACGCTGAACCCCTTGAGTCACCTCGATCCTCTGGGTGCCATCTGCCTCTTCCTGTTCAATTTTGGATGGGCGAAACCCGTCCCGGTGGATACAAGGTATTTCCAGAACCCAAGAAGAGACATTATTCTCATGTCCATGAGTGGTCCTGTGGCCAATCTGTCGGCGGCTTTGGTGGCTGGCATTTTCATCCGTTACTTTCTGTTGCCATGGGAAATTTATCAGAAAGTATTGATCTACCTCATATTGATGAACGTGGGCCTGGGGCTTTTCAATCTTATTCCAATCCCCCCACTGGATGGCTCTCACATCCTGGAAAACCTGCTGCCGTCCAGGGCCTCCATGATGTACCGGAAATTCAGGCGTTATGGTGCGTTCATCCTGATCGCCGTTGTCCTGCTCGATAATTTCGCCCACACCGGCATCCTGAACCGTGCCCTGGTCTACCCGATGATTTATGTATCCCACCTCTTCGGGGGTGATAATTTCTTCCGCATGTTACGGCTCCTGCGGTGAGCCTTGCGGGCCGGACTTCTAAGGAAGCCGCTTTACTCTACGTGTCTATGGAAACGGATCTGAGAATCTTTTTCTGACGCTTTCTCATAGTGCACTTGCAACTCACTTCTGCATGGACGACTATTTGGGGTTCACTCCTATCAAACCCTACGCGCTTCTGTGACGTACCGCTGAACCCCAAATCGGCGTCCATCCCCTCCGGAGTGTTTAGAAAACATTTGAAAAAGATTGTCAGGTTCGGTTTCTCTTCATTCCCGATAGGTTGCCGATTACGGCATAAATGAGCTTTTCAAGATTCCATTATCATTGCGTGCCCACGTAGACAGGTCTGAAGCTCGATTCATTCCGCCGGAGGTATTCATCGACCATGAGAATCATCTTTTCCTTGTCCAGCGGCACAGTTCCGTGAATATCGGCATAGTTGGTGTAGTGGTCACTGCGGATCTCCGAGTTCGCTTTCAAATGCTCCAGAAGCGTCCTGGTTTCTTTCAGGACTTCATGAGGGGAAAGGATCTGGAATCTGCCTTTTTGTATTTGGTGGAGGATCAGGGTATTGACCTTTGGAAGAAATGTGCGAAACCGAATGAAATCGGGTTCTATACTGTTCAGGACTTTGGCGGTTTCGACCGCATGTTCATGGGTCCGTTCCTTGCCGCCAATACCAAGAATGACATATTCACTGAGTTCAATTCCCGCCTCCCGAACCCACTTCCCTGCCTGAATCTGAGTCGCGGCATCAGTGCCTTTCTTGATACGACGCAAAATCTCATTGTCCCCACTCTCGAGCCCCACGTGGATCCTGCTTAGACCGCTTTCCCTGAGGGCCTTGAGATCATCCGGGCCCTTTTGATAGATATATTGTGAAGAACCATATACCGTTATCCTTTCCAAATCCGGAAAAATCTCCTTCCCATAAGCACATATATCAGTCAACTGATCGGTGGGCATGCAAATGGTGTTTCCGGCCGGGAAAAAGAGCGTTTTGATCAAAGACCCGTACAGGTGCCTGGCCTGATCCAGATCTTCCTTAATATCTTTAACCGGCCGGACACGAAAAGGCGGACCTTTTTTGTAGACCATACAAAAGGTGCATTTGTTGTGCGGGCAACCCACGGTTGCCTGAATCAGCAGGCTGTCAGCCTCGCTGGGGGGTCTGTATATTGGACCTTCGTAGCGCATGGTTTCAGTGGATGATGGGTTTTTATGAAGTCATCATAACTTCTTCAATGGCCTTAGTCAATGTGTTGACCCTGTAAGGCTTTTGGATAAAACCATCACAACCACGGTCAAGAATCTCCTGGGCCTCTCCGTTGAGGCTGTAACCACTGGAAAGGAGCACGCGCACGTCCGGATTCAGTTCTTTAAGGCGATTAAAGATTTCTCCGCCCCCCATTCCGGGCAATACCATATCCAGGAGGACGAGATCGATTTCCTCCCTGTTATCTTCATAGACAGCGATGGCTGCCTCTCCATTTCTCGCCACCAGGGCCTTGTAACCCAACTCCTCAAGGAGTTCACGGGCAACGGTTACCACTGCCTCTTCATCATCAACCAGGAGGATGGTGCCGCTTCCCTTTTCCGGGTTTTCACCTGCATTTTTCTTGAATGTCACGTTTTTTGAGGTTGCAGGAAAATAGATTCGAAAGGTGCTTCCCTTACCCTTTTTTGTTTCCACGTCGATATATCCCCCGTGCCCCTTGACTATGCCGTATACCGAGGCCAATCCCAGACCTGTTCCATACCCCATTTCCTTTGTGGTGAAAAAGGGTTCGAAGATCCTTTCCTGAGTCTTTTGATCCATTCCCGCACCGGTATCACGTACTGTGAGTTCTACATAGGGACCCGGTTTTGCCTTGTAGACCTTCCCTTGCATTTCCCCGTGGTGGGTGTTGGCTGTCTGAATGAAAAGGTCACCTCCCCCGGGCATGGCCTGCCAGGCATTCACATACAGGTTGAGAAGGACCTGCTCGACCTGCGTCCTGTCGGCCTCGATACCATAAAGGCCTGCTCCCAGATCCAAACGAAGCATGATCTCCTTCTTGGTCCTTCCAAAGGTCTCGGATGTTTCTTTCACAATCTTGTTCAAGTCGATGGGCGTGATCTCATAACGCCCCTGCCTTGCATACCCCAGGAGTTGACCCGTAAGCTTGCTGCCGCTTTCGACCTGATCTTCGATGCCTTTCAGTTTTTTATAAAACCGGTGATTCTTATCCAGTTTCATAAGCATCAGCGAGGTATTGCCTTGGATCCCCATGAGCAGATTATTGAAGTCATGGGCTATGCCCCCCGCGAGGGTTCCTATGGCCTCCATCTTCTGGGCCTGTTGGAGCTGGGCCTGGAGTTTCTTCGTCTCGGAAATATCCCGAATAATGACGAGCAATCCGGCCGGTTGCCCTTGGTGATCGCTATAACGTGAAGCACTGATGCTGACATCAAGGATCTCCCCATCCTTTTTCAGGCGCCTGGTCTCAAATCCCTGGCATGGCATCCCTTCTCCGAGCAGGGATTCAATGATTTCGTGGCTCCTCCCTTTTTCGGAATCGGGGAGAAAAGGGATCTTTTGATGGAGGACCTCCTCCTCTCTCCACTGAAAGATTTCCGTAAAGGCAGGGTTGACATATTGCGCCCTGCCCTCTAAATCATAGATGATAATGGCATCGGCAGAGGATTCCAGGAGGGAACGATAGAGTACTTCCCTCGACCTGGATTTTTCGTAGAGTCGTTTGAGGCGACGCTCACTTTCTTGGAGTTTCCTTTCTGCATCATCTCGTTTTTTCTCAAAGACCAATGTCCGGCGGATGGTATACATGAGCAGGAGGCTGATGAAAGCGAGAATGGCCAGAGAAACCAACGTGAATTTTTTGTTCATTCCATTCACACCGGTCACCGCATCAAGGAAGAAAAAAAGGATAGCCAGTGCAAACAGGAAGATACTCAATGAGGAAGGCACCACAGCCTTTAGAAAATCAAGACGAATCAATTGGTGCAGACGCCCTTTTTTCATGTTTCGCTACTCCCCTGAAAATACACTGAATGACAACACCAACAAAATGAATTCATGCAATATCTCTGCCAATATCTTCCCTGGAATTTCCTAAGGCGAGGAACTTAACATTTCGAAAGTGCATGTTATTATGGTTTGTTGCCGCCAAATGGGGGCAGGGAAAGGCCGTTTGCACTTGTCGTCAATGTTTTGACGTTTCCCAAAACTTTTCAGCATGTCGGTGGCTGTCCCCAAGACCGGTTTCAAAAAAACGTCCTTGACAAATTGAACCAGATTTCTATAAATGGCATACGTTTGAATTCCAGAATTCTTTTGGCCCGTGATAACCTCGCTGCGTGCGACCGGTATCGTGACGGGGCTTTGTTAAATAAAAACTGATAGCCATTGGGGACGATCAATTTTGGTGAATCTATGAAATGTATTAAAGGTCTTTCTTTTTCTACCGGAAACGAAATGGCTTTCGATCCAGCCATAAAAAACCTGCCGATTCCGGGTCGGGCAGTTCTGCCCCTGACATCCTTTTTTGGGAAAATGACCCCACTTGTTGCTGCCGGTGACTCTGTTCAGGCCGGTCAAATAGTTGCAAAGGGGCCTGACAAACTTTGTCCGCCCTTACTGGCGTCCGTGACAGGACAAATTTCAGCCATTCAACCATGGCCGACGCCCGATGGCGATGAAAGTCTTTCCCTGGTCATTGATTCCATAGAAGAAGACGGGGTTGGAGCAGAAGACGCTGCACTGGTTTCCGATGGTGACCTAAAAGACATGATCAGACGCATTCGAGGCTCCGGTATCAGGGAAGTTGAACCCTCTCCCTGGCCGATCGCAGCCAGGCTGGCTCAACCAGGCAGTTTTCCCGCGGGTCTCATTCCTCCCGAATCAGATCTTGGTCAGCCGATTGACTGCCTCATCATCAATGGAATGGACACCCAACCGGGACTCTGGATGAGAAAGGCGGCTATTCGGACCCGCGGTGAAGAGATTCTTGAGAGCATTCCCCTTCTCACGAGACTCTGTGGAGCCTCCCGCATCGTCTTTGCCGTCCCAAAAGGACACGTTCTTTCCGATGGATTTGTTCAAGGCCTAAGAAGCCACAGCGTAGAATTGGTCTATTGCCCGACAATGTATCCGCTGGCCCTGGCCCCGGTCCTGGTACCCTTCTTGACCGGAAAAGAGCTTCCACGAGCCACCATGGATACTCGATCCGTGGGGACGGTGGTCATTGATGTCATCACGGCGCTGAAAGTCCTGGAGGCCATTCGTTACAGTAAACCAGCATTAGACGTCCTGGTCCAGATTACCGCGCCGGCATCCGGGCTCGATACCCTTGTTTCCGTCAAGGAAGGAACCCTGCTGGAAGACATCCTTAAAGAATTGCCGCCTCTGAGTCATAAGACAGCCAAAGTCATCTGTGGCGGCCCATTTCTCGGGGAGACGCTCTATCAACTCAATGTCCCTGTCACACAGGAAACAGCCTCTATCATCCTTCAGTCAGAGCACGAAGTCACCCGTTATTCCAGTCTTGCCTGCGTAAGCTGTGGATATTGCGTCCGCCACTGTCCCATGAAACTGCTGCCCAATGAACTGAGCAAGTTATGTGAATATGGAAAATTCGATGTTGCCGAAAGAATGGACCTTTACAGTTGCATCGAATGCGGCATCTGTGCCTATGTATGCCCTGTCAAGCGCCCCATGGTGCAATTTATGCGTTTCGGGAAGCGAGAGCTTGAACTCGAGAGGAAGCAATTATGAAAAAACCGGCGTTTTACGTCTCCATACCACCTCACCTTCATTCAGGGGATTCCCTGCAAAAGATGCACCTGGAAACCATCCTGGCCCTTGTTCCGGCCATGTTTGCAGGATGGTTCTATTTCGGCTGGCCTGCATTGATGATTATTCTTATTAGCGCCGTGACGGCCTTGCTTACGGAATACCTCTGGCAGAAGGCCATCGGTCGCGACGTTCAGATCAACGACGGCAGCGCCCTCATCACGGGAATCCTGTTAGGCTTTCTGATGAGCGCCGGGTCCCCATGGTGGACCGCTATCATAGGGGCCTTTGTGGCCATTCTGGTGGGGAAACAGCTCTTTGGAGGCCTGGGCAGTCACCCTTTCAACTCGGCCCTGGTGGGGTGGACCTTTTTGAGCCTCTCCTATAAGGACCTCCTGGCCAATTTTCCCACGCCCGATCCCCATTTTCTGCTGGCACCGGGAGAGATGCTTTCCGATCCCGCTCTTGCCACGTTCAAGGGCGGCGGAGTAGGCGAAATAATCGATGTCCCTTGGAAGGACCTGTTTCTGGGAAATGTACCGGGTGAAATCGGCACCGTATGCGTTCTTGCCATCTTGCTGGGGGGAGCCTTTCTCCTTTACCGCAGGCGTATTACCTGGCATATCCCCTTGTCATTCATCGCGTCTGCCTGGATTTTTGCCTTTATCTTCTGGCAGATTGATCCGGACACCTACGCGCCGCCGACATTTCACATTCTGACGGGTTGGATATTCCTCGGTGCCTTCTTTCTCGCACCGGAGAAGGGAACCTGCCCCGTGACCACCCCGGGGATGATCTTATATGGAATAGGTTGTGGTGTCATCACCATGATCATTAGAATCTGGGGAAGTTATGTGGAGGGGGTTGCCTTCGCCATTCTGCTGATGAATGCGGCCACCCCGCTGCTGGACCGCATCAAACCCAGAGCTCTAGGGAGGGTCAAAGAAATTGCGTGATTTAATCAGGATGGTCGTAGTCTTGACTGTAATATCAGTAAGCTCTGCCATGGTGCTGGCCTATGCCAACAAGGTAACCAAGGCCCCGCGTGAATACCAGCTGCTAAAGTACGTTGAAGCGCCTTCAATTAAAGCGGTTTTGGTCGGCTACGATAACGATCCGATAAAGGACCGCATCGTCATGAAGATGGGGAAAGACAAAAAGGGACGTCCCATTGAAATGAACATTTTCCCTGCAAAAAAGGGAGGAAAACTCATCGGATTTGCATACAGCACCGCAGGGATGGGACACGAGGGGCTTATTAATGTGATGATCGGATTAGATACCAAAGGAAAAGTCACCGGCCTGAGAATCATGACAAACTCCGAGACGCCGGGGCTGGGGTCACGTATTGCAGAACCTAAGTTTACCGATCAATTCAAAGGCATTTCCCTCTCTGACAACGTGGAGCTGAGTTCTAAAGGCGGCAAGATCGATGCTGTCAGCGGCGCCACCCATTCCAGTGAGGGCGTTGTCAAGGCCGTCAGAAAGGCGTTCGAGCTATACCCGGCTCTTAAAAAGGAGGTTGGTTGATGAGCATCACCCAAGAGTTTACGAAAGGTCTCTGGAAGGAGATTCCTCCATTCAGACTTGTACTCGGCATCTGTGCCATGCTTGCCGTCACCACTTCCGCACAGAATGGAATCGCCATGGGTATGGCAACCATGTTCGTGCTGGTGTTTTCAAATCTTCTCATATCACTGCTTCGTAATTTGATACCCAAAAACGTGCGTATTGCAGCTTTCATCGTCGTCATTGCTTCTTTTGTGGTGCTTGCAGAACTGTTGATGCAGGCCTACTTCTATCCTGCATACAAGGCCTTGGGCATTTTTGTTCCGCTCATTGTTGTCAACTGCATTATTCTCGGACGGGCAGAGGCATTTGCTTCAAAAAATTCAGTACTTCCTTCCATCGCAGATGGATTAGGAATAGGCTTGGGTTATACCATCTCCTTGTTCGTCCTTGGATCTATCCGTGAGATTTTGGGAAACGGGACCATTTTCGGATCATCTGTAATGTGGTCATCATTCAAACCCTTTGCCATCATGTTGAAACCGCCCGGGGCGTTCCTATGCTTCGGCTTGATCCTGGCTCTGATGAATTTCATCAGTGCAAAACAAAAAAAACACTAGATGCCTTTCGTCTGGAAGGAAAAGGATTAATCTATGTCTGATTATCTCCTCCTAATAATAGCGGCTATTTTTGTCAGTAATATTATTCTGGCACAATTCTTAGGAAACTGTCCATTCCTTGGGTGCTCGACCCGAATCGATACGGCCATTGGAATGTCGATGGCTGTTGTCTTTGTCGTTGTAATGGCCTGCGCCGCAACGTGGATCATTGAAAAATACGTCCTGGTCCCCTTTGAACTGGAATACCTGGAAACCATAGCGTTTATCCTGGTCATTGCAGCCTTGGTGCAATTGGTTGAAATGTTTCTGCAGAAGTCCGTCCCGGCACTCTACCAGGCCCTGGGCATCTTCCTCCCCCTGATCACGACCAATTGCGCTGTACTCGGAATAGCCCTCATCGTAGTGCAGAACGAATATGATTTCCTTCACACTCTGGTTTATGCATTCGCTTCCAGTGTGGGGTACGGAATGGCCCTGGTTGTCTTAACCGGAATTCGAGAGCGCTTTGCAACGGCACCCATCCCTGTGCACCTTAAAGGCACCTCTATCGGGATCATTACGGTGGGACTCCTGGCTCTCGCTTTCATGGGGTTTGCCGGACTCGTTTAATAAAATCTCTATCCAGGCATGTTCAAAAGTATAATCGTGCCTAACTGTAACCATAAGAAAAGCGGAGATAGAAAATGATTGCAGCCATACTGGCTATAGGTGGAATTGGCCTTGCAGCGGGACTCGGGCTCGCCGTGGCCTCCAAGATCTTTTACGTGTACGTCGATCCCATCGTTCTGGAAATAGAGGAAGCGCTTCCAGGCGCAAACTGTGGAGGATGCGGCTACCCCGGATGCAGCGGCTCGGCCCAGGCCATCGCGACCGGGAAGGCCCCCCCGAATGTCTGCGTGGCTTCCGGCCCCGAGGTCCATGCGGAGATTGCGGGCATTCTGGGTGTCGAAGTTCAGGAAAGGGAACCGGACTTTGCCAAACCAGGGTGCACCTACGGCCTCCAGGACGCCGACTTGAAATATGTCTACGATGGATTTAACGACTGCCGCGCCGCCATGATGCTGAACGGGGGCTCCAAGGTCTGCCCAATTGGCTGCCTGGGACTCGGGACGTGCGTCAGGGCCTGTCCATTCGGCGCCCTTTCCATAGGCCCCGATAATCTGCCGGTGGTCGACAACGACCTCTGCACCGGCTGCGGTACCTGTGAACGCGTCTGTCCGAGGCATATCATTACCCTCACCTCAAATTCCAGGCGCGTTCAGAGGGAGTATGCCACGGACCAGTGCACCGCGCCCTGTCAGCGCAACTGCCCCGCGGGAATTGATATCCCTTCTTATATACGCGAAATATCGCAGGGAAACTACCTGGAAGCGCTCAAAATCGTCAGGGAAACAAACCCCTTCGCCCACGTGTGCGGCAGGATCTGTGTACAGCCCTGTGAAGCGGAATGCAGGCGCAACCTCATCGACGAACCGGTGGCCATCAACAACCTGAAACGCTTTGCCGCCGATCAGGAAATGGCCTTGGGAAAGCACGTGCAGATTCCCAGGGCCCCGGAAACCCATCGCAGGACGGCGGTGATCGGCGGAGGTGCTGAAGGCCTCACGGCAGCCTACTTCCTGAATCGACTCGGCCATGACGTAACGCTCTACGAGGCCCGAGAAGAGCTGGGCGGCATTCTTCACTTCGGCCTTCCCGAATCCAGACTCCCCCGGGACGTCCTCGATTGGGAAATAGAAGGCATCCTGGAAGCCGGCGTGGAAGCAAAGAAAGGCCGGAAGCTGGGGAAAGACATGACCATCCACTCCCTGCTCGAGGAAGGCTTCTCTGCGGTGTTTGTGGGGACCGGAGGCTGGGACACCCAGATACGTGAACACCAGGAAACAGATGGAGGCGGCCCACTGCCGGGCGTCCAGATCCTGGTTGATTTTCTCCTCGATCATCGTCTCGGCAAGAAAAGTCAGACGGGCGAACACGTGATGATCCTGGGGGGTGGCCAGTCAGCCATGGAAGCTGCCCAGGTCTGCCTCGGCGAAGGGGCAAAGGAGGTGTACATGGTCTTTCGTGGTAGGGAACAAGACGCTCCTTATCCTTCGACTACGCTTCGAGATGCCCGGGAAATGGGGATACGCTTCCTTTTCCGGAGTGCGGTGACCAAGATGACCGGTGAGAGGGAAAGTCTGCAAGGGGTCGTGATTACTCACCTTGACAAGAAAGACGAGGAAGCGCAAGAGGAAATCATGGTTGACCTCCTGCTCACCGGTGCAGGCAGGTTTCCTGAACTCATTTATGTCCCCCAGGCCAGCGGAACTGAGGATGAAGAATCCGAGAGCCGCCCACTTGTGTGGGAGACCCTCGTTCCCTATGCGAGTCCCTTTGCCACCGAAGACGTAGGTCTTTTTCGCCCCGGTGAAGTCATAGCCGACTACCAGGCGGTTGTAGAGGCCATCGGATCCGGACGAAGGGCAGCTAACTCCGTCCACCGGTACCTTACCGGCGATCCTGTGGAACCCTTACCCAATATGATCCGCCGATTTACGCAGGTCCTTAGTTTGACTCAGGTTGAACCGGTGACACAACTTCCCAGGCAGCATATGCCGGAAATTTCCGAATCTGAACGAGTCAACGATCCTTCCCGGGAGGTAGCCCTCGGCTATTCAGAGGAACAGGCCCTGACCGAGTCAAAACGCTGCCTGCAATGTGGTCTGATATGCTATCGTCGCACTGAGAAGAATCTGCACTGAGAATACGCGTGATGCGCGGGCGATATTCCATCTTCGTCCGCGCACCGCTGTTGACCCACTTCATGATGTAATACGCCCCGACCAGACCCATCACTCCCCCTGTCAGGGCTCCTGCGGCGTCTGACACTCCAAAATAAGATGCAAAAGCATTCCCCAGCGCCGCCCCTGCAACCAGACCAACGACCGGAAGAAAATAGACGACAAAGGAAAGTTTCAGTAGGGAATTAGCAGGCAAACTGATCTCCACCCGGTCATCAATTTTCGCATGAAGCGTGTTGGTTATTTCAATTGTCATGGTCTTACCCTCCGCCAACTCACAGGACCCACTGGATTCGCAATGGGCACAGGCAGGGGTGCGTTGTACGCGGACGGTGGCTTTTCCACCATAGACTTTCTGTACAATGCCTTGTTCTCTTAACATGTGACTCCTTCCAACCCGGCAATATAAATGCCGATTCCATGATATGAGCTTCTATCATACACCAAGGGAGGCGGATTGATCAAGTACGGGAGTGCCGATATGACAGTTTGCAGAAGATAAGCGGAGTGGTGTTAGAAATGATGACTTTATTTTGCCTTTTTGAGCCTATTGCAGAAGGAAAAAGATTGCCGTCGTCTTGACGGTTTGTTTAGAATGCCAATCAGCACCAGTAGAAATGGTGAAATGAAGAGGTCCCTGAATGGGGACAATGCTGAAAAAACAAACTCACGGGCTAACGGGTTAACCGGGGTATCCACCTCTATGACAGCAGCAGATGAAATAGAACGCCGTATCCAAAAACTCCAATGCGAGATGCAATCCGAAGGAATGGATGGCCTGTTCATCCTCCAACGAGTGGATCTTCTCTACTTTTCGGGGACTGCCCAGAATGGATTCCTTTTCATTCCGGCCGAAGGCGCCCCTATCCTTCTCGTGAAAAAATACCTTCCCAGGGCCATGGCTGAATCGCCTTTGAAAAACATCATTCAGATCCAGTCTGTCAAGGATATTCCGGGACACATTGTTCAATACTACGGAAAGGTGCCCCATCGCATGGCGCTCGAATGGGATGTCATGCCTGTGAGGGAATTCCATTTCTTTCGTCGGATTTTCGCAGACTCCAAATGCCTGGACGGTTCTCCTTTGATCCACGCTGTCCGAGCAATCAAATCGGATTGGGAGATCATTCAGATAGAAAAGGCCACCCAGCAATCAGCTCGTGCATTCGATTATATCCAAAACAATCTTATGCCTGGGCACACCCGGCTTGAACTTGCCGGGATGGTGGAGAATTTTACCAGGGCTGCGGGACACGGCGGTCGGTTCCGCATCAGGGATTATCAGAAGAAGGGGTTTACAGCGCAGACCCTCCTTCAATCAGGAGCGGGGACAATAGAACCACCGTGCTTTCCGGAGGTCTCCCAGGGTACTGCCCTGCTGGTTAAGACAGAAAAGAAAGTCAAATATGGCGACTCTTTTCCCATGGAATCCAGATTCGTTCTGAACGGTTATCACGTGGATGAAGCCAGAACCTTCGCCATGGGATCGTTAAAGGGAGAGGCGGCTGGAGTGTCTCGGAGCGTTTTAGACCTATACAATGAGCTGCTGGTCGGACTCAGACCGGGCTTTGAGATCGGAGAGTGGATTAAGAGGGTGAAGAAAAAGACACGACCCTTTTACTCATCTCTATCCATTACCGGCCACGGCATCGGCCTGGAGCTTATCGAACCCCCCTTCATTGGCCCAGAGTCCAAACAAATGCTTGAAAGGGGCATGGTTCTTGCCGTTGGAGTAGAAACAGGGATGGACAGCCCGTTGAGAGCAGGGATGAAGAGCGTTGTTCTTGTCACGCAGAAGGGGCACCGAACCCTGAGCCGGGTCCCGGCCTGCGTATTGACTTGCCCTTGTTGAATCAGGGTAGTTTGGCGTTGTTTATCTCCTGCAAACGGTCGCAGCCCTATTTATCTTCTGCAGACCATCGCGTCGCTCAAGGGAGGGGCAGTGGAATCGTTTCTGAAAGGGAATATCCGGGACGCCGAAATTGCTTGACAGCAACTACCTGGTTAATAATGCACCCGACAGGCGCATCGGACCATTTTCGGTTGGACTGATGGAGGGACTGGTTTGACTGAAAACCCCGCGCAGAATATTTGCGCCGTGACAGATGCTCAGGAGCAATATATTCCCGCCGGAAAGGAATGCACTGGCCTTCCCTTTTACTTGAGTATGCTGAGAACCTCCTCAAGCCCGGTTTTCAAATCCGCGAGAAGGACATTCCGGGGATTTCTCCCTATCGCGTTTCTCCCGAGCCTTTGCCGTGCACCTTCGATGGTCATCTTTTCTTCGTAGAGAAGCCTCTTGATCTCCAAAATCATCTCGAGGTCTTTTTTCTGGTAGGTTCGCTGGTTGGAATCCGCCCTTTGCGGCCTGATCTGTGGAAACTCACCCTCCCAGTATCTCAAGACATAGGGTTCAACGCCGACGATCCGACTCACTTCGCCGATCCGAAAAAATCGCCTGTCATCAGGTATACGACTCACACCCTATCCCTCCCGGAGCGTTCCCCCTGTTTCCTGTCGAATTCGGTCGATAATCGTCTCATGCAATCTGTTGACTTCAGCCCCGTCAAGCGTGCGGCTGGCTGAGCGATAGCAGATCCTGAAGCCAATGGCCTTTTGATCTGAGGCTATGCTTTTCCCTTCATAGTAGTCGAAAATCTCGATGGATTCCACAAGTTCTTTGCCTTCCTGTCGGATGATATCCATAATTCCGCCGCTTTCGATAGACAATCCGACCAGAAGGGAAATATCCCTGTAGACGGCTGGAAATTTCGCAAAAGGACGGAATGCCCTTGTTTGAGGCCTTGCACTGAGGAGCGCCTCGATATCCAGATCAAAGAGATAGGCTGTTTCGTTTTCCAGATCATAAGCCCTCATAATCTTCTGGGACACCCTGCCAAGTCGGCCCACACACGCATTGCCCGCCATGACTTCAGAAAACATGTGTGAATCGTAGGCAGGATCGGGTTCGCCCTTGCGAAAGTGAAATGATTCAATCCCGATGTACCTTAAGAGGCCCTCGACGGTCCCCTTCACATCATAATAGTCCACCGGCCTTTCACTTTCATACCAAGTCTTCCGACGGTAAGGCCCGGCCATGACCCCAACCAGCCGTGGTTTTTCAACGGGTTGTCGGCCTTCGCCCCGGTTCTGGAAGGTCTTTCCCCATTCAAAAAACTTCAATTCCTTTTCTCCGTGTGAGAAATTGGTCTTCAGCGTGTCCAGAAGCCCGGGAATCAGGGAAGTACGCAAAACCGACTGATCCGAACTCAATGGGTTCAGAATTCTGACCAAGTGGTCGGCGTCCGCGTTTGGATTCAATGTAACGAGCGACTCAGGCGATATGAAGCTGTAGGTGATGATTTCCGTAAATCCAAAAGATGCCAACTGAGACCTTGCGCGATCGCTGAATGCCAGCTCCGGCAGCTCGTTTTCGTCAGGGGGGCTGATAAGAGCTGGAGTTACAGGAATTTCGTTGTATCCATGGAGGCGCGCCACCTCTTCCATAAGATCCACTTCACGATTGATGTCCACCCTGAACGATGGGGGTATAACGGTGAGGAGTTCTTCACTTTCCTTTCGCACATCCATTTCCAGGGACCTCAGATAGTCCGACATGGATTCTCCTGAAAGCGCCGTTCCCAGGTAGGCATTGCAGCGGTCCGGCCGGAACTTGATCTCCCGGTGAGCATAAGGGCGTGGATAGTTGTCCAGGATCCCGGAAGCAACCACACCACCGCTCAACTGCACCATAAGATCCAGGCTCCTTTTCAAGGCCCTCGGCACGCCCTCGATATCGATTCCCCTTTCGAATCGATAGGAGGCTTCTGTGGACAACCCCAGGTACTTCGCACTGCGTCGAATGGTGACGGGGTCAAAGTAGGCACTCTCCACCAGCACATTTGCAGTTCCGGCAAAGATTTCCGAATTCAGGCCACCCATAATCCCAGCAATCCCCACGAAGCGATCACTGTCACAAATCATGAGGGTCTCGTCAGTCAGGATGCGGGTCTGACCGTCGAGGGTCGAAAACCGATCTCCAGCGCTGGCCCTCTTGACCACAATCCGATTCTCCTTGAGACGGTTGTAATCAAAAGCATGGAGCGGCTGTCCCATTTCCATCATCACATAGTTCGTTACATCAACAATACTGTTGATGTTTCTTACGCCGGCGTGGAAGAGTCTGTATCGCATCCAGAAGGGCGATGTCTCCAACGTGATGTCCTGAAGGAGCCCGGCCGTGTATCGAGGGCACCCTGATGGGTCCTCTATAGTGACGCTGGAAAAGCCTTCTATTTCGGGACCCGATTCCCTTAATTCTATCTCCGGCAGTCTGAGTTTTTCACCCGTTATGGCTGCAATTTCTCTTGCCACACCTAAGACACAAACGCAATCCGCCCGGTTGGGTGTGATGGAGATATCCAGTACCCAGTCGGGGAGAGACAGCACCTCGCTGATCAATTGTCCCGGAGCGGTCTCCTCGGGCAATAGCAGGATTCCGCTGTGGTCATCTGTCAGGCCCAGCTCGTCTTCGGCCAGAAGCATTCCTCTCGAAAGTTGCCCTCTTATCTCACTTTCATCGACAACAGTGCCGTTCGGGAGCCGGGCACCCGGAAGTGCCAGCAGAGCCATGGCCCCTGCTTGCAGATTGAGCGCACCGCATACCACCTGTGACCTCTCTTTACCGCTATCAACCATACACAGGAAAAGTCGATCCGCATCGGGGTGTGGCTCAACGCTGAGAATCCTCGCCGACACGACTTTCTCTAGGCCCTCGCCGACGGGTTCCAGACCCTCCACTTCCAGGCCGGCCATTGTCAGCGCGTCACACAGGTCCTTCGGCGACAGTTCTATGTTCACATATTCTTTCAGCCAGTTTAGATTTACTTTCATTGTCTTTTCCCACTGAGAGGCTTAAGGCACAGGGCTCAAGGCATAAGGAAACCGGACACAATATACCGGCTAGAACTGTCGGAGAAAACGCATGTCATTCTTGAAAAAAAGCTGGATATCATCGATACCGTACTTGAGCATGGCAATTCTCTCCATACCCATCCCAAACGCGAATCCCGAATAGACCTCGGGGTCATAATTTACAAAGCCGTAGACCTCTGGATCCACCATCCCGGAACCCAGGATTTCGATCCATCCCGTTTGGCCGCAGGTCCGACAGCCCTTTCCTCCGCAAATGACGCATTCCATATCAACCTCTGCGCTCGGCTCTGTAAAAGGAAAAAAGCTGGGCCTGAATCGCAGGGCCGTTTCTTTTCCGAACATCTCTCGTACAAAGGTTGTAAGAGTCCCCTTCAGTGCTCCGAAGGTCACACCTTTATCCACCAGGAGACCCTCCACCTGGTGAAACATGGGAGTGTGAGAGACATCAGAATCCCGCCTGTAGACTTTGCCGGGAGCGATAACAGCCACCGGCGGCTGCTTCGCCTCCATCACCCGAACCTGCATCGGTGAAGTGTGGGTCCGGAGAACCACGTTTTCAGAAATGTAAAAGGTATCCTGCATGTCTCTTGCGGGATGATCTTTTGGGATATTCAACGCCTCAAAATTGTAGTAATCCAATTCCACATTGGGTCCCTTCACCACTCGGAAGCCCATCTTTTCGAAGATGTGGCACACTTCTCTGAGGGTCTGCGTGATGGGGTGGAGGTGACCGCGAAGGGGTTCCCGCCCGGGCAGTGTGATATCGGGGAGCGGTTCATTGTGGACAGAAGATAGACCCATTTTACGAGATACTTCTTGGAACTGACTCGCAATCCGTTGTTTGATCTCGTTGGCCAGTTTGCCGATAACCGGTCTCTCGCTGGGATCAATGGTGCCAAGTTGCCTCAAGAAGGTGGTGAGCAGTCCCTTTTTCCCGAGATAAGTAACCCTGAAGTCCTCAAGAGCCGACTTATCCGCTACTTCGGACAATTCCCTCAGGGCCTTTTTCTCTATTTCAATCAGTTTTTCTCTCATGGTTCTCCTGCATACAGCAAGAAACCCGCGACCTGAGGGTTGAGGGTCTGCCAGTGCGGGTTCCTTCAGGGCCGCGGGTCAAACGTACGAAATATCGCAAGCATCTCGGACTCACGAGGAAATTTGATGACTTCCTAAGGAGTCATCAACGTGCCCATGGATGGACTTTTTACGATTCCATCAAATTTGATGACTTCGTAAAAAGGCATCATCGTGCCCATGGACGGGCACGCAAATCAATGGGGTGCAGCGCAACCCTTTGATTTGTAAGGAAAACGAAAATCACACTTTTCGGTTTCCGTCAGTAAAAAGTCCAGGGACGGACTTTTTACGGTTCCATCAAATTTGAATCGACTTCTGAAAAAATATTCAGGAATGGATCATACCGGCAAGCTGTGAAAACCCCGCAGGATCGTTGATTGCCATATGAGCCAGAACCTTCCGATCCAATTCGATGCCGGCCTTGTGCAACCCGCCCATGAGCTGACCATATGAAATACCGTTTTCCCGGGCAGCTGCATTAATCCGAACAATCCACAATTTACGAAAATCCCTCTTTCGCTTCCTACGATCACGGTAAGCGTACATCCCGGCGCGATCGACAGCGATGGCGGCCGTTCTGAAAACCTTGCTATGACCACCCTGAAATCCCTTTGCAGCCTTCAAAATCTTATTTCGTCGTCTCCTGGCCTTGAAGCCTCGTTTTACTCTTGGCATGGAAATCTCCTTCAGTTTTTATGGAATCGCAAAAAATCCGGTTCTCGGCACTCTATACAAAGTCGTCAACGGTCAGAACCGCCCCAATCAAAGATAAGGCACCAACTTGGCAACTTGTTTCAGGTTGGTTGCATCCACCAATCCGGATTTTCTGAGGTTTCGTTTTCTTTTTGTGCTCTTTTTTGTTAGAATATGACTCGAATATGCCTTATTCCGGACAACCTTTCCAGTCCCGGTTATCTTGAACCTTTTTGCAGCTCCCCGGTTTGTTTTCATTTTCGGCATCTGTTTTCTCCTTTCACAAATACGCTTTCACGCGGACCGTATGCTGAATGGTTACCGGTGGTTAATTTTTCTCATTCGAAAATATCAACAGCCCATATGGGATTCAAACACCACCATTGGGGCTTCAAGTTTCCTTCAGAATAAATGAACCACCCACCGCAAGCAGTGGGGGGTATGAAAAACAAAAACATAGAACGCCCTGAGACGTGGGAATTTTAACCCTTGCCTCCCTCGGGCGGGATCCAAAACAAAAGGACAACATGTCCTCCCCTAAGGGGCACAGCGGAAGATCTAGGGCTTGGGCATCATCACCATGGTCATACTGTTTCTGCCCTCCTGTTTCGGCGGCTGCTCAACTGTCGCTTCATTCTGAATTTCTTCAGCGATCTTCTGGAGGAGTTCAAGACCGATTTCCTTGTGCGCCAACTCCCGTCCTCTGAAATAGACTGAAATCTTCACACGGTGCCCTCTTTCCAAGAATTTCCTGAGATTGTTCAACTTGAAATTCAGATCGTGTTCACCCGTGTGAGGACGCAGCTTGATTTCTTTCACCTGGAAGGTTCGGCTTTTTTTGCGCGTCTCCTGGATACGTTTGCTTGCCTCGTACTTGAATTTTCCATAATCCATAATCCGGCAGACCGGCGGATCAGAATCAGGTGCCACCTCTACAAGATCAAAGCCTTCCTCTTTCGCCACCCTTAATGCCTGCTGCAACGGCAGGATTCCCAGTTGTTTTCCGTCAACAGAAATCAACCTCACGAGCCTGGCACGAATTGTCTCGTTGACATTAACGCGATTGGTTTTGTTGCCTATGGTTCTACCTCCTTTGTCTGCAGTCCTTGTCAATCGTTCCAATAAAT
>Ga0315556_1000508_pt1 | contig 24172 bp, 23 predicted proteins | sample SalMarSW160310MG_FD_202112 | JGI IMG/M metagenome (GOLD analysis project Ga0315556, IMG submission 202112) | Salt marsh sediment microbial communities from the Plum Island Ecosystem LTER, Massachusetts, United States - Salt Marsh Sediment SW1603-10 ...
TCGTCGAGCACCAGGATCGGGGCTTTCTTGAGCAGAGCCCTGGCCAGGCAAAGCCGTTGCTTCTGGCCTCCGGACAAGGTGATGCCCCGCTCGCCCAGGAGGGTCTCGTACCCGCGGGGGAATTCGAGGATCTCTTCGTGAAGGGCCGCGATGCGACACACTGTTTCGAGGTCCTCCCGGGAGGCGGCCGCTTCTCCCAATCTCAGGTTCTCTGCGATGGTATCGCTGAAGAGGAAAGCCTCCTGGGGGACGTAGGCCACGGCCGCGCGGAGAACGTCCACCGGGATGTCCCGCACGTCCCGTCCATCGACGAACAGCATCTCTCTCGGCGGATCGTAGAGGCGGCACAGGAGCTGGACTATCGTGCTTTTCCCGGATCCCACCTCGCCCACGATGCCCAGCGACTGTCCGGCGCCGACATCGAAACTGACGCCGTTCACCGCCGGCGCGCCGTCGGGTGTGTAGGCGAAGCGCAGGCCCCTCGCCGCGATCCGTCCTTCCACACGGGGCAGTTCCGATCCGCCCGGCGAGCGTTCTTCGAAATCCCGGATGTTCAGGAGGGCGTTTATCCGGTCCATGGAGGCGGCCGCGCGCTGGATTAGGCTTAGCATCCATCCGGCGGCCACCATGGGCCAGGTCAGCATGCCCAGGTAGGACACGAAGGCCACGAACGAGCCCATGGAGGTCTGCCCGCTCAGCACCCGCGCGCCGCCCACGCCCAGGAGTATGGCCACGCAGCTGCCAGCCAGCAGCAGGACGGCGGGATGGAAAAGCGCATTGATGTGCACGTAGCGCATGTATTTCCTGTAATAGTCCGCATTTTTGACGTCGAAATCTCCGCAGTCTGTCGCCTCGCGGTCATATGCCCTCAGAACGCGCATGCCCGAAATGGACTCCCGCGACTTCTCGGTCAGCGTTTCGAACGAGGCCTGCACCCTGTCCCACCTCTCGTAGATGGCTCTGAGCGAAAGGGCCATGAGCAGGGCCAGGAAGGGAAGGGGAAGGATCGTCCAGAGCGCCAGCACGTGGTCCAGCCAAAGCATGGCGCCTACGGCGACTACGGCGTATACGCTGGCGTCGAAACCCGCCACGAAACCCATGGCGATGGCCTGTCTGACCGATTCCACGTCGTTGGTGGCCAGCGCCATGAACTCACCCGTTTTCGTCTTGGAAAAGAAACGCGTGGACAGGGCGTAGGCGTGGTCGAGGATGCGATTCCTGAGATCGTACTCGGCGCGCCTGGCCATGGAGAAGAAAAAATGGCGCCACGCGAAGCGGAAGACCGCTATGGCCGCGGCGAGGCCGAGCAGGATGAGGGCCTGGCGCCCCACCCAGGCCCTGGTGATGGTCGATCCCACCAGCCCGTCCACAACGCCCTTCACGACGAGCGGAATGGCGAGTTGGGCGGCGTCCACCACCAGAAGGCAGAGGATGCCCAGGGCGGCCTTCGCACGGAATCGCCAGAAAATCTTTAATATGTCCAGAGCGCCTCTGCTCACGATCACTCTCTTTCTAAAAGGGATATTGTAGCCCACCCTCGCGGCTTAGTAACGAACCGGCGCGGGGCACGGTCTATTGCAGGTGTCGAAAAAGGCGGGTGCGGCGGCCGTTCAGCCGGGTTTCTGCCGTTGCTGGGTTTGCGGCGTGCCGCCGGGCTGAACGGGCCCGCGGGGTCCCATTGGCGGGGGGATGACGAGGGGCGAGAAGAACCATTCGTCGTAGTATTTCTTGCTGCGGAAGTCCTGGAAAGCCTTTTCGTGGAGCTTGCAGTAGACTCCGAGGATGGGCTGGCCCTCCTTGCCGTCGAGCCTGAACGGCAGGACCATGACATGGCCTAGTGTGCCTTTCCCGAAGCCGTCCGGCGCTCCGGTCCCACCCGATCCACCCGTGTCCTTTCCCACCGGCGGTTTCGCGCCGCCGGTCGGGGGCTTCGGGGGCGTCGTCGATCCGGGGCTGCTGCTCATGGGACCGCCCCCCTGCGGGGTGTAAATTGGTTTTCCGTCCTTGCCGATCGTGACGATTGTCGTACCCGGCGCAAGCAGTCCCCACTTGCCGTCCCGGGCGAAGGGATTCGAGTAAAGATGCCGCATGTAGCGGATCCGCTTGGGACCGCCCGGCTTCATCAGGTCTTTGAGGTGGGTGGGAAACGTGCCGTGGTTTTCCATCATGTAGCGGCGGATGGCTTCGGTGTACTCCTCACCCCTGAAGACGAGTTCCTTTTCTCGTTCCCGGTGCATCACGATGGACGCAGGCTGGACGGCGGCCATCAGCAGAACGGCCAGCACGAAGAGCGACACGAGGACCCATATGAAGATGACGCCGCGCTCGCCGCCAGCGCTCCCTTCGAAAATGCGTCTCAAGTGCCGGCCCGCGCGCGTACCCATCTCACCAGTCCTTGTACTTGGGATCCGCCGAGTGCACGTCCCAGACGCCTCCGGTATCCTGGCCCTCGGTGGGCTCCAGCTGGCCCTGGTCGTTGCCGGAATAGGGCACCGTCACCCAGTTGGCCTGGCGCGTCATGGGATCCACGGGCAACGCCCGAAGGTACCCATCGGACACGAGTTCGTCCAGCGAACCGGGGTATTTCCCCTTGTCCGCGTAGTATTGATCGATGCAGTCCCTCAAGACGAACAGGTTCTGCTTGAGGACCGTCTCCCTCGCCCGAAGGACGATTCCCCGGTAGGTCGGCACCGCCATGCTGACGAGGATGCCGATGATGGCCACGACCACCATCAGTTCGATGAGGGTGAAGCCGCCCTCTCCACGAGCTTCCCGGCGCCGTCCCGGCACCGCGGCGGCACGGCCGAACGCCGAAGCGGGGTTCGATGAGATGCGCTCCCCGCGTGCGGCGGTTCCTGTCGCGCTCCGGCCCAGTCTCTTTATCATGTCCTCCATCCCTTCATGGCTCATCACCGCCCCGCTACCATTCGTTGTAGTGCGTCTTTCCGTCCAGGGCCAGCGCGGTACTCTGGGAATAGACGTCGTATACGTTTTCGCCGCCCCACATGGTCGAGTCAGGGTCGTCCCGGGTGGATCTGAGGCCCCAGTCGGCCTCGTTGGTCATGGGATCGATGGGGATCCGTCTGAGGAAGCGGATCTTCTTACCCGTCGGGTCCCCCGCCAGCTCGACCCCGTCCACGAGCGTTTCGAGGTCGGGAGGGTAGAAATCCTGCGAAACGTCTGTCTGGGTAATAAGCCCCTGGACCGCATAGCGGTGGTACTCGTCGATGGCCCTGCGCATTACCCGCAAGTCCCTCTTGAGCTCCACTTCCTTCGCGCGCCTGGCCATGATCTGCTGGGCCGGGATGGCGACCATGGCGAGGATCGCCAGGAGCGCCACCGCCAGCCCCACCTCGAAGAGAGAGATGCCCTTTTCGCGCGAACGGCCGATCTCCTTCACGTGTATCAGCCTCCTGTCTTTGCGCCCCCTCCGCCGGGGGCCGGGGGCGCCGCGCTCACGGTGACCGTGGCGAAGGCCGGAGGCATGGGTACGGACTGGTCTCCCACGCCCACGGCCTGGGCGCCGGATATTTCGATCCTGCCGGTTCCTGCCTTCTCGGCCACGAAACGAATCCGGGCGACGAGTCCGGACCCCGATGCGCCCGAATTGTCTGCCCGCGCCATGTTCAGCCCCACGGTACCGGGCCGGGCTTCCTGGCCGGAGAAGTTGGAGTTGACGCCGCCCATCCTGAAGAAGGTGCCCTCGTCGGCACCCTGGAACTTGAGAACGCCATCGGGGAAGTTCAGGCTCATCTGCATGCCCTTGAGTTCCTTGGCGCCGATGAGCACGAGATTCACGATTACGGGCTCGCCCACCCTGGCCTGGATGCTCGTCGGGCTGACCAGAAGCCTGCCGGCCTGCGGCGTTGCGCCGGGTTTCTGCGTGTCGTTGCCCTCGGCCGACTTGCCCTGGTCCCCGGAAGAACTGCCGGGCTCCGCCTCGACCGTGTTCTTGGGTGTGCCGGAGGACGGCGGCGCAACTGCCGGCCCGGACGCGAAGGGCGAAGGCTGGGACCCGCCTAGGGAGGGTTTGTCCGACGTGCCGACGTACAGAGGCTCGAGGTTCTGCTCGGTGATGTTGGGCATGCGGATGATGTGGGGCGTGACCAGCATGACCACGTCGCTGGAAGTCTCCGTCTTTTCGTTTTGGGAAAACAGGTGCCCCAGGACCGGAATTTCGCTCAGGCCCGGCAGGCCCGTAAGGCTCTTGGTCTTGTTCTTCTGGATGAGGCCGGCCAGCAGACTCGATTCGCCGTCCTCCAAGCGAATGACCGTCGTTATCTCCCTCGTGCCGAGTGTCGGCTGGGCGGGTGTCAAACCGCTTGCCTTCCCCGGGTCGGCAATATTGGACACCTCCGCCTTCAACTTCAGCGTGATTTCCCGGTTGAAGTGCACTTTGGGCTCGACTTCAATCTTCACGCCTATATCCTGATACGTGTAGGACGTAATAGGAGTATAGTTTGTCGTAGTCCCTGTGGCGCCCAAGTATTGGTTGGCCGTGGCGATGGGGATTCTCTGGCCGATGTGAACGGAGGCCTTTTGCCCCTCCATGACGCGAAGCTGGGGCTTGGCGAGGATCTGGGTGCCACTGTTGGAAAGAAGCATGTTGACGAGCAGGTTGGGCACCGGGGAAAAGAACAGGTTGTGGCTCAGGGTCCGGCCGAGTTCGTTGAGAGGAACTGGCGGACCAGTCCCCAAACCTGTGCTCGTCGTTGACGACCCGCCACTCGTACCGGTGGTCGTTGTGGTCACCAGATTGTGTCCGGGCCCCAGGGTGAAAGTCACCCCCTTGCTTGCATCATAGCCGCTAAGCTGAATACCGAGGTTGCGGGTGAAAGAGGAATTCACCTCCAGCAACTCCACGTCCACGAGAACCTCCCCCTTGCTCTTGTCGTTGTTTTCGATGATGCGCTGGGCGACGGCCACGTTTTCGGGCGTGTCCTCGATGGTGATGGAGTTGAGCTCCTGGTTCATGGCCATCTTGCGCACCTGGAGGATCGACCGCACGAGCTGGAAGATGTCCTTGGCGTTCGCATTCGACAGGTAGAACGTGCGGATGACCTCGTCCTGGTACTCGTCCCGCTTCTGCTTGGTATCCGGGACGACGATGAGCGAGTGGGGGTCCAGCACCTTGTAGAAGTTCTTGGTCTGGAGCATCAGGTAGTCCAGGACCTGGGCCAGGTCCACCTTGGCGAAGTCCACGGTCACTCTCTTGTTCTGGTCCACCTTGTCGTCGTAGAGGAAGTTGATGCCGCTGGCCTTGGAGATTGCGTTCAGGATCGTCTTGAGGGGGGTGTCCTTGAACTTCAGGACGATGGGGATGTTGGAGGCGGGATCCAACTGCGGCACGCCCGTCTGCTTCTCAGCCTGTTTTTTCAACTGCTCAAGCGACATTTGTGACGAGCGCCTCTGCTCGGCCTCCTTGGCCGCGGCCGCGTTTATGACCTTTTGGAGCGTATTTCTTGCGTATTGGTTGCCCGGATCGAGTTGCAGGGCCTTGTTGAGTTCCACGGCGGCCTGGTCCAGATTGCCGTGAGCCATGGCCATCTTGCCCTTGTCGAAGTGCTTCTGCGATGCCGTCAGCTTGGCCCTCACAAGCGTCGTCTTGTACTTCACGTTATGCGGACTGGTCTTTTCGGCCTGCTGGAACTGCTTCACGGCGTCGTCGTACATGCCCTTGTCGAGCAGGTATTGGCCCTTGTGGTAGGCGCCGGCGCCGCACGACGCGAAGAGGGCCAGCAGGCTCATCGAAAACATGAGTAGGAGGATCCTTGATTTCACCTTACTTCCCTCCTCCGGACAGGGGAATGCGCTCTGTTTGCTTGAATCCCTGAAATCCTATCTCTGCGGATTCGTATCCGATATTCAGGATTTTATACTTGGACATGACCGTGTCGCCCTTTTTCGCGAGGATGACGTCCTGGGCTCCGCGGCTCACGAAGACGCCGATTCTGCTGTCGGGGTGACCGAAGTACCCGACAAAGTTGATGGTGACCTGTGGCGGCGCCGGCGGCGGCGGGTTCTTTCTCAATTCCTCCGTCCTTTTCTGCTGCTGCGCCTGGGCTTCCTTCGCGGCCTCGGCGGCTGCCTTGGCGGCCTTTTCGGCCTCCTCCTTCTTCTTTGCCAGAACGGCCGGATCCTGTTCGAAGGCGAAGAGGTTCCTCGGCGGTTCATCCTTCGAGACGGCCGAGGGTGTGAGATTGTCTAGGCTGAGAAGGGGAATCGCCGCAGGGTGGGCGGCCGCGGCGTGCCGCCTGGGGCTCCGGGCCGGTCCTCCGTCGTTCCCTTCCACATCCGGGACTTGCCGCCCCGACGTGGAGGTCATTCCGCTGCAACCTCCAATGCATCCCGCCACCAGGGCGCAGGCCAGGAACGAGGCTAACCGTCGCTTCATGCCGGGCCTCCTTTCCCCGTTCCGCCTTCCTCTTCGCCGGTGGACATGAAGTACGTGCTTACGGCGAGATTGATCTTGAGCTGCACGCCGCCCTGGGCGCTGCTCGAGAGGCTCAGCTCGTCGATGAGGAAGAACTGGGGCGACGCCTGCAGATCCTGGATGAACTTCTTGATCTCGGGGTACGTTCCGGTGAGGGGTATATCCATGGAGACCCTGAAATACCTGTGTCCCCAGTCCGCCTTGTCCTTCCGGTCCGGGAACAGCTTATAGCCGTAGGATATGGTCTGCATCTGCAGGTTGTTGGAGTCGATGAGATGCTGTATCTCGGTCTGAACGGTCACCAGTCTCTTGTGGCGGGTCTCGAAGACCTTGTCGGACAGATCTCCGATGACTTTCTTGTCCGTACGTACCCGTTCGACGGAACTCGCCAGCGTCTGGCTCCTGTCCTCCGATTCCTTGAGAATGCGGCGGTTCGCGTTGACTCTTCCCTTTACATCCCGGGCGAACTGGTCGAGCCGGGAGACGCCGAAGAAATAGACAGCGAGGTTGAGGAAGACGACGCCGGCGCCGATTCCGAGGATGAGCGCCAGCCTTTTGAGGATGAACCGTTCAATGTTCACGTTCAACCTCCGGAAGGTAGGTGCAGCTGATCTGGAAAGTGGTCCACGGATTATCCGTCTCCCTCTTTTCGGTCTCGAGCCGGGAATTCCTGAAGGCCGGATCCTTGAAGAGGTTGTCCTCCAGCTTCAGCAGCTCGGCCCTGGGATTGGCAACACCCCTCAGGCTCACTTCGATGGTTCCGTCCTTGGCGAATCGCGGGGATATGTTGGTGAACATGGCCCCGTAAGGTTTGATCCGCTCCAGGTCGGTGAGAAAGACGGTCCAGGAAAAGCGCTTGGCCTTGAGGATGTCGTTGACGAAATCCGCTTCCTGGGCGAACCGCGCGATGCCCCCGCTCTCGAGCACCTTCTTCTTCTGGGCCATGTCCTTGTTGAGGACGGCAAGCCGCTGCTCCTGCTTTGCGAGTTCCGCCTTTTCCTGCCTGTACTCGCGGCCGAGGAGGAAGAAGGATGCCAGGTTGAAGATGGTGAGCGCCAGGGCGAGGCCCACGACGGCGCCGACGGCCGCGACGGGAAAGAGCCGGTTCACGAAGGGATCGGAGGCCAGATTGATTCTCAGTGTCTTCATGCGCCGCCCTCCAGAAGTCCGAAGATGGGAAGGTACTCGGCGTCCCGGGAGGTGCCCGATGGCAGGGGCGGAAGGGCATCGGACAGGTCCTGCACCACCACGTCCTCTTCGATGACATCTTCGAGCGGAAGAAAGGCGCCGCCGGGAAAACGCCGTATCAGGACCTTCTCGAGGTGCTCGCCTCCCAGCTTTTCGCGATAGTACGCCAGGGTGAGCCTAAGCTCCTGCAGCATGCGTTCGCTGACCTGCTCGTCGTCCGCCCGCACGCCGTCGAGGTCCTTGCACCGGAAGAAGAGCGGGGAGCCCTTTTCTGCGAAAAGGAACGACAGGTAGTCGGGCGTACGGTTTATGATCAGGGCGTTCCCACCTGCCGGCAGTGCGCCTTTGGCAAGCGCAAGGTTGAAGAGTTCGATCGTGGACGAACCCACGTAGCCGACCTGGCAGCCCCTGGCGGCAAAAGCGGATTCGAGGGCCAGGACCTCCGCCACCGGACACAGCGTGACGAGGAGTTTCACAGAACCGGGGGCCCGGCTGATTATCTCGTAATCCATGCGAACGCTGTCGATGGGGTAGTTGAGGAACTTCCTGATGTGCCAGAGAATGACCTTCCGCCTCTCCTGCTCGGACCGCGGGAAGTCGCTCAGCGTAAGCACCTGGGTCTTGAAAAAAGGATCTCCGATAACGCAGCTGATCCGCTTGGGCGATCCGAGCTGCGTCATGAGGGATGCGGTGAGCGTCTCCATGGATTCCGGACCGGGCAGGTACTGCCCCTCCGGGCTCTCGAAGGTCTCCTCGTGCCGTACCAGGGGCGTTGGATCACGTTGCGCCGATCCGACGCGCAGGGCGAAGACGGCGCCCGGCTCCATCAGGACCGCCACCGGGGGCAGCGTTGGTTTAAAATACTGAAGCAGGGCCCTCATCTGTGGGTCTCTTCCACGAAGGTGACCTTGTTGATTTCTTTCAGCGTGGTCTGGCCTTTGAGGAACTGCCTGACCGCGGACTCTCGAAGCGTAATCATGCCTTCCTCCCGTGCGGCTTTCTTGATCTCGCTGGAGGGTTTCCTATCGACAATCAGCTCCCGGACACGGTCCGAGAGTTCCAGCAGTTCCGAGATAGCCATTCTGCCCCTGAAACCCGTGCCGTTGCAGTCCAGGCACCCCCGGCCCTCGTAGAGGTCGGCGGCGACGGCATCCTGGAGGGGGATCTTCGAGTCTTCGAGTTCCGAAACGGGATAGGTGATCTTCTCCCTGCAATTCGGGCAGACCTTCCTGACGAGGCGTTGCGCGAGCACGCAGTTGAGCGCCGACACGAAGTTGTACGGCTCCACGTGCATGTTGAGAAATCGCCCAAGCACGTCGACAACGTTGTTCGCGTGAACGGTGGTGAACACGAGGTGCCCGGTCAGTGCGGACTGAATGGCGATGTTGGCCGTTTCCTCGTCGCGGATCTCGCCCACCATGATCTTGTCGGGGTCGTGGCGCAGGATCGATCGAAGGCCCTTGGCGAAGGTCAATCCTTTCTTTTCGTTCACGGGAATCTGGGTGACACCCTTCAGCTGGTATTCCACCGGGTCCTCGATCGTGATCATCTTGTAATCGGACGACTGTATTTCGGAGAGGACACCGTAAAGGGTGGTCGTCTTTCCCGATCCCGTCGGTCCGGTGACCAGGAGCATGCCGTAAGGTTCCTTCGCGTGCCTCCTTATCCTCTTCATGATGTCCGGTTCGAAGCCCAGGACGTCGAGGTTGAGGTTCTTGAACTCCTCGCTGGTTGATTCCTTGTCGAGAATACGGATGACGCAGTCCTCACCATGGATGGTTGGAATGATGGAGACGCGGAAGTCCACCGTGCGGCCCTTTATCTTCAGTTTGAAACGGCCGTCCTGCGGAATCCGCTTTTCGGCGATGTCCAATTCCGCCATGACCTTGATTCTCGAGATGATCGTCGAATGGAAGCGCTTGTCGATGGGTTCCATGGCGGGATAGAGAACGCCGTCGATGCGGTACTTGATGACGACCTCGTTGTCCTGGGTCTCCACGTGCACGTCGCTGGCCCTGCGCTGGAGGGCATTGAACACCGTGTAGTCAACCAGCTTGATAATCGGGCTGGTGTCCTCGGAGAGCTTGTCGATCGAGATGACGTCCTCGCCGCCCTCTTCCGAGTCTTCCCGGACGATCTGAATCCGGAAGTCCTCGCTCACCTCTTCCAGAACACGCTGGCTGGATTCCGACTTCTTGAGCACGTCCTGGATCTCGCTCCGGATTCCGACGTTCACGCGGACGGGTCGATCGAGGAATACCTCAAGCTCGTCGAGCATGTTGATGTCGGTCGGGTCGGCCGCGACGATCGCCAGCCCGCTCCCCTCCTCCTTGAGCGGGACGAAGGTGTACTTGAACATGAGGTCCACCGGGATCGATCTGAACAGGGCTGGGTCCACCTTGAAATCCTTCAACGTCAGGAAGGGCAGGTGCAGAGTGTCGGCCAGGCGCCTGGCGTTCTTTTCCTCGTTCAGTAGCTCCCCTTCGGCGGGGAGGTTGGCCATAATTTCGCCAGGTGATGATGCCATGGGTTCTCTCCTAGTTACCGACCATGTTGTACATGCTGAAGAGCGGCATGTACACGGACAGTACGACAATCGCTATGATGACCGCCATCACGAGAAGCAGCATGGGCTCCAGAAGGGCCACGAAGCGTTCCACCGCCGTGGACAGCTCCTCGTCGTAGAACTGGCTGACCTGGTCCAACATTTCAGCCAGGGCGCCCGTGGATTCGCCGACCTCGACCATTTCCACGGCCATGGGGGTCATCATGCGGGTCTTTTCCATGCTCGACCAGAGGGACTGTCCCTCCTGGACCTGCCTCTTGACCCGGCGCAATTCAACCTTGTAGACCTCGTTGCCCATCGCGTCGGAAACCACGTCAAGGGCCGTGACGATCGGAATGCCCCCCGCGACGAGGGTGCCGAGCGTCCTGCACATCTGCGAGATGTTGTAACGCTTTATGTTCATGCCGAGCATCGGTACCTTCATCCGGATGCCCGCCAGAAAGAGCCTGCCTCCCGGCCTGGCGTTGATCAGTCTGAGCGTGACCGGTACGGCGATGGCGGCTCCCAGGAAGAAGGGCCACCCGTACTGAAAAACCGCCGAAACGCTCAATACCGCCCTCGTCAGCGCCGGCAGTTTCGCGCCCGCGCCCGTGAACAGCATCGCGAACTTGGGCACGATGACAGTCAAAAGAAGGAAGATCAGGGCCACCGCAAGGGTGAGCAGGATAATGGGATAGATGATGGCCGAGGCGATCTTCTTCCGGATGGCCTGGATGGTCTTGAGGTAAAAGAGGTAGCGCTGGATGACGGAGACCAGTTCGCCGCTCCTCTCGCCCGCCGCGAGCGTTGCCGGGTAGATCGAGGGAAACGCCTTTCCTCTGTTCAAGAAAGCCTCCGACAGGCTGGCCCCGGACTGGACGTCGTCGCGCACCTGCGTCAGCATCCGCTGGAAGTTCTTCTCCCTCGTTCGGGAGAGGAGGAGGTTGAGCGACGTCAGGACGGGCAGGCCGGCCTTGAGGAGCGCGGAGAACTCCTGGTTGAAGACGACGAAATCCCGGAGCCTGATCTTCGTGCCCTTGCCCGACATGTCTTCGAAAATCATCTGCCAGGCGTAGGCGGATTTTATGGAGAAGATGAAGTAGCCCTTGTCCTCGAGCTGGATCCTGAGGGCATTCTCGCTGGGGGCGACGAGTTCCTGGACGACCACGTCCCCTCCCGACGTCCCCAGTCTGCACTTGAACTTCGGCATCAGCGAACCTCCGGCCGGGTCACGACTGGAAGCAGCGTCGGCTTGATGCTCAGCCGGAGGGGAGGCGTCTGGTCGGAAGGCGTCACCAGGAAAAGTGTCGGGTGACCCTCCTGAAGAACCGCGGCACCGTCCAGGATGTCCACCGCCGGCTTTCCGGCGGTCTCGCAGTAGGTCAGAGACAGGTTGTCCAGCGCAAGCCTCTTCCTGGAAGGATCGTAGCCCTGGGCCCTGGCCTCGAGGACGTACGAAGTCCCGAGAGAGCAGGACGCGTCCTGCCCTTCGTAGAGGTCCATCACGCACCGATAGGTCACCCTCGGAGCGACTGTTGCGCTCCACTGGGTCATGTCCACGAAACTGGGCGTGGGCTTGAAGAGCGACTTCGACGGGACGTTCGGAAGGATGTCCATGCGGGTATCCATGGCGAAATGGCGGGCCGGCTGGTCCAGCGACTGGATCAACCGACGGATCTGGTCCATGTGCGACGAGTCGTCCTGGACCGTGATTCGGTTCGCGGCGCCGTCTATCCAGACCTGCCCGTTCTTCCCCAGGTCCTCGGTGACTCTCGCGAGAACCGAACGGACGTCGCGATACTTGAGCGTGTAGGTAAATCCCTCCATCTGTTGGGCCGCGAACCAGAGGGGCACGGCCAGGATGGCCAACCAGATCGACACCCTGCGAAGGCTCATGTTCTGTCCTCCGGATTAATGACCACGATACCATGCGCGGTCGCAAGCGCCAAACCCTGTCTCGGCGTGAAAGCAGGTGCGGATCGGGTCGGCACGTTCGCCCGCAGCAGCGTCCTCGATACGGGTCCCTGCGAAAACCGCCAGAATGTCCCGGCAAGGACGAACGCGAGCACCGCCGCGGCCGCGACCGCCATCCGGAAATGCCTTCTCCGTCTGGTCATGCGGTATTCGAGGGTCCTCATGAAAGGGGTCCACTCTTCCGGGTCCCGCCGCGCGAACCTGAACTCTTCAATTTTCACAGCTCGATCCCCTTCGCCTTGAGTTCGCTCTCCACCTTGCGTCTTGCCTGCATTGCCTGGTTTCTTGCGGTGCTGGGCGCGACACCCAGGGCTTCGGCTATATCTGCGTAGTCAACGTCCTCTATGAACTTCAAAATAAAAACCGCTCTTTCCTGGGGCGGCAGGCGATCCAGGGCCTGGAAGAGCTTCTCCTCGGCCTCCTGGTACCTGTAGCCCCGTTCGACGTTTGTTCCGGCCGGCGCGAAATCAATGGCCGAGGGCGCATCCACCGACCGCTTCGTCTCTTCTCTCCGCAGGTGATCGATCGCACGGTTGATACAGAACCTCCGCAACCAGGCCATGGGATCGTCGGGTAACTTCCCGGCGGGCTGGCTCCACAGCCCCAGGTAGGCATCCTGCAAGATTTCCTCGGCAACGGAATCGCGCCCCACCATTCGCCTCGCCGTCCAAAAAAGACGCTCCCTCGTGGCCTCCACCAGCTTCAAAAAGGCCCGCTCGTCTCCCCGGAGGGATTTCTTGAGCAGACTGCCGAGGAAGGAGGCCGTCATCCTTCCTCTCCCCCTAAGACGGATGAGGCGGCTTTTCGTCTATTCCGGCGCCTCAAGACGGCGAAAGCCACCAAGCCGCAAGCGGCACCTCCAACCGCAGAAACGAGGCACCCCCCGAGGGCCAGCGAATACGCCGCACCCTCCCAGGCGGGTCCAGGTGCCGCGTGAAACAAGGCGGCGCGCATCCATTCACCGACTCCATACTCCGCAGCGTAGATGAAAGGAGCCGTAAAAGGCTGCCAGACCAGCGTACCGCCGAGCACCGCCAGCCTGTTGAGCCGAAACAGGAAGGCGAGCCCGATCGCCGTCAGCGTCTGCAGCGGCGCGATGGGCATGAGTCCCACGGCGATTCCAAGTCCGAGGGCGAAGGCGGTCTGCGCCGGAGAGCCTCCCAGGCCTGCCATGCGCTTTACAAATTTACGAAGCGAAGTGGTCGAATCCATTGGCAGGAAGCTCTTCACGACGATCACCGGGCAGGACGAGAACACGCCTGTCACCTTCTACGAGGCGCCCGATGGCACGGACGCCGGCACATTTAACTTCGACCTCGGAAGCCAGACGGCGAGGCACCGCGAACAGCAGGACCTGCTCCTCGCCTCCCCTGAGGGCATTCTCCAGTTCCCGGTCCTCGTCCTGCACGCCCAGCAAGGGGTCCAGGGGCAGGGAACGGGCCTCGATCTCCGCGCCGCACCCGCTGGCTTCGCACATCCGGGCGAGATCCTTCATCAGGCCGTCCGAGACATCCATACAACAGCTTGCCAGTCTATCCGAGGCGAGCCTTATTCCCAAGCCCGTCTGGCCCGGGGGGCGGTAGAACCTGTCCAGGAGCGCTTGCTCCGGGGCCGGCGGACGCGTCCCGAATTCGAAGGTCCCGAGCCTTCCGCCGGACTGAAAACGGCGCAGCGCAGCTGCCGGTCCACCGATGGGTCCCGAAAGAAAGAGAACGTCGCCCGGCTTTCCGCCCGAGCGGAGCAAGGGGGCCGCCTCCTGAGCGCCGGCGAGGGTCAGGCTGATGACCAGGCCGGACTTCGAGGACGAGAGGTCTCCGCCCACGAGTCCGACGCCCTCGGCCACCCCCAGCGCGCGGATGCCTTCGACTACGCCTTCCACGTATTTCTCGGGAACAGCTTCGGGCACCGCAAGGGTCATGAGAAGGAAGCGTGGTGTCGCGCCCATGGCCGCAAGGTCCGAGAGATTGGCCGCCATCGCCTTGTACCCGACGGCCTGCGGGGGAGCCCATTCCCGCTCGAAATCCACGCCCTCGAGGAGAGTGTCGGTGGTCAGGGTGTAGCTACCCGAGGGAAGAACGCAACCGTCATCGCCAGGACCGACTTTGGCATCCGAGGTCCCCCACAGGTGGGCGATGAAAGCTATCCATGCGGCTTCGTCCCTTGCTGCGGAGGTCACAAATGACGGTCCCCGTTCAGTCCGTTGAGGTTATACTGCTCTATCTTGGTGTTGAGGGTGTTGCGATGCATCCCGAGGCGCCGCGCGGCCCGGCTCCTATTGCCGTCACACGCTATGAGGGTCTTCGCGATGTAGAGCCGCTCAATCTCGGACTGGGTCTCCTTGAGCGTGATTCCCATTCGGTAGAGCGTGTTCACCATTTCTTTCAGATGACCGTTGAGGTCTTTGTTCGCAACAAACGGATCATCGAAAGGGAGTCTTTCCGCCGACACCCCCCGCTTCCTCCTTATTTCGTTCTCGGACGTGAAGATCGGGCCGACTCAGTGGATGTTCCTTACGTCCTTCTCATGTTTTTTGGCTATCAGGAGCATCTGGTCCTTCAGCGTGAGCTTCTTCTTCTTCATCTCTGCGACGCGCATTTCCTCTTCGGCGTTCAGAAAGCCCTTCTTTGCGAGGGCATCGAGCTCCTGTTCGTATTCCTGGTGTTTTTCATAGAGGCGGCGAAATTCATCGTCCGTTTTCGCCAAGTATTCCCGAACCTGCTGACTCAACTGCATTGAAACCCTCCCTGGTCGGCAGAGTTTACCGAGGCCGCATGAAGATACGGTTCCAACGGGTCTTTCCGAAGAAATGTAGGATTTTGTCCGAAAATCGCCGGGCCACTTCACCTGGGGAATTCCTCAAATAATCATCGTCCTTTTCTTTGAACGACCACCAGATGACCCACGCCTTGCCGAGAACCAAGCGCTGGTCGAGCGCGCCCCAATAGCGGCTGTCCTCGCTGTTCATCCGGTTGTCTCCCATCATAAAAAGGTGGCCTGCGGGTATACGATAAGGCCCAAAGTTTCCCCGGTCAAGCGCCTGGATTCCACCGGCGCCCTTCAGGCTGACCTGGACCCTGCCTTCCAGAACCTCGACGTCGAAGGCCCGAGGCTGCTTCAGATAATCGGGCAGGACGGGGATCTCTGTGCTTGGGGGCGTCCTGGGCGCGGGTTCGTAGGTGCTCTTGATGTAGTCCGGCAGAAGCGTGTATCCCTCCACCAGCATTCGACCGTTGACGAAAACGTGGTGGTTCACGACCTGGACGACATCGCCTCCTTTCGCGATGACCCGCTTGATAAACGGCACCTCGGGATTGCCGGGGAATTTGAAGACCACGATATCGCCCCTCTTCACATCCCGTATGGGCAACAGGGCCTTCTCCCACGGAAAAAGTGTCGGACCGTAGATGAAAGAGTTTACGAGCAGCCTGTCCCCCACCAGGAGCGTGTCCTTCATGGACCCGGATGGTATGTTGCTGTTCTGGAAAACCCATGTCCGCGCAAAGAGGACGAAGATAAGCACAACGCAGATCGTTTCCCAGTAGTCGCGAACCGTGCCCTTGGCCGGGACCGCGGATTCGTCTTCTCTCTTATGGGATGCTTTTTCTTTTCGGGGCATAATCCCTCTGAACGGTCTTGAAATCCTCTACCACGGCATTCACTGCTTCGCGAGCGTCGCAAACGCTGATTGTTCATTTTAGCAGATTTCTTTCTACAATGCCGCCCCTATTCAGGGAGGCCGCGAGCCTGTCCCAGGTCGCCCCCAGGAGCACGAGTCGCTTGTCAAGTCCCTGCCCAGCTTTGGCCAGGGCCCACAGTCCAGCCACTTCCCACAACGTTCCCGCCCTGGGCTCCAGGGCGATGTACCCATCCGCACGCTCGTAGAGAACCCTCGTTCTCTCGAAGAGATCGGACGTCCAGATGCATTTCGACAGGTAAGGATTAGGTGCCCTTTCTGAAAAGGCCCTGCATACAACACCTTCGGATCGGCCGCCGGTCTGAGAGGCTCCCAAACTCGAGGCCTCCATGGCACCGCCGTAACCGCCGTTCAAAACGACGATACCGCTCTCGGCCAGCAGCCTGCCCACTTCTCTCGCCTGCTCGTAAAGAGGAGAGCCCTACTGGACATCGGAGCGGCAAAAAAACGGCGACTCTCCTCGATTGTAAGAATTCTGCAAATCGCGAGTCAATAGTCCGTGCCGGCCTCACCCAAGAACGGCCGGACGGAACGGGCCCTGTCTCCAAAGGCGATCCTGTCTGTTTGAAATGACCCCATGAGGTGCCGTGGCGCGAGACTTCTTGACCACATTTCCGGATGTTTCTAAGATGTATTCTATAGTTTCAGCCGGACGATCCGGACCTGCACCCGCCGGCGCGCATGGAATTTTCCCGGACTCTCGCGGGAAGTCCGCGCAAAGGGTAGGTGTTCTTGAGCCGGAGGCCGCTTTCGCGGCGCGCTGGGAGACGGCGAAGGCGACAGACCAAGTCCCATGCCGGGGGCGTTGCGGCCGGAGGGGTTCACAGAACGTCGGAACAGCACAGAAGCCTGGAGGGCTCATGCCTCGAATCGCAATTCTGCCCGGAGACGGTATCGGTCCCGAGATCACGGCCGAAGTCATCAAGATTCTGGAGGTCCTGCGTTCAGGGGGCGCGTCACTCGAGTGGCATACCTTCGATTATTCGGCCGATTCGTATTTGAAGACCGGGAAGGCCATGCCTGACGGGGCGTTCGAGGAACTGTCGTCCTTTGATGCCATCTTTCTGGGTGCGTTCGGCGATCCCAGAGTGCCCGACTCGGCCCACGCCAGGGACATCCTGCTGGGGCTCCGCTTCGGTCTTGACCTCTACGTCAATCTCAGGCCGGCCAAGCTCATGCTCGACTCCCTGACGCCGCTCAAGGGCATGACGCTCGGCGACATAGACCTGGTCGTCGTGCGGGAGAACACCGAGGGCGCTTACGTGGGAGCCGGAGGCTTTCTCCGTCGGAACACGCCGGAAGAGATCGCGATTCAGGAGGCCGTTGCGACCCGACGGGGCGTCGAGAGGATACTGCGCTACGCTTTCGAGTATGCGCGAACGCGCCGGCGCAAAAAACTGGCCATGGCGGACAAGCACAATGCGCTCCGATTCGTCTCGGACCTCTGGTACAGGCTCTTCCAACAGGTATCGGCCGAGTATCCGGACGTGGAAGCCCGTCACCTCTTCATCGACAATCTGTGCTACCAGCTGGTTCGCGATCCTTCTCAGTTCGACGTGGTCGTGACCGGCAACCTGTTCGGAGATATCCTGTCGGATCTCGGGGCTGCACTTGCCGGGGGTCTGGGGCTGGCACCGTCCGCCAACATCAACCCGGAGACGGGACGAGGGTTGTTCGAGCCCGTTCACGGCTCGGCGCCCGAGATCGCGGGCAGCGGCGAGGCCAACCCGGCCGCCGGCATTCTCTCGCTGGCAATGATGCTGGACTTTCTCGGGATGGCCGACGCCGCGGCAAGCGTCGAATCGGCCGTAAATTCGTGTATTCTGGCCGGGCAAGTCACCCGTGACCTGGGCGGGACCCTCGGCACGAGCGCAGCGGGCGACGCCGTCCGTCGCGCCATTCTGTACGGTGAGAGCTGATGGGACGAACCCTTTCGGAGATCATCCTCGGGCGCAATTCAGGTTCGGGCGACGCCAGGCCCGGCGACCTTCTCACGTGCCACGTGGACAAGATCATGGCCACGGATATTACCGCACCACTTTCCATCGACGTCTTCAACAAGATGGGCGCCGACAGGGTGGCCGATCCGGACGCCTGCATCCTCATCAACGACCACTTCGTTCCGGCGAAGGATATACGTTCTGCAGATTTTTCCAAAGCCATGCGGCTCTTCGCCCGCGCGCAGGGCATCAAAGCCTATTTCGAGGTGGGTCGCTCCGGCATCTGCCACGTGCTCGTTCCGGAAAAGGCACTGGTCGGCCCCGGAGAACTCATGGTAGGGGCCGACTCCCACACCTGCACGGCCGGTGCCCTCGGAGCCTTCGCCACGGGCGTCGGCAGCACCGATCTCGCAGCGGCCTGGGCTCTCGGCGAACTCTGGCTGCGGGTGCCGGAGACGATTCGCGTGGCGCTTTCGGGCGATCTCGCCCCCTACGTGACCAGCAAGGACGTCATCATGAAACTCATAGGCGAACTGGGCGTTGAAGGGGCTCGATACATGGCCATCGAGTTTCACGGGGACGCGCTCGGCCGGATGCCGATGCACGCCAGGCTGACCCTGTGCAACATGACGGTGGAAGCGGGCGCCAAGGCGGGTATGGTGCCATTCGACGAGATCACCGGATCCTACCTGAAGGCCAGGGGCGGCGACGTTTCCAGGGCGGTCGTTCCCGACGCGGACGCACGATACTTTCGCAGTCTTCGATTGGTCCTGGACAGACTGGAACCGCAGGTGGCGGAGCCCTTCATGCCGAGCCTCATCAAGCCCGTCAGGGAATTTCGGGACGTGCGCGTGGACCAGGTGTTCATAGGGTCCTGTACCAATGGGCACATCGAGGATCTTCGGATGGCCGCGGATATCCTGAGGGGGGGGACCGTGGCGGACAGCGTCCGCCTGATCGTCACTCCGGCCACGCAGGACATATACCTGCAGGCGGCGAGAGAGGGGCTTATCGCAGATCTTGCAGCGGCGGGCGCGGCCGTGACGACGCCTACGTGCGGAGCCTGTCTGGGCGGTCACATGGGCGTGCTGGGGCGGGACGAGGTCGCGCTTTCCACGACCAACAGGAACTTCCGCGGTCGCATGGGGGACATTTCATCCCGAGTCTACCTTTCGAATCCCGCGGTTGCCGCAGCGACCGCCCTTTCGGGACGCATAACGCACCCCGAGGACCTGCCATGAGTCGGAACGAAAGCATCGAAGGCAACGTCTGGACATTCGGAGACCACGTCGACACCGACGTCATCATACCGGTGAGGTTTTGCAACACCTACCTAGTTGAGGAACTGGGGCTCCACGCCATGGCGGGAACAGATCCCGACTTCGCCGGCAGGATATCGAAGGGAGACGTGATCGTGGCCGGCATGAACTTCGGGTGCGGAAGCAGCCGCGAGACCGCGCCACTCGCCCTCATGGGGGCCGGCGTAGCCGCGGTAATAGCCGCCTCGTTCGGACGCATTTTCTTCAGGAACTCGCTCAACGTGGGCCTGCCCATCTTCGAATCGCCCGAAGCAGCCCGCGGCTGTGCGGCCGGCGACCGCCTGCTGATATCCCCGCGCGAGGGCCGCATTCGAAACGCCACGCAGAAAACAGCCTACGCGTTTGCGCCGTATCCTGAAAAGCTGCTTGAAATCGTGGAATGCGGAGGCCTCGTGCCCTACGTGAGAAAACGCCTGGGACGGTGATCGGGGCCACTGCGGGCACTTCGCTCAATAGAGCGTGAAGCTCCCAGATTCGCTACGCGTGATGTTCTTTTTGTCTACCCTGAAAACCACGCGCCAGTAAACGGTCAGGCCACCCTGCGCCTTCTTGAGGATCTTGCCCCAGGTGATATCGGTCGGCACGAACGAAGGGATATCGAACTGCCCGCCGTTGACCAAGCCCTTGATGATCTTCTTCTTCTTAAATCCCGGATCGATCGAAAACTCAACTTTGTAGGTGGCTCCGCTCTGGGGAATCCATGAGAAAAGAGGCCTTCCGGACTGGGACAGGACGCTCCCGTCGCAGGGTAGCAATAGAGAGCCGCCTGGGCACGTCTGTGTCGTCAGGCACCACAGGCCGCCCTCCTTGGCCGCGGCGACGCGCGCCCCGTTAGCGAGGACGACCGATGAAGAGCAATATCCCGGCGTCTCGAAGTAGGTGGTTTCGACAGGCCTCTCGGGATCCGCCAGGTCGAATTCCCTCAGACCGTAGCCGCCCGCGCTTAGGACCATCTCTCCATTTGCCATGGTAAGGTCCGCCCCTCCCTTGAGCTGGGACGAATACTTTACGAGGGTCGGCGCGTCGGGATTGGAAATGTCGGCGATCTCCAGCCCCAAGAACCCGGCTGCTTGGTAAAGGTAGTTTCCATACACCGCGATTCGTCCCACCGCGATGGCGCTCAGCACTGTTCCCGTCAAAAGCGTCGCATTTGCAGGATCCGAGACGTCCAACGCATAGAGGCCGTTGCCCTGCTGGCTGACCCACAAGGTCGTTGGAGACGCGAAGGCCACGCCGTTTGCGTAGCCGGAGTCGATGGGGTACGCCCCGACCTTGACGGGGTTCGATGGATTGACGACATTGGCGAAGACGACGCCGGTTACGCCTTCGCTGACCGCGAGCAGGTTCTGACTCAACGCGATCTGCGAGGCGGGGCTGTCGACGGCGAAGACCGATAGTTGCACCGGCGCGACGGGATTCGACACATCATAGATGGCGACGCCCGCCGACGAGCATGAGGCATACAACGTGTTGTCCTGAAGCAGGAGTTCACTCGCTGGCATCGGCGTGGCGATAGATCCAAGCAGCGCCGGGTGCGCGGGGTCGGAGAAATCCCACGTTTGTATCATGGAATCCGAGGCCGCGAACACCAGGTTCCCCTCTGCGGCCAGGGCGGCCATGGCCGGGGTTCCGGACATGACCTGACCGGTTTTCGGGGCGGACGTGTCTGAAGCATCCAGAGTCCACAGCCCCGCATCTCCGCAGAGCAGATAGGCCTCGCTTCCGGCAATGAGAGAAACGCCGTAGACAGGGGCCGGCTGGGACTCGTGAACTATCACGGACGGATCCAGCGGGTCCTGCGCATTCACGAGGCTGTAGCCACCGCCGCCCTCGGCGGTCACCACGATCGGGAGGCCATCGCCGAGAAACGCACATCCGAGGATCGGCGTCCGGGAGGTCAGTGTCCCCAGCATCTTGGGGTCCGTCCACTTGGTGAAGTCGATGAAGACCAGGCCGGCCTCCGTGTCTGCCGCCGCCATGAGCCGCCCCTGGAACGCGAACTGCACCGTCGCCTGGAGATCCTTGATCTGTTGGAGCTTTTTAGGGTGTTTCGGATTTTGGATACTGAAGACGTAGACGCCCTCCGGGCCTGCCGCCGCCACCAATGCCTTGTCCCGGACGGCGACCTGGGAGAGGACGGACTTGCCGATACTCTTTATTCTCACCACCTTAAGTTTTGACAAATCCTTGAGATTAATCACGTACAGGTTCTGCGTGCCTTCAACCAGGTAGCCATACTGGCCGGTGCCGTCGACCGCGAAAGACAGGGCGAGCTGGCTTGGATAGCGGCCGACGATCTCCGGGTTCGCCGGATCACTCGCGTTCACGATTAGAAGGCCGGCCGTTCCGTCGGCGACGTAAACGGTACTCCCAAAGGGGGTCATGCTGCGTATGCTGACGGGCAACGCGATCTTCGAAACCTCGACGGGATCGGCTGGGTCGGTCGCATCCAGAATCTTCAGATAGGGGCCGTCGGCCATGGCCAGGTAAGGAGACGAAAGGGCGACCGTGCTCTTGAAAGAATTCGCCTTCACTTCAGATTGGACAGCGTAGCCCTCGATGGTCAGTGGAAGGTTCTGAGCGGCGGCGGGCAGACTTCCAGCCAGCAACGCCATGAAAGCAACACCCAGACACCGATTGAAGCGGCGAATTGGAGTTCTCATCCCTAAACATCCTTTCTGAGCACGGACGGCGAGCCCACGTGATTATAGACTCCCGCCCCTGGGGGGTCAAGTCATTCCGCCCCAGCAGGGTACCCTATTTAGCGGTCGCGTAAGAGCGGCTGGATCGCTTGGTTCATGGACCCCGATCTTCGCTTGAACCGCCTTTCATTTCGCCCCTGACGTGTCGGAGTCGGAAGGAGCCGAAGACGAGGGATTTGTGGTTGCGAGTACGGGATACTCGTCTCTGAGCGTATCCAACATCTTGTGATTTGGAGCCAGGTCAAGTGCCTTCTCGTAGGCTTTAACTCCTTTGGCGGAATCGCCGGCCGCGAGGTATACCCTGGCCAGCCACGCATAGATGAAGGGATTGTGGGGCTGGAGTCTCAGAGCCTTATGGAATTGCTCGATCGCCGAGTCGAAGGCTCCCTGGTTGTAGTCGGTAACACCCTGATTGAAGAGAAAGAACGGGTCGTGCTGAGCCACCTTCCGGCCTACTTCCTGGTACTCCTTTGCGAGTTCCGGCTTATCGTCCCCGCGCGCCGCCAGGACGGCGTTCGTATAAAGAGACTGGAAACTCGGGAACATTGCGATTCCCTTCTGAAGCAGAACGAGTGCCTGATCGTAGCGTCCCTCTCGCATCCGGAGCACCGCCAGGTTGTTGTACAGCTCCCTGACCTGGGGCTGCTTTTCGAGTAGGAAGGAAAGAAGCTTGCCTGCATAGGATAAATCTCCGGTCATCATGTGGTCGACGGCGACGTTGTTATAGAAGAGCGCAAAGGCCGACTCATCGTCAACGGACTCGTAGATCCATAACCGCCAGTTTGAAACCTCCCTGGTGAAATCGACCACAACTGTGTAGGGACTCTGATCAGACCCAACGATCCCCCCACCGTACCCAACGGCCATGTGGGAGGACACGAAGAACATCCCGTCCTTTTCATAGTAGGCCCGGGCCTCGCTTACATGGATGAAATAGACAGGGACCCTGAGATAGCGGGCGATTCCGAGGAAGAGATTCGTATAGGAGAGGCAGTCGCCCTTCCTGGCATGGTAGGCCTCGATGGCGGTGAGGGACATGTTCGACTTGTACTTGAAGTTGATATATCCCCGGTCATTGAGGTACCTGATAAGACGGCGGATGCGCTTCACGGGCGTCCCGCTGAACCCAACCTCCGCCGCGACCTCGGACTTGATCTTGTCGTCGATCGCGAAGGGGTTCACGAGGGCCAACCCCCTCTCGTTCCCTTCCTGAATCATCTGATCGACCGTAGCCCGGGGCACATGCGGCCTGCGATAAGCGCACCCTGCGGCTAACATCAGAACCAGTCCAAAAAGCGCCAGAGTTGCCCTGTTTCCATTCATCAGCCACCCCTTCTTTCCTGCCTTCGCCCGCGAGGCGGGCACGCCGGGTTGTCCAAGGTCGCCCCGTACGACGAAGGCGTCCCCATACTGGATCTAACCCCTCCTGTGGGAAACGGCGGACATGGCCAATTCTCCTATCAGTAGAGATGCCGGACCAGGTCGGCTTGTTGCCGGCCTCCTCTTCCCTCGTGGCGATCTCTGTTGAAGCTACATTCGCTATACGTTGGATCATTGCGACATGTTTCCATGATACTACTCACACAGAAGCACAACCGACAGGACATGGAGGCGATCTTCCGGGGACGGGGATGGACACGTGGCCCGTCGGCGGGCCGCGCGACCGAGGCCGCCCTTGCTCAAGCGGGGATCGTCGTTGCGACGGCACCCACCGGCCGCATCCCCACCGGGAAGAGACCGCGATCGGGTTCTCTTTCCTGCCGCGCGGAGTTCGTCTCATCCACGTGTCCTGGCGATTCGCTCCGAGCCGGTATTTCTCTTGACTTTCACCCACCCAACGGCTAGAATCCTTCTCCTGCGCCGAAGTGGCGGAATTGGTAGACGCGCTGGGTTCAGGGTCCAGTACTCTTACGAGCGTGGGGGTTCGAGTCCCCCCTTCGGCACCACGGCATGGAACGCGGAGAGGAGCAATCCTCTCCGCTTTTGTCTTGGACGCTCCCGCAAAAACCTGACCGGAGTGCTTGCCGCCCCCTATCGTTACGATATCGCAACAAATCTGAAACAAGGCCGCAAATCGGCTCTGATACCATGAGAATCTTGAAGCGGTACAGGAAGCGGACGCTCCGTCTTCAGGGTCCGGACCGAAGGTCCCTGATACCAGCCGGCAGGGGAATTTATGCGATTTGAAACCCGCAGGACGACCGGAACCGCTGCCCTTTTCGTTCTGGCTTCTCTGGGGCTGGCCACCCTCATGCCGGCCGGTCCCGCACCGGCGGCGGAAGAGCCTGTCAAGGCCGTTCAGGGAGCCGGCGCCACCTTTCCCTACCCCCTTTACGCAGCGTGGTCTCACAGGTACAAATCCCTGAAAGGCGTCGCC
>Ga0315556_1000509_pt1 | contig 24151 bp, 19 predicted proteins | sample SalMarSW160310MG_FD_202112 | JGI IMG/M metagenome (GOLD analysis project Ga0315556, IMG submission 202112) | Salt marsh sediment microbial communities from the Plum Island Ecosystem LTER, Massachusetts, United States - Salt Marsh Sediment SW1603-10 ...
CGGCAGCGGCACCACCACCTGCCGGTCGAAGCGTCCCGGGCGCAGCAATGCGGGATCGAGCACGTCGGGGCGGTTGGTGGCCGCGATCACGATCACTCCGACCGTGGCCTCGAAGCCGTCCATTTCCACCAGCAGCTGGTTCAGCGTCTGCTCGCGCTCGTCGTTGCCGCCGCCCAAGCCCGCGCCGCGCTGGCGACCCACCGCGTCGATTTCGTCGATGAACACGATGCACGGTGCATGCTTCTTTGCCTGTTCGAACATGTCGCGCACCCTCGCCGCGCCGACGCCGACGAACATTTCGACGAAGTCCGAGCCCGAAATCGAGAAGAACGGCACCTTCGCTTCGCCCGCGATGGCCCGCGCGAGCAGGGTCTTGCCGGTCCCCGGCGAGCCGACCATCAGCACGCCCCGCGGGATACGCCCGCCCAGCTTCTGGAACTTGGAAGGATCGCGCAGGAAATCGACCAGCTCGGAGACGTCTTCCTTCGCCTCCTCGCAGCCGGCAACGTCGGCAAAAGTGACGGTATTGGTCGACTCGTCGAGCATGCGCGCGCGCGATTTCCCGAACGAGAACGCGCCGCCCCGCCCGCCGCCCTGCATCTGGCGCATAAAGAAGATCCAGACGCCGATCAGCAACAGCATCGGGAACCAGGACACGAAGATGTTCATCAGCAGCGAGGGCTGCTCCTCGGGCTTGGCTTCGATCTTGACGCCGTACTTCAGCAGGTCCGAAACCAGCCAGATATCCCCCGGCGAGTAGCTCACCACCCGCTTGCCATCGGTCGTGGTCGCCTTGAGCTGCCGGCCTTCGATCGTCACCTTGGCGATCTGCCCCGACTTGACCTCGTCGAGGAACTGCGAATACTCCATCGGCTGCTGGGCCGTATGGCGAGTATTGAACTGATTGAACACGGTCATCAGCACCAGCCCGATGACGAGCCAGATGACCAGGTTCTTAAGCATGTTGTTCAAAGACTTACTCCTTCGCGCCGTGGCGCCCGTCCACAAGCCATTCTAGCGCCTCTTCCGCATTGCAAAAAGGGGACTTTCCCCGACTCTCAGTGCTGCTTAGGGCCGCGTGCCAGAAGATATGTTTCTCGCGACTCTCCGCGCGAAGCTCCGGGCTTGCGCACCGACACTGTTTGAAACGCCGTCCGGGCCAGCGCGCGAATCTCGTCGAACGCCTCGCCCTGAAATACCTTGACAACCAGCGCGCCGGTTGGTTTCAGGACTTCGCAAGCCAGTTCCACCGCCAGACCCGCCAATTCCGCCGCGCGCGCCTGGTCCACCCCCGGAATCCCCGAAAGGTTGGGCGAAAGGTCGCACAACACCAGATCCGCCGCTCCACCCAGCGCCTCGCGAGCCGCGGCGCGCGCCTGCGGCTCGCGCACGTCGCCCCTCAGTACCGCAACTCCCGAAATGGGGGTGATTTCCAGCAAATCAATCGCCACCACCCGCCCCGCCGGCCCTACCTTGCGCGCCGCGACCTGGGACCATCCACCCGGCGCTGCGCCGAGATCCAGCACGCGCATGCCGGGCCGGAGCAACCTGTCCTTCCGGTCGATTTCGAGAAGTTTGTACGCCGCGCGCGAGCGAAAGCCCTGCGCTCTCGCCTGGCGGACGTAGCGGTCGGTGACATGCCGGTGCAGCCAGGCTTTACTGGATTTGGCCACCGCTCCGGGTCCGCCGCCAGGCGCTAGACGTAGCGGACGTCGACGATCTCGTAGCGCTTGACGCCGCCCGGGGTGCGCACCTCGACCACGTCGCCGGCGTCCTTGCCGATCAGGGCCCGCGCGATCGGCGAGCTGATCGAAATGCGGCCTTCCTTGATCTCGGCCTCGTCCTCACCGACGATCTGGTAGGTCACGGCCTCGCCGCCCTCTTCCTCCAGGTCGACGGTGGCGCCGAACACGCAGCGGCCCTCGGCGTCCAGCAGCTTGGGATCGATGATCTGCGCATTGGCGAGCTTGGCCTCGATTTCGGAGATGCGGCCCTCGACGAACGCCTGGCGCTCGCGCGCCGCGTCGTACTCGGCGTTCTCGGAAAGGTCCCCGTGCGCGCGCGCCTCCGCGATCGCGCTGATCACCCCCGGTCGCTCGACGGTCTTCAGGCGTTGCAGCTCGGCGCGCAACAGCTCCGCGCCACGACTTGTGATCGGTGTCTTGGCCATGCCCGAATGTTACGCGACCTTGGCGGTCGCCGTCAGCTGGGCGTGAAGATCCTGTAGCCGATAGGGCTCGAGCTGCGCCAGGTGCTTCATCCCCTCGCACGCCGCCTTGGCGCCGGCTATCGTGGTGTAGTAGGTCACGCGTTGCGCCAGCGCCGTGGTACGGATCGAGCGCGAGTCCGAGATCGCCGTGCGGGTGTCCTCGACCGTGTTGACGATGAAGCTCACCTCGCCGTTCTTGATCATGTCGACGATATGGGGCCGCCCCTCGGCGACCTTGTTCACCGCGGTCACCGGCACGCCGAGCTCCGCGATCGCGGCGGCGGTGCCGCGGGTGGCGAGGATGGCGAAGCCGAGCTGGGCAAGATCGCGCGCGACGGCTGCGGCGGCAGGCTTGTCGCCGTCGCGCACGCTGATGAACGCGCGTCCGCCGGTCGGCAGCCTGACGCCCGCCGCCAGCTGAGACTTGACGAAGGCCTCGCCGAAGCTGCGGCCCACGCCCATGACCTCGCCGGTCGATTTCATCTCCGGGCCCAGGATGGTGTCGACGCCGGGGAACTTCGCGAACGGGAACACCGCTTCCTTGACGGAGAAATAAGGCGGCCGCACCGTGCCACCGATGCCCTGCGCAGCGAGGGACTTGCCGGCCATGCAGCGCGCGGCGATCTTGGCGAGCGGCAGCCCGGTCGCCTTCGACACGTAGGGCACGGTCCGCGAGGCACGTGGATTGACCTCCAGCACGTAGACCACGTCGCGCTGGATCGCGAACTGCACGTTCATCAGCCCGACCACGTCGAGCGCGCGGGCCAGCATCTCGGTCTGCCGGCGCAGCTCGCCCTCGAGCTCGGCGGACAGCGAATGCGGCGGCAGGCAACAGGCCGAATCGCCTGAGTGCACGCCCGCCTGCTCGACGTGCTCCATCACGCCGCCGACGAAGACTTCCTTGCCGTCGGCGACGCAGTCGACGTCGACCTCGATCGCGTCCGAGAGATAGCGGTCGAGCAAGACTGGCGAATCGTTCGAGACCCGCACTGCGTTTTCCATGTATCGCATCAGGTCCGCCTGATGGTGAACGATCTCCATCGCCCGCCCGCCGAGCACGTAACTCGGACGCACGACCACCGGGTAGCCGATCTCGTCGGCCAGCTTGAGGGCCTCCTGGGCCGAGCGCGCCGTGCGGTTCGGCGGCTGGCGCAGCTTCAGCCTCTCGATCAGCTTCTGGAACCGCTCCCGGTCCTCGGCGGCGTCGATCATGTCGGCGCTGGTGCCGATGATCGGCACGCCCGCCGCGGCGAGATCGCGCGCCAGCTTGAGCGGCGTCTGCCCGCCGTACTGAACGATCACCCCGAAGGGCTTTTCCTTGGCGACGATCTCGAGCACGTCCTCGAGCGTGAGCGGCTCGAAGTACAGGCGGTCCGAAGTATCGTAGTCGGTGGACACGGTCTCCGGGTTGCAGTTGACCATGATGGTCTCGAACCCGTCTTCGCGCAGCGCCAGCGCCGCGTGCACGCAGCAGTAGTCGAATTCGATCCCCTGGCCGATACGGTTCGGACCTCCCCCCAGCACCATCACCTTGCGCCGTGCGCTCGGCTCGGCCTCGCACTCCTCCTCGTAGGTGGAGTACATGTACGCGGTCGAGGTCGAGAACTCGGCCGCGCAGGTATCGACGCGCTTGAACACCGGCCGGATACCGAGCGCGTGCCGCTTCGCGCGCACTTCCTTCTCGGTCGTGTTGAACAGATAGGCCAGGCGCCGGTCGGAGAAGCCCTTGCGCTTGAGCGTCCTCAGCGTATCGGGATCGATCGCGGTCAGCAGCCGGTCGTCGAGCTCCATTTCGAGGTCGACGATCTCCTTGATCTGCGCCAGGAACCAGGGATCGATGCGGGTGAGTCGGTGCACCTCCTCGAGCGTGAAGCCGTTCTCGAAGGCATCGCCGACGTACCAAATGCGCTCCGGCCCGGGCTCGCCCAGCTCCTTTTCGATCGTCTCGCGGTCGGTGGTGCGCTGGTTCAGCCCGTCCACCCCGACCTCGAGCCCGCGTAGCGCCTTCTGGAACGACTCCTGGAAGGTGCGCCCGATCGCCATCACCTCGCCCACCGATTTCATCTGCGTGGTCAGGCGGTCGACCGCCAGCGGGAACTTCTCGAACGCGAAGCGCGGCACCTTGGTGACCACGTAGTCGATCGTCGGCTCGAACGAGGCCGGCGTCGCGCCGCCGGTGATCTCGTTCCTCAGCTCGTCGAGCGTGTAACCGACCGCGAGCTTGGCCGCGACCTTCGCGATCGGAAAGCCGGTCGCCTTCGAGGCGAGCGCCGAGGAGCGCGAGACGCGCGGGTTCATCTCGATCACCAGCATCTGGCCATTCTCCGGGCTGATCGCGAACTGCACGTTCGAGCCGCCGGTGTCGACCCCGATCTCGCGCAGCACCGCGATCGAGGCGTCGCGCATGATCTGGTATTCCTTGTCGGTCAGCGTCTGCGCCGGCGCCACCGTGATCGAGTCTCCGGTGTGCACGCCCATCGGATCGAGGTTCTCGATCGAGCAGACGATGATGCAGTTGTCGCGCTTGTCGCGCACGACCTCCATCTCGAATTCCTTCCAGCCGATCACGGACTCTTCGATCAGCAGCTCGCGCGTGGGCGAGGCCTCGAGCCCCCGCTCGCAGATGGTGACGAACTCTTCGCGGTTGTAGGCGATCCCGCCGCCGCTGCCGCCGAGCGTGAACGAGGGCCGGATCACGACCGGGAAGCCGATGCCGGCCTGCACCTGCAGCGCCTCCTCCATCGAGTGCGCGAGCGAGGAGCGAGGGCAGGACAGGCCGATCCTCTGCATCGCGCGCTTGAACTTCTCGCGATCCTCGGCCTTGTCGATCGCGTCGCGCGAGGCGCCGATCAGCTCGACGCCGAATTTCTCGAGCACGCCCTCGCGCGCGAGATCGAGCGCGCAGTTGAGCGCGGTCTGCCCGCCCATGGTGGGCAGCAGCGCGTCGGGCCGCTCCTTTTCGATGATGCGCGCCACAAGCCGCCAGTTGATCGGCTCGATGTAGGTCGCATCCGCCGTGCCCGGATCGGTCATGATGGTCGCCGGGTTCGAGTTCACCAGGACCACCCGGTAGCCCTCCTCGCGCAGCGCCTTGCAGGCCTGCGCACCCGAATAGTCGAACTCGCAGGCCTGGCCGATGACGATCGGGCCCGCGCCGATGACCAGCACGCTCTTCAGGTCAGTTCTCTTGGGCATCGCTCATCAGCTTGGCGAAACGGTCGAACAGGTAACCGATATCGTGCGGCCCCGGGCTTGCCTCGGGGTGGCCCTGGAAGCAGAAGGCCGGACGGTCGGTGAAGGCGAGCCCCTGCAACGAGCCGTCGAACAACGAGACGTGGGTCGGCCTCACGCCCGGCGGCAGCGTAGCGGGATCGACCGCGAAACCGTGGTTCTGGCTCGTAATGACGACCTGCCCGGTGTCGAGGTCCTTGACGGGGTGGTTGGCGCCGTGGTGGCCGAATTTCATCTTCACCGTGCGTGCGCCCGCCGCAAGCCCCATCAGCTGGTGACCGAGGCAGATGCCGAAGATCGGCAACTGCCTGTGCTCAAGCAGCTCCCGGATCGCTTCGATGGCGTAGCCGCACGGCTCCGGATCGCCGGGGCCGTTCGACAGGAAGATGCCGTCGGGCTTCAGCGCCAGCGCGTCCTTTGCGCTCGCCTGCGCCGGCAGCACGCTGACGCGTGCGCCGCGTTCGACCAGCATCCGCAGGATGTTGCGCTTGATGCCGTAATCGTAGGCGACGACGTGAAAGCGCGCCTCGCCGCCCTCGCGGTGGCCCGTGCCGAGCGCCCATACCCCTTCCCCCCACTCGTAGGGCTTGGCAGTGCTGACCACTTTGGCGAGATCCATTCCCGCCAGGCCGGGAAACGCTCGCGCCGCCGCCAGCGCCCGGTCGATGTCGATTTCGCCCGCAACCACGCAGCCGTTCTGCGCGCCCTGTTCGCGCAACACGCGGGTCAGGCGGCGCGTATCGATGTCGGCGACGGCCACGACACCGTTGGCCGCCAGGTACTCGCTCAGGCTCCTGCGCGAGCGCCAGTTCGAGTGCGCCGCGGGGACGTCTCGCACCACCAGCCCGGCGGCGGACACCTTGCTCGATTCGTCGTCCTCGGGGTTTGTACCCGTATTGCCGATGTGGGGATACGTCAGGGTGACGATCTGGCGGCAGTACGACGGGTCGGTAAGGATCTCCTGGTAGCCGGTCATCGAGGTGTTGAACACCACCTCCCCGGCCGAAAGGCCCGCTGCGCCGACCGCGCGGCCCCGGAACACCGTCCCGTCGGCGAGGACGAGTGCGGCAGGTTCGAGAGCGGCCAAAACAGGAACTCCAGGAGTAGATGCGAAAAAGCGGAAGAGGCTGTCGCCCCTCCCGCTCGTTTGAGCAGCGAATTATACCGGCTCCCGGGCCTGCCCGGCAACGTGGCGCTACTTGAGCCCCAGCACGTCGAACATGTCGAACAAGCCGGACTTCCTGCCGCGCAGGAACTTGGCCGCGCGCAGCGCGCCGAGCGCGTAGGTCATCCGGCTCGAGGAGCGGACCGTGACCTCGACCCGCTCGCCGGCGCCCGCGAAGATGACCGTGTGCTCGCCGACGATATCGCCGCCCCGGATCGCGTGAAAGCCGATCGCCTTGGGGTCGCGCTCGCCGGTGTCACCGTGGCGCCCGTGGACCGCGCAATCTTCGAGCTTGCGCCCAAGCGCGCTCGCCACCACCTCGCCCAGCTTGAGCGCGGTTCCCGAAGGGGCGTCGACCTTGTGGCGGTGGTGCGCCTCGACGATTTCCACGTCGTAGCCGTCGCCCAGGATCCGGGCCGCGGTTTCGGCGAGCTTGAAGGTGACGTTGACACCCACCGCCATGTTCGGCGCCATCACCAGCGCGGCGCGCTTCGCCGCCTCGGCGATGCCCGCCTTTTGGGCATCGGTAAAGCCCGTCGTGCCGATCACCATCGCCCTGCCCTTTTGCGCGCAAATGTCGAGATGCGCGAGCGTGCCCTCGGGCCGGGTGAAGTCGATCAGCACGTCCGCTCCGGCGAGCGCCGCGGCGACATCCGAACTGAGCGGGATCGCGCAGGGCAGGCCCGTCAGCTCGCCCAACTCGCGCCCCAACGCAGGGTGGCCGGCGCGCTCAAGCGCCGCGGCCAGCTCGAGCTCGGGATCGCCGAGCACCGCCTCGATCAGGGTGCGTCCCATGCGCCCGGTGCTGCCCGCGATCGCGATCTTCACTTGCCGGCCTCTCCGAATTCCTGCCGCTCGCTGGCTGTCACGACGTCACCCTCGAGATGGTCCAGCTTCCCGTCCTTGAAGAACAGGGCCACCTTGCGCTCTACGGGCTTGCCGCCCGGCTTCTTGTCGTAATACACGTAGTCCCACCGGTTCGCGTGGAAGATGTCGGTAAGCAGCGGCGTGCCCATGACGAATCGCACCTGCTCCTTGGACATGCCCGGCTTGAGCCGCGACACCATCTCCTGGGACACGTAGTTGCCCTGCTGGATGTCGATCGTGTACGCGTCGAGGAGCCTTGAGATGCCGCTGCAGCCCGCGAGCGCAAGCACCGCGGCGGCCAGAAGCACGCGAATAGGAAGCCTCACGGAAGCTCAATTTCCAAGGGACGGGAAAGGCTATATCATAAACGACGATCGACATCGGGGACCCGCCCGGCGATGAACACTGCGCAGAGCCTGAAGGAAATCGGCCTCAAGGCAACGCTTCCCCGGCGCAAGATCCTGGAGTTGTTCGAAACCAGCAAGGACGTACGCCACTTCTCGGCGGAAGACGTCTATCGCCGGCTCATCGCCGAAGGCATCGACGTCGGCCTCGCGACGGTCTACCGCGTGCTGACCCAGTTCGAGCAGGCCGGCCTGCTTTCGCGTCAGCACTTCGAAACCGGCAAGGCGGTGTTCGAGCTGAATCAGGGTGGCCACCACGACCACCTCGTCTGCCTGCAGTGCGGCTGGGTCGAGGAGTTCTACGATCCAGAGATCGAGAAGCGGCAGACCGAGATCACCCGCAAGCGCGGCTTCGCGCTGCGCGGCCATTCGCTGGCGCTGTACGCGGACTGCAACAAGCCCGATTGCGAGCATCGCGCGGAGGCGCGGCAGATCGAGAGCGACTCGAGCGGCGACGCTTAGCCGCCGAGCATTTCCGCCGCGTGCCGGCGCGTGGTCGCGGTGATCTGTGCGCCGCCGAGCATCCGCGCCAACTCCTCGACGCGAGCATCCCGTTCCAGCTGCCGCACGCTCACGGAGAGCTTGCGGCGCGACCCCGCTTTCACGACCGTCCATTGCCTGTCGCCCTGCGCTGCGACCTGTGGCAGGTGGGTCACGCACAGCACCTGCCGCTCGCGCCCCAGGCGACGCAGCGAACGGCCGACCGTCTCGGCCACCGCTCCGCCGATCCCCGAGTCGACCTCGTCGAACACGAGCGTGCCGACTGGCGAGGCCTTGCTCGCCACGAGCTGAAGCGCGAGGCTGATGCGCGACAGCTCCCCGCCGGAGGCCACCTTGGCGAGCGGCCGCAACGGCAGGCTCGGGTGCGACGACACCGTGAATTCGACCTCCTCCGCTCCCGTCGCCGCGGGGGCCTCGAGAGGGTGCAGTTCCACCGCGAAGCGCCCGCCCGCCATGGCAAGCTGCTGCATGCCTTCGCTCACCGCCTTCGACAGCGCCTGGGCGGCCCCTTTGCGCTGCGCCGAGAGCCGGTCGGCCGACGCAGCGAAGCGCTCCCGTGCCGCCCCGACCTCGCGCCGCAGGGCCGCCGGGTCGACCGCGAGATCCAGCTCCGCGAGCCTCGCCTTCATCTCGAGCGCGAGACTCGGCAGGTCGGCCGGCCGGACGCGGAATTTGCGCCCGGCGGCGTGCAACGCCTCGATACGCGACTCGGACTCGCGCAGCGCCTGCGGATCGAGCTCGACGCGCAAGGCGTAACGGCGCAGCTCGCGCAGTGCCTCACCCGCCTGCGCCGAGGCCGATTCGAGCCCCTCGATCACGGGCATGAGCTGGGAATCGTGCTCGGACAGGGCGCGCAAGCGGCCGATGACGGCGTCGAGCTGCGGCAGGCTCGCCCCTTCGGCTTCGGACAGCGCCTCGAGCGAGGCCTGCGCGCCTTCGAGCAGGGCCGAGCCGTGGGCCAGCCGCGCGTGCTCGGCCGAAAGCGCATCCCATTCGCCCTCGCGCGTGCCGAGCCGGGTCAGCTCGTCGACCTTGTCCTGCCATTCCGCGCGCTCGGCCTCGCGCTGCGCGAACTGCGCCTGGGCTTCGGCTGCCAACGCCTCGAGCCGCTTCCAGGCGCGGTACGCTTCCGCCGTCTCGCGGGCGAGCGCCTCGGCACCGGCATGGGCGTCGAGCAGCTCGCGCTGCGCGGCCGCGCGCAGCAGCGACTGATGCGCGTGCTGGCCGTGAATGTCTACCAGATACTCGCCCGCTTCGCGCAGCTGCGCCAGGGTCGCGGCGTGACCGTTGATGAAGCAGCGTGAGCGCCCTCCGGGATCGACGCTGCGCCTGAGCAGCAGGTTGCCGGGATCGCCCTCGAGATCGCGCTCGGCGAGCCAGGCCGCAAGCGGCGCGCCCGGGTCGAGATCGAATTCCGCCGTGAGCTCCGCCCGCGCGGCCCCCTCACGCACCGTCGCCGCGTCCGCGCGGCCTCCCAGGAGCAATTCGATCGCGTCGACCAGGATGGACTTGCCCGCTCCGGTCTCCCCGGTCAGCACCGTGAAACCCGGGCCGAACTCCATGTCGACCCGCTCGACGATGACATAGTCGCGGATCCCCAGGGCGCGCAACATCACCGGTCAATCCGGATCGCCGGGGTCGCGGCCCTTGTCCACCGCCTCGCTCCAGCGCAGCTTCTCGCGCAGCATGACGAAATAGCTGTAGCCGGGAGGATGAACGAAGCGCACTGCCTGGCTCGAGCGGCGCAGCACCAGGCGGTCACCTTGCGCCATGTCGGCGAGCGCATAGCCGTCGAAATGCGCCCGCGCGTCGAGCGCACGCACCAGCACGATTTCGATCAGGCTGCGATCGTTCACGCTGACCGGGCGCGCCGACAGCGTGTGGGGGTTGAGCGGCACCAGCGCAAACGCGCCCACGCCCGGATGCAGGATGGGCCCCTGCGCCGAGAGCGCGTACGCGGTCGAGCCGGTCGGCGTCGCGACGATGAGGCCGTCCGCGCGCAGGGTGTAGACGTATTCGCCGTCGATGTAGACCTCGAACTCGATCAGCCTTCCCTGAGAGCCCTTGCCCACGACCGCCTCGTTCAGCGCCAGCGTTCGCTGCAGCAGCTCGCCGTCGCGGCGGATCTCGGCTTCCAGGAGAGCGCGCTCCTCGAGCACGTAGCGGCCGTCCAGGATGGTGCCGATCGAGGTCGGCATGTCCTCGAGCGCGATGTCGGTCATGAACCCGAGCCGGCCCAGGTTCACCCCCGCCAGCGGCACGCCGTGGCGGACCAGATTGCGCGCCGCCGCAAGCATGGTGCCGTCGCCGCCGACGACGATTGCCAGGTCTGCGCGGCTGCCGATGACCTCGTAATCCAGGCCTTGCGTCCCGTCGCCGAACGCGGACACGCTTTCCTTTTCGACCAGAACCTCGCAGCCCCGCTGGTCGAGCAGCCGGCGCAGCGCGCGCATGGAGGCCGCGATCTCGGGGCTATGGTGCTTGCCGATCAGGGCGACGCACCGAAAAGCTAGGGGCATGATGGCGGCGATTTAACCACAGCACGAGTCGGCGGGAAATGTAGAATGGTCTCATGCTGGATAAGCGTGCCCAGATCCTGCTGAAGACCCTGGTCGAACGGTACATCGCCGAGGGGCAGCCGGTGGGTTCGCGCACGCTCTCGAAGTACTCGGGACTGGACCTTTCTCCGGCGACGATCCGCAACGTCATGTCCGACCTGGAGGAAATGGGGTTCATTGCCAGCCCGCACACTTCCGCGGGCCGCATTCCCACGCCGCTCGGCTACCGTTTCTTCGTCGACACCCTGCTGGTCACCAAGCCCCTGCAATCGGGGGAGATCCATCGCCTGGAGGAGCAGCTGCACCTGGACAACCCGCAGCGCGCAATTCAATCGGCGTCGAATCTTCTTTCGCAGCTGACGCACTTCGCGGGCGTCGTCATGACGCCGCGGCGGCGCGCGGTCGCGTTCCGCCACATCGAGTTCCTCAGGCTGTCGGAGCGGAGGGTGCTGCTGATCGTAGTGACCCCCGAGGGCGACGTGCAGAACCGGATCCTGTTTGCCGATCGCGACTACTCCCAGTCCGAGCTGGTGGAGGCGGGCAATTACATCAACCAGAACTATGCCGGCCAGAGCTTCGAGGACGTGCGCCAGCGCATTCACCAGGAGCTGCGCGAGATCCGGCACGACATGATCAAGCTCATGACCGCCGCGCTGGAGGCGGGCAACAAGGCGGTCACCGAAAGCAACGAGGAATACGTGATCTCGGGGGAGCGCAACCTCCTCGACGTCAACGAGCTCTCGCAGGACATGAAGCGCCTGCGCCAGCTCTTCGAGCTCTTCGAGAAGAAGACTTCGCTGCTGCAGATCCTCGACGTGTCCTTGCGCGGCCAGGGCGTGCAGATCTTCATCGGCGGCGAGTCCGGATTCTCGACCCCGGACGAGGTGAGCGTGGTCACCGCGCCGTACAAGGTCGACGGCGCGGTCGTCGGCACGGTGGGCGTGATCGGGCCGACGCGCATGGCCTACGATCGCGTGGTGCCTATCGTCGACGTCACCGCGAAGCTCCTTTCGAGCGCGCTTTCGCAGGGCTAGCCGCGTGGCGGAGCGGTTTCGCCCCGAGCCGGGGTTCGATCACGCCGCCGCCACCCGCGACGGGATCCTGCTGGTCAACCTCGGCACTCCGGCGGCGCCCACGACCGGCGCGGTGCGCCGCTATCTCGCCGAGTTCCTCTCCGATCCCCGGGTGGTCGAAATTCCGCGCGCGCTCTGGCTGCCGATCCTGTACGGGGTGATCCTGGCGGTGCGCCCGGGGCGCTCGGCGCGCAAGTACGCCGAAATCTGGACTCCCGAAGGCTCGCCGCTCGCGGTGCATACCGCGCGCCAGGCGGCCCTGCTCGCTGCCTCGTTGGGCGCGCAGGCGCCCCTGGTCGAGCATGCGATGCGCTACGGCGAGCCGAGCGTCGCGGGGGCGCTCGACCGGCTGCGCGGCGCGGGCTGCGACCGCATCCTGGTCGTCCCCCTCTACCCTCAATACGCCGCCAGCACCACCGCGAGCACTTACGACGCGATCTGCGCCTGGCTTGCGCGCGCGCGCAACGCGCCCGAGCTGCGGTTCGTGAAGCACTTTCACGACCACCCTGCATACGTCGCTGCGCTGGCCGCGGGCGTCAAGCGGCACTGGGACGCGCACGGGCGGGGCGACCGGCTCGTGATGAGCTTTCACGGTCTGCCGCGCTTCGCGCTCGAGCGCGGCGACCCCTATCACTGCGAATGCCAGGCGACCGGCCGACTGCTGGCGGAGGCGCTCGGGCTGGCGGCGGACCGGTACGTGGTCACCTTCCAGTCGCGCTTCGGGCGCGCCGAGTGGCTGCAGCCCTACACCGAACCGACCCTCATCGAGCTCGCGCGCCAGGGCGTCGGCCGGGTCGACGTGGTCTGCCCGGGCTTCGTCGCCGACTGCCTCGAGACGCTGGAGGAAATCGGAATCGGCGGCAAGCGGGCCTTCCTCGCGAACGGGGGATGCGAGTTCCAGCTCGTTGCCTGCCTCAACGAAGCGCCGGAGTGGATCGACGCGCTGGCCGCGATCTGTGCCGCCCACGGCTGGCCGGCGCGTGCCGCGTCGGCACCGGACCTGGCGCGCCGCAAGCAGCGCGCCGCAGCGCTGGGAGCGAAAGCCTAGCCCGCGAGCGCGGCGCTCACCCGCTGCCGCAGGGCCTCGCGCTCTGCCGCCGGGCGCCGCGCGAGGCGCGCCGCCCAGATCGGGAACAAGTTGGCCTCCTCGCGGTGCTCGTGCTTGGCGAGCGTGCCCGACAGGATCGCGACGAAGGGCTCGACCTCCCAGGCCTCGGGCACGGCCGGGGACGCCTCGGCGAAGCACTTTTCAACCTCCTCCAGCTGCAGCAACAGCTCGTCGTGCTCGTGCAGCATGACCTCGAGCGGCTCGAGCGCGGGTTCGGGCCCGAGCTCGGGCGAAACGATATGGTTTTCGGCCTCGACATGGCGCCTGAGCCCCGCGGCGAAGTCTCCCAGCATCGGCTTCGCGCCCGCGGCGTCGCCGGCGTTCAGGCGCCGCAGCAGGCGGCCGAGGAGCCCGTCGAGGCGTCGATGGTCGCGGGTCAGCACCTCGAGGAGGTCCTTCGCCTCGGCGTCGAGCGCGAGGCGGACCGTCGCCTCCCAGCCGCCTGCGCCCGGCTCGCAGCCCCAGGCGAGCGCATCGCGCAGCTGCAGGTTGAGGCTGCGCAGCAGCAGCGCGGGGTCCTCGCGGGTGAGCAGGCGCAGCGCGCGCCCCGGCCGCAACTCGCGAACCGCGGCGAGGGCGGCGAGGGCAAGCCGGCTGTCGGCCTCCTGCCGGAGATCGACCGTTTCGAGCGAGTCCTGCATAAGTGCCTATTTTGGCATGCGAACCACGCAGCCCTTGAATCGCGTCGACCGACCCCAACCTGCCAAGGGTCACCAGTGGAGACGGAAAACAAACTGATGTCGGAACCGACCCCGAACCCCCAGAGTCCCGAAACCGAAGCGCCCCCCCCGGCCGACACGCCGGCCGCCAAGCCGCTGGAAGAGCAACTCGCGGAGGCCGAGGCGCGCGTCGAGCAGCAGCGCGAGACCGCCCTGCGGGCGCTGGCCGAAGCCGACAACGTGCGCAAGCGCGCGGCGGCCGAGGTCGCCAGTGCGCAAAGATTCGCACTCGAGCGGTTCGTGGAATCGCTCCTGCCGGTCCTCGACAGCCTCGAGGCGGCCCTAGGCGCGGCGCAGGACACGCCCGAGGCGGTCAAGAGCGGCATCGAGCTGACCCTCAAGCAGCTGCGCGGGGCGCTCGAAAAGGCCGGCGTTGCCGACATCGCGCCCGCCGCCGGGGCCAAATTTGACCCCAACTGGCATCAGGCGATGACGGCGGTGGAATCCGACGCCGAGCCGAACACTGTCGTCGGCATGCTGCAGCGCGGCTGGCGCCTGCATGAGCGGGTGCTGCGGCCGGCCCTGGTTACGGTGGCCAAGGCTCGGCCCGCCAACGACGCTTGAAAGCGGGCCAATAAACCCCATCTGAGACATCAGCTTAGCAATTAAATCGGACCGGACCCAGACAGGGATACAGACATGGCAAAGATTATCGGCATCGACCTCGGCACCACCAACTCGTGCGTCGCGATCATGGAGGGCGGCAAGCCCAAGGTGATCGAGAACTCGGAAGGCGCGCGCACCACGCCGTCCATCGTTGCGTACACGGAAGAGAACGAGATCCTGACCGGCGCCCCCGCAAAGCGTCAGGCGGTGACGAATGCCAAAAACACCCTCTTCGCGGTCAAGCGCCTGATCGGACGCCGCTTCGAGGAAAAGGAAGTGCAGAAGGACATCGGCCTGATGCCCTTCAAGATCGTCAAAGCCGACAACGGCGACGCCTGGGTCGAGGTGCGCGGCAAGAAGATCGCCCCGCAGCAGGTGTCGGCGGAAGTCCTGCGCAAGATGAAGCGAACCGCCGAGGACTACCTGGGCGAGACCGTGACCGAAGCGGTTATTACCGTGCCGGCCTATTTCAACGACTCGCAGCGCCAGGCGACCAAGGACGCCGGACGCATCGCGGGCCTCGACGTCAAGCGCATCATCAACGAGCCCACGGCTGCGGCGCTCGCCTACGGCCTCGACAAGCAGGCCAAGAAGGACAGCAAGATTGCGGTGTTCGACCTCGGCGGCGGCACCTTCGACATCTCGATCATCGAGATCGCGGACGTCGACGGCGAGAAGCAGTTCGAGGTGTTGTCGACCAACGGCGACACCTTCCTCGGCGGCGAGGACTTCGACCAGCGCCTCATCGACTACATCGTCACCGAGTTCAAGAAGGACCAGGGCGCCGACCTGTCGAAGGATGTGCTCGCCCTGCAGCGCCTGAAGGAAGCGGCCGAGAAGGCGAAGATCGAGCTCTCCTCGTCGCAGCAGACCGAGATCAACCTGCCGTACATCACGGCCGACGCCTCCGGGCCCAAGCACCTGACGATGAAGATCACCCGTGCCAAGTTCGAGTCGCTGGTCGATGAGCTGATTCAGCGCACCATCGAGCCTTGCCGCATTGCGGTCAAGGACGCGGGCGTGAAGGTTTCCGACGTCGACGACGTGATCCTGGTCGGCGGCATGACGCGCATGCCCAAGGTGCAGGACAAGGTGCGCGAGTTCTTCGGCAAGGATCCGAGGAAGGACGTCAACCCCGACGAGGCGGTCGCGGTCGGCGCGGCGATCCAGGCCGGCGTGCTCAAAGGCGACGTCAAGGACGTGCTGCTGCTCGACGTCACCCCGCTGTCGCTCGGCATCGAGACGCTGGGCGGCGTGATGACCAAGCTGATCAACAAGAACACCACCGTGCCGACCAAGGCCAACCAGGTGTTCTCGACCGCGGACGACAACCAAACGGCGGTGACGATTCACGTTCTGCAGGGCGAGCGCGACGTCGCCTCGGGCAACAAGAGCCTCGGCCAGTTCAACCTGACCGACATCCCGCCCGCCCCGCGCGGCATGCCGCAGATCGAGGTCACGTTCGACATCGACGCCAACGGCATCCTGCACGTCTCGGCCAAGGACAAGGCGACCGGCAAGGAAGCCAAGATCAAGATCCAGGCGAGCTCCGGGCTGAACGAAGACGAGATCCAGCGCATGGTGAAGGACGCCGAGGCGCACGCCGAGGAAGACAAGAAGGCGCTCGAGCTCGTCAACGCGCGCAACCAGTGCGAGGCGCTGGTACACTCGGTGAAGAAGTCGCTCACCGACTACGGCGACAAGGTCGAAGCCGGCGAGAAGGAGAAGATCGAAGCCGCGCTGAAGGAAGCCGAAGAAGCGATCAAGTCGGGCGACAAGGCGCAGATCGAGGCCAAGTCGCAGGCGCTGGCGCAGGCCTCGCAGAAGCTCGGCGAGAAGATGTACGCCGACGCACAGGCGGCGCAGGGCGCAGCCGGGGCGGCCGGCGAGCAGGAAGGCGAGAAGAAAGACGACAGTAACGTCGTCGACGCCGAGTTCACCGAAGTCAAGGACAAGAAGGCCGGCTGAGCGTCGGTCGCGGTTGAGCGCAGACGGGCGGCGGCGCAAGCCTGCCGCCCGTTCGGCGTCTGGAAATCGAAATGGCGAAACGCGACTATTACGAAGTTCTCGGCGTCAATCGGGACGCGAGCGAAGAGGAAATTAAGAAGGCTTACCGCAGGCTCGCCATGAAATGGCATCCGGACCGCAATCCGGACAATCCGAAGGCTGAAGAGCATTTCAAGGAGGCCAACGAGGCCTACGAGGTCCTCACTAGCGCCGAGAAACGCGCCGCCTACGACCAGTTCGGGCACGCAGGCGTCAACCCGCAGGCGGGCGGAGCGGGCCCGGCCGGATTCGGCGACATCTTCAGCGACATCTTCGGCGAGATCTTCGGCGGTCAGCGCGGCGGGCGCTCCAGCGTCTACCGCGGCGCCGACCTGCGCTACAACCTGCAGATCACGCTCGAGCAGGCGGCGCACGGCTTCGAGACCAAGATTCGCATCCCTGCTGTCGCCGAGTGCGAGACCTGCGGCGGCAGCGGCGCGCGCAAAGGCACCCAACCGCAGACCTGTCCTACCTGCCACGGCGCGGGGCAGGTTCGCATCTCGCAGGGCCCCTTCTCCATCGCCCAGACCTGCCCGCGCTGCCACGGCGCGGGCAAGATCAACCCGCATCCCTGCGGCACCTGCGGCGGGTCGGGCCGGGTCAAGATGCAGAAGACGCTGTCGGTGAAGATCCCGGCGGGCGTCGACGAGGGCGACCGAGTCCGTCTTTCGGGCGAAGGCGAGCCTGGCGTGAACGGCGGCCCGCCGGGAGACCTCTACGTCCAGGTCCAGATCAAGCCGCACCCGGTGTTCCAGCGCGATCACGACGACCTGCACTGCGAGATGCCGGTCTCGTTCGCGACCGCGGCGCTGGGGGGCGAGATCGAGATCCCGACGCTCGATGGATCGGCCCGGATCAAGGTTCCGGCCGAAACTCAGAGCGGCAGAGTCTTCCGCCTGCGCGGCAAGGGCATCGTCGGCGTGCGCAGCCACAGCGCGGGCGACCTGTTCTGCCACGTCGTGGTCGAGACGCCGGTCAAGCTCACCGAACGGCAAAAAGAGCTGCTGCGAGAGTTCGAGGCCATCAGCCTGGAGGACAGCGGCCGCCATAATCCCCGCAGCAAGTCCTGGTTCGAGAAAGTGAAGGACTTCTTCGAGGGCTGAGGGCCTCCCGGCGGCCGATGGTAGACTTGCCGCAGTCCAGTCCATCCGGGGGGAGACGGTATGCGGCGGGCAGCACTTTCGAAGACAAGAATCGTGCTCGGGCTGGCGCTGGCCGTCCTGAGCCTTTCCGCGCTCGCGGATCAAGCCCTCGACCGCGCCAAGCAGCTACTGGAACAGAAGCAGGCCTCGCAGGCCTACGAGCTGCTTTTGCCGCTCGAAGCGCAGCGCGCGGGCGACCCGGAATACGACTACCTGCTGGGCATCGCCGCTCTAGACTCCGGTCACCGCGAGCGCGCCATCTTCGCGCTGGAACGGGTCCTCGCTGTGCAACCCAGCAATGCCCTCGCCCGTGCCGAAATCGCGCGCGCCTACCTGGCCGTCGGGGAAAAGGACACTGCGCGGCGCGAGTTCGAGGCCGTCAAGCGCGAGCCGATCCCTCCCGCGGCGAAGGCCACCATCGACCGCTACCTGTCGGCGATCAAGTCGGCGGAGACGACCCAGGTGCAGGGCTACATCGAATTCGGCCTGGGCAGCGACAGCAACGTGAACAGCGCGACCAGCGACTCGCAGATCGCGCTGCCCGCTTTCGGCGGCCTCATCGCGACGCTGAACTCGGCTGCGACTAGCAAGAAGGACAGCTTCGCCAGCGTGCTGGGTGGCATCAATTTCACCCGCAAGCTGGACGAGCGCTGGTCCGTGGTGGGCGGCGCAGCGGCTAACGGGAAGTTCAATCGCGAGCAGGACCAATTCGATACCCTCACCCTTGACGGCAACCTCGGCGCGCGCTGGGCGGCAGACAACGATGCCCTTACGCTTGCCGCGCAGATGCAGAGCTTCGAGCTGGACAACTCGCGCTACCGCGACTCGCGCGGCATGATCGCCCAATGGCAGCACAACCTGGACGAGCGCAGACAAGTGACCGGCTACGTGCAGTATGCGCAGCTGCGCTACCCGAGCCAGGAGATTCGCGACGCCGACCGGGGTATCGCCGGCGCCGCGTATGCGCAGGCGTTCGTCGCTACGCTCTCGCCCGTTCTGTTCCTGAGCGCCTACGGCGGCAGGGAGAAGGAACGCGCCGACGGCGTGCCGCACCTCGGCCACAAGCCTTGGGGCATTCGCATCGGCGGCCAGTTCAAGCCGGCCGAGGGGTGGACCGTATTCGGCGGGGTCAATTACGAGGAGCGGCGCTATGGCGGCCCCGAGCCGATCTTCCTCGTGACCCGCAAGGACAAGCAGACCGACGTCTGGCTCGGCGCGAGCTACCTGATGCGGGCGGGCATGACCTTGATCTTGCAAGCGTCGAACACCGACAACAAATCGAATATCGACCTGTATGAATTCCGCCGCACCGTGGGGACGGTGTCGGTCCGTTTCGATTTTTGACACTCTGGGGGCCCGGAACGTGTCATATTTCCTGGTCTAGGGTCAGGCCGGCGGGGCGTGAGCCTGTCGTGCCGCGGTCGCGATAGGGGGTACGAAATGAACACGACAGCACCATTTCGGATGAACCGAAGCGCGCTGACGCTGGCGCTGATCTCCGCGGCGTTCGCCGGCAATGCCGCCGCCAGCGCGGGGCGGATCGATTTCAGCATCGGCGGCGTGGTCGCGGCCCGCCCCGACGGCCAGCAGCGCCCCCTTGCCAAGGGCGACGAACTCCAGAACGGCGACACCATCCACACCAACGGCGGCCGGGCGCAGATCCGCTTCCCGGACGGCGCCTACGTCTCGCTGCAGCCCAACACGGTGTTCGGCGTCAAGGAATACAACTACGACGGCAAGCCCGACGGCAGCGAACGTGGATTCTTCTCGCTGCTCAAGGGCGCCATGCGTGCGGTCACCGGCTTCATCGGCAGAGTTCACCGCAACGCCTTTGCGATCACGACCCCGACCGCCACGGTCGGCATCCGCGGCACCGGCGGCCTGATCGTCGTCCTGCCCGACGGCTCGACCCTCATCCGCGGCAGCAGCGGCATTTGGACCCTCAGCAACGCCTCCGGCTCGATCGACGTCCCCGCCGGCACCAGCGGCCTCGCCCCGGCGGATCCCAGCGAGCCGCCGCAGGAAACGGGCGAGACCCCCTCGGTCCCGCCCGCCCCGCCGGGAACCGCCGGCACCGGCTTCGTCGCCGGCGACGAGCGCACCAGCGACGGTGACCCGGTCGTATTGACAGTAGTTCCGCTGCAAAGCGGAAGCGGCTATGCGGCTGCTGTAGCGTACGGTGTGTCAACCGACGGAACGATTGGCGTACTTGATAGCGCCGCGGGCGCGAGTGCGATCTTCAACGGCACCGGGCAACTCACTAAGGTTTCCTTTTCCGGCAACACCTACCAGCAGGTATCGAGCACCCAAACGGAATTCGGAACCGACGGAATCCTCGCCTGGGGACGCTGGACTGGAACAGCCGCCATTCCCGGAGCGTTCTCGGGTACCGAAAGCTACACCGCAGATCAAGGATTGCACTACGTAATCGGTATGCCCACACCGTCCCTACCAACGAGCGGAAGTGCGACGTACTCGCTGCTCGGCGCGACGAAACCTACGTATGTTGACGGCCATACCGGGCCGGGTCTATTTTCTGGCTCCATCGCCGTAAATTTCGGCGCCAACCCGACGGCGGCGCTCGATTTCACTGTTGCTATGCCGGACCAGACTTATGCCCTCCAGGCAACCGCGAGGTCGTTCTCGGGAAGCACGTTTGCCGTTAGTACGACGACAAACAATCCATCCATTTGCGCATCCGGCTGCCTTGCAAACATCAGCGGATTCTTCGCCGGCGCAAACGCGGAACGTATCGGAGTGGGCTACGTTGTCAATCCCGGCTACAGCGGTTATCAAGTCAACCAAAACTACTCGGTCGTCGGTACTGCGGCGTTTACAAAATAGCGAATTCGCTTGATAGGCTAGTTTTATTCGCCAGCGCAATCCAGCTTGAAGATCTCGGCCGTCTCGACGAAGCGCTGGCGAGCTATGACGCTCTACTAGACGAGCATGCCGGCGCGGTGGAGGCGCTGCACAATCGCGGACTCCTGCTTGCGCGCCTCGGACGCCTCGAAGAAGCCGAACGCAACGACCGGGCCTACGTAGAGGCCCATCCACAGGATCCACGGGCGCGCTGCCTGCTTTCAGATGTGTTGCTCGCGCGTTCGCGCTACGAGGATGCCCTAGTCGAGCTCGACGCGATCGCGCAGCCGGATGCCCTGGTCATGCTGAGGCGCGGGTTAGCTCTCGCGTCCCTGATGCGCTATACAGAGGCACGCAAGCAGCTTGCCGATGCCCGGGCGGCCGATTCGCAGGCAGTCCAAAGGTTCATCCGCCGGCTTACCGGCGAGTCGGACCCAGAAATGGTACTTGCGCCGGAGAACATCTACCTCTGGCGCCGCTACGTCGCCCAAGGGGCGTGCGACTGGTCGGGATGGGATGATTATCTGGCGGAGTTCAAGCGCGCGATCCGCAACCCGGAACTGGCGCTCGACCGAGCGCTCGCCTTCAGCGCGCTTCACTTACCGTTCGACGAAAGCGAGCGACACCTGCTTGCGCGTCGGGTTGCCGCGGAGATCGAGCGCAAGGTCACGCCCCTACCGGCGCATGGGGCGGCGGAGCACGACCGAATCCGCATCGGGATTCTGTCGCCCGACCTGCACGAGCACCTGAATGCCTACCTGCTGCTGCCGCTGTTCGAGCTGATCGACCGGCGCCGCTTCGAAATCGTCGCCTATTCGCTGGCGCCGGACGACGGCAGCGCGATCCGCGGGCGCGTGCGCGCGGCCGCCGACCGGTTTCGGGACCTGTCCCGGCTCCCGGATCGTGATGCGGCGCTACAGATCCGCCGCGACGGGATCGATTTGCTGCTCGACTGTGCCGGGCACACGACTGGCAGCCGCTTCGAGATCACCGCGCACAGGCCGGCACCGGTGCAGGCGCTTTATCTCGCTTTCCCGTCGACGCTCGGCTCGAGCCGGGTCGACTACGCGATCGTCGACCACGTCGTGGTGCCGGCGGGCTCGGAGGCGCACTGGTCGGAAGCGCTTATCTATCTGCCCGACACTTATTACCTCTACGACTACCGGCAGCCCTTGCCCTCCGCGACCGTTGCAAGAGCCGATTACGGATTGCCGCCCGACGGCGTCGTGTTCTGCGCCAGCCACAAGCCCGAGAAGATCACGCCGGACGCGCTCGATCTCTGGCTGAGGGTGCTCGGCCAGGTGCCGGGCGCCGTGCTGTGGCTCAACGCCATGCCTGCCGCGGGCGCCGAGAATCTCCGGCGAGAAGCGGCCGTGCGAGGCGCCGACCCCGGGCGGCTGGTGTTCGCGCCCTTCGATCCGCGCGAGCGCTACCTGGCCCGGCAGCGTCTGGGAGACTTGCTGCTCGACGCGGTCCACCACAGCGCGATGACGACCGCCTGCGATGCCCTGGGAGCCGGACTGCCGGTGCTGACGCTCAAAGGCGCGACCTTTGCCTCGCGTGCCGGCGAGAGCCTGTTGCGGGCCGCGGGCATGCCCGAAATGGTTGCGTCCGGTCCCGAAGCCTTCGTGAAGGCCGCGGCCTCACTCGGCAATGACGCCGCTGCGCTCGGGCGCCTGAAGGCGAAGCTGAGGGCGAAACGGGCGAGCGCACCGCTTTTCGACACGACGTCTCGGGTGCGCCAGCTGGAGGCCGCGTTTGCCGAAATGTGCCAACGCCAACGGGCGCAGATACCGCCGGCGTCGTTCGGCCTGTAAGGGAATAATTCCGCGCGCCCGAGCGCCCGCTGTGCTTAGATTCGATCTCCGGCAACGAGGCCACCGCCCCATGAAGACACTGCTGACCCGACTCGCCTGCGCTTTGGCTCTGGGGCTGGCAACGAGCGCCGCCTTCGCGCAGCCGGTGCCGGGGGTGACGTCGAGCTCGATCCTTCTCGGCGAGTCGGCCGCGTTCACCGGACCCGCGCAGCAGCTCGGCATCCAGATGCGCGACGGCATGATGCTCTGGTTCAACCACGTCAACGCGCAGGGCGGCGTCCACGGCCGCACCATCCGCCTGGTGACCCGCGACGACGGCTACGAGTCCGACCGGGCGGCCGAAAACACCCGCAAGCTGATCGAAGCCGACCGAGTCTTCGCGCTGGTCGGCTATGTCGGCACGCCGACCAGCAAAGCCTCACTGCCGGTGTTCACCAAGGCCAAGGTTCCGTTCGTCGGGCCGTTCACCGGCGCGGAGCTGCTGCGCACGCCCCTCAATCCCTATGTCTTCAACGTCCGGGCCAGCTATTACAACGAAACCGACGCGATCGTCGAGCAGCTTCTCACGACGGGAAGCAAGCGATTCGCAGTGTTCTACCAGAACGACAGCTATGGTCTGGCCGGGCTGACCGGAGTCCAGATCGCCGTGCGCAAGCGCGGCGGCGAGATCGTCGCCACCGGGACGGTCGAGCGCAACACGGTGGACGTGGCGAAAGCCATCAAGGCGATCCTGCCCAAGCGTCCCGACGCCGTGATCATGATCAGCGCCTACAAGTCGATCGCCGCGTTCATCAAGACGGCGAAGAAGGACGGCTACGACGGCCAGTTCTACAACGTCTCTTTCGTGGGCTCGACCGCGCTCGCCAACGAGCTCGGCAATGAGGGAGTGGGAGTCGCGATTTCGCAGGTGGTGCCCTTTCCGTGGAGCCTGAGCGTGCCCGTGGTCGAGGAATTCAACAAGCTGGCCAAGAAGGCGAAGGTCGACGTGAACTTCTCGAGCCTGGAGGGATTCCTGGTCGCGAAAGTCAGCGTCGAGGGGCTGCGGCGCGCGGGCCGCAACCTGACGCGCGAGAGATTCATGAACGCGCTGGAGTCGATGCATGACGTCGACTTCGGCGGATTCGCGGTGAGCTACTCGCCGACGAATCACAACGGCTCGATGTACGTCGACCTGACGATCATCGGCCGCGACGGCGGCTTCAAGGACTGAGTCGGCCGCCCGCTGCGCTCACCCGCGGCGCCAAGTCGTGCCCGCGGGGCCGTCCTCGAGAACGATCCCGGCTGCCGCCAGGGCGGCACGCTCGGCATCCGCCGCTGCGTAATTCTTCTCCGTCTTGAAAGCGGCGCGCCGCGCGATTCGGCGCTCGATCTCGGCGTCTTCCAGGGTCGCACCGGGACCCGCTCGGAGAAATTCCTGCGCCTCGCGCTGCAGGATTCCCAGCACGCCGCCCAAAGCGCGCAATTGCGGCGCCAGCCGGCCGGCGCCGCGATTCACCTCGTTTGCCAGGTCGAACAGCACGGCGACCGCCTCGGGGGTGCCGAAGTCGTCGTCCATCGCCTGCTTGAAGCGCTCTGCGTGCGGCTCGTTCCAGTCGACCGCCGTCGGCACGGCGGGACAGTCTCTGAGCGCAGTGTAAAGGCGGGTCAACGCGGCCTTCGCGTCCTGCATATGCGCATCCGAGTAGTTGAGTGGACTGCGGTAATGCGCGCGCACGATGAAGAAGCGCACCACCTCCGGGTCGAACGACGCCAGGATGTCGCGGACCGTGCGGAAGTTCCCGAGCGACTTCGACATCTTCTCTTCGTCCACCCGAACGAAGCCGTTGTGCATCCAGTAGTTGAC
>Ga0315556_1000510_pt1 | contig 24150 bp, 24 predicted proteins | sample SalMarSW160310MG_FD_202112 | JGI IMG/M metagenome (GOLD analysis project Ga0315556, IMG submission 202112) | Salt marsh sediment microbial communities from the Plum Island Ecosystem LTER, Massachusetts, United States - Salt Marsh Sediment SW1603-10 ...
CCGTCACTCGGCCCCGTGGTATGCCCCCCACGCCCAGCGCAAGATCCAGCGCCAGCGATCCCGTCGGAATCGCCGCCACTGCCTGATGCGCCGATTCCCCCAGTCGCATCACCGCTCCGTCGCCGTAGCGTTTGGTGATCTCGCCCAGTGCTTTTTCCAGCACCGCCACGCGCCCTTCGTCCAGGCCAGGCGGTGTGCCGTTGTTCTTTGATTTGGCCATGATCTCCCTCCTGATGTAGGCAATCCCCCCTGAGGGGGAGCTTCGACCCGAGTATAGCACATGTGTTCTATCTGTCAAGATTGGGCCGGATTTCGACGGACGGTCCGCCATGCGCTGGACTACCAGACGTCACTTGTGCCATACTTGTGTTGATCTGCAGTCTAGACATAGGATCGCCGGCGACACTCTCCCCTTTCATCTCTCCCGCCGGTCGCACACTTCAAGCCCGGTCGCCGTGACATGCTATCTCCACCTTCTTCCTCACAATCCTTCTGTGTGAGAAGATGGTCGACATAGGTGCACCGGACGCGCCAAGCCCTCCATCATTGGGCGCCGGGCTCACTTTGTTGCATATTTGAACGCTACTCGCGAGCGCACCTTTCACAGATGTTATAGTAAGTAGATGTCTAGACCTCACAAGAATGAATCTGCGCAACGTGAGAGGAGGCGATGCGAAGGGCCATAGAGTACGTCTTCAGATTCACCACTAGCTCGCACCCCCAAGGAGGCAAGGAAGAGATGAAAAGAATGGCATTTCGGATGGGGATCTTGTTGACGATCCCTGCACTCGTTCTGGCCGCGTGCGGCGGGGCTTCCCCTACGCCGGCACCGGCCCAGCCCACAGAAGCAATGCAGGCCACGTCCGCACCGGCGGCGACAGCCATGCCGACCGAAGCGTCGATGTCTGAAGCCACCCTTAAGATCGGCTTCACCACTTCCCAGACCGGCAGCCTGAACACCGAGTCGGTACGCCAGGCGAACGGCCTCAAGCTCTGGATGGACCAGGTCAACAGCAATGGCGGCATCCAGGTTGGCAACACGATGGTCAAGTTCGAAGCCGTGACCTACGACGATGAGAGCTCCAAAGACCGCGTGCAGGAACTCTATACACGGCTTGCCACGCAAGACAACGTCGACTTCATGATCAGCCCTTACTCGAGCGGTCTGACCGGCGCTGCTGCCGTCATCGCCGAGCAGAATCAGAAGGTGATGATCACCACCGGCGCCGCTGCCGACTCGGCTTACCAGCAGGGCTACACGCTCGTCTTCCAAGCGTACACGCCGGCGAGCAAGTACCTGTCAGGTGCCATCGACCAACTGATGAAGCTCGATCCGTCGGCCAAGAATGTGGCCTTCATGTATGAGAACAGCAGCTTCTCGACTTCCGTGGTCACCGCCGCCAAGGCCTATGCCGAGGCCAATGGCTTCAATGTCGAGATGTTCGATGGCTACGATCCTGGCACGACCGACTTCTCGGCCCTGATCAACAAGGTCTCGGGCCTCGACCCGGCGCCAGACGCCATCCTTGGCGGCGGCCACTTCGCCGACGGAAGCACGCTGGCTCGCCAGCTCGGTGAGAAGAACGTCAGCGTCAAGTACTTGGCCCTGCTCGTTGCCCCGCCTGAGCCGGACTTCGCCCAGATCGGCGACGCAGCCGTCGGCGTGGTCGGCCCCAGCCAGTGGGAGCCTGATGCTGCCTACTCTGCGGATGCCGCCTCGTCCATGGGCATCCCCTACGTCGGCCCCACCGTGGCAGACTTTGTGTCCGCCTACAAAGCCGCATACAATGAGGATCCCTCCTACCACTCAGCAGGCGGTTATGCCGCCGGGCTGCTGCTCCAGACGGCACTCGAGAACGCAGGCTCAACCGACACCCAGGCTGTAGCCGCCGCACTGAATCAGATGGATGTGATGACCTTCTTCGGCACGGAGAAATTCGATACCAGCGCCGATAACCATGGCCTTCAGATCGGCCATGAGATGGTCTATATCCAGTGGCAGAAGGACAGCTCTGGCAATCTGGTCAAGGAAATCGTTTGGCCGGAGGGTGCTGCAACAGCCAGCGCTGTTTACCCCAAGCCGTGACCCTTTAGCCGCTCTGCTCCCCCCGCAGGCTGGGCCTGCGGGGGGAGCTCCAAAGCAAGGAGCCGGGCTTGATCCGAACTCTTCTCCCTTCGGTTGTGGATGGCGTCCTTTTGGGCTTTCTCTACGGACTGGCCGCCATGGGGCTGAGCCTGATCTGGGGCGTGATGGACGTCATCAACCTCGCCCATGGGGCTATCATCGCCCTGGGCATGTTTGGAGTTTTCTTTCTTTTCACCGGCCTGGGGCTCAATCCGTATCTCGCCATCATCCTTGTCGCCTTGGTCGGCCTCGTCTTTGGCGCCATCATGTACTTCATCTCCATTCACCGCATCGTCAATGCACCACCCCTCTCAACGCTGCTGGCCACTTTCGGGGTCAGCATGATCATCCTGGGCATCAGCACCGCCGGCTTCAGCACCTCACCCTACAACGTCGACTTTTCCCTGGGTAGCGTTACCGCTGGCCCGGTGACGGTGCTTTGGACTCGAATCATGGCAGCGCTGGCCGCCATGACCGTCACTGCCCTGCTCTACGTCTTCCTGTATCGAACACGTCCGGGCAAGTACATTCGAGCGGTTTCGGACAATCGCGAGGCGGCTGCCCTGATGGGGATCCCGGCCACGCAGGTCCTTGCCCTAGCCTTTGCAATTGGGGTCATGCTGGCGGCTATATCGGGCGGCTTGCTGGCGACGTTGTTCCCATTCAGTATTCTCTCCGGCGAAAGTTATCAGCTGAGAAGCTTTGTCGTTGTAGTCCTGGGGGGTTTGGGAAATCCGCTGGGCGCCCTGCTCGGCGGCCTGATTCTTGGCGCGCTTGAGGGCGTGATCCCGGTCTTTATGCCCAACTCCTGGCTGCCGGTGATCGAATTCGTCTTGTTCGTCATCATTCTCTTGATCCGGCCCTCCGGGCTGTTCGGGGGATCGAAGACATGAACAAGCTCACGAAGCCTTCCTTCTGGCTCCCGCTGATTCTCGTTGCCGCCCTTGGCATCTGGCCCATTCTCAGCGGGAATGCGGCTCGGCGCGAGATGGTCTACAGCCTGTTGATGGCCATCATTCTGGCTTCCAGCCTGAACATCCTGCTGGGCTATACCGGGTATGTCAGCTTTGGTCACGTCGTCTTTTTCGGCATCGGTGGCTACATCGGGATGTACACCATGGATGTGCTTGGCTGGCATCTCGCGCTGGCCGTCCTGGCCGGTGGATTGTCGGCAGGGATCATGGCGTTTCTCTTGGGCACTGCCATTCTTCGTCTGAGGGGTGCCTACTTTGCCTTGGCCACCATCGGGATCAACGAGGCCGCCCGCGCCTTTGCCAACGCCTTCCAACCCTTCGGCGGTCCCGTCGGCATGACGCTTAACTTCCACGTCTACGACAGCTACGGCGGGGCCGGAAACGCCTTGTGGCTTACTTTCTACGCCACGCTCGTTCTGGCCTTGGTGGTCATTGCGGCCAGTTCATGGATCAAGGACTCCAAGTTTGGGCTTGGCCTAATGTCGATACGCGAGAACGAGGGCGCCGCCGAGGTGATGGGCGTTAACGCTCCGGCCGCCAAGACCTGGGCCTTCGTCGCTTCGGCCGTTTTTCCGGGAATCCTGGGTGCCCTCTTCTTCTTCAAGAATGCCAACATCGAGCCTGGAGACGCCTTCCATCTGGCACGTTCGGTCGAGATGATCGTGATGGTCATGCTGGGCGGGCTGGGGACGGTACTCGGGCCCGTCGTGGGCGGGGCCGGCTACAACGGCCTGAGGGGATTCCTGATCGTCAACCCGCTGTTCAAAAACGTCCAACTGGCAGTTGCCGGCACCCTGCTGCTGCTCATCGTCCTCTTCGTGCCCGCCGGGGTCGTCGGATGGCTCCGGCAGCATGTCCAGCCGCTCAGGAGTTGGCTCGAATGATGCTCCAGATACAGGGTATCCGGAAGACTTTTGGCGGCCTGATCGCCCTCAATGACGTCAATCTTGAGATCGACTACGGTGAAATTGTCGGCTTGATCGGTCCCAACGGCGCCGGCAAGACCACCCTTTTCAACATTATCAATGGCGTCTATTCCCCGGACGAAGGCAAGATTCTGTTCCAGGGGCAGGATGTCACAGCCAAGGCGCCGTACCGTATGTCCAAACTGGGTCTGGCCCGGACTTTCCAGATTGTTCGCCCGTTGAGCGAGCTCTCGGTCCTCCGCAACGTGATGGCCGGGTCGTGTTTCGGGCGGGAAGACCGGCCCATCAGTGAAGCCGCCGACATCGCCATGGAAACGCTGGCCTTCGTTGGTCTGGCCGATAGAGCCGACGCGCTGGCCGGTACGCTCAACGTGGCGCAGAAGAAGCGGCTTGAGCTGGCCCGTTCTCTGGCCGCTCGACCACATTTGCTGCTTCTCGACGAGGTATTGGCCGGACTCAACCCGACTGAGATCACGAACATGGTGGAGACCATTCGTGAAATTCGTCACAAAGGCGTCACCATCTTGATGATCGAACACGTGATGCGGGCGCTCATGAATGTCTCCGATCGTGTGACCGTCCTCGACTACGGCGAGGTCATCGCTCGCGGGACGCCCGATGAAGTCTCCAACGATCCGCGCGTGATCGAGGCCTATTTGGGAGATCCCAAGGTCGCCGAGTCGCTCGGATCCAAAGCCTGACCGGGAGGCAATCGCTTGGCCAAATTAGAAGTACAAGACATCTCTTCCGGCTATGGCGAGCAGCAGGTGCTGTGGGACGTGAGCTTGTCGCTCGAGCCCGGGAAGCTGACCTCCTTGGTCGGTTCCAACGGCGCCGGCAAGACTACCCTGCTCCGGACCACAGTCGGCGCGCTGAATGCTTGGACCGGCTCGGTCCATCTCGATGGTCGCGAAATCACATCCGTCCCTGCGCATCGTCGGCCCGAGTTGGGGATGGTGCTTGTCCCAGAAGGGCGGCAGCTCTTCTCGTCGATGAGCGTCCAGGAGAACCTTGAGATGGGGGCCACTAACTCGCGGGCCCGCTCGAGAATTGACGATAACCTGGAGCGCGTCTTTGAGATGTTTCCCAGGTTGAAGGAACGCCGTTCGCAGGCGGCGGGCACGATGAGCGGCGGCGAGCAGCAGATGCTGGCCGTCGCTCGCGGGATTATGGCCCAACCTGAAGTGCTGATGATCGACGAGCTTTCGCTTGGGCTGGCACCCATGCTGGCCGTCAACTTGTTCGAGAAGCTTCTCGCTCTGAAGAACTTGGGACTGACGATGCTGCTCGTCGAGCAGAACGTACAGCTTGCATTGAAGATCAGCGATTATGCGTATGTACTCCGCGAGGGACGGGTGTTCATTGATGGCCCTGCGGAAGAGGTGGCCGCCAACCAGGAAGTGCGCACAGCGTATCTGGGGGTGTAGAAGGCGCTGAGCTCGTTGCTTCCTTCAGCCAACGCATTCAGCCAGATTCGTAGTAGGGGCACGGCATGCCGTGCCCCTACATTGTCTTGCCGGGACAGGCCGCCTATGCCGACGTCTTCCAAGGACTTTCGCGCAATTTGCGAATTCTTTCGCAGATTGGGAATGGAGAAGGTCGGAGGGTTCACCTCACTTGGCGCAGCGCTACGCCTCGAACGGCACCTCGATAACCTTCCCTAGGATTTCAGCTTCCAGCAACTCAACTTGCGATATCACGTCACTGACTAGTGACTCCAGGGAGACAATGCGGCTTTCACTCTCCCGCCGCAGCTTGACCTCCGCCCCGCCGCCTTCCAGCGAGCGTTTGCTCACCGTGACCCGGATCGGCATCCCGAGCAGATCGGCGTCGGCGAACTTCACCCCGGGGCTCTCGTCGCGATCGTCAAAGAGGACTTCGATGCCGGCTGCCGTCAAACCCTTCATGACATTTTCGGCCGCATCCTCTCCTCCTCGCAAAGCCAACAAATGCACCTGGAAGGGAGCGACCGTAATTGGCCAAATCAGACCCTGCTCATCATGATGCGCTTCCGCTAAGCAGGCGAGCAACCTGCCGCTGCCGATGCCGTACGATCCCATGACAACCGGATGCTCTTCACCTTCCTGGTCGAGGAATGTTGCATCCATCGCCGCGCTGTAGCGTGTGCCGAGCTTGAAGATGTTGCCGGCCTCGACACCTCGCACCGTTCGGAGCTCCGAACCGCATTCAGGGCAGCCGTAGCCTTCATCGGCCGCGGCGATGTCAGCCACAATGTCCGCCTCAAAGTCACGCCCATAGTTGACGTTGCGCAGGTGAAATCCATCTTTGTTGGCCCCGGCTACCAGGTTGGGCGACTCGGTAACAAGGTCGTCCACCACGATGACCGCCCCCTGGATGCCGATCGGTGAAGCGAAGCCGGGGACTGCCCCCTGCGCGACGATTTCCTCTTCTTTGGCCGGCCGGAGCTCCTTGGCCTTCAACGCATTCAGTAGCTTGGTTTCGTTGAGATCCATGTCGCCACGCACGACGGCAAATACGAAGCGCTCGACATCTTCGCCAGCCTTGGACAGGGTGGCGACCATGAACACCGCCTTTGCCGTCCTGGTTTGAGGGATCTCCAAGAATTTTGCCAAACCATCGATGGTCTTGATCTCCGGAGTTGCCACTTCCTCAAGGTCCCGAGGCGCTTCCTCATCAGCTTTGGGCTTTCGGAAGCGGGCGATTTGGCGATTGGCCGCGTAGCCGCACTTGTCACACAGGAGCAGCGTATCTTCGCCAACCGGGGTCAGATACATGAACTCGTGGGCCATGGCCCCACCCATCATCCCCACGTCCGATTTCACAGAGATGACAGGCAGGCTGCAGCGGTTGAAGATGTTGAAATACGCCTGATAGTGTGCCCGGTATTGCTTGTCGAGGCCGGCCTCATCGGCATCCAGACTGTAGCTGTCCTTCATCGTGAACTCGCGCACCCTGATCAATCCCGCCCGGGGACGAGGGTCGTCACGCCATTTGGTTTGGATATGATAGATCAGCTGCGGCAGCTGGCGGTAGGACTTGATCTCTTTGCGGATCAGATCAGCCACCACTTCTTCATGGGTCATGGCCAGTACCATATCCCGCCCAGACCGGTCTTTGAGGCGCGTAAGCTCAGGGCCGACCTGGTACCAGCGGCCGGTCTCCTGCCAGATGTCAGCCGGATTCACCACGGGCATGGTGATTTCCTGCCCGCCGATAGCGTTGATCTCCTCTCGCATGATGTCCTCGATCTTGTCCAGCGAACGCCTGCCCAGCGGGAGGTAACTGAATATCCCGGCTGCCAGCTGGCGGATGAAGCCGGCCCGAACCAGAAGCTCATGGCTGGGGATTTCGGCATCCGAGGGCTTCTCCCTCAGGGTCTGGCTGAACAAACGACTCATACGCATAATGGCCTCCTATCATTGCATTTGATCAAGAGAATAACGACTGGGTTTCGCCACCGTCCTTCAACCGAAACGCCCCACAATTGTGGGGCGTAGGGACATCACAAACGACTTGCGACGGTCAGAGCTACACGACCATCGGTGCGCGCCGTTCGACGTCCCCGCGCCAGGATGGGGCCGGGGCCTGCAGTGGAGCTGGCAGCACGTCGAACAATCTTAGCACGCACATGTGAACAAGGTACCACCGATGCCGACTCGGGTCAACACAAAATTGGCGCCAGGGGATCAGACTGACGGCAGCTGGGACACGTCTTCCCAGGCGATGGCCCGCATCCGGCGCCAGACGTCGGCTTGCCTGATCCTGTCGGCGAAATCAATCCAATCACCCTGCAGGTTCCGGGACCAGACGCGGCGTGGAGCGAGGAGCCAGAGATGCAGGGTGCGGCCCGTGTTAGCTGCCAAATGACCGCCCAACCGGAGGGAACGTGCAAGTTGATAATGGCGATTGCAGGTCGGCGGTGGCCCCTCTGGCATGGGGCGGTCAAGATTTAGGTCCCGATCAAACCGCGCCGCACCATCATCCCAGTACCGGCACGCGGCCAGGTCTTCACCAGCCTGGGCGTGGACTTCGGGGCATCGTCCAGCGCCGTGGCGACTGCACCGCCCCAGCCCGCTGGTATGCTTGGCTTCGACCAGAACCAGCTGGCTTGGACCTACCAGGAATAAGTCGACTTCCGTTTGCGGCCCGGAGCCGTCCACTGCATCTAGAGCGCGATCCAGCTCCGGCAGGCGTTGGCCATCGACGCTGTAGCCCCAGAAGTAGGGGCGTAGGTCTTCGTCGGAGAAAGCTACCTCACGCGTCCCCCACAGTGGCCGAATCGCCATGAAGTCCGAAAGGGGCCGCGATGGCCACACACGCGGATAGAGACTGTTCCACAGGAGTGCGTTCTCAGAACGGGGGTGGCGCGTGTTGGCCAATATGGTCTCAGGCAGAACGTCGAAGATCGGTTCGCCGGCGCCCTGGAGCCAGCGCTGCGGGCGGGGTCGTCCAACATCAGAGGGAGACATCGCTAGGATCTTTGAGAACTCGTCGGCCGCGCCTGCCGTCCCGGTCAGCCGATGCGTTCCAGCTCGTCGATCTTGGCCAGACGACGGACGTGCCGAGGTTCGCCGCTGAACTCCGCACCCAAGAAGGACTTGACCAGTTCGCGAGCCACTTCCGAGCCAATGACTCGGGCGCCCAGGGTGAGCACGTTGACATTGTCGTGCTCCACTGATTGGTGGGCCGAATAGGTGTCATGACACAGGCCGGCGCGGATCCCCCTGAGTTTGTTGGCAGCCACAGCTGCCCCGACTCCAGATCCGCATAGCAGGATGCCCCGATCAGCCTGGCCGTCCTGGATAACCCGGCCGAGCTTCTCGGCGTAGTCAGGATAGTCGACCGGCTCCGTCGAGTAAGTGCCCAGATCGATCGCCTCATGGCCGTGGGAAACGACGATTTCGATGATCTCAGCCTTGAGGGGGAAGCCAGCGTGATCCGCGGCGACAGCGATTCTCATGCCCCGGCCTCCATCGCTTGGCAGCGCTTCAGCACCTCTTTGGCTGTCTCAGCCACCTTGGCCGCCGTTAGGCCGCGGTCTTCGTAGATCTCTTTGTATGGCGCCGATTCGCCAAACCAGTGCAAACCCACGACCGCACCGCGGTCGCCCACCCAACGCTCCCACCCCAAGGTGGCAGCGGCTTCAACCGCCACGCGGGCGGGAATGCTGTCGGGGAGAACCTGTTGTTGATAGGATTCAGGCTGCTTCTCAAACAGCTCCCATGAAGGCATCGAAACCACACGGGCCGGGATTCCATCAGAGGCCAAGAACTGGCCAGCTTCCACCGCCAGCTGTACCTCGGACCCGGTCCCGATCAGGATGACCTGAGGCTCACCACTCCCCAAATCACCCATGACGTATGCGCCCTTATGAAGGTTCTCCGCCGGGGCGAACACATTGCGATCGAAGGTGGGTACGCTTTGTCGGGAAAGGACCAGCGCCGTTGGCCCCTCACGCCAGCGCAGGGCGGCCAACCAGGCCTGGGCGGTTTCATTTGCGTCGGCCGGCCGGATGGTGGTCATATTTGGGATCGCTCGCAGTGAGGCCAATTGCTCAATTGATTGATGGGTCGGACCGTCTTCGCCAAGCCCAATGGAATCGTGGGTGAATATGTAGATGGGGCCGATCTTCATCATCGCCGCCAGGCGGATCGTGGGCCGCATGTAGTCTGAGAAGATCAGGAACGTCCCGCCATAGGCGATGAGGCCGCCGTACAAAGCCATGCCGTTCAGCGCAGCGCCCATGGCGTGCTCTCGGACACCGAAGTGGATGTAGCGAGCCAACCGATCGGCGGGGGAGAATGCAGGCTCGCCTTTGACATCGGTCTTGTTGGACCCCGTCAGATCGGCCGAGCCGCCGATGAGCTCAGGGATTACCTCGGCGGTCGCGTTCAGAGTCTTGCCAAACGACGCCCGGGTGGCCATGCCCTTGGCATCCGGTTCGAATTTGGGCAGCAAATCTTCCACACCTTCGGGCAGCCTGGCTTCAAGCGTCCGATCCAGCTGCGCCGACAAATCAGGGTGAGCATCGGCGTATGCTCGGCGCATTTCGACCCATTGATTACGAAGTTCGGCGCCACGTTTGCCCGCAGCCTGGAAGTGCTCGCGCACATCGTACGGCACCAAGAAGCGCGGTTCCTCGGGCCAGCCGAGTTTGTCCTTGGCGCCATTTAGCTCCTCGTCGCCGGGTGGCTCGCCATGGGCCGCGGCGGTATCCTGCTTGGTGGGAAGACCAAAGCCGATGTGTGTGCGGGCGACGATAATCGACGGACGCGGGTCGTTTTCGGCAGCTGTCAGCGCTTGATCCACCGCTTCCACATCATTGCCGTCATCAAGAGTCTGGACATGCCATTCGTAGGCTTCAAATCGGGCGGCCCGATCCTCTGTAAAAGCCAGATCGGTGCTTCCATCGATCGTGATGTGGTTGTTGTCATAGATATAGATCAGGCTTCCCAGCTTCAAATGGCCCGCCAGGCTGGCAGCCTCGTGGGAGATCCCTTCCATCAGGTCACCGTCGGACACAATGGCGTAGATGCGGTGATCGTACAAGGGGTATTGATCGCGGTTGTACAGGGCAGCCATGTGTGCACGGGCGATCGCCATCCCGACGCCGTTGCCAAATCCCTGGCCCAGCGGCCCCGTCGTGGTTTCAATTCCAGGCGCTGCCCCGTATTCCGGATGGCCAGCGGTCATGCTGTGAAGTTGCCTGAACTGCTTGATCTGGTCCATCGGCATGTCGAAACCGGTCAGATGGAGCAAGGAGTAGAGAAGCATCGATCCGTGCCCAGGTGAAAGGATGAACCGGTCGCGGTTGGGCCACTTGGGATGGGTGGGATCGAATCGCAGATGTCGGGTCCAAAGTACGTAGGCCAGTGCTGCATCTCCCATCGGCAGGCCGGGATGGCCGGAATTGGCCTTCTGAATAGCGTCTGCCGACAAGAATCTGATGGTGTTGATCGCGCGTTGAACGAGATCTTGGTCTGTCATGTCACGCTCCAGGTGCGGTTTTGAGCGACGTTTGGGGCCATGCACCGGGGTTCGCAAGGGCGCCCCTGACCTCGGATTCATCTTATCACGCGCACGATACCGAACTATTGGAGTCCGGGACCGCCGCTACGGACAGCTTGGCCTCTGCCCCCTTTGAGCCAAGTTTTGAGAGCTCGCATGCATTCAATGCCAACCCTATGACCGGAGTCTGACTCACAGTAGTCGATATCGGCCCCGGCTGCTCGCAGGCGTTGGACATCACTGCGTGCCCGCTCAACGGGAACCGTGTCATCTTGGGTGCCGTGGCTCCAGAAGATCGGCAGGCCCTTGAGACCTCTCAGATCTCCCTTGGGCAAGTAGGCCGCCAGCGCCGCCAAGCCCCGAGGCTCGAAATCGCCAAGCGCCGACAGTGAAAAAGCCAACGCCGACCCCTGGCTGAACCCAATCAGGTAGGTCTCCTCCAGAGCCAGGTCGTTCTGTGCCGCAAGCGAATTGATCCAGTGTGCGAGAACCTGACGTGCCGGATCGAAGTCGTGCAAGCTATTCCCGGGCCCGAGATTTCCTTCAACCCAAGCGTAGCCCCCGCCCTTCGCGGAGAACAGTCCGCGCGGCGAGGCGATGAGACCCCCTTGCGGCAGCGCGGACTCAATGACCCAGAGCACATCTTCGTCTCCGCCAAATCCGTGCAGGAGCAGAAAGGATGGCGCGCCTGAGCCCGTGGGAGGCCTCAGTCGGTAGGTCAGATTCGACGTTGGATCATGAATGAGTTGAGGGGTCGGCGGGCCGGCGGAGCTAGTCACCGGAGTCGTCTGCGAGCTGTGCCGCGAGATCAGGCAGATAGGCCCCGATGATCCTGTCGGCATCTCGCAGCGGATCCTCTTCGTGGGGCAGCGCATGGTCTGGCGTGATATGGACAATCAGGCGCTTGGCTGCATCGCGCAGTGTCTCCGCCACCGCTGGATCGTTGGCGAGCCGTTCGAGCAGGCGATACGCATTGGGAGTGCCCGGATCCTCACCTCTTCGCCGAGCGCTCATGCCGATCGCCCACCCGGCTGCCCGACGCGCATGCACGCGTGCACGCCCCTCGTTGCCGCCGAGGCGGGCCCGTTCAGCCTGCTGTCTCTCACCCAGAATAGTTGTGACTTCCCGTTGGCCTGGCACAAGGGGGATGTTAACACACGACCGGGCGAACACGCCCGGTGTTTGTCGGCTCAGCTTGCGCTTGCAGTTGGCTACTTGTTCTTGCCCGGAGGACTCCCTGGCGGACCGTTTCCCCTGCCGGAAGAGCCGAACCCCCCGTCTTTGTTCTGACCGGGGGGACCGCCCGGAGGACCCGGGGTGTGATCGCTGGGTGGGCCCTTGCCCTGATTTCCGCTCCCATTGCCGGGCACGTCATCGGCGGAAGGCGTCTTCTTGAGTTGGCCGGGGGCCAACTGGCTCGGGTCCAAGCCTTGTTCAACAGCGTTGATCACGTCAATCCCATGGTGCGACTTGGTCAGAGCATTCTCCAGCCCGCTGCGAGCAGACTGCGGAGCAGAAGTCATGAGCATCTGCAAAACCTGCAGATGGTGCTCAAGATTGGCGCGGGTCTGTACGAGATTGGCTTCGTCCTGGTTGCCTGCCGCCTGTTCGATTTGTGCTAGCGTGTTGCTGTAGCTCTCAACCGCGGCGGGTAGGTCCCCCTCCCGCCCAGTCTGCAGCAAGGATTGAATCTCCGACATGCGCTCGTCGGCCAGACCACGCAGATAGGCCCCACGCGCTTCCGGGGAGAACGTCAAGGCGAGACGGGTTGATTCGAGCCCCAGCTTGACGCCGTACAGGCCATCGCCAGGAAGAGAGCTCTCGGCGGCAAAGGCGACACCCGTGCCGCTTGCCAGCATGGCGAAGACGAGGAACAGACTCGCCATGGCGAAGGCATAGCGGCGGAAGAGACTGGGCCGCCGTCTTGGCGGGGCGGTCCGTTGAGATGATTTGCGAGCGGCGCCCACTCTGTTCAGCACGCGGGCTCGAGTGCGGGCCACAGCCCCGCGCGTCGGAGACGCCGGCGCCAGGTCCGCTTCGAGAGTTGCAGCCAGCGCGAGCAGCACGTCGATTTCCGTCTGGCCGAGCGCCTGGTCGGCAAGCGCGCCACCAGCCCGGCTTTGCCGTGCGGTCAAGGCGTCGTCCAACATCCTGGCAACTCTCTGTTCATCCATGGTGTAGCTCATGTCTCTAACTCTTGGCGAAGGGCTTTCAGCGCTCTATGCAAAAGGACCCTGGCGGCGCCTTCGCTTCTATCCATCCATTCGGCGGCCGTGCTGGTGGGCAGGCCAATAAGCACCCTCAGCCGAATGATTTCTTGATAGTCATCCGGAAGCTGGGCCATCGTTTCTTTGATCCGGACGACTTCTTCTTGATCGGTTAACCTTTGCTCAAGGCCCGGACCGGCAGCTTCGAGCGGCTCCCCCGCCTCGAGCGGCTGTTCGGAGCCTGTTTGCCGATAGTGATCCACCAGCAGATTACGAGCCACCTGGTAAAGAAAGGCCGAGTAGGCCCAACCTCGGTCCTCGTAGGTCTCGAGTGATTCGTATGACCTCACGAAGACGTTCTCGGTCAAATCTTCAGCGTCTTGAGCGTCCGCCACACGTGTGCGCACGTAGCGGAAGATCTGGTCAACATAGCGCTCATACAAATGCCCGAAGCACTCAGTGTCACCGCGCTTGGCGCGTGAGATAAGTTCCGCGTCGGGCAATTGGCCCAAGTCAACTTCACTCATGAGAACGTCGTCTGTTCCGCTTCGTTACACTGCCCATCGCCGCAGGATAGCATATTCGACGTGCCGGATGGAATGGGAGAGAAGGTGGGGGGGGCCAGAGTCGGGGGGCAAGTACCCATGGGCCGGGGCTTGAGGCGAAGCTAGCCAGGGGGGATACCGGGTCAGGATAGCAATCGCAGCAGACAAGCCTGCCCAGACCACTCATGGCGCATCCCTTCCAGAAGGAAATCGTGAGCGCCCGGCATGAGGCAGCCGGGCGCCAAGGCATCAGGCCAATCTGGGATGTCGCTCTAGTACTCCAACTTAGTGTCCCCACTGATGCGCTTGCGAAAGGTCCAATACGACCAACCCTGATAGAAGAGCACAAACGGCAGCAGGGAAATCGCCACCAGGGACATCACCCGCAGCGTGTAGGGGCTGGAGGCGGCATTATAGATCGTGAGGCTCAGTGACGGACCCAGACTGGATACCATCACGCGGGGATACAAGCCGATGAACATCGTGATCGTGGACAAGGCAATGGACAATCCGGTCATCCCAAACGCCCAGCCCATGTGCTTCTGACGGATGAACCAACCCGAGACGAGCATGGCGGCGCCGGCCCCCAGCGGGATGACTCCCGGATCCACACCAAGTCGGGCAAACATATCGGTCACAAAGTACCCAACGCCCACTGAGAAGAAGCCGATCACCACGGCAAACGGCCAAATGCGTTGCGCTGCCCGCATGGCCAGCTCGCCCAATTCGCCTTCGATCCTGAGGCTCAGAAAGATGGCGCCGTGGAGCGTAAATACGATCAGCGTTGTCAAACCCCATGCAAGGGAGTATGGATTGAGCAGATTGAAGAAGCCGCCGACGTACGTCATGCTGGGGTCGATCGGAACACCCAACAACAAGTTCCCGAGCGCCACACCCCAGAGCAGCGCCGGGACCAGGCTTCCCACGAAGATCAGCCCGTCCCACACTCCCCGCCAGCGACCAGTTTCGTGCTTGGAGCGAAACTCGAAGGCTGCCCCGCGGGCTATCAGGGCTACCAGCATCAAGACCAACGGGAGATAGAATCCGCTGAACATCGTCGCATACCAATTGGGAAAAGCGGCAAACATGGCGCCGCCGGCTGTGATCAGCCACACCTCATTGGCATCCCAAAAGGGACCGATCGCATTCACCATCATCCGGCGGTGTTGGTCGTTACGGCCGAGGAAGGGAAGCAGGATCCCCACCCCGTAGTCAAATCCTTCCAGGAAGAAGAAACCCACGAACAGCACAGCGATGAGCAGGAACCAGACTGTGTTGAGATCCATCCTATACCTCCAACCTTCTCCCGCTAGCCGTATGCCGTGTCTTTGTGGGTGGGGTCGCCCGCTCCCTGACGCGCGAATTTGAACAGCAAGAAGGCATCCGCGCTGAAAAGGGAGACGTAGACCAGCGTGAACAGGATAAGCGAGGTCAGCACCTCGCCCGGCGTGACACTCTTCGATACGGCATCCTGCGTGCGCTGTAGACCGAACACTATCCAAGGCTGCCGAGCGATCTCGGTAAACATCCACCCGGTGGTGTTGGCAAAATAGGGGAGCACGATCGCCAGGGGGAGGATCTTGAACAGCCGGGAAGGATCGGTCAGGGTATTGCGCAGGGTCTTAGCCAGAGCCCAGCCTCCCAGCACAAGCATCAGAAAGCCTGCCCCGACCATGAATCTGAACGTCCAGTAGCTGACCGCTACAGGCGGTATGTAATTGCCCGGACCGTAGGTCGTCTGGTACTCCGCCTGCAAATTCTTGATGCCCTGTACCTCGCCCGTGGGTTGGTTGTAGGCAAGGATGCTCAGCAGATAGGGAACCCGGATGGCGAAAACATCCTTCAATTGCGGCTCATTGCCGATCGTGAACAAGGACATCGACGCCGGATTCTGGCTCTCCCACAGGGCTTCGGCAGCGGCCATCTTCATCGGCTGGGTTCGAACCATGTGCTGCGCCTGGCTGTGCCCGATGATGATCACCAAGCACGTGGCAACCACAGCGTAGACGGCACTCCATTTGAAGGATTGCTGGAAAACGTCCAGATTGGTCGATTTGCGCACGAGATGATAGGCGCTGATTCCAAGAACAAAAAAGGCAGCCGTGGTCATCGAAGCCGCCAGGACGTGCGGGAACTGCGTCCAGACGTGTGGGTTGGTCAAGAGCGCCCAGAAATCAACCATCTCTGCCCGACCGTTGCGCAGGACATAGCCTACTGGCTCCTGCATGAATGAGTTTGCGATGAGGATCCACAGGGCGGAAAGATTGGATCCCAAGGCGACCAACCAGATCGAAAGAACGTGGACGCGCTTGGACACGCGTTCCCAGCCAAAGATCCACACGCCAAGGAAAGTCGACTCCAGGAAGAAGGCAAGCAGGGCCTCGATCGCCAATGGGGCACCGAAGATATCCCCCATGAAGCGCGAATACTCTGCCCAGTTCATCCCAAACTGGAATTCGAGCACAATGCCGGTGACCACCCCGACGGCGAAGTTGATAACGAACAACTTGCCCCAAAACTTGGTCATCCTCAGATACAGTTCGTCACCAGTCCGCACGTACAGCGTTTCCATCAGCGCAACCAAGATGGAGAGACCGAGCGTTAGTGGGACGAGGAAGAAATGGAAAGTGGCCGTGAGTCCAAATTGCCAGCGTGCCAGGGTGAGTGCATCCATCCAGAATCCTCCCGGTGTGCTACGAGCTCATAGCTGGGCAATTAGTGAAATTTCGCACAAATAGCCTACGCGCTTGGCCGATTGCTCGCCAAGTAACGAATGTCACGCCTCAAGGCGAGGGGAGTCCCAAGCAAGCGCGGGCCCGGCATCCGCCGGGCCCGCGACTGTGCTTGAGGGCAACTCGTGCAAAGCTTAGATTGAGAACTCCGGCCCGGGCCGGCTGATGTGATCGAGGAATTCCTGACGGGTCTTCGGATTCTCATGGAACGTGCCACACAAGGCGCTTGTTACCATGATCGCATTGGCTTTCTTGACCCCGCGCATCGCAGCACACAGATGCCAGCCTTCAACCACCACCGCCACCCCAATCGGCTTGAGCACCGCTTCAAGGAAGTCTGCGATTTGACGGGTCATGCGCTCCTGAACCTGCAGGCGGCGGGAGAACAGATCGACCACACGGGGAATCTTGGAGAGCCCGATGATCTTCTCGGAAGGGATGTAGGCCACGTGGGCCCGGCCCAGGAATGGGATCATGTGATGTTCGCACAGGCTGTAGAACTCGATGTTCTTGACGATCACCATGTCCGAGTACTCTACGTCGAATAGGGCTTCGTTGATCAACTCGTAGGGGTCCACCCGATAGCCGGCCAGCAGCTCATCGTACATCCTGGCGACGCGCGACGGAGTTTCCTCGAGACCCTGCCGATCAACGTCCTCGCCAAAGGCTGTCAACAAACCGGTGACGGCATCCTCGATCTCGCGCCTGGCTACCCCCACACCCCCCAAGAGCTCGGCCGCAGCTTCAATGTCGTGCATGGTGTCCTCCGAATTCAAGCGTCAGATCAGCATCCTACCATAGCCTGACGCCCTGCTCGAACGTTCAACTGGAGGCTTGCCGGCCATTGAATGTACAATGGGGCCCATGGACGCTGCAGCTTCTCTCAAAGGACACGTCGCCCTAGTCACCGGGGCCGGACGCCGCCTCGGCCGAGCCTTCGCGCTGGGTTTGGCCGCCGCCGGCACCGACCTGGCGATCCACTTCCATGGATCACGCGAAGGTGCCCAGAAGACCGCGGATGATGCCAGCGGCCAGGGGGTGCGAGCTGACATATTTCGGGCCGACCTGGGCGACGTTGCGCAGGCCGCTGGACTGATCGATAGCGTTTCCTCGGCAATGGGGCGGGTGGACATCCTCGTGAACAGCGCCGCCATCTTCGAGCCCATCGGGCCGGACGAAACCGACCTCGACGCCTGGGTGCGCCACATGCGGATCAACCTGACATCGCCTTTCTTCCTGACACAGGCGTTCGCCCGCCAGCTTGATGGACAGCCCGGGGCTGTGGTGAATGTCCTCGATTGGCGTGCTCTTCGCCCTGGAGCTGATCATTTTCCATATACGGTGAGCAAGGCGGGCCTGGCCGCCGTGACCAAGAGCCTGGCGCAGGCTTACGCACCGCACATACGCGTCAACGCGCTCGCCTTAGGAGCCATCCTCCCGCCTAGTGACGGCGGTGGCGCCACAAGTGATGCGCCGATTCAAGGAACGCCTGCAGCTCGCTGGGGCACCGTCGAAGAAGCCGTGCGTGGTTTGGTCTTCCTCGTTGGGGGACCGGAATACGTGACTGGCCAGATCCTTTATGTGGATGGTGGTCGTCACCTCACCTAAGGAGCTTTCGACCATGGCAGACGACAAAGTTCTGGTCCGGGACCTCATGGTGCGCGGTGTCATCGGCATCAATGACTGGGAACGCGAGGTTGAGCAGGACATCCTGGTAAATCTAACCATGTACGCCGATCTCCGGAAGGCCGGCGCAAGCGACGATATCGAAGACACAGTCAACTACCGGACGGCAGCTAAGTCGGTCATCGATCACATTAGGTCTCACCAACCCTTCACCGTCGAAGCGCTGGCGGCCGATATCGCCCGGATTTGCCTGGCCCAAGCGAACGTGAAGCGCGTCAAGGTGCGTGTGGAAAAGCCTGGCGCGCTGCGCTTTGCCCACTCAGTCGGCGTCGAGATCGAGCGCGAGGCCTCCGACCTTGCCTGAGATGGCCATCATCGCCCTTGGCTCGAATGTCGACGCCGAGCATTACCTACCGCTTGCCGTGGAGGCCTTGACCGAGTTAGGCCAAGTTCGCAAGGTCTCAACCGCCTATGAGAACCCCGCCGTCGGCCCTCCCGGCCAGCCGGATTTTCTAAACGCTGCTGTCTGGCTTGAGACGGACAAGGGACCAGACAGCCTCCGCCAACATCTGCATGCTATCGAGCTCCAGCTTGGCCGGGGGCGAGGCGGCGATCGTTATGCGCCGCGCACGGTCGATCTCGATCTCTGCATCTGGGATCAACAGGTCGACGATCGGTCGGACCACCCGCTCCCTGATCCAGATTTGCTCACTCGCGCTTATCTGGCGGCTGTCGTCGCCGAACTTGTGCCTGATTTCGTGCATCCGGCAACTGGAGAGACCATGCAGGCCATCGCCGACCGCTTGGCGCCTGGGGCCGATCTCCGCCCGCGCCCTGGGGTGACCGCCGAAATGCGTCAGGCCGGGACGAGGACTTCGTCCTGATGCATCACACGACTCAGCTTCTTCCCGGCATGTCCGGCTGCACACTACCCGCGATCACCCTTGGGAGACCTCGCCGTGGCGCGTGAGACAGCCGACGTTGTGATTTGCGGTGCCGGCATCGCCGGGGTCTCTGCCGCATACCATCTGGTGGTCCGACACGGCATCCGGAACGTGGTGTTGGTGGATGAGTTGCCACCACTCTCCCTGACCAGCGACAAATCCACAGAGTGCTATCGCAATTGGTGGCCCGGCCCCGGGAACGCCATGGTGCAGTTGATGAACCGCAGTATCGATCTTCTTGAAACTTGGGCGGATGAGAGCGGCAACGCCATCCAACTCAACCGGCGCGGCTACCTGTTTGCCACCGCGGAGGCCTCCAAGATCGACGACTACCTGGCCATCAGCCGCGAGGCCGAAGCCAACGGCGCTGGGCCGCTCCGGATCCATCGTGGGCGGCCCGATGATCCCGAGTACGTTCCCGCCCCGGTCGAAGGCTTCCATGATCTGCCTACCGGGGCCGATCTGTTTATCGATCACGACTTGATCCGGAGGCATTTCCCCTACCTTGCGGCGGATACGGTTGGCGTCCTTCACCCTCGTCGCTGCGGCTGGTTCAGCGGCCAGCAAGTTGGCAGACTTCTTCTGGAACGCGCCCAGCAGGCCGGCCTTCGGCTGGTCACCGGCACCGTCGACGCTGTCGAGCACGACGAGCGTGTCCACGCTGTTCACATTGGGACACCGGGGGGGTCACTCAGCATCGATACGGATAGCTTTGTCGTAGCCGCTGGACCCAAGGCGCAGGACGTGGCGGCGCTGCTGGGGGTCGAACTGCCCTTGTACTGCGAGCTGCATGCCAAGGTGTCGATGGCTGACCCCAACGGGGCGGTGCCCCGGTCTGCTCCGCTGGTGATCTGGTCGGATGATCAGACATTGGAATGGACTGCCGACGAGCGCGACCTGCTTGCGGAGGATCCCGATTCGGCCTGGCTTCTCGATCCCCTGCCGGCAGGCGTCCATGTTCGCCCGGAAGGTGCTGCCGACAGCCCAATGATCCTCATCCTGTGGACCTATGATCTCGATCCGGTCGAGCCCAAGTTCCCGCCGGATTTCGATCAGGTTATCTACCCAGAGGTCGCGCTGCGCGGCCTGTCCCGGATGATCCCGGACCTGAGGGCCTACATCGGACGCATGCCCAAGCCCTTCGTTGATGGCGGCTACTACGTGAAGACCCAGGAGAACCGGCTGCTTGCCGGGCCGCTGCCGGTGGAAGGGGCCTACATTCTCGGAGCGCTCTCTGGATACGGATTGATGGCTTCGCCGGCCTCCGGCGAACTGCTGGCCGCCCACGTGACGGGGACGGAGCTTCCTGGATACGCAAAGTGGTTCGATTTGGGACGCTATCAGGAGGATGACTACCAGCGGTTGCTCGAAACCTGGGAGGCTTCGGGCCAGCTCTAGATCGACTTCAAGCTACGCATTTCACAGTATCTCTGCCTTGCGCAGAATCCTCTCGATGTCATTCCGATCAGATTCCGACAACCCTTGTAGCGGTCCCCTCACGGGGCCGCCGTAGTAGCCCCGGAGATCAAGTCCAGCCTTGAGGCCCGGCACGCCATATTGGCTGGTGACTGCCCGGTTCGGCGCCAGCATAGCTTGTTGAATCAGGCGTGCTCCCTCGATATCACCTGCGTGGAACAAGGACATCAGACGCGCCAGATGCTCTGCCGCCAGGTTTCCCAAGGCGGGTACGCACCCCACCGCCCCGACGCTAAGGCCAGCCAAGAGGAAGCTGGCTGATCCCGCCAGGACCTGGAAGTCGGGTGGGGTGGCCTCTACCAATCCCGCGATGCGCACGATGTCCCCACCGCTGTCCTTCATGCCGATGATGCGCGGATGACTGGCCAGCTCAATCGCCGCCTCCGCAGGCAGATTCAGGCCGGTATTGGCCGGGACGTTGTACAGGATCAAGGGAACCGACGCCCGATCGGCGATGTAGGTGTAGTGGTTCACCAGGGCCGAAGTCGTCATGAGCGCCTTGTAGTAGCTTGGGGTAACGAGAAGCAGCGCGTCGGCGCCAATCTCAGCCATACCCTGGCACAGATGCAGCGTACCACGGGTTGATTCGGCCCCCGCCCCTCCGATTAGAAACCGGTCCTGCGGGATCGCCTGGCGAGCTGCCCGAACAACGGCCAGTCGCTCGTCGGGAGACAAGAGCGCGAATTCGCCATTCGAACCTCCCACCACGTAGCCGTCGAGCGGCTCGCTGTTCCATCGCTCCATGTTCGCTTGGAAGGCATCCAGGTTCAGGTCGCCCTGATCATCAAACGCTGTCGGGACCGGTGGAAAGAGGCCGGCCAGAGAGAGGACTGGATCGGTCATGATGGGGGCTGAAGCGCCTACGCGCTCTTGTTAAAGGTGGCGACAGCCTTATGGACCGCCGCCCGTATGCGTTCGTCGGGGATGTCGTCCACTTCCTGGTAAGCGACCCCATTGATCGAGATCGACAATGTGTCGTCAGGGTCCGTTGCAAAGTCGATTTGCGTGCCCGCCAGGTCAGGGTGGGATTTGAGTTCCGCCTGAACCAGGGACTCGATCTCCTCACTCATCGGGGAAGCGACCTTCTCACCCGGATCGATTCGGGCATCCTTCAAGGCGTTCAGAGATTCAGGCACCTCGTCCTCGGGCGCCGTACGTTGGCGGATGAGCAAGCTGTAGATCAAGAGCAGAATGCCAATGACGACGAGCAAACCAACCGCCACCAAGCCGAGTTGCGTTGCGCTCATGTTGGGTCCCCTTTCGGGAGATCAGACTCCGACCAGTATGGCACGTGCAGGGGCTCCGTCGGCCCCGACCAATTTGATAGGCAGGCAGTGCAGAGCGTATCGGCCCTGCGTGACTTCTGAGAGATTAAGTCCCTCGACCACGACAATGCCAGCTTCGAGGAGGATGCGGTGAGTTGGCCCGGCGGCACCCCATGGCGCCACGGACAGGTAGTCGACGCCAACCAAGCGCACTCCCTTGCTCACCAGCCAGTCCGCTCCGCTGGCGTCGATGGCTACGAAGTCCTTGTGAAATTTGGTCTCGCCGGCGGCCCACAGTTTCGAATTCTTGGTCTTGAAGAGCAGTCGTCGAGTTCGCTGGGGAATGCGGGCCCGCTCCAACGTTGCCCGATCGATCACCTCGGCCTGGGGGAGATGGACCACATAGGCCCGGCCATTTAGATCCTTCAGAGACAGTTCGTCTGCGGTGGCTCCGCCGTCGATGAAATGCGCCGGGGCGTCGACGTGGGTCCCGATGTGGACGCAGGACGCCCATTGGGTCACGTTGGCTTCTTCGCCGGCTGCGATCGCCAAAAACCGCTCCAACTTCAGCGGGGGATCGCCGGGCCAGATCGGCATCCCCGGCGCAACCCCCAGTGAAACGTCATGGATCGGCATGCCGTCCTCCTCGCGCGTGCATTCTAGCGTTAGAATGCACGCGGCGCAATTTCTGCCACCTGCCCCTTCATCCCCGACAGGAGCTACGCATGCTCGATTTTGCCTCCATCGATGACGCTGTCGATGCTCAGCTTCCCAATCAACTTGACAATCTCAAGCGATTATGTGCGCATCCGAGCATTGCGGCGCAGAATGTCGGCATGCAGGCGTGCGCTGAGCTTGTTGCCGGGATGTTGGAGGCACGCGGATTTGAAACCTCGATCATGCCGACAGACGGCCAGCCGGTTGTCTTCGGCGAACGCCAAGGTGCATCCGATCGAACGCTTCTGTTCTACAACCACTACGATGTTCAGCCGCCGGAACCTCTCGAGCTTTGGGAATCGCCGCCCTTCGAGCCGGAGATCAGGGACGGCAAGATCTACGGCCGCGGCGTGAGCGACGACAAGGGGCACCTTATCTGCCGGCTAGCCGCGCTGGATGCCATCCTTGCTCAACAGGACGAATTGCCCTGCCGCGTCAAGTTCATCGTTGAAGGCGAGGAGGAGATTGGCAGCCCCAATCTGCCGGCGTTCGTAGCCCAGAACGAGGATCTGCTCGGCGCCGACGCCTGGGTTTGGGAATTCGGGGGTGTGGACCATCACGGCCGGTCGGTGCAGTCGGCTGGATTGCGCGGCATTTGCTACGTTGAGTTGGTCGCCCGCACCGGCACGCTGGACGCCCATTCTGGGCTGGGCGGCGGCATCTTCCCCAACGCCGCCTGGCGACTGACCTGGGCTCTGGCGACGCTCAAGGGTCCCGACGAGAGAATTCGCATCCCCGGCTTCTATGACAAGGTCATCCCGCCGACAGCGCGTGACTTGGAACTGCTTGCTGAGTTGCCCGAGGTCGCGGACAACTACAAAGAAACCTATGGCATCCAAGATTTCATCAAGGGGCTCAGCGGGGGGCTCGATCTGCACAGGGAGGAAGTGTTCACTCCTACCTGCACAATCTGCGGCCTGACATCCGGTTACCAGGGACCGGGCACGAAAACCGTCTTGCCCGCCGAAGCCCGAGCCAAGGTTGACTTCCGACTCGTCCCCGACCAAGACCCGAGCGAGGTTTTCGAGCTGCTCAAGGCCCACCTGGCGCATGAGGGATTCGATGACATTGAAGTCCAATGGCTTGGTGGCGAGCCGCCGGGACGAACTGATCCCGACGACCCGTTCCTTCAGATGGTGGTCGAGAGCGCCCGCTCCGTTTACGGCCAACCCCAGCTGATCGAGCCGATCGCCGGAGGCTCTGGCCCGGTGCATGCCTTCATTTCGCATCTCGGCGTGCCGGTGGCGGCGGCCGGGATTGGTCACCCGGAAGGCAGAGTCCACGCGCCGAATGAGAATGTTGTGATCGACAACTTCACCAAGGGGATCAAGCACACGGTGCGCATCATCATGAATTTCGCCCAGGCTTGAAGGAAGATCGGGCGTCAGCTATAATCCGGGGACCGTCGGGGCGTGGCGCAGCCCGGTAGCGCACCTGCATGGGGTGCAGGGGGTCGGCGGTTCAAATCCGCCCGCCCCGACCAACGGCCGCCTGGTATCCAGGCGGTCGTTTCCATTCCATATCACCGTGTTGTACTCACGACCAGGCGCGGCACTCGCCAATCCGTCTCCCTGTCACAGAGACAAGGAGGGCACCAGATTTCGCAGGCGGAGGACGCTGCCA
>Ga0315556_1000511_pt1 | contig 24131 bp, 23 predicted proteins | sample SalMarSW160310MG_FD_202112 | JGI IMG/M metagenome (GOLD analysis project Ga0315556, IMG submission 202112) | Salt marsh sediment microbial communities from the Plum Island Ecosystem LTER, Massachusetts, United States - Salt Marsh Sediment SW1603-10 ...
CCGGTTGCCTCCAAAATTTTCCGCAGGGTCCAGCCGGATTGAGGCTCGCTTAAGGCCTTCATAGACCGTGTGAACCCGGTGCGACGGGCAGGTCAAAGCCTCAATGGGGAGGTCGGCCGATAGGTTGAGCTGGATGTCAAAGCGATAGGTCGGTGATTCGCCTTCGTGCAGGTAGGGGTTTCGAACCCACTGCTCCGAGGCAGGCACCGCCTTGCCTGGTTGATCCGAATAACGGGGACCCACCACGGTGGGGTAGACGAATGCGTAAACCTTGTCTTCCGGGATCAGCAATTCCGTGTATCTCAGTTCAACCCTGACGACATCACCGGGCAGGATATTGGCCACGTTCATCTGGAAGACATTCGGCCTCTGCTGTTCCAGGAGTGATGCCGTCTTCCCCTCTCTCCTGGCCTGCTCATAGGCCCTCCTGGCTTCGTCCCTTTTTCGGATCTTGGCGGCAATGGTCCTTTCTCCGATGGTCATCTTCATGCCGTAGACCGCGGCCCTGGTGGATGCGGGAAAGATGTAAATGGCCTCCAGCGGCCTTTTCCCCTCGTTCCTATAGGTCTGGGTGACCACCACATCGGCAATCACGCCTGCGACGTTCACCTTCACCTCGGTTGACTTCAATGGAAGTCGATCCGTATCGGGATCGTCACTCCGGACGAAAAAAAAGGGGGAGAGGGTCTTGTTCAGATCTGTTTTTTCCTGAGCCTGCAGGGTTCCGGATACAAGAACGAGAATGGTGATAATGGATGCTGCGACAATTCTGATTCTGGTCTTCATAGCGTTTTCCTCCGTGTCTGGTTTTTGCGGTTTTGGTTCAATAGACAAGCGGGACGCTGAAAAGTTCCAAGAAATGCAAAAAAGAGGTTTATATCCCTGCAGGTAAAGACCTCGCCGGGCCTAACGACCATGACAATTTTGTCCAATCGGCCGATCTTTACAATCTTTCGCATACCTCAAGGGAGGCACGGGGGACTCGTTTCCGAAAGGAAAATAGGGGACGCCGGAGTTGCTTAGATGCGATGCCCTAGTGATTATTGCGCCGGACAGGCGCGTCGGACCAAGTGCGATTGGACTGAAGGAGGGGATGACTTGGCTTAGGACCACACGCAGAATATTGGCACCGTTCTTAAGCGCTGAGGCAAGATATATTCCCGCCGGAAAGGAGTGACCCGGGCCTCCCCGTGGTTACAATTGCCCCAAAGGTTTTTCGATTTTCCGTTTTCTTATCTATCGTAGGTAAGCCGAATATCGAGCTGAACGATTTTACCGGTCTCCTGCGAAGAAATCTCCGGCAAGGTCTCGATCGAACCGATTCCGGACAGTTTCTCCAGAAAATCGGCCACTTTCCCGACCGGGATCTCCACGGAAAAACGGCCGGGTCTCCCGGTGGGTTCTTCATAATCGGTGCGGAGGATCCGGCCACCTGCCTCCCTGGTCCATTGACTCATTCTCGCCGAAAGCTGATCATATCCGCCGGCTACTGAAATGGTTGCCCTGTCCGCTGCCCTCTTTGTGGGGACAACGCCCGGAACCGGCGCAGATTCTTCAGCCAGGTCGGCCTCCGCGGAAGACGCTTTTCCCGCCGGGACATCCTTGGGCGCCTTTGTTCCCCCCACCTGATCCAGATAGCCTTCTTTTCGCTTGCGGGCAGTGCGCACCAGCTTTTTTTCCGCAGGAGGAGAGGATTTTCTCAGGCGGCTTGAGGTATATTCATTCCCTTTCGAGACCCGGAGGACAAGCTGGACGGATTTCCCCGCCCTTTTCTCCGGGAGAGCCTCGGCTTTCATGAGGGCAGGGGCGGGCCTGGTGGCCTTCTGAGGTTTTATAGCCTGTGGAGCGGCGTCCATCGTCTTCTCCGCAGCCACCCTTCTCCCGGGTTCCTGCATGAGAGTGGTCACCTCTTCCTGGGTTCCCATATTATGAAACACGAGAAAGACCAGTAGGCCGGCGGTAGCCCAGGAAGCCACCTGGATGGGAATCTTCAGGCGAAAAGGAAGAAAGAGACTTTTAAAAATCCTGGACCACCACGAACGTCGTTCAATCCGTTGATGAACGCCTTCCATGAAACCCTTGGGCGCCTCCATGATATCCAGGGATCCGAGGGTTTGAATCATCCCTTTAAGGGCTTCCAGTTCGTCCCTGCAATCCGCGCACATCTTCAGATGGTCCTCGACCTTTGCCGCCTTTTCCGTATTGAGGACGCCATCGATGTATTCGGACAGGTGTCTTTTTGTTTGAGAGCATTCCATTTTAGATCACGCCTTGAAGCCTGTTTTTCAGGCCGAGCCTGGCCCTTGCCAGTTTGGATTTGACCGTTCCGAGGGGGTAACCGGTTATGGTGGAAACCTCAGCATAGGATAGTCCTTCCAGGTCCCTCAGGATGATCACGGATTTCTGTTTTTCAGGAAGAGAGTCAATGGCCTTTTGAATCAGCATCATCTTCTCTTTCCTCAGAAGCAAACCGTTTGGTGTCGGCCCTTCATCCCTTAGGGTTACTGCAGGGTTGCTGCCTTCCCCATTTCCGGGATCAGAGAGCGGCACCATCTTTTTTCTGTGCCTGAACTGGGAGGACTTGAGCCTGTTCTTACAGGTGTTGACTGCGATTCGATAGAGCCAGGTCGAGAAATTGGATTCCATCCTGAAGCGTTTCAGGGAGGAAAAAACCTTGACGAAAGTCTCCTGGGCGGAATCGTTCGCTTCCTGATAGTCTCCTAGAAACCGGTAACACACGCTGAATACCCGGTCTTTGTGTTTCAGCATGATTTTGTCAAATGCAGACCGATCCCCTGCCTTGAAGTCCCTGACCCATTGCATGTCCTTTTCACGATCTTTTTCACTTCCGTCTGTGTTCATTTATATTGGACACTGGAATGGTAGGAAATGTTCCGAATTTTCGAAAAAAACGCCTCAGCTCGCTTTAGGAGCACCATGAGGGTTTCCCGCGGGTATGATGATGATTGCCGGATTACAGCAAGCATCCGCCGGAGACGGGTATGTGAATATCCAGCACATCCCGGGGCCTAAGTTCATAGTCAAACCCTTTTTGTTTCCCGATGACAAACACGTGAATCATGAGGTCGTCAAAGGATTTCGTAGGACCCGGAGAACGGATCTTTTCAAGGAGTTCCAGGATCTTCGTGCCCGGCTCCGCCTCCATGATCAAATCCTTCCCTGACGCTAAGAGGGTTCTCAATTTTTCGGTAAACCCGACGGCAAATATGGACTTTATCCTGATCTTCATGTATAGCTCCCAAAGACGATGAGCCTTCTTTGACGCCATCATACCTGTTCCTACAACTCGAAACAAGCTCTCTGATTATAGGTCATGGGCGACACTGGTGTACAACCGAACTTGACAATCTTTTTCACGTTCTTGTGCTGAAACCCGTTTTGAGGCGCTATGGGGTTTCGTACGAAGATCAGATGAACGGGATGTTCCTGAAGCGGCGTCATTTCGGCCCTGGAAAAAGACGCATTTTTTCTTTTGCAGGACGGCAATGCTTAGGCTACTATGACGACCATCAGGAATAGGAGGGATCGGAATGGAAACGCCCAACAAGGGTACAGGGTACGAAAAGGGGAGCAACCCGACCACACCCCAACCCAATTTTATCCGCAACATTATTGCACGGGATTCTGAAACGAACAGGTTCGGCGGCCGTGTCCACACCCGGTTTCCTCCCGAACCGAACGGTTATCTGCACATCGGACACGCCAAGTCCATCTGCCTCAATTTCGGACTGGCCGCTGAAAACAACGGGCTCTGCAATCTGAGATTCGATGACACCAATCCCACGAAAGAAGAACAGGAATACGTGGAATCCATCATCGAAGACGTGCGGTGGCTGGGTTTCGACTGGGGTGAGAGGAAATTCTATGCCTCCGATTACTTTGACAAGCTCTACGATTTTGCCCTTCAACTGATCCGGAAGAGCAAGGCCTATGTCTGCGACCTGAATGCCGACGAAATCAGAGAGTATCGTGGGACACTCACGAAACCGGGCAAAGAGAGTCCCTTCCGGAACCGTTCCGTGGAGGAAAATCTCGACCTGTTCGAGCGCATGCGGGCCGGTGAGTTTGAGGACGGGTCACGGGTGCTGAGGGCCAAGATCGACATGGCCTCTCCCAATCTGAACATGAGAGATCCCGTTATTTACCGCATCCTGCACGCGGAACACCACCGGACAGGCAACAAGTGGTGCATCTATCCCATGTATGATTTCACCCACGGCCAGTCCGATTCCATTGAAGGGGTCACCCACTCCATCTGCACCCTGGAATTCGAGGATCACCGCCCGCTTTATGACTGGTTTCTCGATGAACTGGAGATCTACCATCCCCAGCAGATCGAATTCGCCCGGCTTAATCTCACCTACACGGTCATGAGCAAGCGGAAGCTCTCGGGTCTGGTGGAGGACGGCCATGTGACGGGATGGAACGATCCCAGGATGCCCACCCTTTCGGGACTTCGAAGACGCGGGTACACCCCCGAGGCCGTGAGGAACTTCTGCGAACGCATCGGGGTGGCCAAGCGGGACAGCATGGTGGACATGGCCCTGCTGGAACACTGCCTCCGTGAGGACCTGAACAGGCGGGCGCCCAGGGTCATGGGCGTCCTGCGTCCTCTGCGCGTGGTGATCCAAAACTATCCGGAAGACCAGATGGAAGAACTGGAGGCCGTCAACAACCCCGAAGATCCCGGTATGGGAACCAGGCAGGTGTCCTTTTCCCGCGTCATCTACATAGAAAGGGACGATTTTCTGGAAGACCCGCCAAAGAAGTTCTTTCGTTTGGGACCGGACCGTGAAGTGAGGCTGCGTTACGCCTACTTTATCAAATGCATTGGTGTGGTGAAGGACGAAGAGACGGGAGAAATCCTTGAACTGCGCTGCACCTACGACCCTGCCACAAAGGGGGGCTATGCCCCGGACGGACGCAAGGTCAGGGGTACCCTTCACTGGGTTTCGGCCGCTAACGCTCTCGAAGCGGAGGTAAGGCTGTACGACAGCCTGTTTTTGAAACCGAATCCGGCAGAGGAGAGCGGGGAGGGCGGCTTTACGGATTTTCTTAACCCGAACTCCATTGAGATCCTGAAACCGTGTTATCTGGAGAAGCGTCTGGCGGGGGCCGCTCCAGACAGTTTCTATCAGTTTGAACGGCAGGGCTATTTCTGCATGGATCTTTTCGACTCCTCGCCCGGTGCCCCGGTGTTCAACCGGACGGTCCCCCTCAGGGATACCTGGGCCAAGATTCAAAAGGCGCAGAGCAGGTCTTGACCCGGCCGAGCGGGCCAAGGCAAATCCCAATGTCAAATTACACTGAAGTCCCTTCCTTGATGTAGACATCCCGTTTTGGGTAGGGGATCTCTATCCCCTCCCGGGTAAATGTCTCTTTCACGTGGTCCGTGACAAACGAAATGGTGTCCATTCGTTTCCTGGGATCCCTGATCCACACCCTGGCCTCCAGGTTCACGGCGGAATCCCCAAAGCTTTTCACGACGACCTTGGGAGCCGGGTCCTTCAGCACCCACTCCAGATCCAGGCAGATGGAGACAATAGCCTCTTTGGCCTTCTGGACGTCGGCATCGTATGCAATTCCCACGGGGATCCGCACCCTGATTTCCTCAGTAATCGTCGTGTAGTTGATGATGTCCCGTTTCATGATCTCGTTGTTGGGGATCACGATCACGATATTGTCGGTGGTCCTTATCTTGGTGGCCCTGAGTCCTATATCCAGGACATCCCCCCACGTGGCGGAGTTGGCAGGGGCCGACCAGACCTCAATGCGGTCCCCCACCTCAAAGGGTCGGTCAATGATGAGCAGGACTCCGGCGATGAGGTTGGACAGGGTGTCCTTGGCGGCAAACCCGATGGCAATCCCTGCCACACCGGCGCCCGCCACGAACGGCATGATGTTCAGCCCCAGCACATCGAGGGCCAGGATCCCGCCCGTCGTATAGATGATGACCCCGGAAAACTTTTTTGAGAGGTCCAGGATCACGTCATCCACCTGTGTCTTGGTTCTGGCGGCCAGGGTTTTCTCCAGAAAAGGGAGAAGACGGCTGACGATGCTCTGGGAGAGAGACGTTATGAGGAGGACGAGGCCGGCAAAAAAGATCCTTTCGGCATTGGGCGCCTGGATCAGGCGAAGAGCGAAAGCGCCGAGCAGGATCAGGATGCAATAGTGGCCCCCGCGTTTGATGACCGGGAAGATCCGTCCTTCCCTGCCGAGCACGGGATGTCCCTCATAGCGCTTTTCAAGACCTGCCGTGATCCGGTTGAAGATCCACCAGGCCAGCGCGGCTGCCAGCAGGAGGATAAGGACGTAGATGCCGTCCCTCACAAAGGGTTTCGGTTCTGCGATGACCAGTCCCATCAGTCGATCGAGAAAATCTTTCACCTTTTGCCCCCTATGAAAAGTTCTTCCGGGGCTCTCACAGCATCACATTTAACCACAGATGCCACCCCTCATTCGGGGGAATCGATCTTCAGGTGTCTCTCCAGCTCTCCCTTTGGAATCCCCAGGCAATACAGGACGTTGGTGATCTGGCCCGTGCTCAGGACGCCATCCGCCCGGACACCGGTTCCCTGGGGCTTGAAGGCGATGGAGAGCCCTGCGTTCTCGATAAAATGCGATCCCACCGAACCGTCCCCCACGGCAATCACCTGCTCCGGACCGATGTTTTCCACCTTCATGATGAATTCAAGGATTTCCTGCTTCGTATTGCTGGTGATGACGGGCTCGGCCAGTTTCCCTGTGATCATCCCGTTTTCATCAACCTCAAGGCTATTGGAGAAGGCATAATCCACGCCTGCCTCCTCCAGGATCTTCTTTAACAGGAAATTGAACCCGGATGACAGGAGCGCAATCTTGAACCCCATGGATTTCAGGATTCTGATCAGTTCAAAAGACCCGGGATTCAATTGGAGGACATTGCTGAAGGCCTCGAATTCATGTATGGGGATACCCCGCATGCTCTTTGCATTTTGCACCAGCGTCTGGAGCTGATCTTCTCCCTGATCAACAGGTCCTATGTAGCTGGAAATTTCTCCCAGTTTTCCCCTGACTCTCTCCAGGAATTCCCGAAGGGACTGCTCCTGGAGCAGGCTGGATTCCACGTCGAAAACGACAAGTTTTTTCAGTTTTCTGAAGATGTCCTCACTCTGGATCACCACACTCTGGTCCATTTCCCGGCACAGTTCCCTCAAGGCTGCCGACATTTCGTCGATCGCCTCCCCACGGGATGCATGCGAACCTAACTCCATGCAACTGGAGTCTATCACCATCTCCACAGAGAAAAAATCTCCCCGGGCAATCATCCTGCAGCGTTCTATGTTGATACTGAGCTGGTAAAAAAACCGGGAGACCGCCGCCATGATGCCCGGCCGGTCCAGCCCCAGGATGGTGATCAGGTGATTTTCCTTTCGGGGAGGATGGCCCGGCTTATTTTCACCCTGGCCTGTGACCATGATCTTGAGCCCCGTTTCCGCCTCAAGGAGGATCAGGGAATGCTGAATTTCTTCGATGGAACGGCGGGACTCCGAAAAATCAACGATGAGAAATATGGAAAAAAGGCTCCTCCTGCAGGTCTCTTCAATGTCCAGGATATTCCCGTCCAGATCGCGTATCTTTGCTGCGATCCTGGAAACAAGACCGGGAGAATCGAATCCCACCGCCGACAAGGTCATCAGTTTTTCCCGTTTTTTGGTGATCACCGTCCTATTCCCCCTTGTCGTAGAATACAAACAATTCTTCTTCATAATATCTTCCATTGACAATCTGGCCCGGTCCGAATCGCTTCATGTCCTTTTTTTCCAGCAGGGCAACGAATCTCCTGTTGATTTCATCAAGGGAGATATCTTCCTTGAGCCAGCGGGTCGGAACATTCACATTTATGGGCCGCGCGGGAATCAGGTGTCTGGTGGCCTTCGGGGCAAATTTCTTCCCCTGCATGACGGCCTTGACAACCATCGCCTTGCTGATACGTGGCGTCCAGATGACTACCCTGCCATCCTTCAGTCCATCGAATAAATCACATTCGGTAACACTCTGGCAAGGAATGTAGCGCAAATCCATGCCTTTTTCAACCAGCCTGTTCTGGCACTGTTCCAGCACATCATAGGCGCTCACGGCATCATACACTGTGCCCCTCTTGAACCGGACAATGCAAAAGGAGTCGACACTCTGGATTCCCCAGCAGAAGGGGTCTTCACGCAAGAGTCTTTCAAAATCTCCTTTTGCCGCCACCACACGCAAGGTCCCTTTCATCTCCATGATGACGGCCCGCAGATCCACCGGGCTGGAGGCGTTTTCAAGCAGTCTGAACCAGTAGTGCAACTGGGTAGCGTCATTGAGATAATCGATTCGGCACACAGGTATGTATTTGAAATTCAAGGCCTTGAAAACGAAAAAGCGGTGGTGGCCATCCAACACCATGTAATTCTTGTCGACGATGACGGGGTTCTGGAGGTTGGTCCAGTTGGAGAATTCGAGGATGAGTTCACTGACCGCATGGGGGATCACTGCTTCATGCGGCACCAGAGATGTCACGGGCACCATCTCGAGTTGCAGTTCCAGGCTGTCAGTCTGTATACAGTACATGGGCCTCCCTAAAGCAGACCGTGAAGTTCCTGGAGGACTTCCCGGTATTCATCACCCTTGAAACAGAACTGGAGATCCTGAAACCTTTGGCGCAGTTTCCTCACCTGATCCGATACCTGGAGCCCGTCCTCGATGACGTCTCCCATAAGGTTGGCCAGGGTCTGAAAATCTCCCTCCCGCATGCCGAAACGGGTCATTTCAGAGACACCCGTCCTCAGGGCGCCGGCGGCGGTGAATCCTTCTTCATCCGGGGCCGTCTGGTAGTTGCAGATGATATGGTTTGCCTCCAGTCGCCGCGCGATCTCGGGACCCCGTGCGTAGCCTACACGCACCACCACCTGGTGGGTTTCGGTGAAATCAATGGCCGGGTCACCCGCCACCTCCAGCCCGCGGTCGCTGAGGGCGTGGGCAAAGGTCTTGGCATTGGCGATGACCCTGGACTGGTAGTCATCCTTGAAGTGGTTCATTTCGTAGGCCGCCATGAGAAGACCCAGCATGGTTCCCAAGTGGTGATTGGATACGGAGCCGGGGAACGTGCGCCTGCGCAAGGCCTCCCAGAGTTCATACCGTTCCTCCTCTTCTTGAAAACGGCTGCCCGCGACCCCACGTTGTGTTCCGAAAAAGGTCTTGTGGGTGGACCCGGTCACCAGGTCCGCCCCCTCCTCAAACGGTTTCTGGAAATGGGATCCCACGAGTCCCAGCACATGAGCCATGTCATACATGAGTATGGCGTTGATTTTCTGATCGTCCAGGAACTGTCTGATTTCCCTCACCGGTTCCCTGTGGAGGACCATGCTCTTCCCCAAGATGATGAGTTCGGGTCTCGTCTGATCGATCAGATCGAGGGTCGCCGGTAAATCCATCTTATAGGGGTTTTCCCGGAGCACCGGGAAATTGACCACCGCGGGCCGCTCGGTCTGTGGGTCCCGTGCCACGAAGTCCCTGAGCGCCCCCATGGGTTGTGCACTGAGATGTCCCCCTTTTCCAAGATAGTTGTTCATCACCCGGCGGATCCGCCTGGGTTCACTCCGGCGATCGGTCCTGTTCAGATAATCCACCACGGCACTGAACACGGCCGCATTGGCCATTTGCCCGCTGATGAGCCGCGTCTCTACCTCCTCGCAACCCAGGAATTTCCGCATCTCCTGCTCGAGATGCTGCTCGACCTCCTCTATGAACGCCGTTCCCTGGTAATAGAAGATTTCCGCGTCATGAAAGGCCTTGGAGTCCCGGTGCTCGGCGTAACGAAACGCCGGGTCCATGATGGAAAGCAGACGGGCCATGGGGGAAATGGTCATCTCGGAAGGAATGAGATTGATGCACTCCCGCTGCCGCCACTCGGTGTTTTCCGCGGCTTTTTTGAGGAGCGCCAGGGGTCCTTTCGCTTCAGATGTTCCCTCTGCTTCCACGGAGGTTTCTTCCCCCTCCACAACAATGGGCCGGGCAAAGGGCGGGGCCTCCGAGCGCATGTGAAAGGGGACCACAACAGCGTGGATCCGTTTCCCCCGAACCTCGATTTCAAGGCCGTCCCCCTCAATAATGTCGTTGTCCACGTAAGCGAGACCTATGGCCCTCATGCCATGTCCATCGGTCCGGACCGATTCGAGTCCCTCCCCTTCGAACACCCAGTAAGGAACCATCGTACCGCTGGTCACATATCCCACGTGTCTTGCGTTTCTAAAGACTTTCGCCCCTGCCCGCGCGATGCCTCGGCCCGTCAGAGCCACCGGCTGGACCATCCGGGGGAGTCGCGTGAGCCCGGAGAAATCCCTCCTGGAAATCTTGGCAAGGTCCTCAAACTGCCCGGCCAGGGCCTCCCTGCCCACGTATGCCCCCTTTAGCGGGGAAAAGCTGACGGCAATCTTTGTTATGGGAACCGCCAGGATCGGGATTTCTTCGCCGTCGGGGTCTTCACCAAGTTCATGGCCATAGAGGGGCAGACCGGCCTCCAGACGGAGCGTGTCTCTGGCTCCAAGGCCTATGGGAACCGCTCCCTTTTCCTGAAGAAGCCGCCACAATTTGATGCCGTGATCGCGTTCCACAAAGAGTTCAAAGCACAGGGGCTCTCCCGTGTATCCCGTGCGTGCCACCCTCGCCTCGAAACCGGCGATGGTTACTATGCCTACACCATTGCGCACAGGATCGGGAAATCGCCCGGACTCCGTGAGTTCCAGCAGTATTTCCCGCGAGCGCGGTCCCTGCAGGGCCACCATGGCCATGTCTTCGGTGGCATCCATGAGTTGCAGATCTTCGAAACCCTTTGCAAGCCCCTGGAGATATGCCCAGTCTTTCTCGCGATTGGAGGCGTTCACTACCAGGATATATTCCTTCTCATCGAAACGATAGAGGTAGGCGTCGTCCACAGCACCACCCGTTTCGTTCGGGATGAGCGTGTAATGTGAACCGACACCCAGCGGATCGAGGGCCTCGGCGTTGTTGGTCAGCACATGCTGCAGAAACTCGCAGGCCCGACTTCCCCTCACCCGGAACCGTCCCATATGGGAGACGTCAAAAATGCCCGCCCCTTTCCTCGTCTCAAGATGTTCGGTTACGATTCCCGAGGGGTACTGGATGGGCATTTCCCACCCGCCGAAATCCACCATTTTGGCCCCCAGGGTCTTGTGTTCATCAGAGAAAACGGTCTTCATGACCCCTGCCATAGTCTCAAGCCCTCCCTATCCGGTACTTCATGCAGGTACACATCCATGCAAAGACGACAACGCCGGCAACGATCGCCTAAAAGGGGTCCCCGCCCTGCCTTGCCTCAATTCCTACATACCACCACTTTCTTCGTGTTTCAAGAAAAACGTCAAATATTTTTGAGGATTTCATAAAAAACTGAGGCTATATTGATCATATTTGCAATTTTTTGCGGCAGAAATTCTCGATCGAGTTTCGGGGGTGGGAGAACAAGGATGGCCAGGCGTGTGTCCTGATCCACCGCCGGATTCCCGACGGCCGCCACGAACCCCTGCCCCGGATGACCTGGTTTCGCACGCGTTTGCAATACTTTTTGACTCTCCACAAAAAGGCTGATATCCTATACGGCATGAAAATTTTCAATCTCCTTCATACCAAACTGGTATTTCTCGACATTCCCCTACCTGACAAAGAGGCGGTCCTCCGGTTCGTGGCCGAGGCCTTTGCCACACGGGGCATCGTAAAAGACGCCGATCTGCTTTATGAAGGCATAAAGGAACGGGAAGAGACCATGAGCACCGGCATCGGCGGGGGCATCGGTATCCCCCATGCCATCAGTGGAGAAGCCGAAGCCCCGGCTATTCTCATCCTGCGGCTTGCACAACCGCTCGACTTCGAGGCCCTGGATCGTGTTCCGGTGGACGTGATAGCCTCCCTCGTGGTCCCGGAGAACCAGACCGACCTCCATCTTCAAATCCTTGCAGCTCTCGCCAGGCTCTGTCAGTCACCGGGATTTCTCCAGGCGGTTCGCGACGCCGGAGATCCTGCATTGCTCCTTGAGGAATTCAGGCGGCTGGAAGAAAACATCGCCTTTCATTCATGACAAAACGCTGGTCAAGACCGAACGGGTATCGAAGCGTACTCGCCATAAGCCTGCCCATGGTGGCAACCATGGGTTCCATTACCCTTATGCAGTTCACGGACAGGGTATTCTTGGCCAACTACTCGGTAGACGCCATCTCCGCCGCGCTTCCCGCGGGAATCGCCGCCTTTACCTGCCTCAGTTTTTTCATGGGGGTTGCCAATTACACAAACGCCTTCGTGGCGCAGTATACCGGCGCCGGTGTCCGCTCCCGGGTGGGTGCAGCCCTCTGGCAGGGCATATACTTCTCCCTTGCGTCCGGGGTCATCCTCGCCTCCTTCGCCTTGGTTTCAGGGCCTCTATTTGACCTCATCGGTCACTCACCCCAAATCCGGGCCCTTGAGAAGGTCTATTTCAACGTCCTCACGCTCGGCGGAGGCATTACGGTCCTGGCCTCGGCCATGGCATGTTTCTATATCGGCCGGGGTCTGACATGGACGGTGATGTTGATACACATGGCCGGCGCCGCCGTCAACATCCCTCTGGACTACTGTCTCATCAACGGCATCGGCCTTTTTCCGGAGCTGGGCATTTTCGGGGCGGCAATCGCCACCGTAACGGCCTATGGAGTCATCCTGGCCGCACTGTCCATACTCATTTTCTCCACGTCCAACAGGCGCAGGTTCGGGACCTGGAGCGGGCGAGCCTTTGACAGGCAACTCTTTTTCAGGCTCATGCGTTACGGTCTGCCGAGCGGCATACAGTTCTTCCTCGAAATTGCCGGTTTTACATTTTTTATCCAGATGCTGGGCCGCCTGGGCGATCTGGAACTGGCCGTATCCAATATCGTCCTCTCCATAGAATCTCTCGCCTTCCTGCCCATGGTGGGTTTTCATATCGGCACCGCCACCCTCGTGGGACAGGCCATCGGGAGAAATCGGCCGGAGGACGGTTCCTACGCGACCACCAGCGCATTCCACCTCACCCTGCTCTATATGTTGTGCGTTTCAACCCTGTTCGTGCTGATGCCCGGTCCCCTGCTCAGGCTCTTCATCTCCGCCCGCACCACATCCCCGGAATACGCCGGCATCATGAACCTGGGCGTGATCCTCCTCCGATTCGTGGCGGTTTTCTGCCTGTTTGACTCTCTCAACCTGGTATTTTCAGGGGCCATAAAGGGTGCGGGCGACACGCACTTCATCATGTGGACCATCGGCGCATTGTCTCTGGGGATGATGATCATACCCTCCTATCTTGCAGTGACGGTCTTCAACGCGGGGCTCTATGTCCTCTGGACATTGGCCACCATCTATGTCTGCGGGCTGGGTCTGGCATTCATGCTCCGCTACAGAAATGGGAAATGGAAAAAGATGCGCGTGATCGAGGAGCAGCATCCACTTCCCATCAAAATCTAGCCAAGGAAAGACCGTCAAGATGATTGCCTTCCACTCCAGGTCTCCGAGCAAGACACTCCACGGTCCCGGCCTTTTGGAGGTTCCTCAATGGATTTTGTGCCTCGTTATTGGACATCAAACAGGCTGAGTTGTCCGGGCTGCTCTCTTTTCTTTTTCTTTTCCTCGGCAATCTTCCGGTTGATCTCTGCTCGTCGCGCCTTTTTCTCCGCAGCCTTTTGTTCTTTGAGGCGCTCCTATTCAGCCATGTATTTTTGGAACTCCCTTTCTTCTTTCTCGCCCATAAATTCAACCACGATCTCGGGTTTAGGCAACATGCTCTTAGGAATTATCAAACCATTTGGAAGCTCAACGAATGTCAATGCATCTGAAATTTTAGGACTGAAAAAGCCTTGAGCGCCAATCCCAAAATTGCAGGCCTTTTCAATCTGGGTTGCTTTGCTGCCGATGGTTGATTTCTTGGTCCGGAAGAAGTCGCAGATGGTGTCGGCTGAAAGAAACATGTCATTGTCCACATCAAACAGAAAATTGAGGCGGGCGATGACATAGATATTTGAGGCCGCTCTGGGTCAGTTCTTCGCTATTGCCGTCGGCGGTGGTTGCATCGTTCCCTGGGCCGTGATCCCGACCGCAGCCATTATCGGGACCGACCCCGTAGAGGTGGCACGCCGAAATCTGGTGCCGACACTCTGTGGACTCGTGTCCGTTTTGATTGTCGCCATTTTCATGCTCTAGCCGGCCGTTCCGACCGGACTGATTTCCCCTGAAAGCTCCGGCCCGGTAGGCCGGGGCCTTCAGGGGGATGTCTCCAAGTCGGCTTCGGACATCATTTTCACTCTGAACCCGGGACTTCCCTCATCAAAGGATCTGACTCAAAAAGAGCTTGGTCCTGTCGTGGGTGGGGTTCTTGAAGAAGTGATCGGCGGTCCCTTCTTCCACGATCTGCCCGCCATCCATGAAAATGACCCTGTCCGAGACCTCCCGGGCGAATCCCATTTCATGGGTCACCGCAACCATGGTCATTCCCTCCCGAGCCAGGGTCTTCATGACGTCCAGAACCTCGCCGATCATCTCGGGGTCCAGGGCTGAAGTGGCCTCGTCAAACATCATGATCTTGGGCTGCATGGCCAGGGCGCGGGCGATGGCCACCCGCTGCTGCTGGCCGCCGGAAAGCTGGGCGGGATAGACACTTTCCTTTTCCGCGATTCCCACCTTTTTGAGCAGATCCCTGGCGATCTTGAGCGCCTTTTCTTTGTCCCTCTTGCGCACGATCAGCTGGGCCAGGGTCACGTTTTCGAGGACCGTCTTGTGGGGGAAGAGATTGAAATGCTGAAACACCATGCCCAGCTCTTCCCTTACCTTGTTGATATTCGCCTTCTTGGCCAGGATGTCTTGGCCATCGATGATGATTTCGCCGCTGTCCACCTCTTCCAGGCGATTTAGACACCTCAGAAAGGTGCTTTTCCCGGACCCGCTGGGGCCGATGATGACCACCACTTCACCCTTTTGGATGTGGGTTGAAAAATCGACCAGTGCCTTCACTTCCCTGCGATTGGGGGTCTTGAAGGTCTTGTAAAGGTTCTTTACCCTAATCACTGACGGCAAGCCTCCTTTCGATGTATTGGGTGGCCATGGAAAGGGTGGAGGTCATCACCAGATAAAGAGCGGCCACTGTAAAATAGATTTCAAAGGCACTGTAGGTCCTGGCAACGGCCTGCTGGCCCTGGAACATGAGATCGGCCAGGGCAATGACGGAAACCAGAGACGAGTCCTTGATCAGGGAAATAAACTGTCCTGCCAGGGGGGGGACGATGCGTTTGAAGGCCTGGGGGAGGATGACATGGCGCATGGCCTTTGCATAGGACATGCCCAGGGATCGCGCGGCCTCCGCCTGCCCCTTGTGAATGGACTGGATGCCTGCCCGCACGATTTCACCCACGTAGGCCCCTTCAAAGATGGCCAGGGCGGCAGTCCCAGCAGCGAATGCCGAGAGCCTCAGCATGGATCCGGCAAAAAAGTAGATGATGTATATCTGCACCAGGAGCGGGGTATTCCGGATGATCTCTACGAAGGTGAAGGCAATGCCGCGGGTGATAGGTTCACTTGAAAGCCTGCAGATGCCCAGGACGGTCCCGAGAACGATGGCGAAGACGATGGCCACCGCTGAGATCTTCAGGGTCAGGATGAAACCGATCATCAGGACCCCCAGGTGCAGGCTCGGCTTCGTTTCATACGCGAATCTTGTTCCGTAGTAGAACAGCATCTGCGGGATCTGTTCCCAGTGCCAGATGTAGGTAATACCCCTGTTCATAAGGAAATAGTAGACCAACCCGAGGATCACGGCGAGGACGGCCAGGGTTATTATGGATCGTTTTCCGAAGACCAAAATGAACCTCCTCTGATAGAAGAAGGGGGGCGAAAAACGCCCCCCTTTTCATTACTGTTTCTTCGCCATTTCTTTTACATAATCCACAAACCATTTTTGTTTCATCTTGTCCCAGCGTCCGTCGCCGCGGACTTGCCGCAGGAAGTTGTTGAGGAAGTTCAGGAAGTCCGGATCGCCTTTCCGGATCGCCCAGGCAAGGGGTTCATAGGTAAGGGGTTTGAATATCCCGAATGTGGTCTTCTTGTACTTGGCCGCAAATACACGGACCTGGGGTTCATCATACACAAAGGCATCGGCAAGGCCGTTCGCCACCTGCATGGCACCGTCTGTCTCGGCCTTGAAAAAACGGTGGGTAGCCTTGGGCATCAGGTCTTCGGTGGTGAACTGCCCGGTGACGCCCAGTTTGGAGGTGACAATCATCCCTTTCTTGTTCAGGTCCTTGTAGCTTCTTATCTTTCCCTTGTTCTTCTTGTTGATGAGCAGACACTGGCCGATATAGTAGTAAGGATCGCAGAAATTGACCTTGAGATTTCGGCTCTGGAGTGCGGTCATCCCCGACATGATGATGTCAAACTTGTGTGTCATCAAAGAGGGAATAATGCCCTCCCAGGCGGTGTTGATCAGCTTGACCTTTTTTTCGCCGCCCTTGCCGAAAATGGCCTTTCCCATCTCATAGGCCATGTCCACATCAAAGCCGACAAGGTTTCCCTTTGCGTCCTGCATTTCAAAGGGCTGATAGCCGGCTTCCATTCCAACGAGGAGCTGGCCTCTTTTCTGGATCTCCTCAAGAGTAGATGTCTTGGCTATATCTTCTGCAGTGAATGCCATTGCAGTGCCCAAAGAAAATATCACTGCAAACACCAGGGCCATGAGCAATAGAACTGTTTTTTTCACGGTTAGCTATCCTCCTTTTCTTGCCATAAAATGAATCAAAGCTATTCGGGCATACCTTTACCCCTTCAGACGAACGTTACTTGCTTCACCTCCTTTCTCTCACTTTTTCAGCATTAGGTTCTCATTGGTGTCTCCAAGCTATTCTCAGCTTTTTTTACTAACAAAAAGGTCATATGTAAATAGATAATTATGAAGATGATCCGTTACAACCCCGTCCCTCTTTGTGAAATTCCGTCAGGAATCCCTTTTGAGCATGCGGGCGGCAATCTCTTTCGGGCACTTTCCCGCGGCCATGGCGGTTATCCCCAGGGGATCCCGTCTCGGATTGAGTTCTACGATGTCCGCCCCAACGAGCGTTCCCTTGAAGTCCTGGATGAGTCCGATAAGCTCCCTCCTCGAAAGCCCTCCAGGTTCCTGGTGCGAAACACCCGGGGCGAAGGCCGGATCCAGGACGTCCATATCCAGAACCCCTTTTGCCAGGGCAAGGTCGCCCATATCCCTGAAACGGGGATCCACGCCCATATCATTTCCATTCTCGGAACACATGTTGATTGAACCGGTATTCAGTGCTTCACGTATCCGGGGAGGGGCCAGCGCGGGTCCGCACATGAAAGACGAATACTCGTCAAAGGGGAATCCCATAACAACAGCCATTCCGGGTCCCAGTTGTTCCCCTGTTTCCAAAGGCTCTTCCTCTTGAATGGCGTTTGGTGGTTGCGAGCTTCATTCGAAGGATGGTTGGTGATGAATGCTTCAAGAGGGAACATAGAACAAAGTGGCTTTACTTTCAAGGCAAAAATCCCGTTTAGTCAAAATGTTAGTTGCCCAGATGGGACGGTTGACTTCCCCTTTGCTTTGGTTCATATTTCTTTTCAAACATAACATTGTCTATGAGCGTACAAGGGTCGAAATGAGGATAGGATGAAAATCAAGATCATTGCCGTCGGAGGCACCATCGACAAGGTCTATTTCGACCTAAAAAGCGAATATCAGGTCGGGAAACCCGAGATCACGGATATCCTGGAAGAGGGGAACATCGGATTGGAATACGCTTGCGAATCCATATTGCGGAAGGACAGCCTTGAGCTCACGGAAGATGACCGTCAACTCATCTTTGAAAAGATTCAGTCCGATGAAAACCAGCGCATCCTGGTTACCCATGGCACCGATACCATGGTTGAGACGGCCAGGAAACTCAAGGGCGTCCCCGGGAAGGTGATCGTGCTCACCGGCGCCATGTCCCCGGCCAGGTTCAAATCAAGTGATGCTCCCTTCAATATCGGGTTCGCCATGGCGGCTGTGCAGTTGCTTCCCACCGGCGTCTATATCGCCATGAACGGGCGGGTCTTTGATCCCGATCATGTTGTAAAAAACAGGGAACACAATCGTTTTGAAGAGATTTAGCCAAGCCGATCCCACATTTCCCAGAAGTTGGGAAAGGACTTTTTCACGCAGTCATCTCCCTGAATCACCATTCCAGGGACCCCGAGACCGATCACGGCCATACTCATGGCCAGGCGATGATCGTCGTGGGGATTAAGCAGTGCCCCCTTGAGGGGATGCCCTCCCTCTATGACAAGGCCATCCTTCATTTCTTTCACATGTGCCCCCAGACGGCTCCATTCAAGACAGATAGCGCTGAGGCGGTCACTCTCCTTGAGCCGCAGGTGGGCCACGTTCCTGATCACCGTCCCGCCCTTTGCGAACAGGGCCACTGCAGCCAGGGTGGGAACCATGTCGGGCATGTGGAGCATATCGACTTCCACCCCTTTGAGCGGTGCACCCTGAACCGTGACCCCGTCCGGTTCCCGCCTGACCCCGCAGCCCATTTTCTCCAGGATATCCAGGAAACCCATATCTCCCTGAGAGCTGGAAAAGGGATCCACATTTTCGGTGGTGACGCTCCCGCCGGAGACAGCGGCTGCGGCCCAGAAATAGGAGGCGCTGGAAGCGTCCGCCTCCACGACAAACACCGTGGGCCGATAGTGCACCTTCGACCTGACGGAAAAGTGTTCATATCCTTTCCTGGATACGGAGGCGCCGAAGGCCTCCATGACCTGCAGGGTCATGTACACATAGGGGCTCGACGAGATGGGCCCACTCACGATAATCTGAGTGTCCTCTTCAGCATAGGGTGCCGCAAGCAGGAGGGAAGAGATGTACTGGCTGCTTTCCCTTCCTGATATGCGCACAGCTCCCCCTCTGATGCCCCGGGCCCTCACCAGGACCGGAGGGTATCCGTTGTCCTTTGGAAATGAAAGATCGGCCCCCAGCCCATTGAGTGCCTTGACCAGTTCGCCAACGGGCCTTTCCCGCATGCGGGGAGAGCCGTCCAGGAGAAACTCCCCCCTGCCGAGACTCACGACCGAGAGGAAGAGCCGCATGCTGGTCCCTGCATTCCCCAGGAAGATGTTCTCGCTTGCCCTTGCCCTTTTCAGCCTGCCCCCGGTCCCGGCGACCAGAAGGTCGGCACCGTCAAGCGTCATTGCAGCCCCCAGGGTCTCCAGTGCTTCCAGAGTATAGTCCGTGTCCTCGCAGAAAAGCACGTCCCTGAGACGGCTTTCTCCAGCGGCAAGAGCGGCGCAAATCAGTGCACGATGGGTCATGCTTTTGGAACCGGGAATCCGGACAGTCGCCATGATGTCTGAACGGGTCCTGACTTCTTTCATTTCCCCTCCGCCGGTGATGTCTGTTCGAGGGCATGCCTGACTGCGTTTTCCATCACCTCCAACGGGGCCTCAAGGCCGGTCCACAAACGGAACTGCTCCGCCCCCTGGAAAACAAACATTTTGATTCCCGGGACAGCAGCGGCCCCCTTGGCCTTTGCCATCCTGAGCAATCGCGTTTCAAGGGGGTTGTAAACAATATCCATCACCACCTCCGCTTTTGTCTCCGCGAGGTCGAGAGGAAATTCGTCCTCATCAGGATACATACCCACGGGCGTCGCATTGATCAGGATATCCGTTTCGAACCCCTTGACGTCCGCCATGGGCACGAAGACTCCATCGAGGTCTCTTGCGAGTGCTTCTCCGTGCTTGACGGAGCGGTTGATGATGCTCGGCCTGCCCCCGTTCTCAACGAGGATATACCCTATGGCCCGAGCAGCGCCGCCTGCTCCCAGGATGACAACGCGTTTGTTTCGGAGAGCTGTAACTTCCTGAAGGGCCTTCAGTGCACCGGCTGCGTCGGTGTTGTACCCTACGAGCCCTCCACCTTCCAGGACGACCGTGTTCACGGCACCGATCTTCCGGGCCATGGGGTCGATGCGGTCCAGGAAAGGTATGACACGCGACTTGTAGGGGATGGTGACACTGAGACCCTTGATGCCCATGGCCCTGCCGCCCCGGATGGTCCCTTCCAGGTTCGTGGATTCAAAGGCCAGATAGACCGCATTCAAGCCCAGTTCCCTGAAGGCGGCGTTGTGCATCACGGGGCTCAGGCTGTGCCCGAGGGGCATTCCCACCACGCCGTAAAGGGATGTGTGTTCGTCGATCTTCACGCCTCGAGTTCTTTCAGAATTTTCACCATGGTTCGGGCCGGGATCTGGCCTGCGGCGGCTTCCTCTCCCGGTCCCAGGGAAGCGAAGGTGAGGTACCCGCCCATGAGGGGGGACGCGATGCGGCTGATACGGCCCTCCCTCCCCATGCAGAAGGCGATGATTTCGGTCCCCAGTTCCCTGGCCTTCGGGATGAGGTTCAGTACCCTCAGGTTGTCTTCCGCGTTCCGGGCACGCGTTACGATCTTGATCACGTCCGGGCCTGATGCGGCCATCCTGTCAAGAAGTCTCCCGAGGGCCTTCCGGGAAGGGGTTCCGTTCAGGATGTGGTGGGACAGGATCACCCTGCTCTCTTTTCTGTTTCTCAAAATGGATTCTCGAAAACCCAGGGGCATGCTGAACTCCACATCCACAAAGGCGGCACCGGCCGCCACGGCCTGTTGGAGGAGGCTGACCCTCGTGGCATAATGCGCCAGACCGCGTCCGCCTTCCTTCCTGGAACGGTAGGTGACGATGACCGGTTTGGGCGTATTTCTTATGATTTGTTTCAGGTCAAAACTCGCCATCAGGTCAAGCCTGATCTCGAAAACTTCGGCCAGCTCACTGGCCCGGGCCATCTTTGCAACGACTCCTGCAGTATCCTGCGCAGCAATGGAAACAGCGATTTTCATGCCTCTACAATGTGCTCCCTGATTCTGTGTCCGAAATGGCGAGCCCCTTCCTCAGCATAACCCAGGATCTCGTCTCCGGGACTGAGTTCCAGGACGGACACAGGCTCGCCTGTCGTCCCCATCAACCGGATGGTCTCGGCGTTTTGAAGGATAAGCGTGGCAGTCCCGTAGGACCCGACAGCCCGCAAGATCAACAGGGGACGCCTTTCCACCTTTGCCCTCCCCACCACCAGGGAGACGGTCTCGCCTCTGAAATTGACGCCCAGCACTTCATCTCCCGAGCGAAGTTCCGAAAGGTACCTGGTCTTTCCTCCCGGCGTCATCACATACGCGTGTACCGCCCCCGCATTGACCCTGAAAGGTCTGGGCGATACATAAGGATTTTCCAGGGCCTCCGCCTGGACCAGGAACATGGCCCGGCTGCTGTTCCCCACCAGTATTCCCTCCCCCGGGCCCATGAGCGAACAGGTGTCCACGCAGACGCGATCGCCCATGCCCACGGGATGGGTTGCTTCGACCACAAAGGGGGTAAGTTCAAGGGGACAGTCCGTGGAAAGCATCTCCCTGATCATCTCTCGCACCTCCGCCGGGTCCGGGTTTGACACCAGGAGCCCGTCCACTCCCTTCTCCAGGATCCCCGAAGCCACCCGTGCCTCCTCCAGGTTGTTCACCTCCACAAAGAGGTTCCCGGTCCTGGCCACCAGGTTTTCGAGGGGTATGATCTCCCAATCCAAGGTTTTTACCACTACCCGCTTGTCCCTGGCAAGGCCTACGATCCTCTCCTCGTCTTCCGCACAGCGGATTTCCGCAAAAGCCACATCCTTTCCCGGTTCCAGGTCGCCCTTTTCCGCAATGGTTGTGATCATCCCCAGGGCGTTGACATCGGAGACCTTCTCGTTCGGGACCATGACCGCAGAGGCGCCTGCCTCCAGCGCCGTTGTCACCAGATCCTTGTTCCACGGTTCCACCTTTACCCAGATTTCTATCATTTCAAATCATCCTTTCCCGTGCCTGACCGCAAGGCTTTGCTTTCTAACGAAGTCACCTTTTCATCCGGATCTAAGGAAACGGATCTGAGAATCTTTTTCATGTGCTTTCTCATAGTGCACTTGCAACTCACTTCTGCATGGACGCCGATTTGGGGTTCACTCCTATCAAGCCCTACGCGCTTCTGTGACGTACCGCTGAATCCCAAATCGGCGTCCATCCCCTCCGGAGTGTTTAGAAAGCATTTGAAAAAGATTGTCAGTTTCGGTTCCTCTTCGTTCCTCACAGGCTGCCGCTCGCGGCATGAGCCGGCTTCCAGTGGAGTCATAATCAATAATATCCTCGGAGAGAATCAAAAAGATCGGCAAAAGCATTTTCGTCTTTATCGCCAACCAGTTCAAGCCATTCCTCCAACGATCCTTTGACTGCCTTCAGGAACTCCCAGGCATGGGGATTTCCCATCATCAAGGCGGAAAAGAGTTCGGACGGTTGTCCCAACATAGCCTGTACCCGTTCCAACCGTTCCATGAAAACCGGCGTGGCGCATCGCACCAATTGTTCAAGGGGAACCCCTGAACGTTTTATGCTGAGGGCAAGAGCGAGGGTGGCGAGATGATTCGCCCCCTGAATGATGCCCATGAACCGGTCGTGTTCCGCTGCATCCATGATCAGGGTCTCTACGCCCGCCTCTTGGAGCAGGCCCTTTATCCAGCGCATGCCCCGGTCTCCCCGGCCCCGGCAGATCACCATCTTCCTTTCCCGAGGAGAATCGTCGTCCGGGCCGAAGAGCGGGTGAAGCCCCACCACTTCGGATCGGCTGCAAGACATCATGGCGGCAAGGGGAGCCTCTTTGACCGACGTGAGATCCATGAGGAGAGAATCTTCGGACATCAAGGGCCCTATCCGGCGAATGAGGGGAAGAGCCTTTCTAATAGGCACCGAGATGACCACCACGCGACAGGTCCTGACCACCTCCTCGAGGCCGTGCGGGCCGTCCTTCCCCGTTCGCAGGACAACCATCCCGCACTGTTCCATGAACCCGGAAAACCAGGTCCCCATGCGCCCTGTTCCGCCGATGATTCCGACGGCCGGTTTTCCCATTCCCATTGCTCCCTCCCGGCGAGATAGGACTCCAGTCTGTTCCTTCATGCCGATGCGCCCCCGTGATGGTTGAGAAAATCAAGGGCCTCTTCCACCGAGGCTTTTTCATGCACGATCCGGGAAAGGGCCCCAACGATCCCCGTGGGATTCTGGTGTTGAAAGACGTTGCGACCCATGGAGATTCCAGCCGCCCCTGCCTCCATGGCGCCCTCGACCATTTCCAGGATGTCCCTGTCCGAGTCCATTTTCGGGCCTCCTGCAATGATCACAGGGAGATGACACCCCTCCACCACTTCCCTGAATGATTCGGGATCTCCTGTATAGGATACCTTGACCACGTCCGCACCGAGCTCCGCCCCCAGCCGCGCGGCATGCTTGATGGCCTCGGGGTCATACTCGTTTTTTATCTTCTTCCCCCTGGGGTAAATCATGGCCAGAAGGGGCATGCCCCATTCGGCGGAGATCCGCGCCACTTTCGCCAGGTCCGAAAGCATCTCTTTTTCATGGCCGTTCCCGATATTCACATGAACCGAGACTCCGTCCGCGCCCAATTTGATGGACTCTTCCACTGTGCACACCAGTGTCTTGGCATTGGGTTCCGGTGAGAGCGAGGTGCTGGCTGACAGGTGGACGATAAGGCCCATGTCCCGACCGCCCTTCCTGTGTCCCCTGGCCACCACGCCCTTATGCACGACCACGGCGTTTGCGCCCCCCTCCGCCATACGGCTCATGGCCATTTTCATATCCGTGATACCGAAAATGGGGCCCGAACTGACCCCGTGATCCATGGGCACAATGACGGTTTTTCCTGTCACCCTGTTGATAATTCTCTCCAGCCTGATTTCTTTTCCTATCATTTTTTCCTCCCTATTTTGATGGAACCGTAAAAAGTCCGTCCATGGGCACGATGATGACTTCCAACGAAGTCGCGACCTGCTCCTCATAGCGAGCCATTTTATTTGCTGCACCAGGAGGAGGGCCTGAAAAAGAGTGTCAGGTTCTCCTCCACTTCGTTCCTCATAGGCTGCCGACAGCGGCATCGGACAAAAAAAGCCGGGGAGAAATCTTTCCG
>Ga0315556_1000513_pt1 | contig 24065 bp, 22 predicted proteins | sample SalMarSW160310MG_FD_202112 | JGI IMG/M metagenome (GOLD analysis project Ga0315556, IMG submission 202112) | Salt marsh sediment microbial communities from the Plum Island Ecosystem LTER, Massachusetts, United States - Salt Marsh Sediment SW1603-10 ...
CGGTCGAGATCGCAATCCTGATGTCGGTGCAGCCGGTGATGCGCATGGCCGCGCCCAGCGTGTGGGGCTGGCTTGCCGATCACACGGGGGATCGTTTGCGCGTGGTGAAGATTGCGGCGACGATGAGTGTGCTGTTCTATCTGGGCGTGTTCTTCACCACCAGTTTCTGGGGCATGTTCCTGGTACTGGCGCTGATGGGTTTCTTCTGGAGTGCCTCGATGCCGCTGGTGGAGGCGACCACGCTGACCTGGCTGGGCAAGCATGCCGCGCGCTACGGGCGCATCCGCTCCTGGGGTTCGGTCGGCTTCATCCTCGCGGTGCTGGGGCTGGGCTACGCGTTCGATTACATCGCGATCCACTGGCTGTTGTGGGCCGGGCTGTTCATCATGCTGGGCATCCTGACCTTCGCACGGCAGATCCCGCCCACCCAGGTGCTGGCGCACCACACCGACAGTCATTCCATCATGCGCATCGTGCGGCAGCCGCAGGTGCTGGCATTCTTCGGTGCCTGTTTCCTGATGTCGATGGCGCACGGCCCGTATTACACCTTCTTTTCGATCTACCTGGTGGATCATGGCTATGCCAAGAGTGCGGTGGGCTGGCTGTGGGCACTGGGCGTGATCTGCGAGATCGGTATTTTTTTCCTGATGCCGTGGCTGATGCGCCGCTACACTTTGCCGCAAATCCTGAAGGTCAGCCTGGCCTCAGCCGTATTGCGTTTCGCGCTGATCGGCTGGGCGGTGGATTCCCTGCCATTGCTGCTGCTGGCGCAGGCGCTGCACGCGATTACCTTCGGCGCTTTCCATGCAACGGCGGTGGCACTGGTGCATCATTTTTTCCAGGGACGCCACCAGTCCCGCGGGCAGGCACTGTACGGCAGTCTGACCTATGGCGCGGGCGGCATGCTGGGCGGCTTGGCCAGCGGTCCGCTGTGGCAGCACTGGGGCGCCTCGGTGATGTACAGCTTCAGCGCAGGCGCGGCCCTGCTGGGTCTGTTGCTTTTGTTGTGGAAGCTGCGCGCCTTGCCGGACAGCAGCGCGGCGCCTGCGTAGAAGAGCGGTCTAGACAGGCAAGGCCGTTTTGTCGACCACGCGGCGCAACACAAAACTGGTGTGCACGCCGGTTACGCCCTTGATGCGGGTGATGCGGTTGAGTAACAGTTCCTGGTAGGCATCCATATCCTTCACAACCACCTTGAGCTGGTAGTCGGCTTCCTGCCCCGTGATCAGCAGGCATTCCAGCACGTCCGGAATCTTGACGACCTCGGCTTCGAAATTGCCGAGCCGTTCCGGTGTGTGCTGGTCCATCGAGATCAGGATCAGCGCGGTTAGCGACAAGCCGAGTTTCTTTGCGTCGAGCAGCGCGCGGTAGCCGGTGATCAAGCCGGCTTCTTCCAGCGCGTGCAGCCGGCGCAGGCAGGGCGAGGGGGTGAGGCTGATGCGGTCGGCCAGTTCCTGGTTGCTGATGCGGCCGTCCTCCTGCAGTACGCGCAATATGTCCAGATCGTAGCGGTCGAGTTTCATGATATTTCCTCAATTCTTCGATATTTGAAGGATAATTTTACATATCAGATAAATATTGGCAATTATATTGCTTAAATAGTGGATTTTGTCGTGTAATTAGCAAGCGCCTGCCTCGGCCATCCTTATATGATGCTTCCATCTATCTGAAAGGAGGTGGAATCATGCTGAAACACCCGGAAACCAAATACCGCCCGTTCCCGCCGGTCGCGCTGACCGATCGGCAGTGGCCAAACCGTACGATCACCAAGCCGCCGGTCTGGATGAGCACGGATTTACGGGACGGTAACCAGTCGTTGTTCGAGCCGATGGATGCGGAACGCAAATTGCGCATGTTCCGCACACTGTGCGAGATCGGCTTCAGGGAAATCGAGGTGGGGTTTCCGTCGGCATCGCAGACCGAGTTCGGTTTCGTGCGCACGCTGATCGAGGGTGGGCATATTCCGGATGACGTCACCATAGAAGTATTGACCCAGGCGCGCGAACATTTGATCCGACGCACCATGGAATCGCTGCGAGGCGTGCGTCGCGCCATCGTTCATGTCTACAACGCGACTTCTGAGCCATTCCGCAACGTCGTGTTTGGCATGAGCAAGGCGGAAGTGGTGAGTATGGCAGTGAATTCTGTACGGCTGATTCGGGAACTGGCAGACGAACAGCCTGGGACGGAGTGGGTGCTCCAGTACAGTCCCGAGACGTTCTCCGGAACCGAGCTTAATTTTGCGCGCGAAATCTGTGACGCGGTTACTGCGGCCTGGGGTGCGTCTCCGGACGACAAGGTCATCATCAACCTGCCGACCACGGTGGAGGTGGCGACGCCGAATGTCTATGCCGACCAGATCGAGTGGATGCACCGCAACCTGGCGCGGCGCGACAGCATCGTGCTGAGCCTGCACACGCACAATGACCGCGGCACCGCGGTTGCCTCGGCCGAGCTGGGCCTGATGGCTGGCGCCGACCGCGTCGAGGGCTGTCTGTTCGGCAACGGCGAGCGCACCGGCAACGTGGATATCGTGACGCTTGCCTTGAACCTGTACACGCAGGGCGTCGATCCGGGCCTGGATTTTTCCGATATCAATGCGGTAGCGCGTACGGTGGAATACTGCAACCAGTTGCCGATTCATCCTCGTCATCCCTATGTGGGCGACCTGGTGTTCACCGCGTTTTCGGGGTCGCACCAGGATGCAATCAGGAAGGGTTTCGCGGCGCAGCGCCCGGACGATTTCTGGAGCGTGCCCTATCTGCCGATCGACCCGAAGGATGTCGGGCGCAGTTACGACTCGGTGATCCGCGTCAACAGCCAGTCAGGCAAGGGCGGCATCGCCTATCTGCTGGAAACTGAATACGGTGTGGTGATGCCGCGCCGTCTGCAGATCGAGTTTTCATCGGTTGTGCAGCAATACACCGATAGCTATGGCGGGGAAGTTGCTGCTGCGGAGATATGGCAGCTGTTTGAGCAAACCTATCTCGGTGCCTCTGGTTCAGTATGTTATCGGGAGCATCACCTGTTCGAGCGCGGTGAAGCGCAGGGCATACGGTTGAATATGGAGATCGACGGCGTTTCCCATTTGCTGGTGGGCGAGGGAAATGGCCCCATCGATGCGGCGGTACATGCCTTGCAGGGTGCTGGCATTTACGTGCAGGTGCGTAGTTATGAGGAAAGATCGATGGGTGCCAGTGGCGAAGGCGGTGACGCTTCGGCCTGTGCTTTCCTGGAAATCACCGGCTCCGAAGCGGGTGATGAATGCCATGGCGTGGGAATTGATGCGAACATCGTCACGGCATCGATCAAGGCCTTGCTGAGTGGCGTCAACCGGCTTCGGATACAGGGTGTTGTTGGGATCAGCGCGGCGGCTGTGGCATAATCACCAGTCCTGTTGGAAACGAAAATGAGCACAAAAACCTTATACGACAAACTCTGGGATTCGCATGTGGTGCGGCAGGAAGCCGACGGCACCGCATTGATCTATATCGACCGCCACCTGGTGCACGAGGTGACCAGCCCGCAGGCATTCGAAGGCCTGAAGCTGGCACAGCGCAAGCCGTGGCGCACTGCTTCGATGCTGGCGGTGCCGGACCACAACGTGCCAACCACGCACCGCGACAGCGGCATCGCCGACCCGGTGTCGCGTCTGCAGGTGGAGACGCTGGATGCCAATTGCGCCGAGTTCGGTGTGACCGAGTTCAGAATGAATGACATTCGTCAGGGCATCGTGCATGTGATCGGCCCGGAGCAGGGCGCGACCTTGCCGGGCATGACCGTGGTCTGCGGTGATTCGCACACCAGTACGCACGGCGCGTTTGCTGCGCTGGCACACGGCATTGGCACCTCCGAGGTCGAGCACGTGATGGCGACGCAATGCCTGGTGGCGAAGAAATCGAAGGCGATGCTGGTCAGGGTCGAGGGCGAATTGGGCCGCGGCGTGACCGCGAAGGACATCGCGCTTGCCGTGATCGGCAAGATCGGCACCGCGGGCGGCACCGGCCATGCAATCGAATTCGGTGGCAGCGCGATCCGCGCGCTGTCGATGGAAGGCCGCATGACCTTGTGCAACATGGCGATCGAAGCCGGCGCACGCGCGGGCATGGTCGCTGCGGACGACACCACCATCGACTACGTCAAGGGCCGGCCGTTCGCGCCACAGGGCGAGAACTGGGACAAGGCCGTGGCTTGGTGGCGTACCTTGCACAGCGACGAGTGTGCGCAGTTCGACACGGTGGTGGAACTGGATGCCGCCGAGATCAGGCCGCAGGTGACCTGGGGCACTTCGCCGGAAATGGTGGTAGCGGTCGACGGGCGCGTGCCCGATCCGGCCTCCGCATCCGACGAAGTGAAACGCCAGGACTGGCAGCGTGCTTTGCAATACATGGGCTTGCAGGCAAACACGCCGATCAGCGAAATCGGCATCGACAAGGTGTTCATCGGTTCCTGCACCAATGCGCGCATCGAGGACATGCGCGCGGCGGCCGCCGTCGCCAGGGGCAAGAAGGTGGCCGCCAACGTCAAGCTGGCGATGGTGGTACCGGGCTCTGGCCTGGTCAAGGAACAGGCCGAGAAGGAAGGGCTGGACAAAATATTTATCGAGGCCGGTTTCGAGTGGCGCGATCCCGGCTGTTCAATGTGCCTGGCGATGAACGACGACCGGCTGGAACCGGGCGAGCGCTGCGCCTCGACTTCGAACCGCAACTTCGAGGGGCGCCAGGGGCAGGGCGGGCGCACTCATCTGGTTAGTCCGGCAATGGCTGCTGCCGCAGCGATTGCAGGCCATTTTGTGGATGTCAGCAAGGAGTAAACGATGAAGCGGATATTGATGTTGTTGGCGTTGCTGTTGATGGCGCAAGGCGTGCTGGCCGAAGAAGAGAGCGTTGGCAAGAAGATTGGCGACGGCGTTAAAAAGGGCGGCGAAGTCGTGGGGCACGGCATCGAAAAGGGTGCGGATGCAACTGCCAAAGGACTCAAGAAGGCCAGCAAGGCCACCGTCAAAGCAGTCAAGAAAGCCGAAGAGTGGGTCGGTGAGAAGATGGAAAAAGGCGGCGAAAAATTGAAGAAGGCGGGCAAATAATGCGCAAATTCACGTTGCTGGATGGATTGGTGGCACCATTGGATCGTGCCAACGTCGACACCGATGCGATCATTCCCAAGCAGTTCCTGAAGTCGATCAAGCGCAGCGGTTTCGGACCAAATGCGTTCGACGAGTGGCGCTATCTTGATCACGGCGAACCGGGCATGGATAACAGCAAGCGTCCGTTGAATCCGGATTTCGTGCTGAACCAGCCGCGCTATCAGGGCGCGCAGATATTGCTGGCGCGCGAGAATTTTGGCTGCGGCAGTTCGCGCGAGCATGCGCCATGGGCGCTGGAGGATTACGGTTTCCGCGTGATCATTGCGCCGAGTTTCGCCGACATCTTCTTCAATAATTGCTTCAAGAACGGCTTGTTGCCGATCAGGCTGGATGCAGATATCGTCAATGCGCTGTTCGGGGCGGTCGAGGCCAATGAGGGCTACAAGCTGAAAGTCGATCTGGAGCAGCAGACCATCACTGCGCCAGACGGCACGATATACAAGTTCGAGGTCGATGCGCATCGCAAGCATTGCTTGCTCAATGGCCTCGACGACATCGGTCTGACCTTGCAGCATGTCGACGAGATCAAGGCGTTCGAAGAAAAACATCGCGCGGCACAGCCGTGGCTGTTTGCCTGAATCAACTATTACTGGAAAGCGTGAAATGAAAATTGCTGTGTTGCCGGGCGACGGTATCGGCCCCGAAATTGTGGCGCAGGCCATCAAGGTTCTGCACGCGCTTGATATTGGCCTGAAAATGGAAGAGGCGCCGATCGGCGGTGCGGGCTACGAAGTTGCGGGCGATCCGTTGCCGGAGGCGACGCTGAAACTGGCGCAGGAAGCCGATGCCGTATTGCTTGGCGCAGTCGGCGACTGGAAGTACGATACGCTGCCGCGCGACATGCGTCCCGAGCGCGGCCTGCTGCGCATCCGCAAGGAACTCAATCTGTTCGCCAATCTGCGTCCGGCACTGCTGTATCCCGAACTGGCTTCGGCTTCGACGCTGAAGCCGGAAGTGGTGGCAGGGCTGGATATCATGATCGTGCGCGAACTGACCGGAGATATCTACTTCGGCCAGCCGCGCGGCATCAGCACGCTGGATAACGGCGAGCGCGAGGGCATCAACACCATGCGCTACAACGAATCGGAAATCCGCCGCATCGGCCACGTCGCGTTCGGCATCGCGATGAAGCGCAACAAGAGAGTATGTTCGGTGGACAAGGCCAACGTGCTGGAGACGACCGAGCTGTGGCGCCAGGTGATGATCGAGATCGCGAAAGAATACCCGGAAGTCGAACTCAGCCACATGTATGTCGACAACGCGGCGATGCAACTGGTGCGCGCGCCCAAGCAGTTCGATGTGATGGTGACCGGCAACATCTTCGGCGATATCCTGTCGGACGAGGCATCGATGCTGACCGGCTCCATCGGCATGTTGCCGTCGGCTTCGCTCGACGAAAACAACAAGGGTATGTATGAGCCCAGCCACGGCTCTGCGCCGGATATTGCCGGCCAGGACATCGCCAATCCGCTGGCAACGATACTGTCGGCGGCAATGATGCTGCGTTACACCTGCAACGATGAGGCTAACGCCGTGCGCATCGAAAATGCCGTCAAGAAAACGCTTGCCCAAGGCTACCGCACGGCGGATATTTGCACCGATGGCTGCAACAAGGTCGGCTGCAATGCGATGGGCGATGCCGTAGTGGCGGCGCTGTAAAAACATAAGGGAAAGGCGATGATGCGAGTAGGTTTGATCGGATGGCGCGGGATGGTGGGCTCGGTGCTGATGCAGCGCATGCGCGCGGAAGGCGATTTCGAGTTGATCGATCCGGTGTTCTTCACCACGTCCAACGTCGGCGGCGAGGCGCCAGCGGAAGGAGGCGGCGTGCCGCTGAAGGATGCGAAGAATATTGACGAACTGAAAGCGATGGACGCCATCGTCTCCTGTCAGGGCGGCGACTACACCAGTGCGATTTTTCCGCAGTTGCGTGCGTCCGGCTGGCAGGGTTACTGGATCGACGCGGCGTCTACGCTGCGCATGGAAAAAGACAGCGTGCTGATCCTCGATCCGGTCAATCTGGATGTGATCAAGGCTGCGCTGGCGCAGGGCAAGAAGGATTTCATCGGCGGCAACTGCACGGTGAGCCTGATGCTGATGGCGCTGGGCGGGCTGTTCCAGAACGATCTGATGGAGTGGGTCACTTCGATGACCTACCAGGCTGCATCCGGTGCCGGCGCACAGAACATGCGCGAATTACTTAACCAGATGGGTGAGGCGCATCGCGTGGCAAAGAGCATGCTGGACGATCCAGCCTCGGCCATCCTCGATATTGATCGCGAAGTCGCTGGCATATTGCGCGACGAAAAATTTCCCGTCGCCAATTTCGGTGTGCCGCTGGCCGGCAGTCTGATTCCATGGATCGACAAGGATCTCGGCAATGGCCAGAGCAAGGAAGAATGGAAGGGCAAGGCCGAAACCAACAAGATTCTCGGGCGCGAAGGCAATCCCATTTCGGTCGACGGGCTATGCGTGCGCATCGGCGCAATGCGTTGCCACAGCCAGGCGTTGACGATCAAGTTGAAGCGCGACGTGCCGCTGGACGAAATCGAAGGCATGCTGGCATCAGCCAACGACTGGGTGAAGGTCATACCCAATGAGCGTGAGGCAACCATGCGCGAACTGACACCCGCTACGGTGACCGGCAAGCTGGCCGTGCCGATCGGAAGATTGCGCAAGATGGATATGGGTAGCGAGTACTTGTCCGCGTTTACTGTGGGTGATCAATTGCTATGGGGAGCGGCGGAGCCGTTGCGGCGCATGTTGCGCATTTTGCTGGGCGAATAATTTGTTTGAAATTAGGCTACTTGGAGGCATAATGTCAGGCCTTGATTCAACTTGCATCACTAACTTCATGATGCTAGTCTGTTTGGACATTGAAAATTAGAGGTGGGCAGCGTGCTGAAATCACTCGTCAGAATTGCAGGGATTATTGCCGGCCTGGTTTTGTCCGGCGCCGTGTATGCCGTAGGCATGGGCGGCATCAACGTTACGTCCGCATTGGGCGAGCCGCTGAGCGTGAAAATCGATCTGTTGTCGGTGGGTCAGTCCGACAAGTCGAAGCTGTCGGCCCATCTGGCCTCGCCTGATGAATTCAAGGACGCAGGCATCGATTATCCTTACAGCTTACCCAGAATCAAGTTCCAGATCGAAACTCGTCCCGACGGCACGTTCTATCTCAAGCTGACTAGCCAGGATCCGGTGAATGATCCTTTCGTCAATCTGCTGGTGGAACTGGACTGGGCATCAGGAAAATTGATGCGCGAATACACCTTCCTGCTTGATCCGCCCGGTTACACGCTGGCGCAACCCGAGCCCGAGGCTGTGCAACCGGTAGCACCCACTGCGGCCGGACACCAGGAAGCAACGCCGCCGGTTGAAAGTAAACCGCCCCAGCCAATGCACGCTGCTGCGCCCGCGGAGCAGAAGACAACTGCCGCTGTCAGGCAGCCCGAAAAACCGGCTGTCGCCGGCAGGATTTCCGGCGGCCCCATCACGGTAAAACGCGGTGATACCCTGACCAGGATCGCCGAGCAGATCAAGGAGCCGGACGTCACGCTGGAACAGATGCTGGTGGCGCTGTATCGCGCCAATGCAGATCAGTTCGACGGCAGGAATATGAACCGGATACGTGCGGGCAAAATATTGCGCCGGCCGGCCGAATCGGATTTGGCGCACTTGTCGAACAAGGAGGCGGTAAAAGTTATTCATGCGCAAGCCGCTGATTGGCATGCCTACCGCCAGAAGCTTGCGGCTGCCAGTTCTGCAGTGTCCGAGCAGGCTCCGCAGCAGGAAGTATCCGGCAAGATCAGCACATCGGTTTCCGACAAGACTCCCGCAGCCAAGGAGTCCGCCAAGGAAGTGTTGCGGCTGTCCAAGGGCGAGGCTCCCGGCGACAAGGTCGCTGCCGGCGGCAGCAAGCAGGCTCTGCAGGACAAGATACATTCTCTGGAAGAGGAAGCTGTTGCAAGGAAGCAGGAACTGCAGGACAGCAAGAACCGGATTGCCTTGCTGGAAAAGAACATCAAGGAAATGCAGCATCTGATCGACCTGAAGGCGCAGCCCGTCCCGGCGGCAAAGCCGGTCGAGACCAAGCCGGCCGCCAAGCCTGAGCCGGCCAGGATTGTGCCGCCGCCCGCGGCAGGTGCTGCCAGCAGTGTTGCTGCGGCGAGCGCGGGACAGCCTGCTAAGCCGGCAGCCAAGCCGAAGCCAAAGCCGGCCGTCAAACCGAAACATAAGCCGAAACCAGTGCCCAAAGTGATTCTGCCACCACCTTCGTTGCTGGATGAAATCATTGGTAATCCCCTGTATCTGGGTGGTGGAGCCGCCATATTGCTGATTCTGGGTGGACTCGGTTTCGTCGTGGTACGCCGCCGCGGCGCGGGTGGCAAGAAAAAGGATGTACAAAGCGCGTTGGCCGAGCAGGTGGGTGAGACTACCGCCAGTAATATTACCGAGCCGGTTACGCCGTCGCCTGAAACCGGCGATTTCACGCATGTAGATGAGACGGAGCAAGCTGCAGGCGCAGAGAGTGCGCCGCCGGAGGATGAGGTCGATCCGATCAGCGAAGCCGAATTGTTCCTGAATTTCGGCCGTTATGCGCAGGCGGAAGAAGTATTGAAGGAAGCGTTGAACAAGGATCCGAACAATCTGCGGATTCTGCTCAAACTGCTGAGTATTTTCGTCAATGAAAAAGACGTCAATGCATTCTCTTCCTTTGCACGACGGGTCAAGGATTCCGGCGATGCCGAGGCGTGGGAGCAGGCTGCTGCCATGGGTCGTGAAATTGATCCCGGCAATCCGACGTATGGCGGAACAGGTGCCGAAGCAGCCGAAGAAGCAACAGGCGAAACCAAAGAAACGACGGGTGAAGCCGAGGCAGCCGCAGCAACCGATTTTGTTCTGGATGAAGGTCAGGGCGAAGCGCCTTCTGCGCTTGATTTCGACCTGGGTTTCGGCACGCCTGAAGCCGAGCCGGCTGAAGAGGCAGTGGCGCAGGAAGCTACTACCATCCTGTCGTCGGCGGAAGCGCATGCCGCACAGGAAGCAGCGATGGATTTCGATATCACCTCCAGCCAGGAGGAAGCTCCTGCACCAAGCGTAGAGGAGCAGCCGGTAGCCGAGGAACCGGCGAAGAGTGATGATTTGGGGCTGGACTTCGACATTACTTCTTCCGGTCCTTCGGCGGCGGAGTCGGAGCCTGAGAGCGCTACGGTCGACGTGACGGCGGAAGAGCCAGCGGAAGCCGGGTCCAGCCTGGACGACCTGATTTTTGATGTGACAGGCACCCATCCCGGTATGCCGGCGGCAGAATCGGAGTCTGCCGAGGAACACAAACCGATGGATATCGGTCTGGGCGACATCAGCCTGGATCTTGATGCCGGGACAGTGGAGCAGGAGCAGCCGGCTGCGACGGAAGCGGCCGGCGACAAGGATGAGCACTGGCATGAAGTTGCCACCAAACTCGACCTGGCCAAGGCATACCAGGAAATGGGCGATGTCGATGGCGCACGCGAAATTCTGGAAGAGGTTTTGCGTGATGGTGACGACCAGCAGCGCGAGGCAGCCCAGGCACTGGTTGATCAGTTGCTGGCCTGAGCGGTTTAATGCCTGAATCGGACGGCAGCCTGAATTAAGTGGCTGCCGTTTTTTATTTGGATAAGTCGATGCCAATTTCCAATAATCATTATGAAATGGTAACGAGGCCGGCCGCCTCGTGGCTGCCGCATCCGGCCGTGCTGATCCTGCTCTGGATGTGCCTGACCATCGCCATGCAGCCGATGCATGTGCCGGCACTATTGCTGAGCGGAGCTGTGCTTGCCGCGGCCGCACTGAAACTGTCTGCGGGCCGTTTCGTTATCCTGCTGCGCCGCACGCGCTGGATCATGTTGTCGCTATTGCTGATTTACGGCTATGCCACGCCCGGGACCGCGCTGTGGATGCAGGGAGGGATATTTAGCCCGACAAACGAAGGATTGCTTGATGGTCTGCTGCAGTTGTGCCGCCTGGTTTTCGCGCTGGCCGGTCTGTCCATTGTGCTGGGTATGCTGTCGCGGCAGCAACTGGTTGGCGGTTTGTACGTGCTGGCCTGGCCGTTGCGCTTTGTCGGTTTGTCGCGCGAACGGTTTGCGGTACGTCTGGCTTTGACGCTGCACTATGCCGAATCCGCCATGCTGGATACTGCGGCTGACTGGCGCGGCAGTATCGAAAACATGCTGCAGCCGGTGGTGCCCGCACAGCACGACATTGAACTGCATACCATCCCGTTTGCTCCACGCGATGGCGTGCTGCTGGCTGCGGGTGCTGTTGTGCTGGTCATGGCGCTGGTATGAGAATTGCACTGGGCGTGGAATACGATGGCAGCGGTTTTAACGGCTGGCAAAGCCAGCCTGACGTACCCAATGTGCAGGATACGCTGCAAGTCGCCTTGAGCAGCATTGCCTGCGAAGCTATCGCCGTCGTTGCGGCCGGCCGCACCGATACCGGTGTGCATGCGCTGGAGCAGGTGGTGCATTTCGACACCGATGTGGAGCGTCCGCTATCAGCCTGGGTGCGCGGCACCAATGCGCTATTGCCGGAAAGCGTCGCCGTGTTGTGGGCGCATGCGGTGCCGGACGAATTTCACGCGCGCTTCTCGGCACAGGCGCGCAGCTATCGCTACCTGTTGCTCAATCGTCCGGTGCGCAGCGCGGTGCAGCACGGCAAGGCGGGCTGGTTTCATGTGCCGCTGGACCTGGATGCCATGCGCGAGGCCGCGCAATTCCTGCTGGGTGAACACGACTTCAGCGCTTTCCGCGCCTCGGAATGCCAGGCCAATTCTGCGGTGAAAAATCTCTCGCAGCTCGACATCCGCAGGCATGGAGAGACGATAATTTTCAATCTCACGGCGAACGCGTTCCTGCATCACATGGTGCGCAACATCGTCGGCTGCCTGGTGTATATCGGCAAGGGCAAGCATCCACCGCAATGGCTACAGCAGGTACTGGAAGGCTGCGATCGCAGTCAGGCGGCGCCGACCTTTGCGCCGGACGGCCTGTACCTGCGCCATATTACCTACGACGCGCAGTGGGGATTGCCGCAGCAGGGTTGAATCATGATGAGGCGTTCCCGGCAAAGCGTTCGCCGTAGCGCCCGTAAAGCCACTTCAGCACGAACGGCGGCAGCAACGTGGTAAGCGCGATCACGATGATGGTCGCGGCATAGACGTCGTTGACCAGGATGCCGTTGATCCGTCCCAGTTCCGCGAAAATCAGGCCCACTTCGCCGCGCGGCACCATGGAGATGCCAATTGCCCAGCGCTTGGATAACGGTTCGCGCAGCAGCAATGCCCCGGCCAGCTTGCCGACGACTGCCACCAGCAGCAGGCTGCCGGCGAAAGCGTAGACGAAGACTGAACCCCAGTCGACCTGCTTCAAGTTGAGCGAGAGCCCGACCACCACGAAGAAAATCGGGGTGAACAGGTTGATGATCGGCAGCATCTGTTTTTCCACCCGTTCGTTGAAATCCGGGTTGCTGTGCAGTGCCAGGCCGAACGGCAGGAAGAAGCGGCGCGACAGCGCCAGGCCGGCCGCAAATCCGCCCAGTAGTTCAGGTGCGCCGATGGCATGCGCAAGCCAGGCGAAAAACAGCACCAGCGAAACGATGGAGATCGGGATCAGTCCCGGCAGTTCGCTGGAACTGTGGACATGCTGGATGATGGCGGACATCAGTTTGGCGGCAGCGGGTGCCAGCAGGAAAAACACCAGCACGAACAGCAGCACCTTGCCACTCTCGGTAAAATCGATGTTGCCGCTGACCGAGAATTCGTAGAGCAGTGCGAGCAGCAGGATGCCCATGACGTCGTCGATCACGGCTGCGCCGAGAATGACTTGCGCCTCATGGCTGTGCTGTCGGTTCAGGTCGGCCAGTACCCGTAGCGTGATGCCGATGCTGGTAGCGGTGATGGTGCCGGCAACAAATAGCGAGACCAGCATCGCCAGTCCAAATCCCCAGTAGCACAGCGCAAAGCCGAGTACGAACGGCAGCACGAAGCCGGAGATCGCGACGATCACGGATTTGCCGCCGGCGCGCACCAGTTGCATGACGTCGGTTTCCAGTCCTACCTCGAACAGCAGCAGGATGATGCCGATCTCGGCCAGCAGGCGGAAAGTCTGCGTCGGCTCGACCCAGCCCAGCAGGCTGGGGCCGAGCACCACGCCGGCCAGCAGCTCGCCAATCACGGAAGGCGCTTTCAGGCGCATGGCGAATTCAGCGAAGATGCGCGAAGCGACCAGGATGGCCAGCAGTTGCAACAGGAATGTCTGCGAGTTCATGGTCGAACCGTATGCCGAGTGTGCAACCGAGTCAATATGCCGCAATGCTTTCGATTCAGGCTGTTGCCGGAATGCTTTACAATGCCGGTCTGCGGTTAACCAATAAATAAACTTATGACCCGAATCAAGATTTGCGGCATCACGCGCGCGCAGGATGTGCAGGCGGTTGCAGCCAGCGGCGCGGATGCGTTCGGGCTGGTGTTCTATGAAAAAAGCCCGCGCCACGTCACGCCGCAGCAGGCGCAGGAAGTGATCCGGGTGGTGCCGCCGTTCCTCGCTGCGGTGGGGCTGTTCGTCAACCCGACCGATGCCGAGGTGCGCGAAGTGCTGGCTCATGTGCCGCTCGACCTGCTGCAGTTCCACGGCGAAGAAGAGCCGGAATTCTGTGCGCAGTTCGGTCGGCCTTACCTGAAGGCGATACGGGTCAGGCCGGGCGTGGATTTGATACAATGCGCGGCCCGTTATGCCGGTGCCCAGGGTTTGCTGCTGGATGCTTATGTCGAAGGCACGCATGGCGGCACTGGGGCATCGTTCGACTGGGAGCTGATCCCGCGTGAGCTGCCGCTGCCGGTGATCCTGTCTGGCGGCCTGGATGCGGACAACGTGGCTGCGGCGATCCGCCAGGTGCGGCCCTATGCGGTGGATGTTTCGAGCGGCGTGGAAGCAGGTAAGGGAATCAAGGATGCGGCGAAGATCGCTGCGTTCATCAAAGAGGTCAAGCAGACAGATGTACAACTATCCTGATAACACTGGTCACTTCGGTCCATACGGCGGCATCTACGTCGCCGAGACACTGATGGGTGCACTGGAAGAGCTGCGCGCAGCCTACGAAAAATACCGCAACGATCCGGAATTCATCGCCGAATTCGAGTACGACCTCAAGCACTACGTCGGGCGGCCCAGCCCGGTCTACCATGCGAAGCGCTGGTCGGAGCAGCTCGGCGGCGCGCAGATCTACCTGAAGCGCGAGGACCTCAATCACACCGGCGCGCACAAGGTCAACAACACCATTGGTCAGGCGCTACTTGCAAAGCGCATGGGCAAGCAGCGCGTGATCGCCGAAACCGGTGCCGGCCAGCATGGCGTGGCGACCGCAACCGTGGCCGCACGGCTGGGCATGGAATGCGTGGTGTATATGGGTGCGGAAGATGTGCAGCGCCAGTCGCCGAACGTGTTTCGCATGAAGCTGCTGGGTGCGACCGTGGTGCCGGTGCACAGCGGTTCGAAGACACTGAAGGATGCGCTGAACGAGGCAATGCGCGACTGGGTCACCAATGTCGAAAGCACGTTCTATATCATCGGCACCGTGGCCGGTCCGCATCCGTATCCGGCGATGGTGCGCGACTTCAACGCGGTGGTCAGCCGCGAAACCGTCGTACAGATGCCGGAAGTCGCAGGACGCTTGCCGGACGCAATCATCGCCTGCGTTGGCGGCGGCTCGAACGCGATGGGTGCGTTCTACCATTACCTGGATATGCCCGAAGTGCAGTTGATCGGCGTGGAAGCCGGCGGCCACGGTCTCGCCAGCGGGCAGCATGCTGCGCCGCTGGCTTCCAATGCGCCGGCCGGCGTGCTGCACGGCAACAAAATGTACCTGATGCAGGATGAGAACGGCCAGGTGATCGAGACCCACTCGATTTCCGCCGGCCTCGACTATCCCGGCGTCGGCCCCGAGCACTGCTGGCTGAAGGACAGCGGCCGCGCGCAATACGTCGCAATCAACGACGACGAGGCGCTGGCCGCATTCGATGCACTGTGCCGTTTCGAGGGCATCATCCCGGCGCTGGAATCCAGCCATGCGCTGGCGCATGCGGCGAAGATTGCGCCGGCCATGGACAAGGACAAGATCCTGCTGGTGAACCTCTCCGGCCGCGGCGACAAGGACATCAATACCGTGGCGAAAATCAAAGGCATTACGCTATGAGCCGCATCGAAGGTACGTTTGAAAAGCTCAAGCTGCATAAGCGCCGCGCGTTGATCCCGTTCATCACTGCGGGCGACCCGAATCCGCAACTCACCGTGCCGCTGATGCACGGGCTGGTGGAAGCGGGTGCCGACGTGATCGAACTCGGCGTGCCATTCTCCGACCCGATGGCCGACGGCCCAACCATCCAGCGCGCCTCCGAGCGCGCGCTCAAACACCATGTCGGCTTGCGCGACGTGTTTGGCATGGTCGAGCAGTTCCGTATCAAAGACGTGAGCACGCCGGTGGTATTGATGGGCTATGGCAACCCGATCGAGGCGATGGGCTGGGAGCATTTTGCGAAGCGCTGCGCAGAGGCCGGCGTGGACGGCGTGCTGACCGTGGATTTCCCGCCCGAGGAAAGCCATGAAGCGTTCGGCCATCTGCAGCGTCACGGCATCGACCCGATTTTCCTGCTCGCGCCGACCACCCGCGACGAGCGCGTCGAGAGCGTGGCGAAACTGGCGCGCGGCTATGTGTATTATGTGTCGCTCAAGGGCGTGACCGGCGCAGGCAACCTCGACTTGAGCGATGTGGAAAAGAAGATTCCGCAGTTGCGCAAGCACATCGGCCTGCCCATCGGCGTCGGCTTCGGCATTCGCGATGCGGCCACCGCACATGCGGTATCGCGCTTGTGCGACGGCGTAGTGGTCGGCAGCCGCATCGTGCAGGAAATCGAGAATTCGGAAGAACAGCATGTGGTCGCCAACGTGACAAAGTTGGTAAAAGAACTCAGACTGGCGATAGACCAGGAATAGGGAGGAAGTCATGAGCTGGTTCCAGAAACTGTTACCCCCCAGGATCAAACGCCGCGAAAGCAGCGATGTCAGGAAGAATGTGCCGGAAGGACTATGGCACAAGTGCCCGGCATGCCAGGCGGTGCTGTATCACGCCGACCTGGAGAAAAACCTCAGCGTCTGCCCCAAGTGCGGCTACCATCATCGCATTACCGCGCGCACCCGGCTGGACTGGCTGCTGGATGCGGAAGGGCGCTTCGAAATCGGTGCGGAAGTGCTGCCGGTGGATACACTTAGATTCAAGGATAGCCGCAAGTACAGCGAGCGCCTCACTGCGGCCAGGCGCGACACTGGCGAAGACGATGCGCTGACGGTGATGCAGGGCAGCGTGCAGACCCTGCCGCTGGTGGCGGCGGCATTTGAATTCAGCTTCATGGGCGGCTCGATGGGCTCGGTGGTGGGCGAGCGTTTCGTGCGCGGCGTACAGCTTGCCGTGGAACAGGAATTGCCGTTCGTGTGCTTTGCCGCCAGCGGCGGCGCGCGCATGCAGGAAGGGCTGTTGTCGTTGATGCAGATGGCCAAGACCTGTGCCTCGCTGACCCAGTTGAGCCAGGCGAAACTGCCATTCATTTCGGTGCTGACCGATCCGACCATGGGCGGCGTCTCCGCCAGCTTCGCTTTCATGGGAGATGTGGTGATCGCCGAGCCCAATGCGCTGATCGGTTTCGCCGGCGCGCGCGTGATCGAACAGACGGTGCGCGAGACGCTGCCGGAAGGTTTTCAGCGCGCGGAGTTCCTGCTCGAGCACGGCGCCATCGACATGATCGTCGACCGTCGTGAGATGCGCGACCAGCTGGCGACGCTGATTACGCTATTGACCAAGCAACCCGCGGTGGCCAAAGAAGCGGTCTGATGCCTGATTGCCATCATGCCTGAAACACTGGCCGCATGGCTGCAATACCTCGAAACCCTGCACCCCAAGCTCATCGCGCTCGGTCTCGAGCGCGTAGCGCAAGTCAGGCAGCGGCTGAACCTGCAGCCCGATTTTCCCGTCATTACCATCGGCGGCACCAATGGCAAGGGCTCGGTGTGCGCCATGCTGGAATCCATGTTGCATGCCGCGGGCTACCGCGTCGGCTGCTATACCTCGCCGCACCTGCTGGACTACAACGAGCGCGTGCGCATCGCCGGACAACCGGCAAGTGATGCTGAGTTGTGTGCTTCGTTTGAGAAGATCGAGCAGGCGCGCGGCGAAATCGCGCTCACCTATTTTGAATTCGGCACGCTGGCAGCGATGCAGTGTTTCATCGAGCACAAGGTGAATGTCGCCATCCTCGAGGTCGGGCTGGGCGGCAGGCTGGATGCGGTAAATGTATTCGACTCCGATTGCGCGGCGGTGACTGGGGTGGATATCGATCATGTCGACTACCTCGGCAATTCGCGCGAGGCTATCGCTTTCGAAAAAGCGGGGATTTTCCGTACAGGCAAGGTGGCGGTATTCGGCGATACGGATATGCCGGCAGTTATCGCCGACGAGGCACAACGTATTGGTGCGCAACTGTGGCGGCTGGGCGAGCAGTTCAACTATACGGCGAAACAGCAGCAATGGGATTATCGCGGTCCGCATGGGGCGCGTAGCAGCCTGCCTTTCCCGGCTTTGCGCGGTGCGTTCCAGCTTAATAATGCCTGCACTGCACTGGCCGTACTGGATGCGCTGAAGGAAAAGCTGCCGGTGAGCATGGATGCGGTGCGCCGCGGACTGGTGGAGGCCAGCTTGCCGGGCCGGTTCCAGGTGCTGCCGGGCCGGCCGCAGATCATCCTGGATGTGGCGCACAATCCGCAGGCGGCGCGCTCGCTGGCGCAGAATCTGGCGACCATGCCGCCGCCCGGCAGGACCTTTGCGGTGTTTGCCATGCTGGCGGACAAGGACATCGCGGGTGTGGCGCATGCACTCGACGAGCATGTCGATGTGTGGCTGGTGGCCGGAATAGCCGCACCGCGCGGAGCGAGCGCCACAGAGCTGGAGCGGGTACTGTGGACGGAGCAGGTGAGAGGGGAAATCCTGACATTTGCCGGGGTGGAGGAGGCACTGCAGCATGCCCGCTATCAGGCGGCCGAAAATGATAGAATTGTGGCCCTCGGATCTTTCTATACGGTAGCAGATGCGATGCGTGCAATAGCGCATGGCATAACTGGAAAAGGCGATGGCAAAACGGAAAATGGACGATGAGGACAGCCTGAAACGGCAGGCACGGCGGCGGCTGATCGGGGCTGTGGCGTTGGTGACTGCGGTGGTGGTGGTACTGCCGATGGTGCTGGACAGCGAACCCAGAATAGCGGGCCAGAATATCGACCTGCGCATTCCGGATCCTGACAAGGTCGGCGAGTTCAAGTCGCAAATTGTCTTGCCGGCGGAATCGGCGCCTGTCGAGACTCCTGCGCCCGTGGCCGCGAGCACGGCGACTATTCCGCCCGCTGCCCCTGCCGCCAAGGCCGAAAGCAAGTCGCAGCCGACAGCAGCTAAATCCGCAAAAACCGTTCCTGTCGCCAAGGCGGCCGAAAAACAGCATGTCGCGCCGAAACAGGGTTTTGCGGTGCAGGTCGGCGCATACTCCAGCGCGACGGCCGCCAGGGAGCTGGAAACAAAATTCAACAAACAGGGATTTCACACCTATACCGAGAAAACCGGCAGCAATGTCCGGGTGCGCATCGGCCCTTATGCCACGCGCCAGGCCGCGGAGCAGGATATGCGCAAGCTGGAGACGCAGGGGATGCATCCGGTTCTCATCACCCTGAATTGATATGACGGTACTGGATTACGTCGTCGTTACGGTGGTGGTGTTTTCGGTATTGCTGGGCTGGTGGCGAGGCCTGGTGTATGAGGTGCTGTCGCTACTGGGCTGGGTGGCAGCTTATATGGTAGCGTGGCTGTTTGCGGTGGATGTAGTGCATTATCTGCCGCAAGGAATGGGGCCCGAGACAGTGAGGATGGTGGCAGCATTTGCGTTGTTGTTTGTGGTGACGCTGATCGTCAGTGGTATTGTGGCGTGGCTGTTGTCCAAGCTGGTAAAAATTGCCGGGCTGGGCTGGCTGGATGGTTTTCTCGGGGCATTGTTCGGTATGCTGCGCGGCGGTTTCCTGGTGCTGGTGCTGGTGCTGCTGGCCGGGATGACCAGCCTGCCCCAGGCGAAATTCTGGCGCGAAGCGAAACTTGGCGCCCCGCTGGAACAGGCGGCGCTACAGGCCAGAGGCTGGCTGCCCGCAGGCATGGCGCAAAAAGTACATTTCGGAACTCGATAGTGAACTACTGGAACACAATATGTGCGGCATTCTAGGCGTCGTAGCACAAATCCCCGTCAACCAGTTGCTGTATGACGGCTTGCAGGTGCTGCAGCATCGCGGGCAGGATGCGGCGGGCATTGCCACCGTGGACGGCAATACTTTCCACCTGCACAAGGGCAACGGCCTGGTGCGCGATGTGTTTCGTACCCGCCATATGCGCGCGCTGCAGGGAAACTCGGGCATTGCCCATGTGCGCTATCCCACCGCCGGCTCCGCGGTCGACCACAACGAGGCACAGCCGTTCTATGTGAATTCGCCGTTCGGCATCGTGCTGGGGCATAACGGCAACCTGACCAATACTGCGCAACTGCAGAAGGAGCTGTTCCTCGACGACCGCCGTCACGTCAATACCAATTCCGATTCGGAAGTGCTGCTCAACGTGCTGGCGCACGAGATGCAGGCACTGAGCAAATTGCCGCGGCTGGATGTGCAAACAATTTTTGCGGCCGTATCCGGAGTGCACCGCCGCTGCCACGGCGCCTACGCCGTGGTGGCGATGATTGCGGGTTACGGCTTGCTGGCGTTTCGCGATACCTACGGCATCCGTCCGCTGGTGATTGGCAGTCATGAAACGAAACGTGGCGTCGAGTATCTGGTGGCCTCTGAAAGCGTGGCGCTGGATACGCTGGGTTTTCAATACATGCGCGATGTCGAGCCCGGCGAAGCGGTATTCATCGACTTCGAGGGCAACTTCCACAGTCAGCAGTGTGCGCAGCAGGTTTCGCTCAACCCCTGCATTTTCGAGTACGTTTATCTGGCGCGTCCCGATTCGGTAATTGACGGCATCTCGGTGTACGAGACGCGGCTGCACATGGGTGAATTCCTGGCCGACAAGATCGGACGCGAATGGAAGGATCACGACATCGACGTGGTGATTCCGATTCCCGATTCCAGTCGCCCCAGCGCGTTGCAACTCGCCAACCGGCTGGGTCTTCCATTCCGTGAAGGCTTCGTCAAGAATCGCTACATCGGCCGTACCTTCATCATGCCGGGGCAGGCGATGCGCAAGAAATCGGTGCGCCAGAAACTCAACGCGATCAGCGTCGAGTTCAGGGACAAGAACGTGCTGCTGGTGGACGACTCCATCGTGCGCGGCACGACCAGCCGCGAGATCGTGCAGATGGCGCGCGAAGCCGGGGCGCGCAAGGTGTACTTTGCTTCTGCGGCACCGCCTGTCAGGTTTCCTAATGTGTACGGTATAGACATGCCGTCGCGCGATGAACTGATCGCTACGGGACGCACGGACGAGGAAATCTGCAATGAGATTAGCGCCGACCGGTTGATCTATCAGGACTTGGCCGACCTCAAGGCCGCGGTAAGAAAATCCAATCCTGCGATACTGAATTTCGATGCGTCCTGCTTCGACGGGCAATACATCACCGGCGACGTTACTGCGGAATACCTGGATGTGGTGGAGGCGGCACGCGCCGGCGGCAAGGCCAACAGCGGAGCGGAAGATGACCAGATGGAACTGGATCTTGCAGCCAATGCTGCGCGCATGTGAATCCGCTTCCACTGCCTCGGCGATACCGCGTTGGCTGCCCGTTCACTCCTTGCCGCCTTGTCTCGCCTTCGTATTGAAACCGGATTTCATCCGGTTGACGGCGCAATAGCTAGGGTGTTATTTTTCACCTGCGCCGATTTGAGGAACAGCTTGCGGGCGCGTTACAAATACTGCTAAAGCGTGGGAAACCCGGTTTAGCGCTAAGCTTTCCGGGTTTTTTGCTTTCAGGAGGCATCATGCCAGATAAAAATTCTTACCAGCCGGAAACACTGGCGGTGCGCGCGGGCAGCGTGCACAGCCAGTTTCACGAACACAGCGAGGCGCTGTTCCTGACCTCCAGCTTTACTTTCGACAGCGCGGAGCAGGCGGCGAAGCGTTTCATCGGCGAGGAGCCGGGCAATATCTATGCGCGCTTCACCAATCCCACGGTCACCATGTTCGAGGAGCGGCTCGCTGCACTCGAGGGTGCCGAGCAGTGCGTGGCGACCGCATCCGGCATGTCGGCCATCCTATCCTGCTGCATGGGGCTGCTGCAGGCCGGCGACCACATTGTGGCATCGCAGAGCCTGTTCGGTTCGACGGTCAACCTGTTCAACAATGTGCTGAAGAAATTCGGCGTGGAGATCACGTTCGTATCCGCCACCGACGTCGCGCAATGGCAAGCGGCGGTGAAATCGAACACGAAACTGTTCTTTCTGGAGACGCCATCCAATCCGCTGACCGAGATCTCCGACATCTCCTCGCTTGCGGCGGTGGCGAAAAAAAGCGGCGTGTTGCTGGCAGTGGACAACTGTTTCTGCACACCCATTCTGCAGAAGCCTCTGGAACTGGGTGCGGACATCGTGATTCACTCCGCCACCAAGTATCTCGACGGACAGGGGCGCGTGCTGGGCGGTGCGGTGCTGGGCAGCCGAAAATTGATGGAAGGTGTGTACGGTTTCCTGCGCACGGCAGGGCCGACAATGAGCGCGTTCAACGCCTGGGTGTTCCTGAAAGGACTGGAGACGCTCAAGCTGCGCATGGACGCGCACAGCGCGAATGCGCTGCAGTTGGCGCAGTGGCTGGAAGCTCAGCCGAACGTGGCGCGCGTGTTTTATCCCGGCCTGCCGTCACATCCGCAGCACGCGCTGGCTTCGCGGCAGCAGAAAACCGGTGGCGGCATCGTATCGTTCGAGGTCAAGGGCGGCAAGGAAGCAGCATGGCATGTGATCGACAATGCGCAGCTTATTTCCATTACTGCCAACTTGGGCGATACCAAGAGCACGCTGACCCACCCGGCGACCACCACTCATGCGCGCATTTCGCCGGAGGCGCGTGCAGCGGCAGGCATCAGCGACGGCCTGCTGCGCATCGCGGTCGGGCTGGAGGCGGTGGTCGATATCCAGAACGACCTGGCACGCGGGCTGTAATGGACGAGCTGGCTGCACAAGTCGGTGAATTGCTCAAGGCGCACGGCATAATGCTGGCGACAGCGGAATCCTGCACCGGCGGGGGCGTGGCACAGGCGATCACCGAAATTTCGGGCAGCTCTGCCTGGTTCGAGCGCGGCTTCGTCACTTACTCCAATGTCGCCAAGATGGAGATGCTGGGCGTGCGCCAGGTCACGCTGGACGAGCACGGCGCGGTGAGCGAACTTACGGTGCGCGAGATGGCTGAGGGTGCGCTGCAGCATAGCCATGCGCATGTCGCAGTGGCGGTGAGCGGCATTGCCGGCCCCACCGGCGGTACACCGGAAAAACCGGTCGGCACCGTGTGGTTCGCCTGGAGCATGCGCAACGGCGATACCCGGGCGCAGGTGCACCACCTCGATGGTACGCGCTCCGAGGTTCGTTCCAGGTCGGTCCATATTGCACTGCAGGGCATACAGGAGTTGCTGGAACGCTTGACTGGTAAGGCTTGAGGCGGTATGGTACGATCGTACTATACAGGCGTGAATGGGCATGCCATAATTCCGCACCGATCACGAAAGGGGATACACAATGGATGACAACAAGAGCAAGGCACTCGCGGCGGCGCTGAGCCAGATCGAAAAACAGTTTGGCAAGGGTTCCATCATGCGCCTGGGTGCGCACGAGGTGGCGCGCGACATTCAGGTGGTCTCCACCGGCTCGCTGGGGTTGGACATCGCGCTGGGCGTGGGCGGTCTGCCACGTGGCCGGGTGGTGGAAATCTATGGCCCGGAATCTTCCGGCAAGACCACGCTGACTTTGCAGGTGATTGCCGAGATGCAGAAGCTGGGCGGCACTGCGGCGTTCATCGACGCGGAACACGCGCTCGATCCGCAATACGCGCAGAAGCTTGGTGTGGACGTGGAAGACCTGCTTATTTCGCAGCCGGACAACGGCGAGCAGGCACTGGAAATTGCCGACATGCTGGTGCGCTCCTCATCCGTGGACGTAGTCGTGATCGACTCGGTCGCGGCACTGACTCCCCGAGCCGAGATCGAAGGCGAGATGGGCGATGCGCAAATGGGTTTGCATGCGCGCCTGATGTCGCAGGCCTTGCGCAAGCTGACCGCCAACATCAAGCGTTCCAACACGCTGGTCATTTTCATCAACCAGATACGCATGAAAATCGGCGTAATGTTCGGCAACCCGGAAACTACCACTGGCGGCAATGCGCTCAAATTCTACGCCTCGGTGCGCCTCGACATTCGACGCACCGGTGCGATCAAGAGGGGTGACGAGGTGATCGGCAACGAAACCCGCGTCAAGGTGGTCAAGAACAAGGTGGCACCCCCGTTCAAGGAAGCCCATTTCGATATTCTCTACGGCCAGGGAATTTCGCGGGAGGGCGAGATCATCGAGCTTGGTGTGCAAAACAAACTGGTCGAGAAATCCGGCGCCTGGTACAGCTACAACGGCGAGAAGATCGGCCAGGGCAAGGACAACGTGCGCGAGTATCTGAAGGAACATCCGGAAATCGCCCGCGAGATTGAAAATCGCGTCCGCGAAGCTATCGGTATTGCCGTATTGACTGAACCGAGCGAGGCGTAACGAGGATGTGTTCGGGTGCGATTTCGGCGAAGGCTCATATGCGCGCAGCGCATGTGAAGGCCGCAGTT
>Ga0315556_1000516_pt1 | contig 23998 bp, 19 predicted proteins | sample SalMarSW160310MG_FD_202112 | JGI IMG/M metagenome (GOLD analysis project Ga0315556, IMG submission 202112) | Salt marsh sediment microbial communities from the Plum Island Ecosystem LTER, Massachusetts, United States - Salt Marsh Sediment SW1603-10 ...
GCGCGTAGCCGAACGGCGGGTGCATGAACGAGGTCTGCATGTTGATCCCGAGCAGGATGCCGAACCAGATCAGGTCGATGCCGAGCTTGTCCGCCACCGGCCCGAGCAGCGGCACGATGATGAACGCCAGCTCGAAGAAATCGAGGAAGAACGCCAGGATGAACGTCAAGAGATTGACGAAGATGAGAAAGCCGATGTGTCCGCCCGGCAGGCTGGTCAGCATGTTCTCGATCCACAGATCGCCATTGACGCCGCGGAAGGTGAGCGTGAAAACGGTCGAGCCCATCAGGATGAAGATGACGAACGAGGACAGCTTCGCGGTCGAGTTCATCGCCTGATTGAGCACTCTCCAGCTCAGGCGCCGGTTGATCAGCGCCAGCACCAGAGCCCCGGTGGCGCCCATGGCGCCGCCTTCGGTCGGCGTCGCGACGCCGAGGAAGATCGTGCCGAGCACCAGGAAGATCAGCGCGAGCGGCGGGACGAGCACGAACAGCACCCGGCCGAACAGCTTCCAGCCGCGCAGCGTGCGCGCCTCGGGCGGCAGCGCGGGCGCCCGCGTCGGGGCGAAGATCGTCACCCCAATGATGTAGGCCGCGTACATGCCGGTGAGAACCAGGCCGGGGAAGATGGCACCTTCGTACATGTCTCCCACCGAGCGCCCGAGCTGGTCGGACAGCACGATCAGCACGAGCGACGGCGGAATGATCTGCGCCAGCGTGCCGGAGGCGGCGATGATCCCGGTCGCCAGGCGCCGGTCGTAGCCGTAGCGCAGCATGATCGGCAGCGAGATCAGGCCCATCGAGATGACCGAGGCCGCCACCACGCCGGTGGTCGCGGCCAGCAGGGCGCCGACGAACACCACCGCGTAGGCGAGGCCCCCGCGCACCGGCCCGAACAGCTGGCCGATGGTGTCGAGCAGGTCCTCGGCCATGCCGCTGCGCTCCAGGATCAACCCCATGAAGGTGAAGAACGGCACCGCCAGCAGCGTCTCGTTGTGCATGATGCCGAAGATGCGCTCGGGCAGCGCCTGGAACAGGGCCGGGGTGAGCAGGCCGAGCTGAATGCCGAGGTAGCCGAACGACAGGCCGATGGCGCCGAGCGAGAAGGTGACCGGGTAGCCGATCATCAGGAAAATGGCCAGCGCCGCGAACATCAATGGCCCGACGTGGCCGGTTATGTATTCGATCATTTCGCGCCTTCCTCGACTTCGTCTTTAACCATTTCCAGCGCCGCCTCGACATGCTTCTCGAGGGGGTCCGGAACCAGGCCCATCAGGAAGGCAATGCGCTTGATCAGCTCCGACACGCCCTGCAGCGAGAGAAGGAAGAAGCCTACTGGCACCAGCAGCTTCACCGGCCAGCGCACCAGCCCGCCGGGGTCGGCCGAGACTTCGTGGACCAGATAGGCCTCCTTGAACATGTACCAGCCCAGAAACATGATGAATGTGGTCATCGGCAGCATGAAGAAGATGGTGCCGAAGATGTCGACCCAGATCTGCGTCCTGCGCGAGAAGCGCTGCGACACGACGTCGATGCGGATGTGCTCGTTGTGCAGCAGGGTGTAGCCCGCGCACAGCAGGAAGATGGCCGCGAACAGGTACCACTGCATCTCGAGCCAGCCGTTGGAGGTCTTGTTAAACAGATAACGCGACGTCGCGTTGGCTGAGCTGATCAGCACTGCGGCGAGCACGAGCCAGTAGACCAGGCGTCCGATCCGCTCGTTGAGCCAGTCGACCGCGCGCGACAGCCTGAGCAACAATTTCATCATCGCAATTCCTTAGCGGAATAAGGAGTTGGAGCAGACCCCCTTTCGGCCTCTCCGGGTGGGTATTTGCCGCGACGATAAGCCCGTCGGCCAAAAACCTAGGGGCGGATTGTCACCGATTGGCGACGTGCTGGCAAAAAACGGATACGGCGGATCGACCGTATCCGGCATGTCAGGGCCACGCAAGCATTCGCGCCGGACTCGCGCGATACGGTAAGCTGCCTCTCCATGAGGGAGACCGGCCGGGCACGCGGCGCGTTCGCCGTGGCGCTGATCGTCGTCGCGGAATTGCTCGGCGGGTCGCTTTGGTTCAGCGCCAACGCGGCGGCGGCGGACCTCGCGCGCGCCTGGGGCCTCGACCTGGCCCAGCTGGGCGCGTTGACCAGCGCGGTGCAGCTCGGGTTCATCGCCGGCACGCTGTTCTTCTCCCTTTCCGGACTGGCCGACCGCTTCGCCGCGAGCCACATCTTCGCCGCCTGCGCCGCGCTCGGCGCCCTCGCCAACGCGGGGTTCGCGCTTGCAGCCCACGGTATCGTGGACGGTAGCTTGTACCGCTTCGTGACCGGCTTCGCGCTCGCGGGCATCTATCCGCTCGGCATGAAGCTGGTGGTGAGCTGGGCCCCGGCGCGAGCCGGGGAGACGCTCGGCTGGCTGGTCGGCATGCTGACCTTGGGCACCGCTTTGCCGCACGCGATCCGCGCCGCGGGAAGCAGTGCGCCCTGGCAGTCCGCGGTGCTCGCCGCTTCCGCCTGCGCGGTGCTCGGGGGCCTGATGGTCCTGGTGCTGGGCGACGGCCCGCACCTGAAGCGCGGCACGGCGTCGCGCCGCCCGGGCTGGGGCGGCGTATTGCGCGCGTTCAGGGTGCCGGCGTTCCGCGCCTCGGCGCTCGGATATTTCGGCCATATGTGGGAGCTCTACGCGCTGTGGACGATCACGCCCGCGCTCGCCGCCGCGGCGCTCGCACGCGAGGGTGCGGCCAACGCCGTCTCCATATCGGCGTGGTCGTTCGCGATTATTGCCGTCGGCAGCGCGGGTTGCGTGCTCGGCGGCGCACTCAGCCGGCGTTACGGCAGCGCGCGCGTCGCCGCGGCCGCGCTCGGCGTGTCGGGAACGCTGTGCCTGGTCTATCCGCTGGCGGGAGCAGCGTCCGCGACGGGCGCGCTTGCGCTGCTGCTGGTGTGGGGCGTCGCGGTGGTCACCGACTCGCCGCAATTCTCGGCGCTGTCCGCGCGCGCCTGTCCGCCGGAGCTGCTGGGCAGCGCGCTCGCGTTGCAGAACAGCGTCGGCTTTCTCATCACCGTGTTTTCGATCAGTCTCGTCACCGCGCTGCTGCCCGCGCTGGGTGACCGGGTGGCGTGGCTGCTGCTGCCGGGGCCGCTGCTCGGTTTGCTGGCTTTTGCGCCGATGGTACGCGGGCGCCTCGGCATCAAGTGAGCACGCTCGCTGCGCTGCAGAAGAGCCGCTATAATTCATCATTTTAAGCGCGCCAGATGGTCGTCACGCACGGCTCCGTATTGCCCGTCCGAGGCGCGCACGCGCTGACCATCGGCAACTTCGACGGCGTGCACCTCGGCCACCAGGCGATGCTCGAGCGCGTCGTGGCCCAGGCGCGCGCCCGCGGCGTGCGCTCCTGCGCCCTGACCTTCGAGCCGCACCCGCGCGAGTTCTTCGCCCCAGAGGCCGCACCCGCGCGCCTGAGCCGGCTGCGCGAGAAGCTCGAGTTGATCGCCGCAACCGGCATCGACCACGTGCACGTCGCGCGATTCGACGCGCGCTTCGCATCGGTCGACCCGGGGCGCTTCGTCGACAGCGTGCTGGTGCGCGGTCTGCGGGTGGTGTGGCTGCTGGTGGGGCGTGACTTCCGTTACGGCGCGCGCCGAGCGGGCGATTTCGCCGCGCTCGAAAGTGCCGCGCGGCAGCACGGCTTCGCGCTCGAGGCGATGCCGGAGGTGAAGCTCGGCGGCGAGCGCATTTCCAGCTCGGCGGTGCGCGAAGCGCTGCTGGCGGCGGATTTCCCGCGCGCCGAGCGGCTCCTCGGGCGCCCCTACGTGCTCTCGGGGCGCGTCGCGCACGGCGCCAAGCTCGGTCGCAAGCTCGGGTTTGCGACCGCGAACCTGAGGCTGCCCCGGCGCGCTCCGCTGGCGGGCGTCTACGTCGTCGAAGCCTGCGGCGCCGACGCCAGTGACGGCGGGCGATGGCTGCCGGGCGTCGCCAGCGTCGGGCGGCGCCCGACCGTGAACGAAGTGGCAGTACCGCTGCTCGAAGTGCATTTGTTCGATTTCGCCGAGGAGCTTTACGGTCGGCACCTGCGAGTCAGGTTCATCGAAAGACTGCGCGACGAGGCGAAGTACCCGGATCTGGGCACGTTGCGCGCTGCGATCGCGCACGACGTGGCGCAAGCAAAGGAGTTTTTTGCCAAGCATGGCTGATTACAAGAACACGCTCAATCTTCCCGAAACGCCGTTTCCGATGCGGGGCGACCTCGCCAAGCGGGAGCCCGGCTGGGTGCGCGAATGGCAGCAACGCGGCGTCTACAGGCGCCTGCGCACGATCGCCAAGGGCCGTCCGCGCTTCGTGCTGCACGACGGCCCGCCGTACGCGAACGGCGACATCCACATCGGCCACGCGGTAAACAAGATCCTGAAGGACGTCATCGTGAAGTCGCGCACTTTGGCGGGCTTCGATGCGCCCTACGTCCCGGGCTGGGACTGCCACGGCATGCCGATCGAGGTACAGATCGAAAAGAAGTACGGCAAGCACCTCTCGGCCGAGGAAACACAGCGCCTGTGCCGCGCCTATGCCGTCGAGCAGATCGAGCGCCAGAAGGTCGACTTCCAGCGCCTGGGCGTGCTGGGCGACTGGGACAACCCCTACCTGACGATGGCCTACCGCAACGAGGCGGACGAGATCCGCGCCCTGGGCGCGCTGCTCGGCAAGGGCTACATCTACCGCGGCCTGAAGCCCGTCAATTGGTGCTTCGACTGCGGTTCGGCGCTGGCCGAGGCCGAGGTCGAGTACGAGGACCGCAAGGACCTGGCTATCGACGTCGGCTTTCCGTTCGCCGAGCCGGACAGGATTGCCAAGGCGTTCGGCCTGCCGAAGCTGCCGCACAAAGCGGGCTTCGCCGTGATCTGGACCACGACGCCGTGGACCATTCCTGGCAACCAGGCACTCAACGCGCACCCGGAGTTCACCTACCACCTGGTGGATACCGAGCGCGGACTGCTGATCCTCGCCGCGGAGCTGCAGCAGGCCTGCCTCGAGCGCTACAAGCTGACCGGCACCACGCTCGCCGCCTGCAAAGGCTCCCAGCTCGAGGGCATCGCGTTCCGGCATCCGTTCTACGACCGCCTGGCGCCCGTCTACCTCGGCGACTATGTGACGCTCGACACCGGCACCGGGATAGTGCATTCGGCGCCGGCTTACGGCGTCGAGGACTTCGAGTCCTGTCGGCGCTACGGCATGAAGGATGAGCAGATCCTCACCCCGGTGCAGGGCGACGGCAGGTTCGTCAAATCGCTGCCTCTGTTCGGCGGCGCGATGATCTGGGACGCGAATCTCGAGATCGTGGCCGAAATCGAGCGCCGCGGCGCGCTGTTCGACAAGGCACCGTACGTCCACAGCTACATGCACTGCTGGCGGCACAAGACGCCTGTCATCCTGCGCGCCACGGTGCAGTGGTTCGCCGGCATGGACGCGACCCCCGGCTACGGCGGCGTCAAGCCGGCCGAGACGCTGCGCACGACCGCGCTGCGCGGAATCGACGCCACCCGGTTCTTCCCCGCCTGGGGCCAGGCGCGGTTGCACGGCATGATCGCCAGCCGCCCGGACTGGACGCTGTCGCGTCAGCGGCAGTGGGGCGTGCCGATGCCGTTCTTCATTCACAAGGAAAGCGGCGAGCTGCACCCCGACACGCTCGAGCTGCTCGAGGCGGTCGCCAAGCGCGTGGAGGAGGGCGGCATCGAGGCCTGGCAGAGGCTCGACGTGCGCGAGCTGCTGGGCGACGACGCCGAGCGCTACGACAAGGTCAAGGACACGCTCGACGTCTGGTTCGACTCCGGCTCGACCCATTTCACCGTCCTGCGCGGCTCGCACAAGGACGACACGGCCTTCCCGGCCGATCTGTACCTCGAAGGCTCCGATCAGCACCGCGGCTGGTTTCATTCGTCGCTGCTGGTGTCGTGCATGATGAACGGCGTGCCGCCTTACAAGGCGTTGCTCACGCACGGCTTCGTCATCGACATGGAAGGGCGAAAGATGTCGAAGTCGCGCGGCACCGGAATGTCGCCGCAGGAGATCAACGGCACGCTCGGCGCGGAGGTCCTGCGTCTCTGGGTGGCGAGCACCGACTATTCCAGCGAACTGAATCTGTCGAAGGAAATCCTGAAGCGGGTGGTCGAGAGCTACCGCCGGATCCGCAACACGCTGCGCTTCCTGCTCGCAAACACCTCCGACTTCGACCATGCGCGTCACGCTGTCCCGGTGTCCGAGTTGGTCGAGGTGGATCGCTACGCGCTCGCTCTTGCGCAAAAACTGCAGGACGACGTCGCCGCAGACTACGATCGCTATCAGTTCCACCTGGTGGTGCAGAAACTGCAGATGTTCTGCTCGGAGGCTCTGGGAGCCTTCTACCTCGACATCCTGAAGGACCGGCTCTACACCTGCGGCGCGGATTCGTCCGCCAGGCGTTCGGCGCAGACCGCCTTGTGGCACATCACGCACAGCCTGCTGCGCCTGATGGCGCCCGCGCTGAGCTTCACCGCGGAGGAGGCATGGGGGATCTTCGCCGGTAAGAAGGACGCGAGCATCTTCGAAGAGACTTGGCACGCCATCCCAGACCATGAGCTTGCTTCTTCGACGGTCGAGAGCTGGGATAATGTGCGTCAGTTCAGGGAAGTTGTTTTGCGGAGGCTGGAAGAGAAGCGGGAGCAAAAGCAGATCGGCTCCTCTCTGGCTGCGGAACTCGATATTCGGGCCTCGGGGCCGCTCCACGATGCCTTGGCGCGGCTTGGAGACGACCTCCGCTTCGTGCTCATCACCTCGCGTGCCACGCTGCGGCGTGTCGAGGAGGCGCCGATCGAGGTCGAAGTGACGCCGAGCGCACACGCCAAATGCGAGCGCTGCTGGCACTATCGCGACGACGTCGGCGCCGATGCTGCGCACGCCGGTCTGTGCGGCCGCTGCATTTCCAATCTTTTCGGTCCCGGCGAGCCGCGAACCTATGCCTAGGCGGTACACGTGGTTCGCGCTGGCGGCGCTGATCGTGGTGATCGACCAGGTCGCCAAGTGGGCGGTTCTGGCGGCGTTCGCGCCTGGCGGGCGGTTGGCGCTCACCGGCTTCTTCAATCTGGTGCTCGCATTCAACAAGGGCGCGGCGTTCAGCTTCCTTGCCGGCGCGCCCGGCTGGCAGACCCCTCTGTTCATTGCCGTTGCCGCGGTGGCGATCATCGTCGTCTCGGTGCTGCTCGCGCGCTCGCCCGGCGACCCGCTGGTGTGCGCCGGGCTGGCGCTGATCCTAGGCGGCGCGCTCGGCAACCTGATCGACCGGCTGCGCTACGGGCAGGTGGTCGACTTCCTCGACTTTCATCTTTCCGGCTGGCACTGGCCGGCGTTCAACGTCGCCGATTCGGCGATCACGATCGGAGCGGGGCTGCTGATCTTCGAGAGCCTGCTGCGGCGCGGAGCCGACGGTGAGCGCGGCCGCTGAGCCCGCGGTGATGACCCTGCACTATCGCCTGCGGCTGGAGGACGGCACCGAAGTGCTGTCGACCTTCGGCGGCAACCCGGCGACGCTCGCTCTCGGCCGCGGCGAGCTCGCCGCGGGACTCGAGCAGTGCCTGGCGCAGGCCGAGCCCGGCCGCAGCTACGTGTTCGAGCTCGAGCCGCCGCAGGCGTTCGGCGAGCGGCGCGAGGACCTGATGCAGTCGCTGCCGCGCGCGTCCTTTGCGCGCGACATTGCGCTCGAGGAGGGCGCGCTGATCGAGTTTTCCGCTCCCGACGGAACGCGGCACGCGGGGCAGGTGCGCGAGCTGCATACCCGCGACGTGCTCGTGGATTTCAACCACCCGCTCGCCGGGCGGCGCGTGAAATTCGAAGTGGAGGTTCTTGCCATCGCCCGATGATGGCAACATAGGCCAATGGAAGAGAATTCCCGCGAAACGGAAGTTCTGCTCGCGAACCCGCGCGGTTTCTGCGCCGGGGTCGAGCGCGCGATCGAGATCGTCGAGCGCGCGCTGGCGCAGTTCGGCGCGCCGATTTACGTCCGGCACGAGATCGTGCACAACAGGTTCGTGGTCGACGGCCTGCGTTCCAAGGGCGCGGTGTTCGTCGACGAGCTGGACCAGGTGCCCCCCGGCAGCACCGTCATCTTCAGCGCGCACGGCGTGGCGAAGGCGGTGCGCGCCGACGCAGAGGCGCGCGGGCTCAAGGTGTTCGACGCCACCTGCCCGCTGGTGACCAAGGTTCACGTCGAAGTGGCGAAGATGCTCAAGCAGGGGCTCGAGATCGTGATGATCGGGCACCGCGGCCATCCGGAGGCCGAGGGCACCATGGGGCAGGCAGATTCGCGCATCCACCTGGTGGAAACGGCGGCCGACGTCGCCGGCCTGCGCGTCGCCGACCCGGCCAAGGTCGCCTACGTCACGCAGACCACGCTCTCGGTGGACGACGCGGCGCAGGTGGTGGCCGCGCTGCGGGCCAGGTTTCCGGCGATACGGGGGCCGAAGATGAACGACATCTGCTATGCGACGCAGAACCGGCAGAACGCGGTCAAGCTGATGGCGCCGCGCTGCGACGTGGTGATCGTGGTCGGCTCGCCCAACAGCTCGAATTCGAACCGCCTGCGCGAGGTGGCGCGCAACATCGGCACCGAGGCCTACATGATCGACCGTGCGGCGGACCTGCGGCCGGAGTGGGTCGCGGGCAAGCGCCGTATCGGCGTCACCGCCGGGGCGTCGGCGCCCGAGGTGCTGGTGAACGACGTGCTGGAGCGCCTCAAGGCGCTCGGCGCAGCCCGCGTTTCGCAGCTCGAGGGCATCAGCGAGAGCGTGGCATTCACACTGCCGCGCGAGCTGGCGGCGAAGGAATAGGCTCGGCCGCGCTTAGCGCCGGCCGACCGGAGGTGCCGGAGGCGGCGGACTGTCGAAGCTGACCTCGATCGTCATCTGCGTCTTCACCGGGTGTTTGTCCTTCATCCCGGGCGTAAAGCGCGCCGCGCGAAAGGCCCGTTCGGCGGAGCGCTCGAACACGCCCTCCGGTCGGGCGCGCAGCGTTTCGACCCGGTCGACGGTGCCCTTTTCGTTGATGTAGATCCGTATCACGACCTTGCCCGACAGGCTGCGGCGCGCCGCCTCTGCCGGGTATTCGGGCTGGATGTTCATCGTGATGCCGGGGCGCACGTCGAGCTCGCTCGTCAGGTAGTAGCGCGGCGGCGCGGGCGGCGACACTTTCGCCGGTTCTGCCGCGTGCCCGAGCTGCAGGGCGAGCGCCGCGCCGAGCGCCTCCGCAAGCCGCGCCGCCAGGGCGCGCTTGCTTGCGAGGAAACCTGGCATCGCCATTCCTCCAGCGCTAGCGCGTCAGCTCGCGCCAGGACACGCGCTGGCCCGTGACCGCCGCGGCCGCCGTCGGGTTGGGGAAGGTCGGGCGCGTGTTGTCCGCCAGCGTGCCCTCGGTATGGAGGTTGTTGTCCGCGGTCTTGATGACGTTGAAGCCGACGATCAGCGAGGCCGCCACCTTGGTGCTGGCCATGTCCGCCGTCGCGCCCGTGACGTAGCTGCCGGTTTTGTAGTTCAGGTAGTTGAAGTACCCGTAGCCGCCGGCGACGCAATTGTCGTTAGAGGGCACATTCGACGCGATCGTGAGCGTCCCCAGCTGCAGCACCGGGTCGACGTTGACCCGCTCCCCGGCGTCGGGCAGGTCGATGAACCAGCCTTTGTCGGTGTTGAAATTGACCGCGTTGCCGGTCGCGGTGCGCGTGCTGCTGTCGATTGTGCTCAGGCTCTGCTGCACGAGCTCGCCGCCTGCGCCGCGCAGCACGATCGGGGTGCTGGTGAGATCGTCGCGGATGGCGTAGATGCTCTGCACCTGAGTGTCCGTCAAGTCGCTGCTACCCAGGTACTTGCCCGTTCCGAGGTAAACCACCGCGAAACCCTGTACCTCGCCGAGATCCGGCTTGACCGTGATCGGCTGCGGCGTGCCGCCGGGGTCGGTCAGCGTCACCAGCTTGTAGGCGCTCGGGGAGGCCGTGTCGAGCGGGATGCGCCACAGATTGCCCTTCAGGTCCCCGGCATAGACGCGCAGCCCGGTGTTGTCGTAATCGGCGTTGTCGACCCAGGCGTTGATCTTGCCGAGCCCGCTCGGGTCGATGGTGCCAATGGTGCAGGGCGCGGTGGCGCTGAGGCCGTTGCAGCCGACCCCGGTGTCGACCCGGTTGAGGATCGCGCCGGTCTGCGCGTCGAGGATGTAGAGGTGACCCTGACCGTCGCCCGGCGCGATGTTGTTGTAGCCGGAGCTCACGATAACGACCCACTTTTCGTCCCACTTGCGCTTGACGATGATCGGATTGCCGTAGGTCAGGCCAAGGTTGCAGTCTTGGAAGTAGGTGCCGCTGTTGGCCTGGGCCGGCGTCAGGCAGGTGGTGCCGCTGCCGCCCTTGAATTCCCACAGCGCTACCGGGTTGTTGGGGTTGGTGATGTCGAGCGCGTAGTAGCCGCGGCCGCCCGAATTCAGCCCCGCGACGAGGATCGAGTGCCAGGCGGCCTGCGACGCGCAAGGCGTCGACGCGGTATGGCCGAAGCACACGTCGCCGATCACCGGCGTACCATCGACGAAGAAGCGATGGATATACGGAGTCTCGGCGAGCTGCTTCAGCTCGGGCAGCACCATGCTCGGGACATATGCCCAGCGCTCGGAGCCTTCGCCGGACACGGCGCTGGTATTCAGCGTCCCGGTAAAGGTGTCGTCGCCCTGGGTCGCGGTCGATATCCCGGCGGTCTGGTAGTACGGATTGTTGTCGGGGTCGGTCTCGAAGGCATGCAGCATGCCGTCGTTCGACCCGACGTATACGGTACCCTTGCGCGTGCCGGTCGTGCCGTCCGTGGTCTGCTTGTATTCCTGGTAGAACGGATCTTTTCCGACGTAGGCCGAGCCGACGTTGTAGCTGAACGGCGAACCCTTCAGGTACGCGGGCTGCGCATTGACGACGTCGCCGAGCACGTGATTGCGCCGGCGGAAAAGGTCGGACGGACCGCTGCCGCCCGTGGTCTCGTTGGCGGCGTCGCCGCGCAGGTAGTCGACCAGCTTCTGCGCTGAAGCCGAGACGTCCCTGCCGCTGCCGTCGCTCGGCCAGCCGATTGCCTGAGACAGGGTCAGCGGATCGAAGTAACTCATTTCAGTCGCCGACAACTCGGCCTCGCCGCTGCAGTTCGGATACAGCCCGCTCGCAGTGGCGCCCGGCCAGCAGAAGGCCTTCAGCCGGTTGCCGTTGCCGGTGCCCGGGGCCGAGGTATCGGTCGAGTCGTAGGTGTAGATCGTGCGGTCGAGCGCGGTGCGCTGATCGAGCAGGTCCCCCGCCGACCACAGCGCGTGCGTCGATATGTCGCCGGTGCTGAGGTCGATGGTGTAGGCCTTCACGTCGCCGGTCCATTCGACGGTTCTGTACTCCGCCGCGTAGGCGAAGTTGTCGCCCGCGACCGGCTGCAGGTTCGAGGTCGCCGCCGCCGCGCCCGCGCCCACCCGCATCTGCACGGCGTTGAGGGTATCGGTGATACTGCTGGCAAGCGAGACGGGGTCCTTGGCGCTGAAAAACTTGCCGCGCCCGTTCACCGCCGTGTGCCACAGGTCGTCCAGCGTGGTCTCGCTGTTCGACACGGGCGAGGGCCAGTTCTTGCTGCCCTGCTTGATGTCGACGAAGTCGCCCGAGGTCTTGGTGTCGTAGTTCGGGTCGTAGTTGAGCTGGCCCGCGAGCCCCAGGCCGACGGTGAAAGTGCTCATGTGCTGGTGCGGGGCGTTGTCGTTGCCCACCGGCGGCACGTGGTCGTTGAGGTCGGTCCGCAGGTCGGTCTTGTAATAATACATCGCCACGTCGGCCAGGGTTTCATTCGAACCGGCCAGGGCGCCATCGTAGGCGCCGATGGCGCGCGTCGAGTAGCCGGCGTTGACGTTGTCCTCGTTGTCGATCGCGTTGCCCGACAGGTCGGTGCCGGCATTGGAGCCGTTCCAGTAGCCGTCCGTCATCAGCAGCGTGAAATTCGGCTGGCACGAGTACTGGATCGGGCTCGCGTCCATGCCGTTGTTGATGCCGCTGGTGACGCCGGCGAAGTAGCGCCCGACGCGCGACAGCGCCTGGCGCAGCGGCGTGCTGCCGTTGCTGCTCGTGCTGTACAGGTGCTGGTACCACAGGTCTTTCTGGCCGCCCGAGCCGGTGGCGAAGTCGTCCACCTTCAGGTAGCGGCTGGAACTGACGGAGCTGCCGCTCGCGACCGGGTTGATGGTGATGAAGCCGACCCGGTAGTTGGTGGTCAGGGTCAGGAACGCGCGCCCGATCGCGGTCTTCGCCATGGTGTCGCGCATGCGGTAGTAGGCGTACCAGTTGGCGAAGTTGGTCATCTCCTCGTCGTAGCTGCACGACGAGACGGCAGCGCAGTCGGTGCGCGCCGGGTACTTGGTATAGGTCTGGCCCGAGACGATATTGGTGCGAACGAAGTCGCCCACCAGCGCGCGGCCGTTGGCGGCGTGGTCGTAGCCGCCGCCGAAGTTGGTCGTGCTGTTCTCGATGTCGCCCGCGGTGCTGCCGCCGTGGAAGTACCATCCGTAGGAGCCGTTAGGGCTGTTGCTGACGCTGATGCCCGAATCTGTCTCAGTCAGCTTCGCGCCGTTCAGCGAGCCGCCGGTGCCGGCAGGCGCGGTGATGGTGACGGTGCTGCCGCCGCTGGACGTGACGGCGGTGTAGCCGTGCGTCGCGGTGCCGCTGTTGATCATGGCGGCGACTGCGTTGCCCATCCAGTCGTCCTGATCGCCGGCGCTGGCGCAGCTGGAATCGCAGCTGATCGACGAGGGCAGCAGCGCCACGTTCAGGACCGTCAGCGAATTGAAGGAGTCGGCCGAGCGGCGCCGGCGGGCGGCGCTGGTGCCGGAGATGCTGAAGGTAATGCTCGCCGAGGCGCCCGGGGTTCCCGGCGAATCGACCGTTAGGGTGTAACCGTTGTAATTCGCGCCAACCGCCGGCGCGGTGATCGTGACCACGTTGCCGGTTGCGCTGGCGACATACGGGATCGTCTCGCCGGGGGGGACGATCGCGGCGCCGTTGATCGCCGCAGCGATCGCGGTCGCGGTGTTGATCGGATCGATCGGTCCGGTGGCGCCTACCGGCGCGGTGATCAGGTTGGTCGTATTGGTGCCGTCGTTCAGGTTGATCGCCGTAATCGAGCCGGACAGGGCGTCGCCTTGCGGGTTCGTGACCGTAATGGTGGCGGTAGCGGCCTGGTCGGTACCGGAACTGCTGAGTATGCCGGTGTATTCCGGCCGCGCGTAGCTGCCCTGGTACTTGGCCTGGCAGTCGCCGAGGGTGACGTCGTTGCAATAGCGCACCGGCGCGGGAACCGTGTAGAGCCCGCTCGGCGTGCTCGTGTGCAGGCACTTGATCAGGGTGGCGTCGGTGCAGTAGACCGTCGGTAGCAGGCGGTAGTAGTAGGGCGCCCCGGTCTTGTACTTGGTGCTTCCGCCGGAGGTCTTGCCGCGGCCGTAGACCGTGTCCGGGTAGCTGTAGGCGCTGTTGGTCTTGCAATTCGTGCCGGTCGCCGAATCCGAGGTGTTCTTGCACCAGACACGGTCCGGGTACCCGGTCACGATATTCGCCGTAGTGGCGTTGCTGCCTAGGGTGTCCCTGCGGAAGTCGTTCGTGCCGCTGCTCACGCCGTCGGTCGGCACGCTGGTCCAGTTCGAGGTGTTGGCCGCGGTCATCGACGACATCGGGCTGCCGTCGTAGTTGACCGCCGGGTAGTAGCGCACCTCCGGATTGTAGTACTGGGTGTTGACGTCGGTCGACATCATCGGCGGGTCGCCCACCGTGCAGCGGTCGAGGTCGGTGCCGAGTGCGCTCGAGCTGCCGTCGTCCAGGGAGTCGAGGCACAGGTTATCGGTCATGTAGTCGGGCGTGTACTGCCAGGCCATCGATCCGGAGTCGTCCAGCAGCAGCATGATGTTGGGCGGCACGTTGCTCGCGGGCAGCGCGAGCGGCTCGTTCGCGATGTCGGTCGGTGCCGCATGCAGCAATCCCGGCAGCAGCAGCGCAACGCCGAGCGCGCAGAGCGAGGCTTTGAGGGTCTGTTTTCTAACGGTACTCATGGCTGCATCTCCAATTCGGCCGACGGCGCTAGTACACCATGGCCTGGACGTAACTCACGGTGTTGCGGGGCCCTGCCACGCGCACCGTGATGCGATAAAAGGCGGTGGTCTGGGCCGCGAACGCCACCGATCCCACCTGCGCGGCGCCCTTACTTGATGGCGCCGTGCTGGTCGATACGGTGGAGCTGACGCAGGTGTTGCTGCCCGGATCGCCGGGGTCCTTGCACATGCGCTGGATCACGTAGCTCACCTGGTTGCCCGCGGCATCGGTGCCGGCGTCCACCGCGGTGCTCCAGTCGAAGTCGGGCTTGGTCGGGTCGTCGCCGATCAGGTCGGTGCCGCTCTGCCAGGTCGACCAGTAGCCGTTGCCGTCGGTGACCGCGGGCTGGTCGTTGTATAGATTCGCACCCGAGTTGTTGAGCAGCCAGGTGCGTGCCTGCTCGATGCCGAAATCGCCGGCCGACGTGGCTCCCTGCTTGAAGGCGAGGTTGCTGGCGATCAGCGCCCCGGTATCGACGCCGCGCATCAGCGCCAGGCCGGCGAGCGACATCGCCACCAGGACGATGAGCGCGATGAACAGTACCGCGCCCCGCTGGAGGCGGCGGATGGACTGAGTCGCGATTCTCACGCCGACCTCCAAATGATGTTGCGCAGCGGAACGATGGTCTCGAACACGCGATAGCGATAGCAGCTCGGCAGTCCCTCGGGCAGCGTGAACGGAGACGGCAGGGCGGTGGGCGCGGCGCTTCCCTGCCAGGTCGGCGTGGTCGTGGTGGCGGTGCAGACCCCGCCCGACGGCTTCTCGTAGTTGCCGATGCGTGCGAGTACGGCAATGCGCAGCGCGAGAACCTGGGACCAGTCGGCCGGGGGCGCGCTGGTGAAGTTGTCGACGACGCCGTCGTTGGCGGTGTAGGCGCCCGCCGAAACCGTGCCGTTGTCCACGCCGTTGTCCATGCCGTACTGAGCGCGCAAGTCGACGATGCCGCTGACCAGGTCGATTCCCGCGGCCGGCATCGTGCCTGCCGCCACCTGCAGCGGGTCGACCATGTTCAGCGTGTTGTTGACGATGCGGTAGGTGCGCGCGGTCAGGCTGGTGCCCAGGTCGAAGACCAGGTCGTCTTTCGTGTAGGTGGGAAACGATCCGCCGCCTGCCGGGTTGTAGGGCGCATTCGCTGCCGCATCGTGCGGCAGCGTCGAGTCGGCGGAGATCGGGTCGGCGGAGAGTTGCTCGAGGGTGCAGTTCGGCGCTGCGCTCAGATGCACCAGCAGTATGAGATCGTATATGTTGTAGCCCCCTATGCCATCTGTCGGCACCGGCTGCGATGGGCCCAGCGTCATCGAGCTCTTCAGGGTTCCCGAAACCGTGCGGTCCGATCCGGTCCCGTACATTATCGTGACCTGGTCCGGTACCCCTGCGCTGGCCGTGATCGCGGCTGGCGCAATCGATAGGTTGGGCAAAGTGCCGCCCAGATTGGTCGAGTACACGCCGTTGTAATGCCAGTTCACCGTGCCGCAGCCGAGTGCGCGCGAATCGTTGAACGCATACCCGGCCATGCGCACATCGCGCTCAAGCGTGAACAGCGCGATCGTGCCGTTGGTCTGCGCCCCGCCCTCGCCGAGGGTGGAGCGGTTGAAGCTGTCGCTGGCGAGATAGGCCTGGGTGATGATCAGAATGCCGATCAGGCCGATTGCGACTGCGACCAGGATCTCGACCAGGCTCATGCCGTGTTGCTCGAATTTCATGGCGCGTCTCATAGCGAGTCGTTGATCTGTGCCACCACGATGTACCGGCTGACGGTCGGGTCGCCCGGCCGCTTCCAGCGGACCGTGACGGTCGCTTGGGTCGCCTGGGTGCTGCCGGCGGGGATCGCGAGCGCGATGATCGGCGCGGTCGTCGTCGGGTCAACGAGATCCTGCGGCAGCGTGCTGCCGACCCGGTTGATCCAGGCTGTCTTGCGCGCGTTGCCGGCGCCGGCGTCATCGTAGCTCGCGAGGTTGGTCCGGTCGACCCACATGGTGCCGACGATCTGGTTGGCGAGGTAGGCTGCTTCCGAGCGGTACTTGGAGTCGATGGTGTTGCGCATCCCGACTGCCTGCATGCCGAGCATGGCGAGTATGCCGATCGAGAAAATCAGTATCCCGATCAGCGCCTCGAGCAGCATGATGCCCTGCTGGTTTGATTTCGAGTTCATTTTCATGACGACGACGCTTCCCTCAGCAATTGCGCGGGTCGGTCGCGTCGGTGACCTTCGGGTCACACAGGCGCGCCTCGCCGCCGGTGGATACGATTATGCGCAGGCAGCGCATCGTGCCGTTGATCGCGTCGGCATGCACGCAAGTGCCGGAAGTGTTCGTGACGTCGACCTGGCTAATTCCCGCGCTCTGCACACGTCCCAATCCATTGAATACGGCAGTCGAGCCACCGGTCACTGCTACCCTTGCATTGCTCGTGCCTTCGGTCGCCGAGCGCGACTGGATGATCTGCGGCGCCACAGTGTCGGACGGCGCGGCGTTGCATGCCCCGGCGGGGTCGGCCTGACTCACGACCCACGCGAGCGACGTGGTGCTCGGCGCGCACGAGGCCGTCAGATCGCTGACGAATTCGAATTGCACCGGCGCGTTGCGGCGAATCGCCTCATTACGCGCGAGCTGCAGGCCGTCGAGTACCGAGCTCGCGGCGTTGCGGATCTGCGTGTTCTGCAGAAAGATTCCGAACGAGGGCACCGCCACGAACAGCACCAGAGCGACGATGGCGAGCCCGATCATCAGCTCGATCAGCGTCACGCCCCGCTGGTGGAATCGAATCAGCATGACTCACCCTTCTTCGTGACCCAGCAGGTCGTCGAATCGTTCCAGCCCGTCGCCGGCGACGTGAAGGTCGAGGTTCTGACATTGGATTCGTTGATCGTGTACTGGAACCCCGTCACGCCGCCTACCCCCGTCGCGGTGATCGTGTAGGTCTGGTCGCCGACCGCGTTCGCGTTCGCGGAAACGCAGGTGATCGTGAAGTATCTGGCGTTGGCGCCGCTCGGCATGGCGACGCCGCAGGTGCCGCCGGTGCCGTACATGCGGTTGTCGGCGAAGTACTTTTCGAGCTGCAGGCGCGCGCCCGAGAGGTTCGAGACCGCCTCGGATAGCTTGCCGCGCTGGATGTATTGGATGTATGAAGGTACGGCGATCGCCGCCAGGATCGCGACGACCACCAAAGTGATCATGAGCTCGATCAGAGTGAAGCCGGATGCCTTGCGCATGGGAATCCCCTTTGTCCGTGAATGCATGCTAGGAGCTTGTCGGGCGCGCGGGCAAAACTGGGCGACCAGCGGCCGGAATCGCGGCGCGAACGGCAGTGGGGGATCCGGTTTGCAGGAAATTTCTCACATCCGGGGCCGCGCTGGCCGATCGGCGTATAATTCGCCGCTCGTGCGCCGGGACGATAGCGGTGCAGGGCTGGTGTAGCTCAGTTGGTAGAGCAACTGATTCGTAATCAGTAGGTCCGCCGTTCGAGTCGGCGCACCAGCACCAAAGATCAAGAGGCTTAGGGATTCTTCCCTAAGCCTTTCTTGTTTGTGTAGACGCCATGTAGACAGGGCGCCGGTACCGTCATGTGCTGCAATGATTCAAGTCATCGCGCGATCGCGTCGCGGCGCGTGCGCCGCTCTTGAGGCGTTATGTCCTTTCTGTGTTGTCCCAGAGAAGGCAGCGCGTCGGCGCGCTAAGGCGACTGCAATGGGCTTTGGCATACCGGTTATCCCTGCTGTGCCGAGCGCCGCCACAAGTACACTTAAAGCTGCTGCTGCCTAGAGAAGGAAATCGCTGACCTACCGAACAGGTTGGCGCAGGTGCATCACATCGGCGACGATCTAGCCGGCAGTAACATCCCTCTGCATTTTGTGGTTGACCATGCGCTTAATCGCGTAGCGCTGTAGGTCAATCGATTCGGCCACGGTGACGAAGGTTCGCCGCGGGGCTCCATACAACGCCCGAACGGACACGAGTGGGTATCGAGGGCAAGGCTTTGCCCGGCTTTCGTCCCGCCCGGTAACGCGGCGGCGTCAAACATTGTTAGGTTTGGAATTACTTCACGAAAGCAGCGAGGTTATCCGATAAGACGTGCGATTTGCACTGGCCGGAGGTTTTGAGGACGGATACTTTGACGTCGTTCAATGACGACAGTCCGGCGCTCTTAATTTTGTTTTGGCCGAACAGCGAGGGGAAAATGACGAACAAGCTGACGAACATGCGTTTCATGCGGTCGGCAATGATGATCGCGTTTCTCGCAACCTCAGTCGCGAGCCGCGTTGCGCTCGCCGTGGACGAGGTTGAACCCAACGATTCCGCAACCGAACCCCAGCAGCTTGTCATTGGGGGCGACGGCACCATAGAGGTTGCCGGCGGGATCCTCAACACTTCCTCTCCCGTCCACCGCGATGTGGACTTCTACAGCTTTCATGCGCAGAAAGACGACGTTGTGACCATTAATATCGATGGCGGCATGGACGCCAACTTCGTGGGAGTGTGGACCGTTCTTGCCGTCTTCGGACCGGACGGTACCAATCCCATGCCCCTGCGACAGATGGCCGTCGGAGATCCGGTCGACTCCCCTGGCTCCGCGAGTCCCTTTGATGCTCGCATCGATAACTTCCTTGTGCCGCAAACGGGAACCTATGTCGTCGGCGTCAGCAGCGAGCCGAACGAGTTCGTCGACATCAACACCCTGACATCGGGCTCGATCACGAGCTGGTCCCCGTATTACAACGTTAACGGCAGCTACAAGCTGATCATCTCGGGCGTCACCTCTACACCGTCCGTGCCGTCGGTGCAGCAGGTGAGCATCGAAATTAGGCCGGGCAGACGCGACGTTATATGGGCTCACTCCACGATGGACCGCGATATCAAACGGGGCCACGATTTCAGGCGGGGCCGCGGTTCCGAGCAGAGCTACGACTCCGAGCGGCGCCACGATCTCGAGGCGCTCCGAGGCCACTTCAGGGGCGGCGTCCCGGTGGCGCTGCTGTCGTCCGACACATTCAATGCGCCGGACGTGGATCAGACTAAACTCCATTTTGGCGTTACTGGCAATGAGGACAGCCTCATTCGCTGCCACCGGCACGGCATCGACGTGAACCGCGACGGGTTGCCCGATGTAATCTGCATATTCGACTTTCGCAAGGCGAATTTCGAGCCAGGCGACAACGAAGGGATCGTGACCGGCACGACGATTTCGGGCGATTCCTTCGAAGGTCGGGGGTGGCTGAAGATCGTGACGGACAGGCGAGACCAGCACGGACACCGGGACCGGGACCGGGACCGGGACCGGGACCGGGACCGGCACCGGCACCACCACTGACCCGGTAAGCCGCCTTCGCAGATGTGAAGCATCAAGACGATTCTCGGGACTGGCCGAGACAGCGCATTGGCGCTACGCTCTTGGTGCCCTGATGGGGGCATGCCAGTTATAGTGATGCGTACAGCGCCCGGGCTTGGGCGCTGTCGCACGCAATGCCAATTCATCGGCTAGTCTTGAAATCGCGGACCTTAGGAAGCACCGGCTGAAATAGGCTGTAACTAGGGCCAAGCCAGCAACTGCCCAAGCTTCAGCTTGCGCGGCGCGAAGCGCACGCACCGTGGACGAGTCCAGGCGACGCCTGATGCCTCAATCACCGCCGCGATCGGCTTGCGGGGTTCATTAAGGCAGCCCTTGAGGCCTTCGCCCGGAAAGACGTAGGCGCGCTCTTACGTCTCGCTTCGCCGCTCGACGATAGAGGACTTGGCACCGTTGGCCGTGACCCGCAAAGCGAAGCCGCGGATAATGCTGTCTCGTACAAACACCTGACCGGAGGCCGGAGGCAAGACCTGGCGGACTAGAGTTTTGGTGAGCTTGACCCACTCATTGGGCGTCTGTATAGACACTATCTGGACACGGCGCTCCAAAGTCCTAACCAGGACGTGATGCGCGGTCTAACCCGATCGAACGGTAAAACAAGGGGTTGCGAGGCTCCTGCAAGCAATCGCAAAGTTCTTCAATCCCCGAGTTGCTTATTCGAAATCAGCAGGTCCGCAGTTCGAGTCTGCGCACCAGCACCAAGGTCCCGCCGGCCACATGACTCCAACTCACGCGATGGCGGCCCGCATTCTCGTGGTGGACGACGATCCGGACATCCTGAGTCTGTTGCGCCTGCACCTGTCCTCGGCGGGCTACGAGGTGCGCACGGCGCAGGACGGAATCGAGGCCGGGTACATGGTTCTCGCGGATCCGCCGGACCTGCTCATTTCCGACGTGAGCATGCCCAACATGGATGGTTTCGAACTGGTGGCCGCGCTCAGAGCCGACGCGACCCTGCCGCCCATTCCGGTGATCTTCCTGACTTCGGTCGAGGAGGGCGAGGGCCGCGGCCGGGAACTGGGGGCCGTGAGCTATCTGACCAAGCCGGTGCGCGCGGATCGCCTGCTGTCGATTGTCGCGCAGCACGTCCCCGGCGGAGCGCATCCGATCGGATAGGCGGGGCAGGCGCGCAGCTAGCCGCAGGCGCGCAGCTCGCTTCCCTCGATCGCCTGCGAAGCGTCGCGCAGCCCTGCGCGCAACGCAGCGTCCACACCGCGCACCCGCAGCCAGACTTTCGGCACCTGCGTCACGCGCGCCCCGACCTGCGCGGTTCTTACGCCCTTGGTCCTCAGGGCTGCGAGGCGCGCCTGCGCCGCCGCCTCGTTGCGGAATACGCCGAGCGAGATCGCCCAACGGTAGTCTCCTTCGTCCTGCACGACGAAGAAGTTGTCGACCCCGAGCGCCCTGAGCTCCGCGCTTTTGCGCTGCGCGCCCTGGCGATCGCCCTGCGGCGGCATGAACACCCACCAGTTTGCCGTCTCCTCGACCTGTCGCTCGCTCACCCGGGCTCCGAGCGCAAGCGGTTCGAGCAGCCTGCGCGCGGACGCCACGTCGGCGAGAGTGAAGCTGCCCCATTCGACGCAGGCGTCGGCAGCGGCGCCGGGGGCCGCGGCGGCGGCTTTCTTCCGCGCCAGAGGCGGCGCCACGATCGGCAGCTTCTGAGGATCGATCTGGCGCGCGAGAGGCTGCGGATCGGACCCCGAGTCCGGCGGCGCGAGGTAGCGAGCCCAGGCGAAGAACGCCAGGTTGGCGAGCAGCAGCAGCAGGAACAGCGCGCGCATCGGCTGGTCGGCGTCCTAGGGTGCCGCCGCGGCCGGGCGTTCGCTCAGCGCAATGCGCGCCAGCCCTTCGAGTACCAGGTTTTCGACATAGCGCGCGGGGACTTCGAGCTGCTCGATCAGGGCGCGTCCGGCGCCGCCGCCGACCAAGCAAGCGGTGCCAGGCCCCATCTTGCGGAACATCCGCTCGACGGCGCCGGCCTGCGCGTGACGGCAGCCGGTTTCGATCGCGTCCAGCGTGTTGCGCGGCGCGTCCCGGAAGCAACCTTCCTGGATCGGCAGCCGCCCGGTGTGCTCGTGCAGCACGAAGCGCATCAGATCGACGCCGGGAAGTATGATGCCGCCGAGAAATTCACCCTGCGCGGACAGCATGTCCGCGGTGGTCGCGGTGCCTGCGTTCACTACCAGGGCGGCACCCTCGTGCGCGGCGTGCGCGGCGATCAGCGCGGCCCAGCGGTCGGAGCCGAGCCGCTCGGGCTCCTCGTAGCCGTTACGCACCCCGCAGCGCTCGGCCTCGCCGCGCAGCCACAGCGGTTCGGCCTCGAAGATGCTGGTCCAGTTCACCAGCAGCTCGTGCGCGCCGTCGCCCACCACGTTGGAAATGACGATTCGCTCGGGCTCCTCGTGCGTTGCGGCGAAGGGGTTGATGTCGTGGCTCGCCGCGGCGAACTCGATCAGCGACACGGTCGCGAGGTTGAGCCACTGATTGCCGTCGTGCCAGCCCCATTTCACGCGCGAGTTGCCGGCATCGATGGCGAGGATCATGCGGCCCTCGCCGATACCACGCGCCCGCTGCGAACCGAGCGCACGCCGGCGCGGGTGCGCAGGCGCAGGCCTCCGTCCTCGGCCAACCCGTCCGCGACGCCGGCGAGCACCCGGCCGTCGGCGAGCCGCACCCGCAGGCGCTGACCGGCATAGGCGTGCATCGCTTCCCATTCTTCCTTGAAAGCCATCAGGCCGTGAGCCTCGAAGGCATCGAGCGCCGCGAGCAGCTCGCCGGCTACCCGCGCGGCAATCGTGTTGCGCGAGGGCAAGTGCTCCGCGAACTCCTGCAGCGCCGCAATGCGGCGACCCAGGCGCGCTTCCAGGCCGGGCATGGTGCGGCAATTTATGCCGATGCCGGTCACTGCGTTCACCTCGCCGCCGCTGACCCGGGTTTCGATCAGGATGCCGCCGATCTTGCCGCCGCGCACCAGCAGGTCGTTGGGCCACTTGAGCGCGGCGTCCGCAGCGCCCAGGCCGCGCAGGGCGCGCACGGTGGCGACGCCGGCCGCCAGCGGCAGGGCGGCGAGCTCGCGCGGCGCGCGGCGAAAGCGGCGCTGCAGCGACATTGTCAGCGCCGTGCCGACGCACGACAGCCAGCGCCGGCCGCGGCGGCCCCGCCCGGCGAGCTGGTCCTCGGCGGCCAGCAGCCGCGGCCCGTCTGCCGTCGGCGCTTCGGCGAGCAGCGCGGAGTTTGTCGACAGGCAGGCGTCCAGCACCTCGACGCGAAGCCCCGCCGCGCGTGGGCCGAGGCCGGCTGCAATGTCCGCCGCGTCGAGGAAGTCGAACGGCGTGGCGAGGCGCGCGGTGCCGTTCTCCGCCGTCACGAGCCCGTTGCCTTCGAGCCGCGCAAGGCAGCGCTCGACCTCGGCGACGCGGGCCTCGCAGGCCGCGGCGAGCTCGCACGTCGAGCGCGGATCCTGCGTGTCGAGCGCACGCAGCAGGTCGATGGCAAGGGAGCGCATGGTGGAAGTATATGAGATCGGCGTCGCCGCCGCGCCGACGCGCTATGCTCGGTCCGGGCCGAACATCGAGCGCCTTGGCCCCGGAACGGATTGGCGGGCTACAGCAAAGGACCCATCCATGGCACGCATTGCGGTCGGCGGCTTCCAGCACGAAACCAACACCTTCGCGCCCTCGCGCGCGGACTACGCGGCGTTCGAGGCAGGCGGCGGCTGGCCCGGCGTCAAGTATGGCGAAGCACTGTTTGACGCGGTCGAGGGCGCCAACATCCCAGCCGCCGGCGCGATCCAGGCGCTGCGCGCGCTCGGCCACCGCCTGGTCGGCACCGCCTGGGCGGCGGCCAGCCCGTCGGCGCAGGTCACCGACGACGCCTTCGAGCGCATCGTCGGCGGCCTGCTCGAGAACCTGGAAGCGGCGCTGCCGGTCGACGGCGTGTACCTCGACCTGCACGGCGCGATGGTGACCGAAAGCCACGACGACGGCGAAGGCGAGATCCTGCGCCGGGTGCGCGAAGTCGTGGGGCCGCGGGTGCCGGTCGCCGCGAGCCTCGACCTGCACTGCAACCTGACCCGCGCGATGCTCGAGCGCGCCGACGCCCTGGTCGCCTACCGCACCTATCCGCACGTCGACATGGCCGACACCGGCGCGCGCGCGGCGCGGCTGCTCGAGCGCATGCTCAAGTCGGGCTCGCGGCTCGCCTCGGCATCGCGGCAGCTCGACTACCTGACCGGGCTGCCGTCGCAGTCATCGTTCATCGAGCCCTGCCGCGGCCTTTACCGCGGGCTGGGCGAGCTGGAGAACCGCCACGACGTCGTGCTCTCGTTTACCCCCGGCTTCCCGATGGCGGATTTCGACGAGTGCGGAATGGCGGTGTTAGGCTACGGCGGCGACGCGCGCGAGGTCGGCGCCGCGGTCGAGCGGCTGCGCGAGGCGGTGGCCGGCGCCGAGCGCGACTTCGCGCTCGAGCTGCACGCGCCTGACGACGCGGTGCGGCGCGCGTGCAGCG
>Ga0315556_1000517_pt1 | contig 23955 bp, 57 predicted proteins | sample SalMarSW160310MG_FD_202112 | JGI IMG/M metagenome (GOLD analysis project Ga0315556, IMG submission 202112) | Salt marsh sediment microbial communities from the Plum Island Ecosystem LTER, Massachusetts, United States - Salt Marsh Sediment SW1603-10 ...
CAAGAATGGGCAGAAGAAATATCGTTCCAAGAACAACCTGGGAGTAAATAATGAACGAACTTTTAAAGAAAATAAAAGATGATCTAAAAGATTCTATGACCTTAGAAGTAAAATTAAGAAAAGAAAAGAAAATAAATTCTGATGAATTTGATAAAGCAGTATCACAAAAAGCTGTTTCTAGAGCTATCATAAGCATGATTCCAACTCTTGGCAAAAAACCAGGAGATACAACTGAATCTGATATAGTTAAACTATTAACTAAATATATAAGAAATGAAAAAGAACGAACTCTATATGAGCTACATTTTTTAAAAGAAAAAGATGTAAAAGATAAAGGTCCATCTCAAGTAAGAGAACTTGTAAGCACTAAAATCTCACAACTTGGCGATGAACTGACTTCTTATGTAATTGAAATTGCTCAAAGCTATCTTCCAAAACAAGTAACTGAGAAAGAAGTTATTGAATTTATTAAAACTATAGATTTTAGTAAATTTAAAAATAAGATGCAAGCCATGGGATTAATAATGAAACAGTTCCCTGGTTCTGATGGGAATTTTATTAAAAGTATTTTAGTAAAATGGAATCAAGAGTAAATATTCCAATTTGTAAATATTGTTATTCTCTTTTAATATCATTATCTTGTAAATGTATGCATCTAAAATGTCCTTGTTTAGAATGTATAGTAAACCCCATTTGTACAGAAGAGTGTGAAACAAGACTTGATTTTATTAAAAGATATGGTTTTATTATATAACTTGTGGGGGTGACTAGGTTTCGACGTGAATGATAAGAGATCGGAGATGCGATTCGAGGTTGGTTATGAAACTCGTTAAAACATTACCACTGCTAAAATAACTGCAGACGATTACTACACTGAATTAGCCCTAGCGGCATAATTCCGTTCCGCTCATTGTGCTCCTGATATGAGATGGAACGTCGACTAAGGAGCTCGGTAACATGCTATTAGCAATTGAGCATGCACTTAAAAAGAAATTGCGACCCTTCATTGGAATGTTCTGCCCTGCCCCAATGAATGTATAGTAGCAGAACTATAATCGTAGATTCAAAGATTGAACTTTTGCGGACGCGGGTTCGACTCCCGCCACCTCCACCAACTTTAAAGGAGTAAGATACTATGTCTTTGCTTTCTGCATGTGAACCTTTACAATGTAAAGTATGTCCATTTGTAAATGGTTCTAGATGTTTTTTAGATATTAGAAATGTCCAAGTTGCGGATACATCATACCCGCCAAATTGTCCTTTGCTTGACCAAAGAAAAGTTACAATATGGGTTGAACAAGGGCACTTATATATAGGAAGAGATTATGACTGATCTTCTAGAAAAAATAAAAAGTGCAAAAGAACTAAAATATTTTATAGATATGGGATTTGAATTATATATATACAATGGAAATGTAATGGATGAGTTAGGAGTAAAAAACGATGGTTAGCGAACTTAAAGAAAATCCTTGCAAAAATTGTTTAGTAAAAGCTACATGTATTGAGCAATGTCAAAATTTAACATATTTTGGAAATTATATAAGAAGAAAAAATAATGGAAACAGTTTAGGCCTTGCTAGATGGATATCAGAGCATGAGGTAAGAAGTAGAATAATTTCTAGACATACGAAAGGGTTCTATATAGATGAATAATCCATGTTCTCAATGTCTTGTTAGATCTATTTGCAGAATATTACCAGTATCATGTGAAAAACTTCTATCATTTCTTATGAAGCATGAATATAGATTAGGAAGGCAAATAACTATTAAAGAATGGTTTGACTCTTATGAAGTACGACCAGGAATGAAAATCAAAAGTCTAAACAAATTTTAACAAATGGCGCCGTGGTGAAATGGTTAACACATCGGACTTTCGATCCGACATTTTGCAGGTTCGAACCCTGTCGGCGTCACCAATTGCGTGTCCGTAACTCAGTCTGGTCAGAGTGACTGTCTCCAAAACAGTTGGTCAGGGGTTCAAATCCTCTCGGGCGCGCCACTAAAAATTTTATTTTAAAGGAATGTAAATGGCAGACTTAGAGCAATCTGTAAAATCATTTATAACAATTCATGGTTTTTTACCAAGAAGATATTGCGTAGATGAGAAAGCATTAAGGCTTTCTATATTAATGATGTATAAAGGAAAAAAGAAAGTAAGAATTTCTTCATTTTGTTCAAATAAAGATATACAAGTTTTGAAAGAAAATATCTCAAAAATTTCTCCAATATGTTCAGTAAGCAAGATTGGAAATTCTTTTTATTTAATAAAAAAAGATCATTCTACAAAAAAGAGTAAAGATAAACCTGTATTATTTGATATTGATAAATTAGCTTAATGCCCACGTGGAAGTAGTTGGCGTAGCTTCACTGGACTGTCAATCCAGAGATTCGCGGGTTCAATTCCCGTCGTGGGCGCCACTTTAAAAGGAATAGATAATGGACGAATGCGAAGGTTGTGAAACTTTTTATGTTTGTAATTCAGGGGATTTGCTTGATAAAAAATGCCCATGTAGTAAATGTATTGTAAAGGTAAGGTGTAATAAAACTTGTGAAGCTTGGAGTAAGTATTATAGCGATATTAGTGGTTCAAAATAGTGGGCTGGTAGCTCAGTATGGGAGAGCGCTGCCCTTGCAAGGCAGATGTCGAGGGTTCGAATCCCTTCCGGTCCACCACTTTTATTTTAAAAGGAATAAATATGTTAAGAAAAACTTTTGATGGTGATCCAGAATCATATGTGGAGTATGATATTGGATATTGGTTTAGCTGTTATGTATATTTAACCTTATTTTAAAGGAGCGAATTTGTGAAAATAAGACCTATGTGGATTTTTGATTTATTGATGAGTATAGTTATAACTATTGTATTCTGTTTTGCTACATATGTAATTATACAGATACATCAAATGACTATATTATGGAAAATTGTAACTGGTGGGATTACATTTTTAATTGCTATTTGGGGATTTTGGATGGGTTTAGATTCATTTAATAATTCGAGAGCATATTATGTTGTTAGAGATATGCCAGCAAAAGATTTTTCTGAAATAAACCTTTATACCAATAGTATAGTGTTAGTTCATGAAAACTATTCATGGAGATATACTTATGGACAAGATAAAATTGCTAAGCTTAAATATATAATAATTATATGTTATTATAACAGAAAGAAAAAATTTCTTGGGTGGATACCCGCACCATATTATGAACCTTTAGATAAACAGTTGAGGAAACAACATGAAAGTAAGTAAAATGTGGATTTTTGAAATTATAATTCTTATCTTTGGAATGGTTATACTTGCATTTATGACAAAGATTATAGTTGCTGCTAAGATTATAACAAATAACCAAGCATATATACCAGCAGTATTAGAAGCTATTCTTCTTTGTGCTGCTGTATTAGTTATAATTAAAGGTGAAAAGTATTACAAAGTAACTTATGTTCCAATAACAGATTTTGAAGTAAATCTATATGAAAATATCTTAGTATTAGTAAAAGATAACTATGCATGGATCTATAAGTACAACCAAGAAAAAATAGTTAACTTAGATAAAATAAAAACTGTTGAATATTATGATTCAAAGAAAAGATTAAGTTATACAGAAATAAGACCATATCCAGCAAGAATTTAAGTGGCGTAGTTCAGCGGCGAGAACGCACGACTTATAATCGTGTAACGTAGGGTTCAAATCCCACCGCCACTATCACTCAAAGAAAGGATTTAATAATGACAGTAGCAAAGGTAGGAGATACAGTTTTAATTTGTTCAAATCCTGAAAAATCAATGAGCAAATATGGCGTAAGGCCAGCAAAAAGAAGAATGGCTGGTACAAGACAAGAAGTACTTGTAAGTACACCAGCACGTATAAGAGTTAAGGAAAATAAAATCGGTGCTTATCAAAGTTTTGTTCATGATGAATATAGAATTATAACTAATGACAAAGTAAAAAAGAAAACTATAAAACCTATTACTTTTAACCCAGAACATCTAGCAATTTAAGGAGAATTTTAATGAATGAGTGCTCAGGTTTTTCAACAGGCATGACAGTAAAAATATCAGATAATCCACAAAAATCAATAAACTTATTTACTAGTCTTAATGGATATAAACGAACGCTTAGAAATACAATTCAAAAAATAAAAAAGATTGAAGAAAGTAGTAAAGGAACAAGAATATTTATTGTTCCACCTCCCAATTGCAAATATCGTCGAATATCATTTCATCCAGATGATATAAATATTTATAGTAAAAAAAGAATAAAAATAAAACCAGAAATTTTTGATCCAGACAATCTAATATAACTGCTCCGGGGTAGCCAAGTGGTATGGCGTCTGACTGTTAATCAGAAAATCGCAGGTTCGATCCCTGCCCTCGGAGCCAAAACACTCTTTTAAGGATAAAACAAATGTCACAATTTACTAAAGGAGTAACAGTAAAAATAAGTAAGAATCCACATTTATCTATAGAGAAATTTGGTGGAAAAGCTATAAAACTAAAAATGGCTGGAAGTATCAGAAAAATTTATGCAGAGAAAGATGAATCTACAGTATATATTGCAAGCGACAATGGAGACATATGGACATTCTGTCATTCTGATTTAAGTATTGCAAAACTGAAAAGAAGAAGTGAAAACCCAACAACATTTGATTTGGATAATTTAGTATTATGATAGAAATAGGAACTAGAGTAAGAATAAACAAAGAGCTAACCTATACAAAGAAGTCTAATATATTAACTCCTATAATGATGCAATTTGCAGGACAACTAGGAACAGTATCAGGTAACGGAAGGTATAATGGTTTTGATTATGTTCAGATAAATGGATACTGTTGGCACGAACAAGATGTTACAAGATTAAATGGAAAAAAAGTAAAAGTTAAACCGGAACTTTTCAATGAAAATAATCTAGTAACATAGTGGCGGCATAGCTCAGTCTGGTAGAGCCCTCGACCGATAATCGAGAGGTCCTTGGTCCGAATCCAAGTGCCGCCACCAACTTTAAATAGGTGAAATATGAAAATGGTTCCAGGTAGACATTATTTTGGGCATTACGAACCTCATTGGGCATGTAAAAAATGTATTGTAAAAGTTATGTGTACAGATGATGGTTGTTATATGACATCGTATATTAATGAGATTTGCTTAAATTGTAATAAAAGAAAAAAATGTAAAATACCTTCATACAATGAACGTAGGTGTAAAAAAATTGATCGTTTGAGAATGTTTGAAAATATTGATAGAATAATGAGAAGAGATGGTTACGATCAAGTGATAATAAAACATCTTGAAGAAACTTCTATATTTAGATTAATGAAACAAACAAAATCTGAATGGAATAATTATGAAAATTAAAAATCCATGTCTAAAATGTTTAGTTAATCCAATTTGTAAAAAACCATGTGATAAGTTTCATGATTTTGAAGATTTTGCATACAACATACTTCCTATTATTGTTTATACAATAACAATTCTTTTGAATGTTATTTTGGCTATATTGCTATTTGTAAAAGTAAATTTTTTAATAGCAACATTAATATATTTAGTTGTGTGGTTGGGGAGTTATCTTTATGTTGCTCGTCTATTTGAATTCTCATTAGCAGAGTATGAATTTGAAAACATAGAAATTAACGCATTGATATTTGCATCACCAGGTGTACTTTTAGGAACTTTAATTGGATTTATATACGGAAAAATTAATAATATAGATATATTATAGTTTCTGTTATGAAAGAAAGGAATTATTATGTCTTTAAAAAATCCATGTTTAAAATGTTTAGTAAAAGTTTGTTGTCATGAAAAAGAAAATTGTAAAAAATTCCATAGATTCAAAAAGTTTAATGCTTTTATCGGGGTAGTATTATTTGCATCTTCTTTTCCCATTACTGTATCTGCTATATTGCTTTTATATGGACTTAAACACGGCGTTTTATTTATATTAGCTTTTTGGATTATATGTTTCTTTATTTCAGTTAGTATATTACTATATATAAATCAAGATGCAATGTGCCCAGAAGAATATTTCATGGCTTTCGTTTTTGGACCAATTATATTTATAACAGTTTTATTGGTTTTGATGTCTGAACAATTTACAAAAACTGATGATAGTATTTTATATTGAGCGAGGGTAGGCAAGCGGTAAGCCAACAGCCTTCCAAGCTGTCGCATTTATGCATCGCGGGTTCAAATCCCGTCCCTCGCTCCACATGAAAGGAATTATATGTCTTTTAAAAATCCTTGTAGGAAATGTTTGATTTCAATGCACTGTAGTTCAAAGTGTATAAAAAAGATTTCTTTCGATAAAAAACGAATAACATTACCAACATATATACTTTGCATATCTGTTATGATTATAACAACATTTACTATTCATTGTTTGATGGAAAGTCATCAAGGAATTTTAATAATGATATGGTTTGTATCATTTATTATTGGACAAATTGGTCTTGATTCGGAATTTAATGGAGAAAAGGATTTTGCTGATTATTTATTTTTAGCTTGGTTTGGACCTATAGTGATTATTGGGGTTTTGTTTGCGTACATAATAGAATATTTTATAGATGGTAAATTAATATGGTAAGATTTAAAAACCCTTGTAGAAGATGTTTGATAAAAAGTATGTGTCACATATTCTGTGAAAAGAAAATAGATTTTATACAAACACATTCTTATATAGCTGACAAGTTATTTGGTAGAATACCAGTAGGTATAGCAATCCTCGTATTTTTATATTATGTTTTAAATGTAAAAAGGTAGAACAAATAATAAATGGTGAAGTTATGAAACTTATAAAGAATCCTTGTAGGAAGTGCTTAGTCAAAGCATGTTGTTTATACGAATGTGAAAAATATTCATCTTTTAATTCTAAAAGCGATAAACTTTTTAGCTTTTGGATATTATGTATTATCATATCAATAGGAGTAACATTTCTTGTTTTCTCTTTTGTGTTTCTATATTTTGCTTTGGGATTATGGATAATTTCAGGAATGTTGTCTTATATAACAATAAATAAACATCTTAAATCACCAGATGATGCACATCTAGATTATTGGGAATTATATGTTTTTGCTCCTTTTGCATTTTGGTTTAATCTGTTTGTGCTTTTTGGTGCATGGTATCTAGAATCAGCTCCAGATAGAAATAATGAGCGGGCATAACTCAGTGGTAGAGTGCAGAGCCTTCCAGCTTTGAAGTCGCAGTGTTCAAATCCTGCTGCCCGCTCCACCTTTTAGGAGGTAACTTTTATTGTTTACAAAAATAAATGATATAGTCAGATCATTTTATTATGGAATTAAAAATTTAAAAAAATGGTTTCCAATAATCTGGAAAGATAGAGATTGGGATTATTTTTATTTATATAAAATTTTAAAATTTAAATTAGAAAGAATGGAATATCTTCAAAGAAAGTATGGTTATGCAGTTGATTCAAATAAAATTGCTGATCAGATTAAACTTTGTATTAATCTATTAGATAGAATTCTAAAAGATGAATATAGTGATATGGTATTTAAAAAACACGATAAAAAATGGGGAAAGTTACAAATGGTATTTAAGCCATTAGAAGATAATCCAAATTTTTCAGAATTACTAAAGCGAGAAAATGTTATAACTGAAGAAGATAAAAAACAAGAAAGAAAAGAGTTTGCTAAACTAATACAAATAGAAGATAATTTAAAGAAACAAGATATAGATCTTCTGTTTGATACAATGAAGAAATATAGTCAACGTTGGTGGGATTAATTGAAATTTAAAAATCCTTGTTTAAAATGCATAGTAAAAGTATGCTGTAAATCAGATTGTAAAGATGTAGAAAATTATACAACATTTAGAGATCGTTTAGCTACATTCTTTGTTATTTTATTTTATATAGTAATAGTTATTACATGTATATTTATACAACTCCATTTGCGGGCGTAACTCAATGGTAGAGTGCTAGCTTGCCAAGCTGGAAGTCGTGGGTTCAAATCCCATCGCCCGCTCCATTTAGGAGAAAAGAAAAATGTCTGAAAATCAAATAGATGAACAAACCGATTTAGAAAATTTAAAACTTGAAAAAGCTCGATGGAAAAATAGACGAAAAATGGCATGGATTTCATTAGGTTCAATGATAGCTGTAACTGGAATTTTAATATTTGCCCCAATTTCTGATACTAGATTAAAAGCTATTTCGGAACCAATAACATGGTTTTATTTCGCTATGGCTTCAGTAATTGGTGCTTATATGGGATTTACAACATGGGCAAGTAAAGGATAATCGAAAGGAAAATAAATGAGCAAATTAAGTTGCTTTTTATGCAGTAACAATGAAGAAGAATCCAATCATATGATTTCTATTGAAATTCCAGAAAAAGAAATTGGAATTTGTGATGGATGTATTGATGAGTTGACTAGACTCCTTGAAACAGCAAGATTTAAAGAGATAGTTAAAGTGGCTATTTCAGAAATTGCTTGTAAAGGGGAATAGATTTGGAGTGTAAACTTTGTTTTGGTAAAGTAGAAAAACATTTTAAATGTAAAACACATTATACAGAAGATTGTAATCTTTGTAATAAGCTTGGTAGAGAAAAGCGTATTTTTTATCCTTCATTATGTAACCGCTGTAAAAAATTAAGTATATGGGTTCAACTCAAAAAATATATAAACAATTTTAAAGATGGTGAAGTGATAAGTAGACAATCCATATTAAATGTTATTGGTCATGGCTATGGTGGTTCTATTGATTCATATAAAAATGGATTGAAAAACTTAAGGTATATAAAACCAATAAAACCAGGCAAATATTTAAAAATAGAAAATATACCAGAAAAATTAACAATTAGATTAATGCGAGACCTTGCATATAATCAAGCAGAATTTATAAAATGGTTTGTTCCAGATAAACTTCTCCACAAAGAAATAATTAGGAGATGTAATGAAAACTCCATGTAAAAATTGTCTTGTATTTCCAATATGTAAGAATAGAATATCAACAAATACTATGTATAGTCTTAGTTCGACAGTTTTATATGTTTCTTGTAGTAGATTTAAAGATTATTTTGAATTTTATAAAAGTCAAGGAATTACTTTTGTAGAGGGGTTTGAAAATCTTAATAAACAGATTTTTGGAAAAACATACATACTTTAATTTCAACAGAAAGAAATGGTAGTAAAAGTTATGAAAGGAAAAATTAAATATAATAGACCGTAAAGCATTATGGTGGAGGTGGCGAGAATTGGTAGACGCGGAAGGTTGTGGCCCTTCTGTCCAACAGGGCGTGCGGGTTCGAATCCCGTCCTTCACCCTCTAAAAGATTGAAAATATCAGGAAAGAATAATGTATGAATCTTGAAAAGTGTAGACATTGTAAAGAAGGCTTAATTCCAGTTGGAATAGTATATAGATCAAAAGATTATACTTATTTTAAAAAATGTATTGTTTGTCAAGGAAAAGGAAAAGTTGATTGGATAAGAAATATAACTGGAGATTATGATGAATGGTTTGTTGATTTCAATCCTGCTGGTTCATTAATATTTGGAAAAAATATTCCAGAGAGCTCAACAAATATGATCTTCGATGGTCGTGAATATATAGACATAAATAGTGAAAAAGGGAAAGCATTATATTACTTTTTCTTATAATTAACATGTGGGTCTGTAGCTCAGCCAGGTAGAGCACCAGGGTGAAGTCCTGGGTTTGCGAAGGTTCAAATCCTTCTGGGCCCACCAACTTTAAAAGGTAAGTTTTAGTCAAATAATATGTTATCGTGAAGTAGCAAAATTCTGTCCAATTTCTCTACAAGAGAAACGTCCCCGAATTAGATGCAGGCAGGGAATGTGCGCGCATAACTTGTCGATGGTGCGAGGCCATCCTTCACGGCCAACTCTAAAGGAAAGGAGTATAAATGCCAATACATGAATATCAGTGCCAAAAATGTGGCTATACTACTGAAAAGATATTTCTAAATTCTAGACCAATCGCAGCAACTATTCAATGCCCTGTTTGTAAAGAGCAAGGTAAAAAATCAATTGCAAAAAAAATTATGTCCAAAATATCATTTGGCAGAGTTAATGGATATAATTATAAAAATGGATACTCAAAATCGTAAATGTATAAGATGCGGAAAATGTTGTTTAGCTTCACCATGTTTCTTTATTGGATTTAAAAAAGAAGTTTATGACTCAAATGGTCAGCATGTTTGTCCGCATTTATATTTTAAAGATAATATTGCCATATGCAAAATTTATAAAAATAATGAGAGTTTAAGAAAAACACTAACAGGGTATTGTAGTAATAGCAAATTTTAACCCCTGTAGCTCAGTGGACATAGAGCGCCTGGCTACGAACTAGGAGGTCGCAGGTTCGATTCCTGTCAGGGGTTCCAATTTTAGAAATAAGGAGACATTTTATGACTGATGATAGTCAAAATGGAGATAAAGTCGTAATTGATGTTTTAGATTCAAACTATCCACTTTTAAAACGGTTTAGAGAATCATGTCCTGGAACTTTTAAACATTGTCAAAATGTAGTAAGTTTATTAGAAGGTATTGGTTTAACTTTAGGTTTAGATACTAATGGTATGAAAATTATGGGTCAATATCATGACATTGGTAAGATGTTTAATCCAAAATTTTTTACTGAAAATCAGGTTGAAGATGAGAATCCGCATGATAAACTAGACCCAAAAATGAGTTATCAAATTATCACAAGGCATGTTTCTGATACTTGTTTAATATTGTTAAATGACGATAATTTTCCAAGAGAGATTATTCAGAGGATGTGTCAACATCACGGAACTAGTGTTGTAAGATATTTCTTTACTAAATCTGGCGGAGACGTTGAAGATTTATTTAGATATAAATGCGAAAGGCCAACTTGTGTTGAATCAGCATGCTTAATGATATGTGATCAAATTGAAGCAAGATCTAGATCAGAAATTCAATCTAAAGGGGAGAAAGCAGAACCAGTTTCTATTATTGAAGAGACATTTAACGAGCTGACAAACGATGGACAGCTAGATGAAGTGTTTATGAAGATTGGGCATCTACGAAAGATTAAAGAGGCATTGGCGAAGGAATTAGAAGGTATTTTCCATAAACGTATTGATTATAAGAAATCTGCAGATGAAGCTGAATCAAAAAAAGAAGTGTGATGGATGTGGATTAAAAAATTGTATTGTATTATCAAAATTAAAAAAAGATTGCCCATGTTTTTCTTGTTTGATGAAAATATCTTGTTCTTCAGTATGTAAAGAATTTAAAAATTTTTCAATAATAAATGCAAAGGAGAAATGTAAATAATGATTCATTTGTTTTATAGAGGAGGCGCTGGAGGTATTATTATGACGGGATAACCTAAGGAGGTGATACTGTCATGAGCAATAATCCTACCAGAAAAAGCGGCAAGAAAAATAGAAAACATAATCGTGCCGCAAGAAAGCCTTCTCACAGTCGTTACAATATACAAAATAGACGTGAGAAAAACAAAGAAAGAAAACAATTAAAACATCAAAGAAATCTAGAAAAGAAAGCTGCTAGAAAATTAAAAAAAGCAGCTGAGTAGTGATTCGTGCTGGAGCTTGGAGGGAATACACGGCACCCGTGATTGCGGAACTTAGTCGCTGTAAAACAATTCTAAGTTCCAGCACTAAATTTTAGGAGGACATTTGTCTTTAAAAGAATGTGAGGGTTGTGATGGTATATATTATCATTGTAGCCATCAAAATAAAAGAATACCAGTTTGTCCATGTAGATCATGCATTTTAAGAATAACTTGTTCAAGTTGGTGTGATAAATTTAATGAATTTTATTATGGGCGGCATAGCCAAGTCTGGTCTAAGGCGACAGGTTGCAACCCTGGTCAATCGTAGGTTCAAATCCTACTGCCGCCTCCAATTTAAACTTTAAAAAGAAAGGAAAAACATTGCCAACTGTAAATAGAGATTTAACAGTAAGTGGTAACCATGCTTTAAAAATTACCCATGGTGAAGAAAATATACCACCTTTAGAAAGTCTAAATTTAATAGATCCAAAAAGTGATGACCCCATATCAATAATCAGAAATACTTCTGAAATGTGGGATATATATAACGTTTTTAAAAATAAACAATTAAAAGGTGATCCTTTACTAAAATATTCTCGTTCTGATGTTATGCATATTAACACAACTGCTTCATCAATTTTAATAGAAAAATATTTTGATAACTTTGGAGAAACTATTCTTGTTGCTGCATCTGAAATTCTTCTTAAAAAAAATAACTGTTTTCTTATAATACATATACCAAATAAATATTCTTCTTCAATTACTGTTTTCTTTTATGCAAACACTTTAAAAAATCTAGATACTACTATTTCAATGTTTAAAGATTATATAAAAGATATTATTTTAAAAGAAGAACCTAGTTGTTATTTTGAGTGGTATACTAGAATAGATGGAAGAACTCAAGCATATGAGTCAATGGAAAAATTAAATGATGTTTTTTATCCTGAATCATATCCATATTTAGATTGTAATAAACTTATTGATGATTATTTAAAATGCGATGTTCCAATACTAATTATGGTAGGTCCTCCTGGTACTGGAAAAACTAAACTTATACGACAAATACTCAATAAAGCATATAAAAAAGATAATGATATTATATCTTGTATGTTTACTTCATCTAAAGATATTATAGAAGAAGGTCATATATACATTACATTCTTGTTTGGAGAAATAAAATACCTTGTTTTAGAAGATATTGATTTTCACATGAAGTCAAGAACAAGCGGAAATTATTCTCTATACAGTCTTCTATCTACATCAAATGGTCTCTTAAGTAATAAAATGAAACAAAAGAAAATTATTCTAACTTCAAATTTGCCAAATGTTCGAGATATTGATGAAGCATTAAAACGGCCTGGAAGGTGTTTTAATTTTATTAAAACAAGACGCTTAACTATAGACGAAGCAAAAATAATTGCTTCTAAAATTAACAAGCCTCTACCACCTCAAAATCCTGAATATAAAGGATTTTCTTTGGGAGAGATTTACAATCAAAATGGGTGCGTCACCTAGTCTGGACGAGGGTACCGGACTTTTAATCCGGAGGAGGTAACTCCCACGTAGGTTCAAATCCTATCGCACCCACCAACTTTAAGAAAAGGTGAAATATAAAAATAAACTAATTAATAGAGAAAATTCATTTTAAAGGAAATTAATCATGGGTGATATAGTAATAAGAAATACTAAAGTTGAAACTGATAGATACGCAAATATGGACATCACATTGACATTTAATGAAACATATAAATGTAGAAATTGTCATTATCATGAAATTGGAATTTATATTCCATTTGAATCTTCACCTGAAGATGTAATAAAGGCATTGAAAGAAACTATACAAAATATTAAGAAAATGCCAAAAAAATTTAACAGTAGATATGGTAACAGATAAGTTTTAAAATTGAGGGACTCTCTTCTTATTTGAGTCCCTCATTTTTTGACTCAAATAATTCTGGTTAAAAAATTAAGATATCACCTTCTCCTTACCACTCTTTTTTTGCATCTCTTTTTTTTCTTTCCATTGTTAATGAAATTCTTAACTTTGTTATACAAGGATGTTTGATTTTTCCAGTCCTAAAACCAGATCCAACCAGATAGTTCATTACCACTTTAATTTTATCCTTTGAAGCAGTAGAAATACTTCCTAGATATTTTCGTAGTTGTGAACAACACCATTCCGGTCTTTCTTTCCATTGTCCTAATAATGATTTACGAACCTTTTGCCATTCTGCTGATCTTACAAGTTTATTTTTTGGGTTTTCATCACTCATTTTCTTTTCCTATATCTAAGACCACATTCATTACACCTGCTTCTTAAAACTGCAAGAGATTTTATATTATCTATATATACTGCCCGATCTGCTAAACTTAATTTTGTTACTGCTTTATAATATTGATTTTCAGAAAGAGGCGAGTTGTGCTTATATTCTCTACGATTCATTTCAGCGGCTAGTATATCATGTCTTGATTTTATTGAAGCTGGTTCCAAAAGATTGTTTCTTAAAAAACCAGTTACTCTTTTTCCAATTGATATACTACTTATAAACATATGACATTCAAGGTGCTCACCTAATAAATGTTGCCTACACATTATTTTCGGATCTACCATCCACATTCTAATTTTAACACACCTCCTTTATGAAAGTTACTCTTTTAAACCATCCTCTAGCATATTTTTCTTGTTTTGGATCTTTGTCCATATACTCAAGATAATGCATTCCCTGTAGAACATTCATTATTTTAAACATAAGCTCTTCTTCAGATTCTCTTAAAATTATATCTACTGCTCGTAAAGTTGATGGACCAATTTTTCCATCAACAATAAGATCAGAAAATAGTTTTTGATTTCTATTTAAATAGTTTAGAGTTTGCTGTAAAAATTTGGCTGCTCTTCCACGACCCATATTTACTGCAGTATCAAACATTTCATTACAAATTACTTGACTTATAATAGAATCTAATTTATTTGCATGCCAATAATAGTCTTTATAAAATTTATGAACTTTATCTTGAAGTATTGAATCATCTTCTAAATTTGATGGAAAATCAGAATCAGATTTTAGTGCATCAATAATATCCCAACCATCCCAATTCTTATGATATTTTCTAGAGATTCCTTTATATGTTTCCCCGCCCGCATCATCTGGATCAGAAACATAACCACCCTCATTTCCCATTGTTTGTTTATAGGATATTAAAAAATCAGGCATTATCTTTCTCCTCTTTATCAATAGTATTATATTTTTTTAGTTTTTCTTTCCATAATTTTTTACATTCATCATTACAAAAGAAATCAATGCAATCTCCACAAATAATTTGCTTTCCACACCCTTGGCATATACTTATATTTATTCCACAAACCATTAGCTTCTCCTTATAGTTTACTACAACTAAGCAAAAATCCTTTTCTTTTATAGTAGTGAAGTAAAGAATCAATAGTCATCCTTCTTTTAGCTGCCCATCTATAACAAGGAGCAGTATAATCAAATACTATAACTCTATTATTATCAACTGTAAGTGCTCCACAATATTTTTTTGTATTTAAATAATATGTCTTATGCATCTATAATAGTATACCTTGCAAAATCTTTATTATTTTTAATCCGTACACTTTTTAAAGCACTAACTGCTTTAGCTTTATTTGAATATTTTTTGTCATCAATAATACTATAATGACCAAAAATACTTTTTTTCTGGATACAATATACTCTGTCTATCTCATCAAAAACTAATCTATATTTTGGAGATTTTTTGCTTGGTGCACCTGGAAATGACATTCTTGTTCTCCTTATATCTTTGCCATCAAGTTCAAGCAATGGTACATTTCATCCCTACATGAAGCATGATTCATACAATCGCCTTGCAATGAACTTATTATCATTTTATCTGCATAAAAAATAATACCAAGACTTTCTACACAACCGCGTTTCTTAGCATCATAATAATCGTTTATAGTTTCTGATAAAACGCCAGTAAAGTTTCTTAAAGATTGAATATTATTTTCTAGAACACCATTTAATCTACATATGTCAATACAATCATGAACTACATTATCTAAATCTGATAAGTTTTCATCACAAATTAAATGAACATAAAGAGGAAACCCCATTCTAGTATATTTCCTAATTATCATTGGACTAAAATTTTTATCAAGTAATTTAGTTGCTACTTCTGAATCATTTAATCCATATCTTCCATCTTCTCTCATTTTTGGTTTTATAGCGTTTGGATCATATAATTCTGGTTTTAAGCCTTCTGGATTCATCCTTTGCTCCTTTCGTTAAATTCTTCAACTGCGTCAACAACTTCCTGAAATCTATCTTCATCTATATAAAACTTTCTTTTTTCATAAAATGGAAACCACAATGATTCTGGAAACCGGGATAAGATAAATTGTTCCTCTTGATAACTGCTAGTTGTTACTTCTACTACTCGTTTTACTTTCATTACATTCATATTTATGTTCCTTTTTTATTTAGAATTATCTTTTATACGTTCAAAAACTGTATTCTCTAATCTTCGTATAACTCGATGCACAGCATTTGGAACTTCTCTTTCGCTTATAAATCTTCTTGTTATTAACTCTCTAAGTTCGTATAACAACGATTCACATACTTCATGAAATGCTGTTCTATCAATTTCTTCTTTTGTCAAATCATCTCGTTGAATCCAATCTTCATTAGTATAACAAATTGTTATCTGACAAGCTCCATCGTCAATATGATGCCAGTATGTTGTAGCTTTAGTTCCAAGTTCTTCTTGAGGTTCTATTTGAAGTTCTAACTCATATAGATGAAAAAAATCAAAGAAATAATACTTTACACGTTCTTTAAAATATTCTATTTTCTGTTCAACATTCATTAATCTAATCCATTATACTCAGTTAGTTTATCTTCATTTGCTAGTTTTCTCCACAAAACAATTCGTCTATTTCTTTCTGCTATTCCGATTAAATCTAAATCATATGGATTTCTATCATCAATACCAACTTTATTTCTTTCATATTCCATTAGTGTAAAACAATTCCATGCAGCATGTGCTAAATGATGTAGTCCACTTTCTTGGTCAAATTTTTCGCCTCGAAACCATTTCCATACATGTCTAAGAATACAAGCAAAAACATCTTTTCTCCACCTTAAGCCTTTTCTCCAATTATCGTCATCATACTTTTGCGCACCATAAGTATAAACTCCAGCTAGTTGTTCTAGAGCCCAAGGGGCAATTAAATCATGTCGCATTTTTCCAGCACTGAATCTTCCAGCAATTGCTTTACCCATTTGAGACTCTTCATCTTTATTTCTTTTATAAGGTTTTATTGATGCTAATACATCACTATCTGGTAATATATCTGAGTTATATGGTTCTTCTTGTTTTTGCTCTGGTTGTCTTTCGTTCATTGTTTTCTCCTTAACTTTATTAGATAAATTTCCTGTACTATACTCTGTTCCTTTTTATGACCACAACCATAATCACAAATCATTCTAAGATACTAAAGTATTTTTTAACAACATAACAAACTTCATCTATATTATTACACCATGTATTAACAGTTCTATATACAAATGGATGTTTACAATTATAACTATCTAAATTATCTGCAAATGCTATTACTGTTTTTTCTGGATGCAAATAGAGCCACGCCATTTCAAAATAACTTCCCAATAGTTCTTTTTTTGGATCATATTGATTTAAATTTACAATAGCAATATCTGCTTTTAATACAAATGTAAGATCTTTTGGTACAAGAACATCAATCCCAAATTCTCTTGAACTCCCATTTATAGCATAACTTTTTTCATCTAAAAGTTTTGAATTAAAATTATTTGAACAAGGATCAATGATATTAAACTCTCCTGCCAATCTCTCTGTTACTTTTTTTCTCCACAAATAAGTTTCTTCAAACTTAGGAGAAATTTGACCAACCAAATAAATGCTTTCCATTATCTACTCCTTTCTTTTATTTCCTTTAAAACTTCTTTGATTGAAATATTATCTACTAAAAGTTGTAGTTGATCTTGTATTATTTCAATAGCTTCTTCTACTTCATTTTTATCATGTAGACATATAAGACGCTTATCAAAATGCCATACAGTTCCAATACGCTTTTCAATAATAACTCCGTAGTTATTATACGTAAAACAAACATCGACGTTTAATTGTTTATTTAAATTATCTTCTTTTTTAGATGTCATCATCTACTCCTTTCCGGTTTTGGGAGACCTTCATTTACACATGCTTCAACAAAGTCTTCCCATAAGCTATAACATAATCTTCTCACTTCATGAACTTTATGTTTAGCCCTACAATCTTCAAGACCTTCAATCATTCCTTTTGTCATTCCTAAATCTATATAAAAATTTGTTTGTTCAGAAACATCACGCCAATAGAATCCCGCTTTAATTCCAAGTTTTCTTTCTTCTGGGTTTTTATCATCTAGAACATATTTTCTTGTATATAATAGGTGGGATGCATACGGGGTTTCATTGTTTAATAAACAGTCTCGCATAGCAAATTCGCCATAGATTTCATTTACTTTTATACCTTCATCTGTATCTGCAGCATATGGTGATTCCACTATTACTCTTTTCATCATTCCTCCTTCACTGTTCTTGGTCTTCCAGGATGTGTATCTGTACCAAAATTTCCCATCCCCAAATATTCACAAGGTATTCCATTCACATGCGCTATTTCACCAATTCGTAAACTAAATCTATATTTATAATTATTTTCAATTTTATTTCTTTCTTTAAAGATTTTAAGAAGAACATCACGAAATGGTTTTAGTTTCTCTTTAGTTTGATTTCTAGCTGCTTTATAAGCATTCTTTCCAAGCAATTTACTCATATTATCAATATTCCTTTCTTCTCTATTAGTTCAACTAGAACGTCTCCATGACATGCTTTTGGTTTACACCAGCATCCAAGAATTTTCCCTTCTAATTCACTTAGTTCATTCATTAATTTTTTATTTGTTACTATATATTTTTTAAACTTCTCAATAACTTCTTTTCTAGTTCCATCTTTTCCTTCGAGAAACGGATTTCCCCATTTAGATGGTCTTCCTATGTAAATATCATAGTTTTCTTTTTTACAATGAACAACTTTAGTTTTCATATAAATTAGTAGATAGATAGCATCCTATCTTAATAATGCCTATAATTTGCTGCTACTTTTTCTATTGTCCTACCTTCATCATTGCAGATATATGCAATAGTATCAAACACTATTGTATATTCAGAATAATCAGCAAGTCTACAAACTAGTTTTATAACTTTTCTAGATTCTGGAAGCCCGCCACCAAATTCACTTAGATGCTCTCTATAATCAAAAATAAACATCTCAGCTTCTGTATCAGAAAAATCTTTACCAAAAGGTTCTTCAAACTCTTCTTTACTGATCTTTCTTATATCATCTAATAACCACCAATCTTGATTTTGTGTTTTTCCTTTATATCTTTCTACTTTTAATATCATTGTATCTTCCTCCTGTCTTTTTATCTACTATCTATCTACTAAACTAAATATACTTCTGGAACTCCACCATTTTCTTCAATAAATTTTACATGCTTTCTTATCGTATCTTCAGTTCCACCAGTTTTTCTTTTTAACACTTCTTCTAACCTTTCTTCTGGTTTTACTACACAAGCAATAACTACATGAGAAGTTTGTGCTACTTTAGTATTTCTAATAAATGGAGCACCTCTAGAATACCTTTTATAATTTGGATAGAATGTTAAGATTGGAATTCCTTCTTTTTCAGCTATTTCATTTGCAAATCTATCTCCACCTTTCTTACACCCTCCAGAACAAATCCAATCACCTTCTTCATATATTTCAAAAAACTTATCTTTTGTTTTTTGAAAATCTTTTAGCATATTTCTTTTTCTAGTTCCGATTATTCCTATTATCTTCATTTTCACCCTTTTAAAAAATTACTATGTCATTAAACATCCTCTTAAATTTTGTTTAGGATATGATCTACAAATACAATCTTTTCTAACAAAATCAATGTTCATTAGAAAATTAACTGTTGGTTGCGAAGCATGTTCAAAATAAAACTTCTTCATACATAAATGTTTAAAACTTAGATTATACTTTTTAACAACATGAAGATCATGAAGATATGGCCAGCTTATATCATTATATATAGATGAATCATTTTGTTTAACCCAATATAGATCTCGTCTATACCACAATGAACCAATTACTAACTGCTCAAAATCATAATCATTAAATTTAGATCTATCTTCGTTTGACTTGAAAATTATAAATGGATACACTTGAGGTTTTTCAAGATTCTTTTCTTCGATAACCCAATATGATGGTTGCCAGTCCATGCCGTCAGTCCAGATTTCAGCATAGTATCTTTCACATGGAGTTCCTAATCTATATGTAGTAGGATATGGCCAATTCTCAGATGGAACCATAAACTTTTCTCTTGCTCGATATATAAGTTCAACAGCTCTTAAAAAATGGGTTGGATTTTTGCTAGTAGCATTGACTTCAATTCTTGGTTGTTTTTCTAGCATTTTCTCTATCCTTCTGTTTTAATTCTTCTATTCGATACATTAAATCCCCCAGATGATACTCACCATCCGCATCAGGTTCCCACAATGGTCTATCTTTATCTTTTTCTTTAGTTTTCTTTGCCATAAAATTCACTCCTTAAAATGATGTTTTAAAACCTCATATGATCGTTATAATGAGCATTAATAGTTTTACTGATATATACATGAATCATTTTAGATGTTCAAATACTCGATATTTCAAACTACTATTTTTAAGTAGATACTCTGCAGAAACATCATAGTATTCAATTTTTGTAACTATAATCTCTTCAATGCCCGCATTAATTATTTCAACAAGACACGGAGCACATGGAATTCCGCAAGACATATATAGTTTACAATTTTTTGTTTTTATTCCCATTCTTGCTGCATTGATAAGCGTGTTCCTTTCAGAATGCCCAGCAACACACCACTCTAATCCCTGTCCAGATTTAAATCCAACAATATATCTTGGGCATACATTTGCAATATCATTCTCATCTGGAGTGGTTCCATCTTTAGTTATAAGTTCATGAAGTTTTGGATCTAAGTTATATCTTTCTGAACAAGTTGGAACTCCTCTTGGAGGTCCATTATATCCAGTGCTTAAAATACTTTTATCTTTAACTAAAATAGAACCAATTTTTCTTGATAAACATTTACTATTTTTTGAGACTTCCACACATAAATTATAAAAGTATTTATCCCAATCTAGTTGACTCATAATAATATTCTCCTCTTTTCAATTGTATACTCTTCATCACTGTTATACATGAATGTTATATTTCGTTTTTTCCTACATGATACAAGGATTGGATTTAAAAGAACTTGAGTCTTTAGGTCTACTTTAGTAGCTATATGAAAACCAAGGATTCTAAGAAATGGATTTAAAAATACTTTCAATGCTGATCTATGGTTTACAATTTGTCTATCTTTATTATATATTATCCCAAGTTCAAACTTATCTATTTTACTCATATCAACACTCTCTTTCTATTTCATCAAATAATTCTACTGTTGTAATATTAAAAGCTCTAGCAGAACCATCTAACATAGTAAATACAAGATACTCTTTAGTACCAGCAACTTTCTTAACATTATTAACAATTTCTACTTTAGTCTGTGAGTCAACGGTTAAAACTACTTTATAAGTTTTCACCTGTTATCTCCATCACCATGCAATGTTCCTCGTTCTAATCGGCTAAGCAATTTGCCAATATTCTCAGTGGCTATTTCATTAAAATCAATATCAAACTGATCTGTAAATCTAGCCATGTACCAAAGTACATCGCCAAGTTCTTTTATAACCATATCTTGGAATTCTTGATCTATAATACCATTTTTATCACGAAAGAGTTTCTTTATTTTTTCACAAAACTCACCAGCTTCTCCAGCAATACCTAAAACATAATATAACCATCCTGGATTTAAACAATCTTGTGCTGAAGTTCCAAGATCAGTTTTTCTACATTGTTTTTGATATTCATTAAAATCCATTTTTAACAACCTTCATCGTCACAACATGTTTCTCTTGGTTCACAACCAACTCCACGAACTCCGCAAGCACAATGACAATCTTCTTGAGTTTTAGAAGATGCTATTTGCATTTTTTCTAATTCTGAATCTTCTGGTTCATTATAGCCACTATGCATTTCAGATAAGTTTATACCAAATGTAACTTCTAGAATTTCAAGAATTAATTCTTTTGTCATTCCCAATAATGGAGCAACTAGTTTAATTGGTCTAACACCTGAAATAGCAAGAACTTCATTCATCTTTACAACATACTCTTGATAACAATCAGGAAATAAATTTAATCTGTCTGAAAAATCAGGACCATACCAAACTTCATCTATTCCCATATTTTCAGCAACACTGATTGCTAACCCAATAAAAATTGTATTTCTTCCTGGAACATTCATAGGATGAACATTATCCCATCTAGAATCTTCTTTACTTCCAGTAAGTCCACTATTAACATTCAGATCATTTACTGAAACAACCTGATATGTAGTCCAAGCTTTTTCCAGCTGCGCTTTTGCATATTCTAATTCTTTTACATGTTTTTGTCCATAATCAACCAGAACACAATGAGGTTCTCGTCCTGACATTTTTGCTAAGTTTAGCATTAAAATAGAATCTGCACCACCAGAGTAAAGCATTACAATTTTTTTCATAATAAACAATTCTCCTTTTTTTTAGTTTATTTATTTGTTCTCATTTTTGAGAATGGCATCTCATAGAAGTAATGAGTTTCATTCCATTATATTTTATTTTACTATATATATTAATTAGTGAAAGTAATTATTGATTTCTAACTTTTTAACAGTTTAATAACGAAAGGAGTTATGGATATTTTAAAAGTTGTTTTTATAGTATTTGGATTATTAGCTTTATCAATTTGTGGAATGGTAATTGGTATGATAGTTGGTGCTATCTGGGTTCCTTTAAGGATCTTAGATGGAAAAGCTATATCTAGTATTTCTGATATAATACCAGTTCCATCTGACAAAATATAGGAGAATGATAGTGACACCAGAAGAAATTCAAAAAATAGCAGAGCAGCTACAACAAAAGTCAATAAGGCAAACATATACTGGAGTAGATAATTATAAGACACCCAAAATTGAATATCTTAAAAAAATTGTATCTATGACAGATGATAAACTTTTAAAAGAGTGTAAAGATAAAATTTGGCTTTCAGCATATGCAAATAACAATCCTCGTTCTGATTATCATTGGCATGTTGATGCTTGCTATGATGAATGTACAAGAAGAAATCGAAAAGATATTTACGAAAAGGCATATAAGTATAACGTTCAATCTATTTAACTTATTAACAAAGGGAGGAAACAATGAAAAAAGCTATTAGAATGTTTGTGGCAATCTTTGTAGTCTATGGATTAACTGTTTGTGGTTTTAAAACTTACCATGCGCTTTACCCAAAACCGACACCTTATACGTTTGTTGAAAAAATTAAAATGGCGGTTGGGCTTGATGTAAATCGTCCGAATCCTTCATTCCTGAAACGAGTTGACAATCTTATGATTGATAAAACTCCTTTCTTCAAACATCCGACAAAGGCACTCATTGCAAAAGCATCTTTGTGGGATAAAACAAAAATGATGGGTTATGTTACATGGGATAAAACCAAAGAATATTCGAAGACGGCGTGGAACTCGACAAAAGATTTTACGTCCAATTCGTGGGATAAAACCAAAGAATATTCGAAGACGGCGTGGAACTCGACAAAAAGCTTTACGGCTAATTCATGGAATTGGCTTAAAGCAAAATTCCATCGCTCCTAGTTACACCATTCCAAAAAATATGAGAGTTAACCCTCTCATATTTTTTTCCACATATCTATATTTTTTTGGCATATTTTATTGAATGATAAACGGTTAAATGTAGCATTTAATGTTTCTCTTTTTATTGTAACATAATTACTTATGGAATCTTTTATTTGGGAAACAATATTATCGTTGTTGACTTCTATAACACCAGAAGATTTAAAATATTTTAACAATCGAACTGTATCTTTGACAATTAATGGAGTTCCAGACATTAATATTTCAGTGGAAACTCTTGGACATCCATCTTTAAGATTACTTAAATTTAAACCAAATTTACTTTTATTTAAATAGCGGTTTAATAATGGTCTAGGAATATGGCCAGCAAAATCAATATTTGTTACATTATTCTTTTTGCAAAGATTTTTTCCAATTTCTGATTTATTACCGCAATGAACAATCTTTAATTTCTGGAGATATTTTGACTTGCCAATTAATTTTATAAACTCGCCCTGACCTTTATAACGAGATTGAGTAAAATTTGCAGGCCAACAAATGTCCCAATCTATTTTATGTCCCAAAGGATAAAAAATTTCTGGTGAAGC
>Ga0315556_1000518_pt1 | contig 23950 bp, 25 predicted proteins | sample SalMarSW160310MG_FD_202112 | JGI IMG/M metagenome (GOLD analysis project Ga0315556, IMG submission 202112) | Salt marsh sediment microbial communities from the Plum Island Ecosystem LTER, Massachusetts, United States - Salt Marsh Sediment SW1603-10 ...
AATTGCGAAACGGACTTCGTGGCGAAAAACGAGGATTTCTTGTCCTTCGCCGACCGCGTGGCAGAGTTGATTGCGAATTCCGATCCGGCGAACGTCGATGCGCTGTCGTCTCTGGATTTCGATGGCACCAAGGTGGAGGAGCGCAGGCAAAGCTTGGTGCAAAAGATCGGCGAGAACATCTCCATTCGCCGATTCGAACGCCTGCGGACTGCGTCGCGCCTCGCGCTTTATCTGCACGGCGCCAAGATCGGCGTAATCGTCGATTACGAGGGCCCGGAACAGGTCGGCAAGGATCTCGCAATGCACATTGCATTCGCCAAGCCTGCGTATCTCACCAAGACTGACGTCCCGGCGAACGTGGTGGCGCGCGAGCGCGAGATCCTCGCGGCGAGGGCGAAGGAATCGGGCAAGCCGGATGAAATCGTGACCCGAATGGTCGAAGGCGGAGTGAACAAGTTCCTTGGTGAGATCGCCTTGCTTGGACAGCCGTTCGTGAAGGACGACAAGCAAACCGTCGAGAAGATGCTAGCCGCCAACAAGGCGAGAGTGCACGGGTACAGGTATATCGTCGTCGGCGAGGGAATCGAAAAGAAGTCGAACGACTTTGCGGCGGAAGTTCAGGCGCAGGCGGGATTGGCGCGCTAGCCGGGCACGGCCGCCACGCCGGAGATTCGAAGCCTTGGAACCCAAGTACAAGCGCATACTGCTCAAGCTTTCCGGCGAAGCCCTGATGGGGAGCGATCCCTACGGCATCAATCGCCAGACGATTCAAGACATCGTCGCAGAGATCGCGCAGGTCGCGAGCATGGGCGTCGAAATCGGCGTCGTGATCGGCGGCGGCAATATTTTCCGCGGCGTGGCGCCGGGTGCGTCAGGCATGGATCGCGCCACTGCGGATTACATGGGAATGCTTGCGACCGTCATGAACGCACTCGCATTGCAGGACGCCATGCGCCACGCCGGACTGGCAAGCCGGGTTCAGTCTGCACTGAACGTGGAGCAGATTGTTGAGCCCTACATTCGGGGCAAGGCGATTCGCTACCTCGAAGAGGGCAAGATCGTGATCTTCGCGGCGGGCACCGGGAACCCGTTCTTCACCACCGACACCGCTGCAGCTCTGCGTGGAAGCGAGATGGGTGCCGAGATCGTAATCAAGGCGACCAAGGTCGACGGCGTGTACACCGCCGATCCGAAGAAGGATGCAGGGGCGAAGCGATATGGCCGCATCAGCTTCGACGAAGCGATCGCCCGTAACCTCAGGGTAATGGATGCGACGGCACTTACGCTTTGTCGCGACCAGAAGCTTCCGATCAACGTTTTCAGCATCTTCAAAAAGGGCGCATTGAAGCGAGTGGTTCTCGGCGATGACGAGGGCACGCTCGTGCACGTGTGAGTCTGCAAAGGAGGCCAACATGATCCCGGAACTCAAGAAGAGCACCGAGCAGAAGATGGGCAAGAGCATCGACGCATTCAAGTCGGATCTTTCGAAGGTGCGAACCGGACGCGCGCATACCGGTATCCTAGATCACGTCACAATCGACTATTACGGTTCACCAACACCTTTGAACCAAGTGGCAAAGGTTACCCTGCTCGATGCGCGCACCATCGGTGTCTCGCCGTTCGAGAAGAAGATGGTGCAAGCTGTGGAGAAGGCGATTCGGGAATCTGATCTGGGGCTCAACCCCGCCGCCATGGGCGAGACGATCCGGGTTCCCATGCCTGCGCTCACTGAGGAGCGGCGCAAGGAACTCATCAAGGTGGTGCGCCATGAGGCGGAGAATGCCAAGGTTGCGGTTCGCAACTTGCGGCGCGACGCGAATCACGCGCTCAAGGAAGCGCTCAAGAAGAAGGAGGTGTCGGAAAACGACGAGCGCCGCGCTCAGGACGAAGTGCAGAAGCTTACCGACCGTCATGTGGCTGAGATCGATGCCCTCCTGCAACAGAAGGAGAGCGAACTGATGGCGGTATGACGCTGCGATGAGCAAACACGCGAGCTCGACCCGTGAAATTCCGGTCCACGGCGATCTGCCGCGGCATATCGCCATCATCATGGACGGAAACGGTCGCTGGGCCAGGCAGCGCCATCTGCCGCGATTCGCGGGACACAAGCGCGGCGTCGAGTCCGTGCGAGCGGTGGTCAAGGCTTGCGCCCAGCTCGGCGTGGAGTATCTTACCTTGTTTGCTTTCAGCTCCGAGAATTGGCGGCGCCCCCCGGACGAGGTGGCGCTGCTGATGCAGCTGTTCCATGGGGCTCTGAGCAACGAGGTGGAGAAGCTGCACCGCAATGGCATCCGCTTGAAATTGGTCGGCGATACGCAGCGATTCGATCCAAAGATCCGGGCTTTGATCGAACGCGGCGAAGCGCTTACGGCGAACAATACGGGCTTAACGCTGACGGTCGCAGCGAATTACGGCGGCCGATGGGATATTCTCCAGGCCCTGTCGAAGCTACTGCGGGAGCAACCAGATGTCGCGTTGGGCCCGATTCAGGAGGATGCAGTCGCGCCTTATCTGGCGATGAGCTATGCGCCAGAGCCCGACCTGTTCATTCGTACTGGAGGAGAGCAGAGAGTGAGTAACTTCCTCCTGTGGCAGCTGGCCTACACGGAGCTGTATTTCACCGATACCCTGTGGCCGGACTTCGATGCGAACGCGTTGCAGGCCGCGATCGGATCGTATCGGCAGCGTGAGCGCCGCTACGGTCGCACCAGCGAGCAGCTTGGCGAAGGGGGCGCCGCTTCCGGGACGGAGCCAGCCACCGGAGCGGCGGCCTAAGCGGTTTGCTTTCAACCAGAATCCTGACATCGGTCGTACTCCTGGTTGCCTTCGGCGCGGCCCTCGCCCTGCTGGGCCGAAACCAGTTCGCCGTACTGGTGGCGGTACTGGTCTGCCTGGGCGCATTCGAGTGGGGAAAACTTGCCCATTTCGCACCGGGCCAGGCAGCGTTGTACGCCGTGACGATGACGCTGGCTTTTGCCGCCTCTTTGTGGACGCTTGATCTGGTCGACCAAGGCTGGGCCACGGAGCAAACCCTATTCGGCGCTGCGCTGCTGCTATGGCTGGGAGCCGTGCCGGCCTGGTTGCGCGCCGGCGTGCACGATCGTCCGCGGTGGTTGTTGCGAGTAGCCGGGATTTGCGTGTTGCTGCCCGCGGCGCTTGCTATGGTTGTCATGCCGCGCATGGAACTCCTGCTAGCACTGGGCCTGGTGTGGGTCTCGGATACGGCCGCCTATTTCACGGGACGGAAGCTCGGTCGGCGCAGGCTCGCGCCCGGCATCAGTCCCGGAAAGACCTGGGAGGGCGTCGCCGGTGCAGCCTTGGCGACCGCCGCCTACGCTATTATTTGCGCGATACTGGTCCCACAACTTGCTGAGCGTGTGAGGGGTACAGTCTGGCTAATTTATCTGGTGGGCGCCGAAGTGCTGTTGCTTGCAAGCGTTCTCGGTGACTTGTTTGAATCGGCGCTTAAACGGCAAGCGTCGGTCAAGGATAGCGGCTCACTGCTTCCCGGTCATGGGGGCGTGCTGGATCGGATAGACAGTGCGACAGCCGTGCTTCCGATTGCTGCGTTGCTACTGCATTGGATGACAAGGACGTGAGCGCGATTGAACCGCGAGCGGAGCGCAACCGGCGCACCCTGGGGCTTACCGTCCTGGGTGCTACGGGATCTGTCGGCGCGAGCACGCTCGATGTCGCCGCGCGCCATGGCGACAGATATTCGATATTCGCATTGACCGCTCACCGGTCCGCAGATGCATTGCGCGAGCTGTGCGTTCGGCACCAACCGCGCTACGCAGTTCTATCGGGCTTGGACGAGAGCTCGCGTGTCAGGGAGCGCTTTGCCGAAGCGGGTTGCCGTTGCGAGCTGCTATTCGGCAGCAAAGCCCTTGAGGAGGTTGCGGCCAGCGTCGACTCGGATGTCGTTATGGCGGCCATTGTCGGCGCGGCGGGCCTGGCGCCGACGCTTGCGGCCGCAGCGGCAGGAAAGCGAGTTTTGCTCGCAAACAAGGAAGCGCTGGTCATGGCTGGCGCCCTTTTCATGAATGCGGTGCGCGACGCCGGCGCGGAATTGCTTCCGATCGACAGCGAGCACAATGCGGTATTCCAGTGCCTGCCTCACGGAGTGCATGCAAAGCCCATGCTGGAGGCGGTGCGGAGAATCCTGCTCACCGCCTCAGGCGGGCCATTCCGCTCGGTTCCGCTCGACAGGCTCGCGGGGGTAACGCCGGACGAAGCCTGCGCTCATCCCAACTGGGTGATGGGGCGAAAGATATCGGTCGATTCGGCGACCATGATGAACAAGGGGCTGGAGGTCATCGAGGCACATTGGCTGTTCGACATGGAACCGGAACGGATCGAAGTCGTCATCCATCCGCAGAGCATCATTCATTCGCTGGTTGAATACGTGGACGGCTCGATGATCGCCCAACTTTCGAATCCAGATATGCGGGTGCCGATTGCGCACGCACTCGGATTTCCGGACCGGATCGATTCAGGAGCGAGTCCGCTAGACTTGGGTGCGATCGGACAATTGTCGTTCGAACGTCCCGATCTCGGCAGATTTCCCTGCCTGGCGCTCGCCTATGCGGCGCTGCGCGAGGGTGGCGGCGCCGCCGCGGTCCTGAACGCGGCGAACGAAATTGCAGTCGAGTCCTTCCTGGCGGGACGGCTGCGCTTTACCCGCATTCCGGAGGTCATCGAGGCTGCGCTCGATTCAGTGCCGGCGGGCGCCACCGGCGACCTGGCCAGCGTCCTCGCCGCCGACGCGCGCGGGCGCGCGTCGGCGGTGTCGACGGTTGCGCGAATGATGGGGCGGGCCGCATGAGCTTCCTGCACACTGTGGCGGCGTTCATCGTTGCACTAGGTATTCTCATCGTTGTACATGAGTACGGACACTATCTTGCGGCGCGACTTTGCGGCATCAAAGTGCTGCGATTCTCGGTCGGCTTCGGCAAGCCGATCGCGACTTGGCGTCAAGGACGAGACGGAACGGAATGGACGCTCTCCGCAGTGCCTTTCGGCGGCTACGTAAAGATGCTGGATGAGCGTGAAGGTTTCGTCGCGGCGGAGGACCTGCCACGGGCATTTAACCGGCAGAACGTGTGGAAGCGCTTTCTGGTGGTTGTGGCGGGGCCGGTGTTCAATTTCATCTTCGCGGTGCTCGTTTACGCCGTCCTGTTCATGCATGGCATGCCCGAAGTGCGCCCGGTCATCGCGCAGCCTCCGGCAGGCACGCTTGCGGCGCAAGCAGGCTTTCGCGCGGAGGAGACGCTGCGGGCGATTGACGGCAAGGCCGTAAGAACGTGGGGGGAGGTCAGGTGGCGCGTGCTCGAGGCAGCCCTGCAGCACGAATTGCTTTCGGTCGAAGTCATTGATGAGCGCCAGCACATATCGATGCTGACACTCGATCTGCGCGCTGTGACCGACAACGAGGTCGAAGGCGACCTTCTCGCGCGCCTTGGCCTGCAGCTCTTCCGCCCGACGCTCGAACCAGTTCTCGGAAGGCTCGTTCCAGGCAGTCCCGCGGAACATGCCGGACTCGCGCCTGGAGATCGTATCGCCCGTGTGGACGGCGTTCCAATCGAAACCTGGGACGGCTTGGTGCGGGTGATTCGCGCGAACCCGGATCGCGTCCTCAAACTTGATGTTCTCCGTGGTGGCGCAACCCTTCGTCTCGAAGTGCGTCCGGAGGCAGTCGAATCGAACGGCGAAAAGTTCGGCCGCATTGGCGCGGCGCCATATGTCTCCGCATCTCACGCCGATCGCATGTTGGTGCGGGTTCACTATGGCCCATTGGAAAGTTTGCTCAAGGCGGCAGGCAAGACCTACGACATCGCCGTCTTCAGCTTGAGAATGATCGGCAAAATGTTGCTCGGCGAGGTGTCCTGGCGACACCTTTCAGGCCCCGTGACAATTGCCGATTTCGCCGGGCAATCTGCACAAATGGGATGGATCCCGTACGTCAATTTTCTCGCGCTGATCAGCATCAGCCTCGGCGTTCTGAACCTGTTGCCGATCCCGCTGCTCGATGGCGGACACTTGATGTACTATACGGTGGAGATAATAAAGGGCAGCCCGGTTTCAGATCGCGCGATGGAACTCGGTCAGCGCGTTGGGCTGACGCTACTGCTGGTCATGATGGCCTTTGCGTTTTACAACGACCTGAATCGCCTGCTCTCCGGCTGATCGATGCGCAAAGGACTACTCCGCGCGCTCAGCTGCGGTCTGTTCGCGTTCGCGATTAGCGTTGCGGCACAGACGTTCAGCCCGTTCGTGATCAAGGATATCCGTCTCGAGGGGTTGCAGCGGACCGAACCCGGGACGGTGTTCAGCTACCTCCCCGTCAAAGTGGGCGAGACGATGACCGAAGCGAAGGCGCAGCAGGCAGTGCGCGCGCTGTTCGCCACCGGATTCTTCAAGGACGTGCGGCTGGAGGTGGACAAGGACGTCCTAGTGGTTGTCGTCGAGGAGCGTCCCGCGATCGCCCAGATCGACTTCTCCGGCGTCAAGGAATTCAGCACCGAAGCATTGAAGAAGGTGCTGCGCGAGCAGGGGCTTGCCGAAGGGCGCATCTTCGACCGTGCGGTGCTTGACAAGGCAGAGCAGGAACTCAAGCGCCAGTACCTGTCGAAGGGGCGCTACGCGGCTGAGGTCCAGACGACGGTAACGCCTTTGGAGCGCAATCGCGTTGGGATAAATATCGCGGTTACAGAAGGCGACGTCGCGAAGATCCGCTCGATCAATATCGTCGGCGCGCACGCGTTTCCGGAGAAGGAGTTGCTCGGGCTATTCGTCCTTCGGACCCCGGGATGGCTCACTTGGTACACGAAGAACGACCAGTATTCCCGTCAGCGTCTGGCGGGCGATCTGGAAACGCTGCGCTCCTTCTATTTGGATCGTGGCTATCTGGATTTCAATATCGATTCCACCCAGGTATCGATTACGCCCGACAAGCGGGACATCTATATCACCGTGAATATCACGGAGGGTGAAAAGTACACGGTCTCAGACGTGAAGTTGGCCGGGCAAATGCTCGTGCCAGAGGCCGAATTGAGGAAGCTGGTCAAGATCAAGCCGGGCGACGTATTTTCGCGCGAGAAGTTGAACGAAACTACGAAGGCGATCACCGAACGCTTAGGCAACGATGGATACGCGTTCGCAAACGCGAATGCCGTGCCTCAAATCGACAAGACAAAACGCACCGTTGCATTTACGATTCTGGTCGACCCCGGCAGGCGAGTCTACGTGCACAGGATTCTGGTGAGTGGCAACACGAGGACGCGCGACGAAGTGGTACGGCGCGAAATGCGGCAGCTCGAGGGAGCTTACTACGATGCGGCCAAGATCCAGCTTTCGCGCCGACGCATCGACCGGACCGGCTACTTCTCGGATGTCACGGTAAACACCCAGCCCGTGGAGGGGAGATCCGACCAAGTCGACGTCGATTTCACAGTGCAGGAGAAGCCCACCGGAGCACTGCTGCTCGGAGCAGGCTTTTCGAGCGTCGACAAGGTCATTATTTCCGCCTCGATCACGCAGCCCAACGTGTTCGGCAGCGGCAAATACCTTTCCTTGCAGGTGAACAGCGGCAGCGTGAACAAGGCGTACTCGCTGTCGTACGTCAATCCGTACTATACGGTTGACGGCATCAGCCAGGGGTTCGATATCTACAAGCGCGACGTGGACGCTTCCACGCTTCTTGTCGGCGCCTACCAAACCAAGACGATCGGCGCGGGAATCAAGTTCGGATATCCGTTGAGCGAAACGGATTCAGTCAGCGTGGGATTCAATGCGGAGGACGTGAAGCTGACCACATATTCGAACAGTCCGTTCGTGTATACCGATTTCGCCAACAAGTTCGGCGACAAATACACCTATGGTGCGACGACCTTGGGATGGGCGCACGACACGCGGGACAGCGTGATCATCCCGACCTCCGGCATGCTCTCGCGCGTGAGTCTTGAAGTGGGCGCAGGGGACCTGGAATACTACAAGCTCAACCTCTCGCAGCAGTGGTTGAAGCCGCTCAGCCGCTTTTACACACTCCGTCTGGCGGGGACCTTCGGCTACGCAGGAGGCATCGGCAACAAACCGCTACCGTTCTTCAAGAACTACTATGCCGGCGGGCCGGATACGGTAAGGGGCTACGCGACGTACTCGCTCGGACCCAGGGACCCCCTCAACAACGCGCTCGGGGGCAGCCGCGAGGTGGTAGGTACCGCCGAAATCCTGTTTCCCATGCCAGGCGCCGCAAACGACAAGTCCCTTCGGCTTAGCGCATTCGTGGACGGCGGACAAGTCTACGGGGAAGGCGAAAAGGTGTCGCTCGGCGAAATGCGCTACTCGGCCGGCGTGGGGCTCAACTGGAGCTCTCCGTTCGGTCCCCTGCGTCTGTCTCTGGGCATTCCACTCAACAAGAAGCCGGGCGACAACGTGCAGAGGTTACAATTCACTTTTGGCACTGGCTTCTGAGTTAGACGCGAATATGACCACTATGCGGTTTCCCAGGGTTCTCGCCGTGACCGTCGCGCTGGCGGTTATCGCGCCGACGGCTGTCTTCGCCCAGACCAAGATTGGCTTCGTCAACACGGAGCGGATCCTGCGCGATTCGGCGCCGGCGGCGGCGGCCTCGAAGAGGCTGGAGAGCGAGTTTGCCAAGAAGCAACAGGATTTGCAGAAACTCGCCGGTCAGCTCAAGAAGATGCAGAGCGATCTCGAGAAAAACGCCGTGACGATGTCGGACAGCCAGCGCCGCACCAAGGAGCGCGAATTCAACGAGCTCAACCGGGAACTGCAGCGCAGAGACCGGGACTTCCGAGACGAGGTGAATCAACGCCGCAACGAGGAGATGGCGCAGCTGCTTGACAAGGCGAACCGGGTGATCCGGCAAATTGCGGAGCGAGAGAATTACGATGCCATCCTGCAGGATGGGGTTTACGTCAATCCGCGCATCGACATAACCGACAAGGTTATCAAGGCGCTGGAGGGCAAGCCGCCCGCGAAATGAGATGCCGGCGCCCTACACGCTCGCGGAGATCGCCTCGCGCCTCGGCGGCCGCGTGGTCGGCAACGCGGATACTCTGATCCGGCAGGTCGGCTCCCTGGAGCACGCAGGGGCGGACCAGATCACCTTCTTCTCGCATCTCCGGTACAAACAGAAGCTCGCGGCAACACGTGCGGGTGCCGTCGTTCTTGGCGATGGCGCGCAGAGCCTTACCGTCATTCCGCGAATCGTCTGCGAGAACCCTTACGCGTATTTTGCGCGCGTGTCCCAGCTGTTCAACCCGGTCCTGGCGCCAGAGCCCGGTCGGCATCCGACGGCGCAGGTCTCGTCCGCGGCCCGAGTCGCCGCCTCTGCGCGGATCGACGCGGGCGCAATCGTGGAAGACGAGGCGCGCATCGACGAACGGGTTTGGGTCGGGGCCGGCTGCCACATCGGGCATGGCAGCTCGATCGGCGAGGACAGCAGGTTGTATCCCGGCGCCGTTGTCTACCATGAATGCCGGGTCGGACGGCGCGCGATCATCCACTCCGGCGCAGTGATCGGGGCGGACGGATTCGGCGTCGCCGAAGATGCCGGGCAATGGATCAAGATACCCCAGATCGGGGGAGTTATCATCGGCGACGACGTCGAGATCGGCGCCAATACGACCATCGATCGCGGCGCGATGGACGATACCATCGTCGAGGATGGGGTAAAGATCGACAACCAGGTTCAGATCGGGCACAACGTGCGAATCGGCGCCCATACCGCCATTGCAGGATGCGTCGGCATAGCCGGCAGCGCCAGCATAGGGCAGCACTGCACGATCGGAGGAGCGGCCGCGATCCTGGGGCACCTCACGCTCGCTGACCGAGTCAATGTTTCGGCGGGCACGCTTATCTCCCGTTCGATCAACCAGCCCGGTACCTATACGGGCGTTTTCCCGTTCGACCGCAATGCCTCCTGGGTACGCAACGCCGTCATGCTGCGTCACCTTTCCGATCTCGCAGACCGTGTTCGTGCACTAGAAGAGCTTCTCCGGACAAAGGAAAAAAATGGCTGAGATGGACGTTTACGAGGTGCTCAAGCACCTGCCGCAGCGCTTTCCGCTGCTGATGGTCGACCGGGTCGCTGAGTGCGAACCTGGGAAGCGGATCGTCGCGTTGAAGAACGTTTCCGTTAACGAGCCCTATTTCCCGGGCCATTTCCCGGGCCGCCCGATCATGCCGGGCGTGCTGATCCTGGAGGCGATGGCGCAGGCCGCAGCAATTCTGGTGTTCCGCACGGTGGGAGAGCAGCCTGGGGAGGATGGGTTGTATTACTACGCGGGCATCGATAAGGCCCGCTTCAGGAAACCCGTCGTTCCCGGGGATCAGCTTGAAATTGAGGTTTCGATTATCGGCAGCAAGCGCGGCATCTGGAAGTTCTCGTGCGCCGCCCGGGTCGCAGGCGGAGTCGTAGCTGAGGCCGAAATTCTCTGTACCAGCCGCACGTTCGCCGCCGCCGGCACATGATCCATCCGTCGGCGATTATTCATCCGGAGGCCAAACTGGCACCGGACGTGTCGGTGGGTCCGTTTGCGATCATCGGCTCTAAGGTTGAGATCGGGGCGGGAACGTGCGTTGAATCAAACGTCTTGATCGGGGGGCGGACCCGCATCGGACGAAACAATCGCATATTTCCGTTTGCCTCGATCGGCGCCGCGCCTCAGGACAAGAAGTACACCGGCGAGGATACGGCGGTCGAAATCGGCGACGGCAACACGATTCGGGAATACGTCACAATCAATCGCGGCACGGTCCAGGACGCTGGCGTGACCAGGATCGGAAACGACAACTGGATCATGGCGTACGTGCACTTCGCGCACGACTGCCAGATCGGCAGCCACACCATATTCGCCAACTACTGCGGCCTTGCGGGGCACGTTCATGTGGAGGACTGGGCAATTCTCGGCGGCATGACGCTCGTGCACCAGTTCGTGCGCATTGGTGCTCATAGCTTCACCAGCATGGGTACCTACCTGGCACAGGATCTTCCGCCGTATGTCACGGCGGCGGGCAATATGGCGAAGCCCTACGGCATCAACAGCGAAGGCTTGCGGCGGCGCGAGTTCGATGCGGACACCATCGCCATGCTGAAGCGCGCCTATCGCGCGCTGTACCGATCGGGGCTCGGCCTGGAGGAGGCACGGCGCCAGCTGGAGAAGCTCGCCGAGGAGTGTAGCGCCGTGCGGCCGATCCTCGAGTTCATTGCGCGCTCGGCGCGCGGCATCATCCGGTAAGCCGTGTCCGACCGGCTAGGGGTCGCGATGGTTGCCGGCGAGGCCTCGGGCGACCTGCTGGGCGCGCACCTCATAGCCGCGCTCTCGGCGCGACGGCCGGAACTGCGCTTTGCCGGGATCGGCGGCCCGAAGATGCAGGCGGAGGGGTTCCAATCGCTCTATCCGATGGAGAAGTTGTCGGTGCGCGGCTATGCGGAGGTGCTGCGTCACTACCGCGAGATTGCAGGCATCCGCAGGCACCTCGCCTCGCGCCTGCTCGAAGATCGTCCGGCGATCTTCATCGGAGTCGACGCTCCGGACTTCAACCTGGACCTCGAGCGTGGGCTCAAAGGCGCAGGAATCCCTACCGTGCACTACGTCAGCCCTTCGATCTGGGCCTGGCGCGCCGGTCGCATGGGCAAGATCTCGGCGGCCGTTTCCCATATGCTCGCGCTGTTTCCTTTTGAGGCGCCGCTCTATGAAAAGGCCGGCGTGCCGGTTACCTACGTCGGCCATCCGCTGGCGGACTTGATTCCGCTGGAAGTGAACAAGGACGAGGCGCGGGCGCAACTCCGGCTGCCGATGCGGCATCCGATCATCGCCTTGCTGCCGGGGAGCCGAAAATCTGAGCTGCACTACATGGCCGAAACGTTCGTCAAGACAGCCCGTCGCCTGTACGAGGAATTAAAGGAAATTCACTTCGTCTGCCCAATGGCAACGCGCGAGACACGGGATCTGTTCGAGACAGCAGTTCGTCACCACGCCGGGGGAGAGCTGCCGCTCACGCTCTTGTTCGGCCATTCTCACGAGGCGTTGGCTGCGGCCGACGTTGCCCTGGTAGCCAGCGGCACTGCTTCGCTCGAGGCGGCCCTGTTCAAGACTCCGATGGTTGTCGCATACCGCATGTCACCGCTCACCTGGGCGTTGATGCGGCACATGATTCGTCTGCCTTATGTCGGCCTGCCCAATATTCTCGCAAACGAAGCTTTGGTTGCCGAGTTTCTGCAGCATCGAGCGACGCCCGGTGCGCTAAGCGCCGCTATCATCGAGCTGATGCACGATGCGGACCGGCAACGCAGGCAAGTCGCGCGCTTTCGGGAACTCCATCTGAACTTGCGCCAGAACACCGCCGAGAAGGCGGCAGACGCGGTGCTCCAGGTGCTCGACTCGGCTCATGCCTAGCTTGCGCGTGTGCGGAGTGGACGAAGCGGGCAGAGGCCCGATCGCAGGGCCGGTCTATGCCGCCGCGGTAATACTCGATCCGGCGCGGCCGATAGTAGGGCTTGCAGACTCCAAGCTGCTTGCGCCCGCGCGGCGGGAGCGCCTGGCGGAGGCGATCCGCGCCTCGGCCAGCGCCTGGTCAGTGGCTAGCGCGAGCGTCGAGGAAATAGACAGCATGAACATTCTGCAGGCGACCTTGCTGGCCATGCGGCGTGCGGTGGAGGGGCTGGCGCCGCCTGCCGAGGAAGCCTGGATAGACGGCAACCGCTGCCCGAAACTTTCCGGCTGCAGGGTGCGGGCGATCGTTGGTGGCGACAGGCTGCATCCGGTCATCTCCGCCGCGTCGATCCTCGCCAAGACCGAGCGGGACGCGGAGATGCGCCGTCTGCACCTGACCCACCCGCAGTACGGCCTCGATCGCCACAAGGGCTATCCCACGCGTGAACATCTCGCTCTCCTGAGGCGTTTCGGCGTATGCGAGATCTACCGCCGTTCGTTCTCGCCGGTTCGCCAGCTGCTGGAATGAGCGGCCTGCGTTCGCGCGCCAATCCGCGGGTCCGCCGCTGGCAGCGGCTGGTGCGCGATGCGCGCGCGCGACGCAGCGAGCGCCGCGCGCTAATCGAGGGACCGCACCTGGTCGCTGCCTATCTGGCGCAGGGGAGACGACCCAGGGCGGTGCTGGTAAGCGAGGACGGATTGCGGCGTGCCGAGGTAGCGCTTCTGTTGCAGCGCGCGGCGATCGAACCCGTGCTGCTGTCGGATTCCGTGTTCCGCTCGATCGCAGACACGGAAGCGCCGACGGGCATTGCAGCCGAAATCGAACTCGGCGAGGGCGGGCACCGGCTTCAGGAGTCGACGGGTTGCGTTTTTCTGGAAGGCATCCAGGACGCGGGTAACGTCGGGACCATTATCCGCAGCTCGGCGGCCTTCGCTGTCGGCGACGTGGTACTGGCGAAGGGCTGCGCCGACCCCTGGTCGCCGAAAGCGCTGCGAGCGGGAATGGGAGGACACTTCGCCGTCGGCGTAACCGAGGGCGAGGACCTTGCCGCCGCGATCGAGCGCTTCGGCGGCAAGGCGATCTGCGCTGTCGTGCGGGGCGGCATGCCCTTGCAGAAGCTGGATTTGACCGGCCGCCTGGGCTGGATTTTCGGCAGCGAAGGGCAGGGGGTCAGTGAGGCGCTGGCCAAGCGCGCGGCGCATCGCGTAACGATCCCGATGGCGACCGGGGCGGAATCGTTGAACGTGGCGGCGGCCGCGGCGATCTGCTTGTACGAGGCTCGCCGGCGGCAACTCAGTAGAGATGACGCTCCATCCTGAGTTCGCGCAGGATCGTAGTGGCGATCTCTTCGATCGATTTTGCCGTCGAGTCAATCCAGCGGATGCCCTCGCGGTGCATGAGAATTTCGGCCTGCTCTACCTCGTAGCGGCAGTTCTCCACGTCGGCGTACTTGCTGTTCGGTCGACGGGATCCCCGGATCTCTGTCAGGCGCTCTGGCGCAATGCTCAGCCCGAACAGCTTGGACTTGCGGGTGCGCAGCGCACGCGGCAGCTGCCTGCGGTCGAAGTCCTCCGGGATGAGCGGGTAGTTGGCGGCCTTGACGCCGAATTGCAACGCGAGATACAGGCAGGTGGGGGTCTTGCCGCTGCGGGACACACCCACCAGGATCACGTCGGCTTGGTCGATTTCCAATTCGGTGGCGCCGTCGTCGTGCGCCATGGCGTAGTTGATCGCCTCGATGCGGTCATAGTAGTTCTGCTTGTTCTTGGCACTGTGCGAGCGCCCAATGGTGTGGCTCGAAGGCAGGCCGAGCCCCGCTTCCAGCGGGCCAATGAATGTTTCGAAGAAATCGAGGCACAACGCGTTGGCCTTGCGCAGTACTTCGCGTACGTCGTTGTTGACCAAGGTCGAAAACACGACCGGCTGTCCATTGCCCTTCGATGCTTCCTGCTCGATGCGGGCGAGGCACTCCCGTGCCTTGTCCGCGCTGTCAATGAAGGACAGGGTGACTTGATCGAAATCGGTACCCTCGAACTGCGTCAACAGGCTGTGCCCGAGCATCTGGGCGGTGATGCCGGTTCCGTCGGAAACGAAGAATACGGTGCGTCTGGCGGTCATTGTGAAGGGCTAACTGGCGCAGTTTGTGCTGCGCGTCATGAAGCGAGTCGATAAAATAGGGACTTTACCCGTGTGCGGCAACCACGAGGGGGCAAGATCGTGTACATAGCTTGGCTGAAGGATCTGCGGATGACCGACCTGGACCAGGTCGGAGGCAAGAATGCCTCGCTCGGAGAGATGATCGGTGGCCTCTCGCAGGCGGGAATCGTCGTTCCGGGCGGGTTTGCGACCACCGCGCAGGCCTACCGGGAATTTCTCGCCGGCAACGGGCTCGACCGTCGGATTGCCGAACGCTTGAAAAACCTCGATTCGAGCGACGTCAAAGCGCTTGCGAAGTGTGGTGCCGAAGTTCGCTCCTGGATTGAAGCGGCGCCATTCCCCGCTCCGATTGAGAGTGAAATTAGATCTTATTATCAATATCTTACCAATTCTATCTCAAGTAAAACTTCATTTGCTATACGTTCCTCCGCAACGGCCGAGGATCTGCCCGATGCGTCGTTCGCCGGGCAGCAGGAAACCTTCCTGAACATCCGTGGCATCGACAACGTGCTGGACGCAATCCGCCAGGTCTTCGCTTCGCTGTACAACGATCGTGCGATTTCCTATCGCGTTCATCACGGCTTCGCCAACACCGAGGTCGCCCTGTCGGCGGCGGTGCAGCAGATGGTGCGCAGCGACCTGGCAGCGAGCGGCGTGATGTTCACGCTCGACACCGAGTCCGGATTCCCTGGGGTCGTCTTCATCACCAGCTCTTACGGGCTGGGGGAAATGGTCGTCCAGGGCGCAGTGAATCCGGACGAGTTCTACGTCCACAAGCCGATGCTCGAGAAAGGCCGCCCCGCAATCGTTCGGCGCGGACTCGGATCCAAGCGGCAGAAGATGGTATTCGCGGACGGAGACTCAGCGGGTCGCTCTACCCGGGTGGTGGAAGTGCCGGCGGCAGACTGCAACCGGTTCTCGCTCGAGGACGAGGACGTGCTGCAACTGGCGCGCTATGCGGTAGCAATCGAGAAACATTACAAGAGAGCGATGGACATCGAGTGGGCCCGGGACGGAGGAGACGGGAAGCTCTACGTTCTGCAGGCACGGCCCGAGACCGTAAGGTCGCGTAAAGGCGCCGCAAGTGAGCGATTCACGCTCAAGGGACGTTCAAAGGTACTTGTCAGCGGTCGTGCCATCGGACACAAGATCGGCGTCGGTGAGGTGCGACTGGTCGCGGATGCATCGAAAATGTCGCTCGTCAAGAAGGGCGACGTGCTGGTGACCGACATGACCGATCCCAACTGGGAGCCGGTCATGAAGCTTGCTTCCGCGATCGTGACCAATCGAGGCGGACGCACCTGCCACGCGGCGATCATTGCGCGTGAACTTGGCATCCCGGCCGTGGTCGGCTGCGGCGACGCGACCGAGCACCTCAAGGCCGGCAAGCAGGTGACGGTTTCGTGCGCCGAAGGCGATACCGGAAACGTATACGACGGCGCGTTGCCGTTCGAGGTATCGAACAAGGAACTGGGGGAAATGCCCAAGATTCCGGTGAAGATCGCGATGAACGTCGGCAATCCCCAGCTCGCGTTCGATTTCGCGCAGCTGCCGAGTGCGGGAGTCGGCTTGGCCAGGCTCGAATTCGTGATCAACAACGAGATCGGCGTTCATCCGCGCGCCTGCCTGGAATATCCGGATCTGCCGGCGGATTTGAAGGCGAAGGTGGAGGCCGCGGCGCGCGGCTACCGCGATCCAAAGGCTTTTTTCAGCGAGAAGCTGGTCGAGGGTGTCGCGACGATCGGCGCTGCGTTCTGGCCCAAGCCGGTGATAGTGCGTTTGTCCGATTTCAAATCAAACGAGTACAAGAAGCTGATCGGCGGTGAGCGCTACGAGCCGGACGAGGAAAATCCGATGCTAGGCTTTCGCGGCGCGTCGCGTTACGTCGCGTCCAGCTTCCGGGGCTGCTTCGAGCTCGAATGCGCCGCGATGCGCAAGGTGCGCGACGAAGTCGGCCTGACCAACGTGGAGCTCATGGTGCCGTTCGTGCGCACGCTGAGCGAAGCGAAGCAAGTCATCGATCTGCTTGCGGCAAACGGGCTCAAGCGGGGTGTGAACGGGCTGCGCATCGTGATGATGTGCGAGCTGCCCTCGAACTCCGTCCTGGCGGAGCAGTTCCTGGAATTTTTCGACGGCTTTTCGATCGGCTCGAACGACATGACTCAGCTCACGCTCGGCCTCGACCGTGACTCCGGGCTGGTTGCGGAAATATTCGATGAACGCGACCCGGCAGTGAAGGCGATGCTTTCGATGGCCATACGCGCCTGCCGCAAGCACGGTAAGTACGTCGGCATCTGCGGCCAAGGGCCGTCGGACCACCCTGACCTCGCGCGCTGGCTGATGGATGAGGGGATCGAAAGCCTGTCGCTGAATCCGGATACCGTCGTGTCGACTTGGCTTTCACTTGCCGAGCAGCACGGTTCCCCGAACCTGCCGCCTAAGGCGCGGCCAACCCTCGCTTGAGGAAGGATTGCCTCAGGAGCGGCTGCGCAGCAGCCTCTGCTTGTCGCGCTCCCATTCGCGATCGCGTTCTGCCGCACGCTTGTCATGCTTGAGCTTGCCGCGCCCCAGCGCGACCTCGAGCTTGATCCGGCCCTTCTTGTAATGCATGTCCAGCGGAATCAGGGTATAGCCGCGCTGCTCGACCTTGCCGATCAGGCGCTGGACCTCTTCCGCATGCATGAGCAACTTGCGGCTGCGGGTGGGATCGGGCACGAAGTGCGTGGATACGGTGGGAAGCGGGCTGATGTGTGCGCCAGTCAGCCACAACGCGCCGTTGCGCACCAGCACGTAGCCGTCGCCGAGTTGCACGCGGCCGGCGCGGATCGCCTTGACCTCCCATCCTTCCAGGACAAGGCCGGCTTCGTAACGCTCCTCGACGAAGTAGTCGTGGAACGCCTTGCGGTTCTGGGCAATCGACATGGGTGTGCACCGGTGCGGGCGCTGATTGTAGCAGCGGAGCGGACAGGGCTTTGAAGCGGGTGGCGCGTTCAGCCATCGTCGAGCATTCCGCGGCGGCGGTCTATTCGCTTGTCGACGATATCGAATCCTATCCCGAGTTCCTGCCCTGGTGCCGGGACGCGAAGGTGCTCGAGCGCGAACCAGGCCGGACCGTAGCAACGCTCACCGTCGGCGTGCGAGGCATCAGGCAGTCGTTCACGACCGAGAACGCAAATCGCCCTGGAGAGGGAATTGATCTGCGGCTGGTGGAAGGGCCGTTCAGAAGCTTCTCGGCTGTCTGGCGTTTTACCCCGTTGGATGAACACGCGGCACGGATAGAATTCTCGATGGAGTACGCATTTTCGAACAGAGTACTGGCCAAAGTGCTCGGGCCGCTGTTCGACCGGATTGCCGATACCATGGTGACGGCATTCAGTCGCAGAGCGGACCAGCTCCATGGAAAAGCTGCAGGTTGAAGTCGTCTATGCGCTGCCGGAGGCGCAGCACGTGCGGAGCGTCAGCCTGGCTCCGGGGGCCACCGTGGCAGACGCCCTTGACGCCTCGGGCATTCGTGCACGATACCCCGAAATAGACTTCGCTCACCAGGCCGTCGGGATCTTCGGCCGCAGAGTTCGGCTGAATGAGAAGCTGCGCCAGGATGACCGGGTGGAGATCTACCGCACGCTCGTCGCCGACCCGAAATCGTCGCGCCGGCGGCGCGCCGCCGAACCCCGGCGCTAGCCGGCTACTTGCACCACTGGCTGACCGCTTCGCGCGCTCTGGTCGTGTCCTGCGCCCGCTGGCTGTCGTTGAGGAAGTAACGCTCACCCTTGCTGTCCACCCGCATAATCCGCTGCCCGCTCTCGAGGGTTTGCAGCGATTGCCGTGCGGTTTCGCAGTTGACCTTCTTCTCCTCTGCCGCTCGGCGCTCCTTGTCCGCCTTGGCAGCCGCTGCCTGCGCTTCCTTCATGCGACGACGGAAATCGAGCTCCTGCTCGGCGGGCGTCAACGGGCCTCGCTTCGCGTCCTTGTCGCTATTGGCGTCCTGGGTGGCGGCCGACGCCGAGGGCGCAGCGGGGACTACGGCGCGCAAGGGCGTCGCCTTGACCCCGGGCGGGGGCGTGTCTCCGTATCCGACGTGCCCGCTCTTGTCCACCCACCTGTAAGCCTGGGCGTGCACGGTACCGGTCGCGGCCACCGCAAGGGCAATCCATATCCATCGCTTCATGCTCTCTCCTCGTGCCCCGGTCTTGGGGGGCGCACGCGCTCGAGTATCGCCACGCGGACGCAATGACGGTATCGATTTTCACGGTGGTCGTCAAACGCCGCCGCCCACTCGTGAACTATTTCCGCCGCAGGCCTCGCGTATAATGCGTTTTTGCGAGAAAGGAAGCCTAAATGCGCGTCATCCAGAAGGCGCTGACCTTCGACGACGTTCTCCTCCTTCCCGCCCACTCGCGCGTCCTGCCGCGCGATGTTTCCCTCAAGACTCGGCTTAGCCGTACGCTCGAGCTGAACATTCCGCTCGTGTCCGCCGCCATGGACACCGTGACGGAAGCGCGTCTGGCGATCGCTATCGCGCAGGAAGGCGGGATCGGAATTGTGCACAAGAACCTGACGCCGAAGGCCCAGGCAGCCGAAGTGGCCAAAGTAAAACGGTTTGAATCCGGCGTGCTGCGCGATCCGATGACGGTAACGCCCGAGATGACGGTGCGCGACGTAATCGCGCTTCAGCAGCAGCACAAGATCTCGGGCTTTCCAGTCCTCAAAGGCGACAAAGTCGTGGGAATCGTGACCAACCGCGACCTGCGCTTCGAGGCGAAGCTCGACCAGCAAATCAAGTCGATTATGACCCCGCAGCGCAAGCTCATCACGGTACGCGACGGCGCCAGTCGCGCCGAAGCGATGCAGCTGATGCACAAGCACAGGCTGGAACGCGTGCTCGTGGTCGATGAGGATTTCCGCCTGAAAGGGTTGGTAACGGTCAAGGACATCCTGAAAGAGAGCGAGAACCCCAACGCGTGCAAGGATCCGAGCGGGAAGCTGCGCGTAGGAGCCGCGGTCGGCGTCGGAGAGGGCACCGAACAGCGCGTCGAGGTGCTGATCGAGGCGGGCGCCGACGTGCTGGTGGTGGACACCGCACACGGCCACGCGCAGGGCGTACTTGACCGTGTCCAATGGATCAAGAAGAACTTCCCCTCCGTCCAGGTGGTGGGCGGCAACATCGGCACCGGAGACGGCGCAAAGGCGCTTGTCGACCACGGCGCGGACGGGGTCAAGGTTGGAATCGGCCCGGGGTCGATCTGCACCACCCGCATCGTCGCAGGTGTAGGGGTACCTCAGATCACGGCCATCCAGAATGTGGCGGATGCGCTCAAGGACGGTGACGTACCGCTGATTGCCGACGGCGGAGTGCGCTACTCCGGGGACGTCGCCAAGGCGCTTGCCGCCGGGGCGCACACGGTGATGCTCGGCTCGCTGTTCGCCGGCACCGAGGAGGCGCCGGGTGAGATCGAGCTCTACCAGGGTCGGTCCTACAAGTCCTACCGAGGCATGGGCTCGCTGGGCGCGATGCAGAAAGGTGCCGCCGACCGATATTTCCAGGACTCCGAAATGAACGTCGACAAGCTGGTACCCGAAGGGGTCGAGGGCCGGGTGCCGTACAAGGGCACGGCGATCTGGGTCGTGCAGCAACTGCTCGGCGGAGTTCGGGCGAGCATGGGCTATACCGGCTGCGCGACGGTGGACGAGCTGCGAACCAAGGCCCATTTCGTCGAGATCACGTCGGCCGGCGTGCGCGAATCGCACGTGCACGACGTGCAGATCGTCAAGGAAGCCCCGAACTACCGCGTCGAATGAGAACAGGATGCACGATAAGGTCCTGATTCTCGATTTCGGTGCGCAGTACACGCAGCTGATCGCGCGCCGGGTGCGCGAGGCCAAGGTCTACTGCGAAATTCACCCGTGCGATGTCTCGGATGCCTTCGTGCGCGAATACGGCGCCAAGGGGGTCATTCTCTCCGGCAGTTACATGGCGGCGTACGAGGAGTTCACGGGGCAGGCGCCGAAGGCGGTTTTCGAGCTGGGCGTACCGGTGCTCGGCATCTGCTACGGCATGCAGACCATGGCGCAGCAGCTCGGCGGCAAGGTCGAGGCGGGTAAGGTGCGCGAATTCGGCTACGCGGAAGTGCGGGCGCGAGGACATACCCGGCTGCTGGACGGCATCGAGGACATGCGTAACACCGAAGGGCACGGGCTGCTCAAAGTCTGGATGAGCCATGGTGACAAGGTGGTCGGCCTCCCGCAGGGTTTCAAGCTGATGGCGTCGACCGATGCTTGCCCGATCGCAGGCATGGCCGACGAGACGCGGCGATTCTATGGCGTGCAGTTCCACCCCGAAGTGACCCACACGCCGCAGGGCAAGCGCATGCTGGAGCGCTTCGTGCTCGACATCTGCGGCTGCGCCGGCGACTGGAACATGCCGGACTACGTGAGCGAGGCGGTCGCGGCGATCCGGGCCCAGGTCGGCGGGGATGAGGTCATCCTCGGACTGTCCGGAGGCGTCGATTCGTCCGTCGCGGCCGCACTCATCCACAAGGCGATCGGCGAGCAGCTGACCTGCGTGTTCGTCGATCACGGCCTGCTGCGACTGAACGAGGCGGCGCAGGTTATGGAAACCTTCGACCGGCACATGCACGTCAAGGTCATCCACGTCGACGCCACGCAGGAATTCTTCGCCGCCCTGGCGGGCGTTGCGGACCCGGAGCAGAAGCGCAAGATCATAGGCAAGCATTTCGTCGACGTATTCCAGCGCGAGGCGGCCAAGGTCAAGAATTCGAAATGGCTCGCCCAGGGAACGATCTACCCGGACGTGATCGAGTCGGCGGGCGCCAAGACCAAGAAGGCGACCAGCATCAAGTCGCACCACAACGTCGGCGGCCTGCCCGAGACGCTGCACCTCAAGCTGCTCGAGCCCCTGCGCGAGCTGTTCAAGGATGAAGTGCGTGAACTCGGTCTAGCGCTTGGCCTGCCGCGCGAGATGGTGTTCCGTCACCCATTCCCCGGGCCGGGCCTTGGCGTCCGAATACTGGGCGAAATAAAACGGGAGTATGTCGATCTGCTGCAGCAGGCGGACGCGATTTTCATCGAAGAGCTCAGACAGTCCGACTGGTACGACAAGACGGCCCAAGCGTTCGCGGTGTTCCTGCCGGTCAAGTCAGTCGGGGTGATGGGCGATGGCCGTACTTACGACTATGTGGTCGCGCTGCGTGCGGTGCAAACCACGGATTTCATGACTGCGGACTGGGCCGAGTTGCCGCACGAGTTGCTGGCGCGCGTCTCGAACCGGATTATCAACCAAGTGCGCGGCATCAATCGCGTCACCTACGACATCTCCTCAAAGCCCCCCGCCACCATCGAGTGGGAATGAGCGACACTGTATTCATGCGCCGCGCGCTGGAGCTTGCGCGGCGGGCTGGAACGGAAGGGGAGGTACCGGTCGGCGCGGTGGTCGTGCTGGACGGAAGGATCGTCGGCGAGGGCTGGAACCGGCCGATATCCGCCTCGGACGCAACGTCGCACGCCGAGACTGAGGCAATCCGAGCGGCCTGCCATGCGCAAGCCAACTACCGCCTGACCGGCGCCACACTCTACGTCACACTCGAGCCGTGCGCGATGTGCGTTGGCGCAATGTTCCACGCGCGCGTTGCCCGCGTCGTGTTCGGCGCGCCGGACCCCAAGACGGGGGCCGCGGGGAGCGTGATCAATCTGTTCGCCGAGACACGCCTCAACCACCACGCGACCTTCGAAGGCGGGGTGCTGGCCGAAGATTGTGGCGCGTTGCTGCGCGAGTTCTTTGGCGCGAGGCGCCAGAGATGAAGATCGAGATCGACGTTCCCGGACAGTTTCTGGTCCTGCTCGACGACAACGGGGCGGTATTGCGGCGCTACGCGGTGTCCACCTCGAAGCATGGGGTGGGGGAAAAAAACGGCAGCTTCCGCACGCCGCGCGGCCGCCACGTCGTGCGCGCCAAGGTCGGCACGGGACAACCCGACAACACGGTCTTCGTGCGTCGCCGGCCGACCGGCGAGCGCTGGACCCCGGAGCTGCACGCGCGCTACCCGGGTCGCGACTGGATGCTGACCCGCATTCTGTGGCTATCAGGCTGCGAGTCGGGCTTCAACCGGCTGGGCGATGTCGACACCATGAGGCGCTACATCTACATCCACGGTTCGCCTGATACGGCCGAAATGGGCAAGCCGGGATCGATCGGCTGCATTCGAATGCGCAACCGGGACGTCGTCGAATTGTTCGAACTTGTGCCGCCAGGCACACTTGTCCAGATCCGCGGCTGAGGCCGCCAAGAAGTCAGCCTCCCAGAAAAAGCCGGCCGACCTCCGGGTTCTGCAGCAACTCATCGCCCTTTCCTGCCAGTGCCAGCTCGCCGGCGACCAGCACGTAGCCGAGGTCGGCGAATTCGAGCCCCTTTTTCGCGTTCTGCTCGACCATGAGGATAGTCTTGCCTTCCTGGTGCTGGAGATCGTGAAGGATCTCGAACACCATGTCGATGAAGCGCGGTTCGAGACCGATCGACGGCTCGTCGACCAGCAGCACGTCGGGCTCCATGACCAGAGCGCGCGAGATCTCGAGCAGGCGCCGCTCGCCTCCCGAGAGAACCTTTGCGGCGTGATGTCGGCGCGCGGCCAGCCGATCGTACTTGTCAAATACGCGCTCGGCCGCCGCCTTGGCTTTGGCGTGGGAGTGCAGCAGATAACCTCCCATCAGGAGGTTTTCCTCTACGGTCATGTTGGGGAATACGGACTTGTCCTGGAGGATGTAGGCGACGCGCGCCTCCTTCAACTTGCGATCCGAAGTGAGGTGAGTGATATCGCGCTTATCGCTTCCTCGCCCGACGGTAATCTCGCCACCGTAGATCCGCGTAAATCCATAAACAGAATGCAAGATCGTCGACTTGCCGGCGCCGTTCGGCCCGATCAAGCACAGCGACTGCGCCCGTCCCACATGCAGCGTAAAGTCGTGCAGGATCTCCATGTTGCCGTATCCGGCACGCAGATTTCGGATCGAGAGGAACGGTTCGTTGCGGGCGAGGGCGGTGAGGTGCCCCTCCGGAATCACACTGCGCAGGTCCTCCGCCTGGCGGGCGACGTCATCGACCGACAGAACGACGTCGACCGAGCCTTCGTGGTAGCCGCTGGCGCGCGTCGGTCCGTTGGCCACGTCAGTTTGCTCCCAGGTAGGCGTCGATCACGCGTTGGTCATCGCGGATCTGGGTGGGCGAGCCGCTGGCGAGCAACTCTCCATGAGACATGCAGTAGATATGACTCGCCAAATTCATAATTACCCGCATGTTGTGCTCAATCACGAACAGAGT
>Ga0315556_1000519_pt1 | contig 23923 bp, 27 predicted proteins | sample SalMarSW160310MG_FD_202112 | JGI IMG/M metagenome (GOLD analysis project Ga0315556, IMG submission 202112) | Salt marsh sediment microbial communities from the Plum Island Ecosystem LTER, Massachusetts, United States - Salt Marsh Sediment SW1603-10 ...
GACACCGTGCCGCCGGCCGACACCGCGACGCACGCGGATACGGCCTCGGCCCAGGACACGGTCCCGGCCACGGGTCCCCGGCCGGCCGGGACCGATACCTCGACGGCCGCCGACACGACGGCCCGACCCGAGGCGCCCGCGTTCCCGGCCGCCCTCGAGCTCCCCGACAGCCTCCGGACCGTGTCCGTCCGGAGCTGGAGCCGCGAAGAGCTGATCGCGGCCGCTCCCCAGAACCTGCTGGACTTCCTCGAGCGACAGATGCCGGGGCTCATGGGACTCTCGGCCGGGTACTTCGCCGGCCCGTTCGTGGCCATGGACGGTGCCTACGGGCCGGGCTTCGTCGCCGTCATCGTGGATGGTCGCGAGCTGGATCCGCTGGGCGGGGGGATGGTCGACCTCCGCCGCATCTCGCTCATCTCGGTTGATCGGCTGAGCGTGGCGCGCGAAGCGGGATCGGTCCGGATCGAGGTCACCACCGTGTCGCACGGCGAGGGACCGGCCTATTCGCGCCTCGAGGCCGCTACGGGCCGACCCTCGCTCAACTCCGTGCGGGGCGTGTTCGCCAACGGGATCGGCGCGCATCTGCAGATGGCCGGAGCGGGCGACTTCCTGGACGTCGCCGGGGGACTGACGCCGGCGCACCGGCTGGACGGCTGGGCCCGGGTGGCATGGATGCCGACCGGCGGCCGGGTGGGCTTCGAGGTGCGCGGCCGATCGGAGAGCATCGAGCGCACCATCCTCGGGCAGGAGAAGTTCTCCCGGGGGGAACTGTTCCTGCACGGTCGCGCGGACCTGACCGGCTGGCTGCAGGCGGACGGATGGGCGGGCCGCTCCACGCGTCGGCCCGATGCGAGCACCGGCGGGATCGAGATCTCCGATCGCCAGGCGGCGCTCACCCTCACGGCGCTCCCCGGGCCGGCCTCCGTCCGGGCGGCTTTTCGCGCGTGGAGCGGTCCCTCGCGTCCCCGGATGGAGGGTTCGCTGGAGGCGGGTGTGGCCCTGAATCGGTGGCTCCGCCTCGAAGCCGGGGGCGACTGGACCTCCTGGGCGGACTTCGACGCTCACACGGAACGGCTCGGGGTCCTCGTGCACCCGCACACCGGTGGGGCGATCGGGCTCAGCCTGCGGGGGTCGGTCGCCTCCGGCAGTCGCGGCGTGGCCCGCCCGCTCCAGGGGACCGCCGACTCGGTCGGCTTCGACGCGTTCGAGGGAGTGGCCGACCTGCGCCTGGGCCCATACAGGCTCGAAGGTCGTGGAACCTGGCAGAAGGTCAGCCGGCAGCTTCCGTTCGGCTTCGCCTTCGACAGCGCCCTCGCCCCGGCGGCCGGCGCCACCGTGGGCGGATTCGAAAGCCGGGTCGAGGGCCCCGCCCTCCCCGTCGGGGTCCTGTCGGACCGCCTCACGTTCGTGGGCGTCTGGCGGCACTCGAATCGCCTCGCCGGCGCGGGGCTCCGGTACGTGCCGGCCGACGTGGCCTACGGGGAGATCGCGCTCCGGGGGGACCTGTTCCAGGATAATCTGCACATCCTGATGGCGTTCGGAGGATCGTACCGGTCCGCCATGGCCACGTCGCGACCGGGGCAGGCGGGGGTGGTCCTGCTCCCGGCCCGCAGCCTCGCGCTCGGGCGGGTGGAGATTCGGATCGACCGGTTCCGGCTGTACTGGGAGGGGCACGACCTCGGCCTCGTCAACAGCGCCGACTTCGAAGGTCTCGTGCACCAGGGAGGGGTCAATGTCGTTGGAGTCAGTTGGGAATGGAGCAATTAGGAACGTGATGCATACGTGCGTATCATGGTGATGCCCGGGGCCCGGTTGACGGTCCCGCCGGCCGCCTCCTACCTTCCGGCCCTTCACTATGCTACGTAGCATGACGGGGTTCGGATCGGCCACAGGTACCGCGGGGGAGACCTCGATCGCCGTGGATGCGCGCTCGGTGAACGGGCGACATCTGCGGGTCGACGTCCGCCTGCCCGCCGGCGGTGAATCGTGGGAGCCGCGACTGCGCGAGCTCGTGGGAGAGCGGGCCGATCGCGGAAGCGTGGACGTCACGATCCGTCTCGAGGAGGCCGGGGGGGAGGGCGCGCTCGAGCTCGACCGGGAGCGGGTTGAAGCGTTGTTGCGAGCGCTCCAGACGCTGAGGGAGGACTTCTCCCTGCCGGGCCGCGTGGATCTGCCCCTGGTCGTGCAGGCGGGAGGGCTCCTCCGTCGGAGGACGGCTCCCTCCGCATCCGATCTCGACTGGGCGAGCCTCGAGCCCCTGGTCGTCCGGGCGCTGGACGAGCTCGTGACCATGCGTGAACGGGAGGGGGAGCGCCTGGAGCGAGACCTGCTCGAGCGCGTGCAGGGGCTCGAGCGGGGCATCGAGCATGTCGAGGAACTCGCTCCCCGACGTCTCGAGCGCGAGCGCGCCCGCCTCCTGGAGGCGGTCTCCGAGCTCACGGGAGGGCGGGATGCGGATGGCGAGCGGGTGGCCCGCGAGGTGGCCGTGCTCGCCGACAAGTGGGACGTGGGCGAGGAGATGGTACGGGCCCGCGCCCACATCGAGGCGTTCCGCCAGCTCCTGGACGAGCCCGCCGCCGTCCCGGTCGGTAAGCGATTGGGCTTCCTGGTGCAGGAGCTCCACCGGGAGATCAACACGACCGGCGCGAAGGCCAACGACGCTGCTATTTCGCACGTGGTGGTCGACATGAAGAACGAGATCGAACGGCTGCGAGAGCAGATCGAGAACGTCGAGTGACCCTCCCGTGGTCGGGAGCGGCGACCGGCGCTCGGCTCGGGTCGCGGCGATGACGCGGGAGGGCCCCCTGGTGGCGCCGGCCTTTCCCGTGGTCCTGGCCGGCCCCTCCGGGAGCGGGAAGACGACCGTCGCCCGCCGGCTGGCGCTCGACGGGAAGCGCTTCCGATTCTCCGTTTCCGCGACGACGCGCGAGCCACGTGCCGACGAGGAGGACGGGAAGGACTACTGGTTCGTCGAGCGGTCCGCCTTCGTGGCGATGCGCGAGCAGAACGAGCTCCTCGAATGGGCAGAGGTCCACGGCGAGATGTATGGGACGCCGCGAAGCCAGGTGGAGTCTGCCCGTCGGGACGGGGTCCACCTGCTGCTGGACATCGACGTCCAGGGGGCTCGCTCGGTGCGGCGACTCGAACCCGATGTGGTGACGATCTTCCTCCTTCCGCCCGCCGGCGAGCGCATGGTGGCGAGACTGGAGGGCCGCGGCAGCGAGGGAGAGGCGGAACGTCGGCGACGCATGCAGACCGCCGAACGGGAGCTGCGGGCGGTCGGCGAGTTCGACTTCGTGGTGGTCAACGACGACCTGGACGTGGCCGTGGAGTCGGCCCTCGGCATCGTACGCTCCGAGGAGTTGCGGATCGACCGCATGGGGGAGCGAGTATCACACCGTGTGCAGTGCATCGAGGAGGAGATCCGCCGCACCCTCGGTCTGGACGGCGAGGACGCTACGGCCCGAAGCCGGCGGCGGTAGAGAAAGGAGCGGCTCGCCGAACCGGTGAGGCGCCCAACGACGGAGAGGAACGATGAAGGTATTCACGCCGGACGCGCTGGCTCACCTGGCCGGCGACAAGTACAGAGGGGTCCTGGTGGCGGCCGCGTACGCACGCGAGCTCAACGAGCTCCCGCTCGAGACGTCGCCCTACGGACCGAGGAAGCTGACGACCGTGGCTCTCGAGGCCCTGACCAGCGGCCAGCTCGAGTTCCGGCTCGTCGCACGGCGGGGCTCCGGCGGCGACTGAGCCCGCGCCCGTGCGAGCCCTCGAGGGCCGCCGGGTCCTCCTCGTCGTCACCGGCGGCATCTCGGCCTACAAGAGCGCCGCCCTCGTCCGACGCCTCCGGGAGGCAGGGGCGGAGGTGGACGTGGTGATGACCGCGAGCGCGCGGAGGTTCGTCGGCTCCGTCACCTTCCAGGCCCTGAGCGGGCGGCCGGTCCATCACGACGTGTGGGAGCGGCCGCTCGCGCATCTGGATCTCGGGCGATGCGCCGACCTCGTCCTGGTGGCTCCCGCCACGGCGGATTTCCTGGCCCGCATGGCCGGGGGGCGAGCCGACGACCTGGCGGCCGCCACCGTGCTGGCGGCCGCCGGACCGGTGATGGTGTGTCCAGCCATGAACACGCGCATGTGGGAGCACTCGGCCACGCGGGACAACCTGGAGAAGCTCCGCGTACGCGGCGTCCAGGTCGTGGGGCCCGAGACGGGCGAGCTCGCGGAAGGCGAGGTCGGAGCCGGCCGGATGAGTGAGCCCCGGGTCATCGTCGAGGAGGTGGCGCGTCGCCTGCGATCGGGGCCTCCCCTGGCCGGACTCCGGGTCGTGGTCACGGCGGGACCGACGCGGGCCCCGGTGGATCCCGTGCGCTTCATCAGCAACGCATCGACCGGCCGCATGGGGTACGCGCTGGCGGCGGCGGCCTGGGGCCGGGGCTCCGACGTGGTGCTCATCGCCGGCCCCGGGACGTTGCCGCCGCCCCACGGTCCACGCGTCGAGCGGGTCACGACGAGCGCCGAGATGCTGGAGGTGCTGCGCCGGGAGCTGCGCGATGCGGACGTGCTCGTCATGGCGGCGGCCGTGGCCGACTACGGCGTCCACAGGACGTCGGGCTCCAAGCTCCGGAAGGAGGACGGCCCCGTTGAGCTCGGGCTCGTTCCCGGGCCCGATCTGCTGCGCGAGACCAGGGAGCACCGGGCAGCGAGGGGGATCGTGTCGCTGGGTTTCGCGCTCGAGACCGGGGAGGGCGAGGAAGGCGAGGAGCGGGCCCGGGCGAAGCTCGAGGCCAAGGGCCTCGACTATATCGCGCTCAACCGGGCCGGCGTACCCGGCGAGGGGATGGAGGCGGAGACGAACCGCGTGACGTTGCTGGACCGGTGGGGAGGCAGCGAGGAGATGCCGCGGCTCGCCAAGCGCGAGGTGGCGGAGCGGCTGCTCGATCGACTGGAGGAGCGCATCGAGGACCGGGACGACTGAGGTGGACGAGATGCTGCGGCGCTACCTGCAGACACGGATCTCGCTCGGCGAGCCGGAGCTGGTGTTCGGCCGGCTCCGGCGCACGGAGGCGCGGCGTCTGGCACACCGGTTCGAGGCGGGCCGGCTCCGGCCGTCCCCTGCGGCGGAAGCCGGGCCCTCGTCCGCCCCCGATCCGGCTCCGGACGTCTCCAGCCGTGCGTCGACCCCGGACGGTGCCGGCGCGGGAGCGGGGTCGCCGCGGCGGGCGCTCGATCCCGAGGAGGTCCGGCGGCTGGCCCGGGAGGGCACCGCCGAGGAGATCGGTCGCGTGCCGGACCTGGCCAGCCTGCGGGCCATCGCGGAGGCTTGCGAGCGCTGCCCGCTGCATGCCGGGCGCAGGAAGGCGGTCTTCGGCGAGGGGGATCCCTCGGCCCGGGTCGTGTGCGTCGGCGAGGCTCCCGGCGCGCGAGAGGACGAGAGCGGACGGCCCTTCGTGGGCCCGGCGGGCCAGCTCCTGGACCGTCTCCTCCTCTCCGTGGGCTTCCGCCGCGAGGAGGTGTACATCTGCAACGTCCTCAAGAGCCGTCCGCCCAACAATCGGGACCCGCGCCCCGAGGAGATCGAGGCGTGCTCGCCGTATCTGCACCGCCAGCTCGAACTGATCGGACCCGAGGTCCTCGTGGCCTTCGGCGCGTTCGCCGCCCGAACCCTCCTGGGCGCCGCGGGCAGCCTCGGGAGCCTCCGGGGCAAGGTTCACCGCTACCGCGGCTACCCGCTGGTCGCGACCTATCACCCCGCGGCTCTGCTCCGGAACCGGAGCTGGACCCGCCCCACGTGGGAGGATCTCCAGCTGGTCCGCAGCATCGTGGACGGCGACACGGTGGGCGGCGAGGCCGGCGTGGCGCCGGCGCTCGAATCCGACACGCAGCTCGGTCTGGTGTAGGCGGGCGGTGGCGATGATCGAGCCGGGCTCGGCCGCGCAGAGCCGCGAGACGTTCCGGGACCGCCAGGCCCCGTGGTCGGAGGAGGCGGAGATCTCCGTCCTGGGCGGCATGCTCATCGATGGGGACGCCGTGGCGCAGGCGATCGAACTCGTCGACGACGGCGCCTTCTACCGCGAGGCCAACCGCCGGATCTTCCGGGCCATGGCCCGCCTGTACGGGCGCGGCGAGGTCATCGACGTCGTGACGCTCTCCGACGAGCTCAAGTCCGCGGGCGACCTGGAGGCGGCGGGCGGCATGGCCTACCTGGCGAGGCTGGTGGACGCCGTCCCGACGGCCGCCAACATCGAGTACCACTGCGGTATCCTGCGTGACAAGGCCACCCTCCGGCAGCTCATCGAGTCGGCCACCGACATCATCCAGGACGCCTACGCGGCCGGGGGTGGCGACATCGACGAGACGCTCGACGTGGCCGAGCAGCGCATCTTCAGGATCGCACAGGCCGCCCAGCGGGGCGGGTTCGTGTGGATCAAGGAGATCCTGTGGCCGACCTTCGAGCGCATCGAGGAGCTGCAGCGAAGCCCCGATACGGTCACGGGCGTGGGCACCGGCTTCCCGGACCTGGACCACATGACGGCGGGCTTCCAGCGGGGCGAGCTCGTGGTGCTGGCCGGCCGGCCCTCGATGGGGAAGACGGCGCTGGCCCTCAACGTGGCCCAGCATGCGGCCATCGAGAACGATGTCTCCGTGGCCGTGTTCTCGCTCGAGATGTCGAAGGAGGCGCTCGTCCAGCGGCTCCTGTGTGCCGAGGGACGCGTCGACTCGGGACGTCTGCGGCGGGGCCGGCTGCGCGACGACGAATACGCGCGCCTGGCCACCGCCGCCGGCCACCTCAACACGGCGCCCATCTGGATCGACGACTCGCCGGCGATCTCGGCCCTCGAGCTGAGGGCCAAGTCGCGCAGGCTCCGCGCCGAGGTCGATCTCGGCCTCATCATCGTCGACTACCTGCAGCTCATGGTGGGTCCACGGGGCGTCGAGAACCGCCAGCAGGAGATCAGCCACATCAGTCGGTCGCTCAAGGCGGTGGCCAAGGAGCTGGACGTCCCGGTCCTGGCGCTCTCCCAGCTGTCGAGGGCTCCGGAGCAGCGCACGGATCACCGGCCGGTGCTGGCGGACCTTCGCGAGTCTGGAGCCATCGAGCAGGACGCGGACCTCGTCCTGTTCGTGTACCGGGAGGAGGTCTACAAGGGACCGGTCGACGCGGACGGGAACTCGCTGGAGGGCAAGTCCGAGCTCATCATCGGTAAGCAGCGCAACGGCCCCACCGGCACGATCCAGCTGTTCTTCCACAAGGAGCACACGCTGTTCGACTCGGTGGCCCGCCGGGAGGACGAGGGCCCGTGATGGTCCGACGCCCCTAGGCGGTCATGGCGAGCCCACGGACTCGCTTCGTGTGCACGGCGTGCGGGGGGGAGTCGCTGCGCTGGGAGGGACGCTGCCCGGCGTGCGGTGAGTGGAACACCCTGCGCCAGGCTCCTGCGTCCGCTCGCTCCGGCGCCCGCGCCTCGGGATCGCGACCCGGCCTCGGATCGGGGGGACGCACGCCCCTTCCGCTGCGGGAAACCGAGTCCGGTCCCGAGACGCGCCTGGCCCTGGAGGTCGGCGAGCTGGACCGGGTGCTGGGGGGCGGTGCGGTGCCCGGGTCCCTGGTCCTTCTGGGCGGAGCGCCGGGGATCGGCAAATCGACCCTCCTGCTGCAGGCGGCGGCCTCCCTGTGCTCGCGAGGGGTGCCCGTCCTGTACGTCTCGGGAGAGGAGTCGGCCGGCCAGGTGCGCATGCGGGCCGAGCGACTGGGAGGCGCGGCGTCCGAGGTTCCGTTCGTGGCCGAGACCGACGTGGACGCCATCGTCGAGGCGGCCCGTGAGGTCGAGCCTGCCTTACTGTGCGTCGATTCCATCCAGACGCTCCGCTCGGCTCGCTCCGATGCGGCCCCGGGGGGCATCGCCCAGGTGCGGGAGGGCGCGGCCGTTCTGCAGACGTTCTCCAAGGAGAGCGGAACCTCCACCTTCCTGATCGGTCACGTGACCAAACAAGGCGGGCTGGCGGGCCCCAGGACCCTCGAGCACCTCGTGGACGCCGTCCTGCTGTTCGAGGGCCAGAAGACGCTGGAGCATCGTCTCCTGCGAACCACCAAGAACCGGTTCGGCGGAACGGACGAGATGGCCGTGTTCCGGATGACCGGGTCGGGGCTCGAGGGGGTGACCGATCCCTCGGGCCTGTTCCTCGCCGACCGCCCCGAGGGGGTGAGCGGGTCGGCCGTGGCGGTTCCGGTCCAGGGCTCGCGCCCGCTCCTGGCCGAGGTGCAGGCGCTCACGACGCCCGGGCGCTACGGTACGCCCCAGAGGGTCGTAACGGGCATCCCGCCCCGGCGACTGTCGCTGCTCCTGGCCGTGCTGGGCCGACGGGGAGGACCCTCCCTCGGAGACGCCGATGTGTTCGTGAACGTGGTGGGTGGCCTTCGGCTGGCGGATCCGGCCACGGACCTGGCCGTGCTCGCCGCTCTCGTATCGGCTGCCACGGACCGCGCGACGCCGGGCCGACTGGCCTTCGTCGGCGAGGTCGGACTGGCCGGGGAGATCCGGGGCGTGGCGCGGCTCGAGGCGAGGGTGAGGGAGGCGGCCAGGGCCGGCATGCAGGGCGTCGTCGTCCCGTACGTGGCGGCGGGAGCGATCGACGCGGGCGTGCGGATCCACCCGGTGGCCGACGTGCGCGGGCTGGTCCGTTTGCTGGCCCGGGACGAGCGGGGAGACAGCCGGTGAGCGCGCGGGGAGGGCGGTCCGCCGCCGTCCTGGTGGCCGCGGGCCGTGGCACCCGCGCGGGCGACGGTCCCGCGAAGCAATTCCGGGAGCTGGCGGGCACGCCCGTCCTCGAGCGGGCGTGGCGTTCGTTCGCCGCCACCGGCGCGATCGGCGAGATCGTGCTCGTGCTGCCGGAGTCGGTGGCCTCCGCCCCCCCGGCATGGCTGGTCCAGGCTCCCGCCCGGCTCGTACCGGGAGGAGCGACCCGGACGGAGTCGGTTCGACTAGGGCTTCAGGCGCTGGGGGGAGAGCCGGATACCGTGCTCGTGCACGACGGCGTGCGGCCGTTCGCGTCGGTCGGTCTCGTCGAACGGGTCCTGGCCGCAGCCCGACGGGGACCGGCCGTGCCCCTCGTTCCGCTCCAGGACACGGTCAAGGAGGTCGATGCGGAGGGCGCGGTGCTCCGCACGCTGGATCGGGCCTGTCTGCGCCGGGCCCAGACTCCGCAGGGCTTCCCCACGGCGCTGCTCCGCGAGGTGCACGAGCGGGCCGCCCGTTCGGGTCGGGGAGCCACGGACGACGCCGCCCTGTGCGAGGCGGAGGGTCACCCGGTGCAGGGGGTGACGGGCGAGGTCACGAACCTCAAGCTCACGACGCCGGAGGACTTCGCCTACGCGGCGTGGCTTCTGGAGTCGGGCCGGGTCCGATGAGCGCGGCGCATGACCCTGGAAGCGGGTCGACGGCTCCGCGGACGCGTAGGCCGTCCGCGGGGCAGGGCGCCGGGCCGGGCACGCCAGCGCCGGAGGTGCGCCGGGCCGCGGACGCGCTGGCCCGCGGCGCCGTTCTGGCCCACCCCACGTCCACCGTCTACGGACTCGGGGCACTGGACCCTGCGCTGGACGGCGCCATCGCCTGTCTGAAGGGCCGGGCTCCCGGGAAGCCGCTCCTGCGCATCGCCGCGGACCCGGGTGCCCTGCAGACCGCTCACCCGGAGCTCGTGTGGGACGAGCGGGCCGCCCGGCTGGCGGACGCGTTCTGGCCCGGACCCCTCACTCTCGTGCTGCCGGACGGTAGCGCGTCGGGTCTGGCCGTCCGGGTCGAGTCGCACCCGGCGACCCGGGCCGTCCTCGAGGAGCTCGGAGCCGTGACCATGAGCTCGACCAGCCTGAACCGGGCCGGCTCGCCTCCCGCGCGCACGCCCGGCGAGGTGCGGAGCTTCCTCGAGACCCTGCACGGGTCGTGTCCGGAGGTGTGGTTCCTGGACGCGGGTCCGCTGCCGCCCTCGCCTCCCTCCTCGATCCTCTCCCTCCTCGAGCGGCCGCCGCGTCTGCTGCGCGAGGGAGCGGTGAGCTTCGCCGAGCTCGCACGGGTGCTCGAACGCGAGCCGGCCCGATGAGCGAGGGACGGCGAGAGACCCCGGACCTGGCCCGCGTGCGCAGCCTCCTGTTCGTGTGCACCGGCAACACGTGCCGCAGCCCGATGGCGGAGGTCCTGGCCCGGGCCGCGCTGGCGGCACGGCTTGCGGATGTGGCGGTGGGGTCCGCCGGCACCTTCGCCGTACCCGGGGTCGGGGCCGCCGAGGATGCCCGGGCCGTCGCCGCCCGGCACGGTCTGGACCTGGAGGGCCATCGGTCCCGCCCCCTCACCTCGGACATGGCGGCCCGGGCGGACCTCGTCCTGTGCATGTCGGAGTCCCACAGGAGGTCGGCGTCCGAGCTGGGCGCGGGCCGCCGGGCCGTCCTCCTGTCACACTACCTCCCGGAGGGCGATCCACTCCGTGACCGGTCCATCGTGGACCCCGTCGGCGGCGGTCCGGAAGCCTACCGCGATGCGTTCGAGGTTCTCGAGCGTGCCGTCGACGGCCTCGCGGCGCGTCTGACCGAGGCGCGCGCCGGCCGGCCCGGTCGACGGGACGGGGATTGAGCGGCGGGCGCGTCCTGGAGTTCGCGCTCCTCGGCCACCCGGTGGCTCACTCGCTCTCACCGGCGATCCATCGGGCCGCGTTCGAGGCCCTGGGGATCGAGGCACGCTATCGAGCGATGGACGTGAGCGCGGAGGAGCTGGAGGCCACGATGAGCCGGATGGGGCGCCGCGGCGGCGGCAATGTCACCCTGCCTCACAAGGGTCGGGCGGCGGCGCTGCTGGACGGGGCGTCGAGGCTGGTGCGGGCCACCGGCGCGTGCAACTGCTTCTGGTTCGAAGAGGGCCGCGGCCTGGTGGGGGAGAACACCGACGTCGCCGGATTCCTGGAGGCGGCGAGAGACCTCGTGCCGAAACGCTGGCCGGCAGGGCGCGTCCTGCTCCTCGGGGCGGGAGGTGCCGCCGCGGCGGTGGTGGCCGCATGCCTCGAGGCCGGCGTCGGATCCGTGGACGTGCTGAACCGCACCGCGGAGCACGCGCGCTCCATGGCCTCCAGGGTGGTCGGTCCGGGCACCCCGGTGCGCGTGCTCGAGGGGCCGGGGCCGGAGGGCGCACCGCGGGCCCCGGGCGGCACACCGGCGGCGCTGGCGCTGCCCGGGGGCGTTCCGGCGGATCGCTACGACCTCGTGGTGAACGCCACGCGGCTCGGCCTCGAGGCGTCGGATCCCCTCCCCCTGGCGCTCGATGGCGTCGGTGGCGCGGCGATCCTGGACCTCGTGTACGGTCCGGAGGAGACCCGCTGGGTCCGCGAGGCTCGTGCACGGGACCTGCGCGCGGCGGACGGGCTCGGGATGCTCGTCGAACAGGCGGCGGCCTCGCTGGCCTGCTGGCTGGGCGTGGAGCCGCCCCGGCGGATCATGCTCGAGGCGGCCGCGCACGCCGCGGGACGGACGACGTGAGCCGGTCGACGGTGTCGGCGGGCACCGGTGCCGGGGGCCGGCGGGGCTCCTCCCGTAGACGGCTCGGAGCGTGGCTGGACCGGCTCCTGCCGCCCGCCTGCGTGGCCTGCGGGGAGAGCCTCGAGCCCGGAACGGCGCCGGTTTGCGCCCTGTGCTGGCACCGGCTTCCCAGGGTGGTGGCGCCGCGCTGCCGGCGGTGCGGCGCCACCCGGCTCCTGGACCTGGGGAGGGAGGACCGTTGCTCCGAGTGCCTCTCCTGGCCGGAGCACCTGCCGCGCACGCGCGCGCCGTTCCGGATGGATGCTGGAGCGGCGAGGCTGGTTCACGCCCTCAAGTACGAGGGGTGGTTCACGCTGGCCCGGCCCATGGGCGAGGCCCTGGCGGCGGCCGCCCTCGAGCTGGCCGGCGAGGTGGTGCACCGCCTCGAGCCCGTGCCCCTGCCGGCGGCGCGGTTGCGGGAGCGCGGCTACAACCAGGCGGAGCTCCTGGCCCGGTCGCTCGGCATCCGACTGGGGTGGCCGGTGGGCGCGGCGCTCTCCCGGGACGACGCGCGGCGCCGGCAGGTGAGGCTCGGACGCAACGAGCGGCGGGAGAACGTGAGGGAGGCGTTCCACGCCCGTGCGGGATCGACGGATGAGCTCCCGGTTCTTCTGGTCGACGATGTCCTGACCACGGGCGCCACGGCGGCGGCCTGCGCGCTGGCCCTTCGCGACTCGGGAGAGCAAGTCACGGGGGCCGTCGCCTTTGCACGGGCCTTGCAGGTCATGGGATCGTCGTGACCCGACAGCGGCGGCGCCGGCGAACCGGCTTTCCGGGCGACCCGGAGGGCGACCGGGTTGGCCGGACCGACATCACCAATGGGAGCTTCGAGGGGGGAGAATGACCGTACGCGTGGCCATCAACGGATTCGGTCGGATCGGCCGCAACATCTTCCGGGCGGCCCACGGGCGCCGCGACGGCAAGGTCGAGATCGTGGCCGTGAACGACCTCACCAGTCCCGAGACCCTCGCGCACCTGCTGCGTTACGACTCGGTGCATGGCCGGTTCGGCGCTGCGGTCGAGGTGCGTGGCGACGCGCTGGTGGTGGATGGCCGCGACGTCCGGGTCCTGTCCGAGCGCGATCCCGGCGCCCTGCCCTGGGACGAGCTCGAGGTCGACATCGTGCTCGAGGCCACCGGCCTGTTCACGAAGCGGGCCGACGCCGCCAAGCACCTGTCGGCCGGCGCGCGGAAGGTCATCGTCACGGCGCCCGCCAAGGAGCCCGACGTGACCCTCTGCCTGGGCGTGAACGAGGGGGACTACGATCCCGACCGGCACGACATCCTCTCCAACGCGAGCTGCACGACCAACTGCGTGGCCCCCCTGGTGCGGGTGGTCGATGAGGAGCTCGGGTGGGAGAACGGGCTCATGACCACCGTGCACAGCTACACGGCGAACCAGCAGATCCTCGACGGCCCCCACAAGGACCTGCGTCGCGCGCGTGCCGCCGCGCTCTCCATCATCCCCACCACGACCGGCGCGGCGCGGGCCACGGCCCTGGTCTATCCGAAGGTGGAGGGCAAGTTCGAGGGCATGGCCATGCGGGTGCCCACGCCCGACGTGTCCATCACCGACCTGGTCGTGACGGTCGGTCGGGACACGAGCGCGGAGGAGGTCAACGAGATCTTCCGGTCACGCGCCGAGGGGGACCTGGCGGGGATCCTGGCCTACAGCGACGAGCCGCTGGTTTCGGTCGACTACACCGGCCACCCGGCCAGCTCGATCGTGGATGGACAATCCACGATGGTACAGGCCGGTAGGCTGGTGAAGGTCGTGTCCTGGTACGACAACGAGTGGGGCTACTCGAACCGATGCCTCGAGCTGGCACACCTCGTGGCCGACAGGCTCCCCGCCGCGAGCCCGGCGTGAAGCGCACGCTCCGCAGTCTGGGACCCGCCGACCTCGGAGGCCGGCGGGTCCTGGTCCGGGTGGACTACAACGTGCCCCTCGAGTCCGGCGAGGTCCGGGACGACGCGCGGATCGGCGCGACCCTGCCCACGATCCGTCACCTCCTGGATGCCGGAGCCCGGCCCGTCCTCATGTCGCACCTGGGACGGCCGGGGGGGCGTCCCGATCCCGAGCTGTCCCTCGCGCCCGTGGCCGAGCGGCTCGAGGCCCTGTTGGAGCGGCCCGTCCGTTTCGTGGGTCCGGCCGACTCGGAGGAGGCCCTGCGGGAGAGCCGCGGCCTGGAGACGGGCTCGGTCCTCCTCCTCGAGAACCTGCGATTCCTCCCGGGGGAGAAGCAGAACGACCCGGAGCTGGCGAGGCGGCTCGCCCGCCTGGGCGACCTGTATGTGAACGACGCGTTCGGCGCCTGCCACAGGAAGCATTGCTCGGTGGTGGGCGTGCCGGCGGTCCTCCACCCGGCGGTGGCGGGCTTGCTGGTCGAGACCGAGCTCGAGGCGCTCGACCGGCTGCGCTCGGATCCCGATCCGCCGTTCATCGTGATCATGGGCGGGGCCAAGATCGGCGACAAGATCGAGCTGATGGAGGCGTTCCTGGGACGCGCGGACCGCGTCCTGGTCGGGGGCGCCATGGGCAACACGTTCCTGAAGTCCGAGGGTCGTGAGATCGGCTCCTCCCTCGTCGAGGACGAAGCCCTGGACGAGGCGAGACGCCTTATGACGAAGGGTGGGGATCGGCTCGAGCTGCCGGTCGACGTCGTGGTGGCAGTCTCGCCGGACGACGGGGACCGTGCCCACGTGGTGGACTCGGACTCGATCTCCGCGGATGCCATGGCCCTGGACATCGGACCCGACACTCGAGACGCGTACGCCATGGCCCTGGACGATGCCGCCACCGTGTTCTGGAACGGCCCCATGGGGATGTTCGAGAAGGAGGCCTTCGCCGCCGGAACGCGCGCGGTGGCCCGCGCCGTGGCGGAGGCCTGCGACGCCGGCGCGTTCGCGGTGGTCGGGGGCGGGGATTCGGCCCGGGCCGTGCGGGAGGCCGGGCTGGCCGACCGGCTGTCGCACGTGTCGACGGGAGGCGGCGCCGCGCTCGAATACCTGGCGACCGGCCGCCTGCCGGGCGTCGAAGCCCTGGACGACGCGCCGTGAGCGCGGCGCGCCCGTTCTTCGGCGGCAACTGGAAGATGCACAAGGGCCCGGACGAGGCCCGGGCGTTCGTGCGCGCTTTCGCGGAGCGGCACCGGCCCCGCGAAGACCGGACGGTGGTCCTGTTTCCGCCCGCCATCTCGCTTCCCGCGTTCGTGGACGCGGCGGCCGGCCGACCCGACCTGGAGGTCGGAGTGCAGGACGTCCATCAGGAGCGTGAGGGAGCCCACACCGGGGCCATCTCGGCCTCGATGGCCGCCGAGGCGGGGTCCCGCTGGGGACTGGCGGGCCACTCGGAGCGCCGCCGGGAGTTCGGGGACGACGACGAACGGGTGGCCCGAAAGGTGAATCGCCTCCTGGAAGCCGGCGTCGCGCCCGTCCTGTGCGTGGGTGAGACCCTCGAGGAGCGCGACCAGGGCCGGCTCGAGGAGGTCCTGCATCGGCAGGTCGCGGCCGTGCTCGAGCGGCTGTCCGACCGGGAGCGACGGGGACTCGTGATCGCCTACGAGCCGGTGTGGGCCATCGGTACGGGTCGCACGGCCAGCCCCGAAGACGCGGCGGCGGCCCATCGACTGGTGCGTGGCGATCTGGCCTCGTGGATGGGAGACGCCGCGGGGGAGGTTCCGATCATCTACGGAGGCAGCGTCAAGCCCGCGAACGCCGAGGAGCTCCTGGCCATGCCCGGCATAGACGGGGCCCTGGTCGGTGGGGCGAGTCTGGATCCCGAGGCGTTCGCCGACATTTGTGCCGTGGTCACGGCGTGAGCGCGTTGACGCCGGACGGGCCGGAGCGCTAGGTTTCCGGCCAGGACAGGAAGGCGCGGGCGCGGCGTGCCCGCGCCTTCGCACGTTTCGCCGCCGTCACGGAAGCACACGATTCGATGCTATATACGTTTCTGCTCATCGTCCTGATCCTGCTGGCCATCCTCCTGTGCGTCATCATCTTGCTCCAGTCGGGCAAGGGGGGCGGGCTGGCCGCGACCTTCGGGGGCGCGTCTTCCTCCACCGACTCCTTCATGGGCGGCCGGCAGGCGGCCACCCTGCTCACGAAGCTGAGCTGGATCGGAGGCGGCGTGTTCCTGTTCCTCGCGTTTGTCCTGGCCCTGATCTCCTCGGGCTCGCGCCAGAGCACGCCGAGCTCGATCCTCCAGGGCGAGTTCAGCGGCGGCGCACAGCAGCAGGTTCCGAGGACGCCGACGTCGGTCCTGCAGGCGGAGAGCGCCGGGGCGCGGATCCCGGACACGTCGAGCGCGGGCCGGAAGGGCCTGCCGCTGCCCGGCAGCCGTCCCGACACGGGTCAGGAGGGGGCGGGCGCCGCCGGGTCGGGCTCGAAGGGCTCGTCGGGCGGCACGTCCAGGTAGTCGACGAACTGCCCGGCGTCGATCCGGGCCTGGATCCAGTCGTCGAACCCCGACGGGACGAGCCCGTCGAGCCCCTCGCCCGTACGGGCGGTCCCGATCGCGAGCTCGTTGGCGTACTCGTTCTTGGGATGTCCGGCGTGTCCCCGGATCCAGCGCCACTCCACACGATGGCGCCGGGCGACGCCGGCCAGCTCCTGCCAGAGCTCCAGGTTCTCGATCTCGCCGCCCTTCCGCTTCCAGCCGCGACGGGCCCAGCCGTGGATCCACTCCTTCATGCCCCGCACGAGGTACTGGCTGTCGCTCGTGAACACGACCTCGGAGGGCCGACGGAGGGCACCCAGACCGAGGATGCCCGACCACAATGCCATGCGGTTGTTGGTCGTGTCCGGCTCGAAGCGCGCGAAGTCCTTGCGCGCCCACCCTCCGCGGGGACGGAACTGTTCGACCAGCCCGGCGGCGCCGCCGGGATTGGAGCGGGTCCGGAACTGGTTGCCCAGGCAGGACTCGTCCGCGTAGATGTAGATGTGCGACGGACCGTCGGTCCGCCCGCCACCGGAGCGTTCGCTGGGATTCATGGCCCTGTATGGGAGTCGTTCGTTGCCCGACACGCAAGCTGCTGACGGATATCTTCTCCTCGAGGACGGGACTCGCTTCGAGGGGCGGCTCGCAGGCGCCGGTCCGGGAGGGGTCGGGGAGATCGTGTTCACGACCAACCTGACCGGCTATCAGGAGGTCCTCACCGACCCGTCCTACGCCGGTCAGATCGTGGTCATGACCGCGCCCATGATCGGAGTCTACGGGATCCGGGAGGAGGACGACCAGTCGCGCCGTCCGTGGGTGGCCGGCTTCGTCGTCCGGGACCTGACGGCGGATCCGGGCCGCGACGGCCCGGGCCGCCTGACCGACTACCTCGAGCGCCACGGCATCCCCGTCCTGACCGACGTGGACACGCGAGCGGTGACCCGGAGGATCCGGGAGTCGGGCGCCATGCGGGCGGTGATCGCCGGCGCCTCCGAGCCCCTCGAGGCGGCACGTTCCCGGCTCCAGGCGGAGCCGTCGATGGAGGGACGCGACCTGGGCTCGGCGGTGTCCACCCCGGAGCCCTACGAGCTGGCCGCGGAGGGACCGGAGCGCGGCCTCGTGCTCTGCCTGGACTACGGGGTCAAGCAGCGCAGCCTGGACCTCATTCGCGCGGAGGGCTACCGCGTCCGCGTGGTGCCGTGGAACACGCCGGCGTCGGACATCGTCGAGTCCGGGGCCTCCGGGTTGTTCGTGTCCAACGGCCCGGGGGATCCCGCGGCCGTGCCCGGGGCGGCGGACAGGATCCGAGCGGCAGCCGGTGCCGGTCTGCCGGTGTTCGGGATCTGCCTGGGTCTGCAGCTCATCGCCCTCGCCTTCGGCGGCCGCACCTTCAAGCTCGCGTACGGGCACCGCGGCGGGAACCACCCGGTGCGCAACCTGGCCACGGGGCACGTGGAGATCACCTCCCAGAACCACGGCTTCGCCGTGCTCGAGGAGGACGAAACGGTGCCGGGTGCTCCGGACCTCGAGATCACGCACCGGAACCTCAACGACGGAACGGTGGAGGGCCTGGCGCACCGAACCCTGCCGGTGTTCGCGGTCCAGTACCACCCCGAGTCCGCGCCGGGGCCGCACGACAGCCGCTATCTGTTCGACCGCTTCGTGGACGCAATGCGGGCGCCTGTCACGCGTTGACACTTCGCGGGTCGGCGGAATAGCTTACCCACAGGTGAAGCGGTCTCGCCTCCCCGGAAGGACGCCATGCCGGCACGCAGTCGCACCTCGTTCCTCGCCGTGGGTCTCGTCCTCGTCGTCTTCGCCGTAGGCGCCGTGGTGGCCGCCGCCTTGCTCCTCGGACGCTCGGTGCCGGTCTTCGGCGGGGGAGGGCGCATCGCGGTGGTGCCTTTGAACGGCGTGATCGGCACGGGCCAGGGCGCCATCCACGCGCTCGAGAGGTTCCGCGACGACGGTTCGGTGCGAGCGTTCGTGCTCGAGATCCGCTCGCCGGGTGGCAGCGTGGGCGGGTCGCAGAGCCTGTATCGTGAGCTCGACAGCCTGCGGCACGACGACGACCGACCCATCTACGCGTGGATCGGGGACGTGGGCGCCTCGGGCGCGTACTACGCCGCCCTCGGAGCGGACAGCATCTTCGCCCTGCCTGGCTCGATCACCGGGTCCATCGGCGTCATCATGGAGTTCCCGGAGTTCGACCGACTCATGGACAAGGCGGGCGTCCGGCTGGAGGTGATCAAGAGCGGCGAGCACAAGGACATGGGAAGCCCGGCGCGCAAGCTCACCGATTCCGACCGGGCCATCCTCCAGCAGGTGGTGGACGACACCTACGCCCAGTTCGTGGACGCGGTCGCCAGCAACCGGCACCTGGCGCGGGACACCGTGAAGGCGCTCGCCGACGGCCGCATATTCTCTGGGGTGCGGGCCCGCGACCTCGGGCTGGTCGACGGCCTCGCCACCTTCTCCGAGGTCCTGGCGCGCGCCGGGCGCGCCACGGGACTGGGCGACCATCCCCCGACGGTCCGTCCGACGGAACGGCGGGTCGGGATCCTCGATCTCCTGAGGGGCGTTAGTCAGACGCGGCTCGAAGGTTGGCTGGCATCTTGGACCGGCTGGGCCGGCTTCGGCGGCGGAGGGGCCCCGCGGCTTCTCTACCAGTGGCGTTGACGGCCTTCCGGTCGTCGTGGGGCCGGAGGGATCCAGGCTCTACCCTCCGGGTATCTCTTGTCGGGACAGGGCGCTCGCGATCGCGCGGGCGGCCGGGCTCGCATTGCACGGGAAGGGTCACATGACGAAGGCGGATCTGGTCGACCAGGTGTACGAAGCCATCGGGCCGGGCATCACCAAGAAGGACTGTGCGGCCGTGGTGGACGGTTTCCTGAACGCGGTGCGGAACGCGCTGGCCAACGAGGAGCGGATCGAGCTGCGCGGATTCGGCACCTTCGAGGTCCGGCACCGAAAGGCCCGCATGGCGCGCAACCCGCGCACCGGCGACCCGGTGCGGGTCCCGCCGCGTGCGGTGCCGGTGTTCCGGCCCTCGAAGCTGTGGAAGGAGTACGTGGCCGAGGAGGCCGATTACCCGCCCGTTAGCTGAGGCCGGCGGCCCCTCTTCCTTCCTGTGCGGTGCGCCCCGCCGCGACCCTTCGGGGCCGCGGTGGGGCGCGTCCTCATGCTCTCGCTCGCGACTCGAAGAACTCCCGCACGCGCCGCACCCCTTCCTCCAGGTCGGACGGTTCGACGGCCAGGTTGAATCGCAGGTGACCGGGGCTCTCGAACGCCTCTCCCGGGATGCAGGCCACGCCCGCCTCGAGCAGGCCTTCGGCCAGCTCCGCGGAGCTGGCATCCCCCGTGGTGCGGGCCCACAGGAAGATGCCGCCCTGCGGTGGGCGGACCTCCAGACCGGGCGTTCCCGCCAGTCCTTCGGTCGCCAGCCTGCGGGTCTCGCCGAGGCGGTCGAGGAAGTCCGCGACCACGGCTTCCCGCTCCCCGATCTGCCCGAAAGCCGCGGCGGCCGCGTACTGGGATGGAGCGGCCGCACCCGAGGTCGTCTGGCTCTGGAGATCGGAAGCCTTGCCGATGAGATCGCGGGGGCCCAGGGCGAACCCGATTCGCCAGCCCGTCATGGCGAAAGCCTTGGAGACGCCGTCGAGCACGACCGCGTGGTCCGGCAGCTCCCCCAGGTCGAGGAGGGAAGGGGCGGGCCCCTCTCCGAAGCGGAGCCTCCGGTAGATCTCGTCGGAGAGGATCCACACGCCGTGACCGCCGGCCCACTCGGCGATCGCCCTCAGCGAGTCCAGGTCGTAGACCGCGCCGGATGGATTGTTGGGGCTGTTGAGGAGGAGGACCCGCGTGGCGTCGGTCCGGGCCGCCTCGAGCCGATCGACGTCCAGGTGGAATCCGTCCTCCCAGGTGGACTCCACCAGCACCGGCTCGGCTCCGCCCAGCCTGACCTGCGGACGGTAGCTGGTCCAGCACGGCGTCGGAACGAGGACCTCGTCCCCGGGGCCGGCCAGGCAGAAGAGGCAGTTGAACAGGGCCTGCTTCACACCCGCGCTCACCAGAACGCCGTCGGGATCCAGCCCGGCCGAGCCGGTCGTGTCCCCCAGGTAGTCGACGATCGCCCTGCGGAGCTCGGGGATCCCCTGGGTAGGAGGGTAACCCATCTTCCCGGCCCGGATCGCCTCGATCCCGGCCTGCGCCGCGAAGTCGGGCGTGCCGTATACCGGCTCACCGGCCGACAGGTTGACGATCGAGCGACCCTCCTCGCGCAGGCGCCGGGCACGGGCGGCCAGGGCCAGGGTTGCGGAGGGCTCGAGCGAAGCGACGTTTCGGGAGAATCTCACCGTGGCTCCACAGGTCTGGTCGGATTGAAGGCCGGCGGAGCGCGCGCTACCTTGATCGGAGAGTCGGCCCCGTCGGGAGGACGCCCGGGTACCGTCCTCGCCGGCCCGATCCTACGGACTGCGCGCGCGGGGCGTCAAGCTAGGGTGGAGGCGGATGACGCACGAGACGATCACTAAGCTCTCTCCGGCCGAGGTTCTGACCGAGGCACGCGAGTTCTTCACCGGTCGGCATCCGATCTGTCCGGCCTCCATCGAGAGCGAGAGCGACAGCCACATCACCTTCAACACCTTCCGGAGTCGGATCACGGTGGCGGCCTTCCCCGATCCACGGGGCGAGGCCCCCACGCGCGTGCGGGCTTCGACGCTGCGTGAGGACGCGGTGGCCGCCCGGTTCGTGAGCGCGATCCGCTCCGTGGGTCGGGCGCGGGCGGCAGCCGGGAGCGGAGCCGGGGAGTGAGCCGTATCGCGGCCCGGGACACGATCACCGTCGACGTTCGTTTCTTCGCGATGCTCCGCGAGCGGGCCGGGGGCGAGCGGTGTCGGGTCGAGCTCCCCGGCGGAAGCACGGTGGCCGCGCTCTGCGCGCACCTGCGGGAGCGACTGCCGGAGTTCCCGGAGGGATACGCCGTGGCGGTGGGCCTCGCCTACGCAGCCTCCGACCACATCCTCGAGGACGGGGACGAGGTCGCGCTCATTCCACCGGTCTCCGGAGGCTGATGCCGTGACGGCGCGGTCGGGAGGATCGAGTCCCCGGGTGGAGGCGGTGATCAGCGCCACACCCATCGACGCCGCGGCTCTGGTCCGGGGCGTATCCGGTCCCGGCGAGGGTGCCGTCCTCCTCTTCCTGGGAACCGTGCGCAATCACAATCGGGATCGCCGGGTAGAGCGGCTCGACTACGAGGCGTTCGCCCCCATGGCCCGAAAGGAGCTCGCCGCGATCTGCGAGGAAGCCGCTGGCTCGTTCGGCCTGGCCGGCGTGTCGGCGGTCCACCGCACCGGCCGCCTGGCACCCGGCGAGGCCAGCCTGGGGGTGGCGGTGGCCTCGGCGCATCGCGACGCTGCCTACCGAGGCAGCCGCTGGATCGTCGAGGAGATCAAGCGTCGGCTGCCGGTGTGGAAGCGCGAGGCCTACGCGGACGGCACCGAAGCGTGGCTGGATGGTCACCCGACCGGGAGCGCGCCATGAAGGACCAGTTCGGCCGTCGCATCGACTACCTCCGCATCTCCGTCACCGACAAGTGCAACCTCCGCTGCACGTACTGCATGCCTGTGGAGGGCCTCGAGTGGGTTCCGCGGGCCGAGCTCCTCACCTACGAGGAGATCACCGAGATCGTCCGCCAGATGGCCGGCATGGGACTCTCCCGGATCCGGCTCACCGGGGGCGAGCCGCTCATCCGGACCGACCTGCCTCGCCTGGCACGCATGCTCTCGGACGTGCCGGGGATCGAGGACCTGGCGCTGTCCACCAACGCCGTCCTGCTGCCACGGTTCGCCGGGGAGCTCCGCGGGGCGGGGGTCCGCCGGGTGAACATCAGCCTGGACACTCTTCGCCGTGACCGCTTCGAGGCCATCGCGCGCCGACCGCCGCGGTTCTTCGATGCGACCCTCGCCGGGATCGAGGCCGCTGAGGCGGCGGGGTTCGATCCGATCAAGATCAACACGGTCATGATGCGGGGCCTCAATGACGACGAGTTCGCGAGCTTCGCGGCGGCCACGCGGGAGCGCCCGTGGCACGTGCGGTTCATCGAGCTCATGCCGGTAGGGGCCAACCTGCACCTCACGGATCGGTTCATCCCGGCCTCGGAGATGCTGGAGCGCGTGGGTGCCCTCGGAGAGCTCGAGCCGGTCGTAGGCCCTCCGGGGAACGGTCCGGCCCGTTACTTCCGCTTCCCGGGCGCACCGGGAACGGTGGGGGTGATCACGCCGCTCTCGCACAATTACTGCGACCGCTGCAACCGCATGCGGCTCACGGCCGAGGGTCGGCTGCGGACGTGCCTGTTCGGCGACCACGAGGTCGACCTGAAGACGCCGCTGCGGGCTTCGGGGCGGGTCACCGACGCGGTCCGGACGGCCCTGGCCGGCAAGCCGGAACGCCATTACCTGCAGCTCGGAACGAGCCGTGGTAGCGGGGGGCTGGCGGCGCTCAGCGAAGTGGGCGGGTGATGACCTACCAGGAACGACAGCGGTACCGGGAGCTGCTCGACGAAGTCGAGTCCCTCAGGGATCGATTGCAGCGGGGAGGACGTGAGGCGGCGCTGACCCGTGAGGAGGCCCTGGATCTGCTGGGGCTGGTCGAAGCAGCTATCCAGCGCATGAGTCCGGAGCGCTGGGACCGCGCCCTGGAGGCGGTAGCCGGCGAAGCGGCCCGGAGGGCCGGAGGCCTGGGGCCGCTGCGGAACTGAGGGCTCCGGCCGAAGACCGGCGCTCGCACGCGGTTGCTACCTCCGAAACGCGCCGGTACCTTGCGCCTGCCGCTGGCGGCGGGCGCAGGGCGCCATGGCACGGCCGCTGCGCGCGGGGCGTGCAGCGAACGCGGAAGAAGAGGTCGCGAGGGCGACCATCGCATAGAGAGAAGAGGGACACGGTGGATAAGATCACGGTCGTCGGCGCGGGGCACGTGGGCGCGACGTCCGCGATGCGTATCGCGGAAGCCGAGCTCGCCCGGGAAGTCGTTCTGGTGGACATCAAGGAGGGACTACCGCAGGGCATCGGCCTCGACCAGTGGGAGTCGGCGCCCGTTCGTGGCTTCGACACCCGGCTCACCGGGGCCCAGAGCTACGAGGACACGTCCGGCTCGGGCATCGTGGTCGTCACGGCCGGGTTCGCCCGCAAGCCGGGCATGAGCCGCGATGACCTGGTGGCCAAGAACGCGGCGGTCGTCTCCGGGATCGCCGGGGAGATCCGCGACCGGAGTCCGGGCGCGATCATCATCATGGTCACCAATCCCCTGGACGTCATGGCCTTCGTGGCGCGTCAGGTCACGGGCTTCCCGCGCGAGCGGGTCGTCGGCATGGCCGGCGTCCTCGACACGGCCCGCTTCCGCAGCTTCATCTCGCTCGAGCTCGACGTCAGCGTCCGCGACATCCAGGCGCTCGTGCTGGGCGGGCACGGCGACAGCATGGTGCCCATCGTCAGCACGGTCACGGTGGGCGGCGTGCCCCTCACTCAGCTGCTCAGCCGGGAACGGATCGAGGCCCTGGTGCAGCGCACCCGCAAGGGCGGCGGGGAGATCGTCGGTCTCCTCAAGGAGGGAAGCGCCTACTACGCCCCCTCGGCGGCGGTGGCGCAGATGTGCGAGGCGATCGTGCGCGACCAGAAGCGCATCCTGCCCTGCGCCGCCTGGCTCGAGGGCGAGTACGGGCTCGAGGGTCTGTTCGTCGGCGTCCCCTGCAAGCTCGGCCGCGGCGGCGTGGAAGCGATTCTCGAGGTCGACCTCACCGACGAGGAGCAGGCGGCGCTCGAACGGTCGGCCGCGGACGTCCTGGAGACGATGGAATCCGTCCGGTCGTGAGGCGAGGGTCCTTGGAGGCTACAGCGAAGCAGGGATGAGGATGGCCCGATGAGCGACGGAGCGGCG